>Ga0228702_1000132_pt1 | contig 65208 bp, 59 predicted proteins | sample McNCre217_Aug_MG_2_FD_178018 | JGI IMG/M metagenome (GOLD analysis project Ga0228702, IMG submission 178018) | Freshwater microbial communities from McNutts Creek, Athens, Georgia, United States - 20-17_Aug_MG | ecosystem: Environmental > Aquatic > Freshwater > Creek | place: USA: Georgia... | reverse complement strand
GGCACGCGTCTTGGCCGCAAATGCCGCGGTGAAGGCAGTGAGCGTTAAGTCCGGTCGTGCCAGCCGAGCCGTGCGGCTAAAAATGGACGATTCGCAGGTAATCTAGAGCCTGTTCAGTGAAAGGCACGGATTGAAGCTTCTGTTTGCAGGCACTCCAGCCAACGCCGCTCGCACACTTGAATGGCTTCTAAACTCCGGCCACGACGTTGTAGCCGTTCTCACTCGTCCAGACGCACCGGTAGGGCGCAAGCGTGTTCTCACACCATCGGCAGTTGCGGCAGTTGCAGAGAACGCAGGCTTGCCCGTTATCAAAACCAGCAGTGTTACTCCAGAAGTTGCTCAAGCCCTTTCCAATACCGGGGCTCAGCTGGGTGTGGTTGTGGCATACGGAGCTCTACTAAAACCTTTTGCGCTGCAGGCTCTACCCTTGGGTTGGATTAACTTGCACTACAGCCTGCTTCCAGCCTGGAGAGGAGCTGCACCAGTGCAACGCGCAATACTCGCGGGTGAACGGGAAACCGGAGTAACGGTTTTTCAACTCGACGCGGGCATGGATACCGGACCCGTCTACACGTCTGTTCCCACTGAAATCCAACCATCGGAGAATAGTCAACGATTGCTGGAGCGTCTAACCGATCTGGGTCTAACCGCACTGTCGGAGGTGTTGCCTCAACTAGAGTCGGGCCTCGCTCGCGCGATTCCGCAGTCCGAGGCAGGTGCCAGTTACGCGGCAAAACTTACTCGTACTGAAGCGCTTATCGATTGGAAGCTCCCGGCCAAAAAGTTAGAGCGCGCGGTTTTGGCATACAATCCCGAACCGGTGGCTTACACAATGTTTGACGCCAATCCTTTTCGCATTCTGGATGCCGTGGCCCTTCCCGGGCAAGAATTTGACACCGAGCCGGGCAGGCTGATTTTGGACCCAAAACGCGTGCTCGTGGTCTGCGGTGAGGGCACGCTGCTTCAACTTAGACGGGTTCAACCCGCCGGTAAGAGCGAAATGGCGGCAGCAGACTGGGCCCGCGGCCTGAGCGGTAAAAATCTGATTCTTGGAGACGCCAATGCCTAAACCCAGTGCGAAACGATCCGTTAGGCCTTCGGCCCGAGGCGTGGCCTACGAGCTACTTTTAGCCGTTGAAACCAAGGATGCCTACGCCAATCTGCTGCTCCCAAAGCTAATCACCGATGCAGGTTTGGATACTCGAGATGCCGGGTTCGCCACAGAACTTGCGTTTGGCACGCTTCGCTCCAAGATCTTCTATGAGGCAATCATTTCGCGCTGTGCCGGAAGACCGGTGGAACAGATTGATCCCGATGCGCTGGTGTTACTCAGTTTGGGTGCTCATCAGTTGCTTGGAATGCGTGTTCCAGTGCACGCTGCGCTTAGTGAAACAGTTAATCTGGCAAAGTTAGTGCTCAAACAAAGCCTCACAGGGTTTGTGAACGGCGTTTTGCGACGGGTTTCGGAAAAATCCCGCGAGGAATGGCTGACCATTGAGTTGAGGAGTGCCACCAACTCGGTTGAGCGGCTCGAGATTGAGTATTCACACCCCGCTTGGGTGATTCGCGCCCTCACCGAGAGCCTAAGACTCGACGGACGCGAAGCCGACCTCGAACAACTTCTAGTTGCCGATAATCAACCTCCGTTGGTGAATCTTGTTGCCCTGCCTGGACTGGTTGCTCCCGAGGTATTGCTGGAGCTTGGAGCCGCTCTGGGCGGAGTGAGTCCCATCGGTGGAGTATTGCCCGATGGCGATCCAGCTAACATCAAGGAGATCCGTAGGGGAGAGGTTAGGGTGCAGGACCAGGGCTCCCAACTCGCAGCCCTTGCCTTGGTGAACGCACCGGCAATTTCGAGTAATCCCAATCAACCGGAAGAGTGGCTCGACCTTTGTGCGGGTCCCGGCGGTAAGGCGGCCCTGCTCGCGGCATACGCACGCGAGAGCAAGGCTGAACTAGTGTGCAACGAACTGCAGCCGCACAGAGCAAAACTGGTTGAACAGGCGCTTCGAGCGGTTAACCCCGGAGTTTACGTTCGCACTGGCGATGGTCGCGATTTGGGCGCTGACGCCCCAGAGAGCTTTGACCGAATCCTGTTGGACGCCCCATGCACCGGCCTCGGGGCGTTGCGGCGCCGACCCGAAAGCAGATACCGCAAGCAGCAATCCCACGTGGCTGAGTTGGCTCAACTGCAACAAGAACTTTTTGCCAGCGCCTGGGCTGGACTGAAGCCGGGAGGCGTGCTGGCATACGTTACTTGTTCACCACACCCTGCGGAAACTACCGCCATTGTGGCCTGGGCCGAACGCCAATACTCTGGCCAAATCGAGATTCTAGATGCCAAGGAAATTCTTACGCGGGTAAATCCAGAGCTTTCCACCAACCCGCATTGGCAGTTGACCCCCAATCGCAAGACCGTTCAACTTTGGCCGCATCGTCAAGAAACCGATGCCATGTTCATTGCCTTGTTACGCAAAACCAAGTGACTAAACCCTAGGATTTAGCCATGATCGCTCGCATTAACCCCAGCATCCTCTCTGCTGATTTCGTGAATTTTGAGCGCGATTTCAACTCCATTGCCAATGCCGATTTGATTCACGTTGACGTGATGGACAATCACTTTGTTCCCAATCTGACCTTCGGTCTGCCCATGGTTAGTCGTATGCAACAAGTTACGCCAAAGCCGCTTGATGTGCATTTGATGATTGAGAACCCCGACCGTTGGGCGCCAGGATACGCAGAGGCTGGGGCCTACAGCGTTACCTTTCACGCCGAAGCGGCGGCAGATGCTGTAAAACTTGCGAGGACCTTGCGGCGTATTGGCGCTCGTGCCGGAATAGCCATCAAACCAGATACCAACGTGGAGCAATATCTGGATCTGCTTGCAGAGTTTGACCAGCTTCTGGTGATGACCGTTGAGCCTGGATTTGGTGGGCAGTCGCTGATTGAAGCCACGCTCGAGAAAGTTGCCAAAGCGCGGAGGCGCATCGATGCCGAGAAGCTAGATGTTTGGTTACAGGTTGATGGCGGAATAGACGAAACCAACATTGCCCGGGTAGCCGAACTGGGCGCCGATACCTTTGTTGCCGGCAGTGCGGTGTTCAAAGCCCCCGACCGTGCCAAACAGATTGACCACCTGCGAGAACTTGCGGTCAGCGCACGCTCTCATAGCCATTGAATCGGCATTCCAAGAGGGGCAAGCCTCCTTTTTCGCCAGGCGTAAAGTAACCTAGACCTATGAAATCCTTTGAAGCGCTTCTTGCCGAGATTGGTGAGAAGGCCGTTCAGCGCCCAGCCGATTCGCAAACCGTGAAGTGGTTGGACGCCGGAGTTCACACCATTGGAAAGAAAATCGTTGAGGAAGCCGCTGAGGTTTGGATGGCCGCCGAATACGAGGGGAACGACCGCACGGCTGAGGAGATCAGTCAGTTGATCTACCATTTGCAGGTACTCATGACCGCCAAGGGCATCAGCCTGGCGGATTTGGAAAAGAACTTCTAACTCAGAGTTGGCATGCGGCCATCAATGATGTTTCAAACGGCAACGGGGCCAAACCAAACTTTTACTTGATTCAGGTGCACCCAAAGTGCAACCGGATTGGATACCAATGACTCAGTCACCGCTTCGCGTTGCAGTGCCTAATAAGGGCATTCTTAGCGAGTCCGCCATTGCCATGCTCAAAGAGGCCGGATACACCACTCGCCGTGATCCTAAAGACCTCCACGTGGTTGACAGCGTAAACAACGTTGAATTCTTTTACCTACGTCCAAGGGACATTGCCACCTATGTGGGTTCGGGCAGCCTCGATGCCGGTTTTACTGGCTTGGACCTGTTACTTGACAGCCGCTCTAAAGCCGAAGCAGTTGCAAACCTGGGCTTTGGCGGAAGCACTTTCCGATTTGCCGGCCCTGTTGGTGCGTTCAAGACCCTTAGGGACTTGAATGGCAAGCGAGTTGCCACCGCCTATCCAAGTCTTGTTGAGGACTTTCTAAAGCGAGAAGGCGTTTCGGTTGAACTGGTTAGCCTTGACGGCGCGGTAGAGGTTGCGGTGCGTCTAGGAGTTGCAGACGCCGTTGCCGACGTGGTTTCCACGGGAAACACGCTGCGTCAGGCGGGCCTTGAGATTTTTGGACCGGTCATCCTGGAATCCCACGCACAGCTGATTGCCGCGCCAGGCAGAAGTGGCGATTGCCAAACTCTGCTTCAGCGTATGCAGGGTGTTCTGGTTGCTCGCGAATACGTGATCTTTGATTACGACTGCCCGGTTGCGCTGGTTGAACAGGCATCGGCAATCACCCCGGGAATTGAATCGCCAACCATTGCTCCGCTGCGTGATAGCGATTGGGTTGCCGTTCGAGCCTTAGTGAAGAGTTCGGAAACCAACAGCAAGATGGACTCACTTTATGCCTTGGGTGCACGCGCAATTTTGGTGAGCGCGATCCACGCAGCACGAATTTAGGCCGAAACAACATGCCGCTTTCAGTTCGCGTTATCCCGTGCCTCGATGTAGCCGATGGTCGCGTGGTCAAGGGCGTTAACTTCCTAAACCTCCGCGATGCCGGTGACCCAATTGAACTGGCTGCCAGGTACTACGCCAAAGGCGCTGACGAACTGACCTTCCTAGACGTGCACGCAACGGTTGACAACCGATCAACCATGTATGACCTGGTCACCAAATGCGCCGAGCAAGTGTTTATTCCGCTCACCGTTGGCGGCGGAATACGTCAAGTTGATGACGTTGCAAAACTTCTCGGTGCAGGTGCCGACAAGATCTCGGTGGGTTCGGCGGGCATAGCTACGCCACGTCTCCTAAATGACATTGCCGAACGTTTTGGAAATCAGGTCTTGGTGATTTCTTTAGACCTGAAACGCTCGCCCAGAACCCCAAGCGGCTACGTTGTTACCACACACGGCGGACGAAACGAAACCGATTTGGATGCACTGACCTGGGTGAAAGAGACCATCGAACGCGGCGCCGGAGAGTTACTCGTAAACTCCATTGATGCCGACGGAACCCGCCAGGGCTTCGATTCAGAGATGCTCGAAGCAATTAGGGCCATTAGTCCCGTGCCTGTAATTGCTTCGGGTGGAGCTGGCAAAGCCTCGGATTTCCCGGTAGCCGCGGCTGCTGGGGCCAACGCAATTCTTGCCGCCAGTATTTTCCACGAGGGTTCGGTGTCCATTGGCGACGCCAAACGCGAACTGGCGAATGCCGGCTATACGGTGCGATAAGGCAAACTTATGAACATGGATTCGCTGTTTACAGACCTCAAATTTGGCACCGATGGGTTGATTCCCGCAGTGGTGCAAAGCGCAGACACCAAAAGGGTGCTAATGCTGGCCTGGATGAACATGGAATCACTTACGTTAACGATTGAACGTGGCCAAACGGTTTTTTGGTCGCGCAGCCGTAAGGAAATCTGGCACAAGGGTGCAACTTCCGGCAATGTTCAAACTGTTGTTGCCATTGAATCGGATTGCGACGGCGACACACTGCTTATTTCCGTTCAAGAAGCGGGTCCTGCCTGCCACAACGGAACCGAGTCCTGCTTTGACACAGCAACCCTGTTCTCCGCCACCGAAGTATCTGAGGGTTAGCCCCATGTCGTTCAACCTTTCGCTGCAGGAGGCTCAGGCCTTGGCGCAAAAGCACCGTGTGGTACCGGTGATTCAAACCCTGTTCTCAGGCACCGAAACGCCACTTTCTATCTTCGAAAAATTGGCCGCTGACAAACCAGGTTCTTTCCTGTTGGAGTCTGCGGAACAAGGGGTATGGGCCCGCTATTCATTCATCGGTGTAAATAACCGCGGTGTCTTGCTTCAATCCAATGCGTCGGGTTTGGCAAACGAAGCGCCTGTCTGGAAATCGACCAACGGTTCCTCGCCACTTCCAAACGGGCAACCCTTGCCGGCGGCACCACTCGAGGCGCTAGCGGCGCTGCAGGGAGCCTGGAGCTCGGTGGCAATTGATAACGTACCTCCGTTGACCGGCGGACTCGTTGGCCTAATTGGTTGGGACATGGTTCGTCAGATTGAAAATCTGCCCAACGGACCCAAAGCTGATTTTCCGGCTCCCGTTATGGCATTGGCAATGTTTCAGGACCTGGTGATTGTTGACCACTTGACCAGCAATTTGCTTTTAGTAAGCAACATTTTTGTTACCGACGGGGCAAATATCGAGGCACTCTACAAGGATGCCGTAACTCGTATCCAGGTTCTACAACAGGGAATGCAGAGTCCATGGGTGGGCCAACTGGCGGAACTCGATCTAGATGGCACGGTCCACACCAAGAATCGAGTTTCCAAGGATGATTTCCTGGCATCTGTAGAAGCCGCAAAGCACTACGTTCGCATCGGGGACGTGTTTCAGGTTGTGCTCTCGCAGCGATTCGACATTGAGGTACAAGCTAGCCCGCTGGACGTGTACAAGGTTCTGCGCGCTCTCAACCCCAGCCCTTACATGTATCTATTGAACTTTGAGGATGAGCACGGCAACTTTGCTGTGGTTGGCTCGTCACCGGAGGCTTTGGTGAAGGTTGAAAACGGCAACGCCATAACGCACCCTATTGCCGGATCCCGCCCAAGAGGCAAGAACTTTGACCAAGATCTGGAATTTGCTCAGGACCTTCTAGGTGATGCCAAGGAACGCGCAGAGCACCTGATGCTGGTTGATTTGGCGCGCAACGATCTACTCAAAGTTTGCGAGCCGGATTCGGTGAACGTGACCGAATTCATGCAGGTGCACCGATTCAGCCACGTGATGCACTTGGTTAGCACCGTTGAGGGCAAGTTGCGGGCGGGCATGACTCCAGTAGACGCGTTCAAAGCCACCTTCCCAGCGGGAACCCTAAGTGGCGCACCAAAGCCGCGTGCGCTGGAAATCATCGATGAATTGGAAGAATCGGCGCGCGGAGTTTACGGGGGAGTGGTTGGGTACTTCGACTTTGCCGGCAATGCAGATTTGGCAATTGCCATTCGCACCGCGTTTATTCGCAACGGCATTGCACGCGTTCAGGCCGGTGCTGGTCTAGTGCTAGACAGCGTTCCCGAAATGGAACATCAGGAAACCGTGAACAAAGCCGGAGCGCCTGCTCGTGCGGTAACTGCCGCAAACAGCATGAAGAAACTCTAGATGCTCAAAATCCTGCGCCAACCTCGAACTCACTTAGTTGCATTGGTTTTGCTCACGAGTGTGGCGTTTCTCATTGCCGCGCAAAACTGGTACACGGTTAGATACCTGGTGGGCCAAACCAATAGCAGCCTGTTGGCAACCGGATCCGGTGCGTGGTCGCAAGTTCAAGGAATCACCTGGTTCTGGGCCGGCATGGAAATCGCCCTGTTGATTAGCCGCGGATTTACGCGCACTCTGCTTGCTTGGCTAAATGTTGCGGTCTCGGGATTTGCAACTTGGCAACTGGCCGCCCTGGTTCGTGAAGGAATTCCGCCAATGGTCCAAACACAGCTGGAGAAACTGACCGGAATTTCCACTACGGGAAGCACCGGCGCCATGAGCGACGCGGTGGTTAATGTTTCGCAAAGTCCACTGTCGCAAGTTTTCCTTGTTCTTTCCGTTGTAATCACACTTTTGGGTGCCTTGACGGCGTGGTTTGCACCTCAATTTGCAAGCCCTTCGAGACCAGACAAGTACGAGCGCAAGGGATCCAAAGCCGGGGCAGACATCGATGGCCCCGAAACGAATTCATTGGGCGACACAATTGGGCTCTGGGATTCCCAACGCTAAGCCGTTGGTAAGATTTTTTTAGCGCATCAGAAAGGCGATCATGTCGAATAGCAACGATCCTGGACACGGCAACTCAGTGGCTTCTTGGACCACCGTAATCATCATCATGGCGGCCTTTGCGCTTGGCACATGGTTTGTGTGGGACCACAATATCGCTGGAGCATACGCATCCGCCGGACTAGTTGTTGTTGGTCTTTTGGCCGGATGGGTCCTTAAGAAGCTCGGCTACGGCGTTGGCGGCAGCAAGACCAAGAGCCACTAATGCTCCAGGAACTCTACGCGGGTTCCGTTGAAGACGCCAAGATCAGACAAGAGTCTGTTTCTCTAGCGCAGGTTGAGCGGCTAGCACTTCAGACCGTTCCAGCCCTCAACGCACTTCAAGCTCTCGCTCCGGGCGACCACATCAAGGTCTTGGCCGAGGTTAAACGTGCTTCGCCATCAAAGGGGCACCTGGCGGATATTCCAAACCCAGCGATTCTGGCAAATACTTACGCCCAAAATGGCGCCTCCGCAATTTCCGTGCTAACCGAGCAGCGCAAATTCAAGGGATCGCTAGACGACTTGCGAGGGGTGCGCGCCAATGTGAACGTGCCTCTACTGCGCAAAGACTTCATTGCCAATGAGTATCAGATTCTCGAGGCACGCGCCGCCGGAGCGGACATCATTTTACTCATTGTGGCTGGGCTCAAGCAAGCGGAAATTCTGCGTCTGAAGAAGTTCACGGAAGAACTGGGTATGACGGCCTTCATTGAGACACATGATGCCGCCGAACTAGAGCGCGCACTTGAAGCCGAGGGCAAACTTGTTGGTGTGAATGCGCGGGACCTCAGCACATTTGAGACCGACCGCAATCTATTTGCTAAGTTGGCACCGATGATTCCACAGGGCGTAATCAAGGTTGCGGAATCGGCGGTTCGAAATGCCGATGACGTTGCCCACTACCGAGCCGCAGGCGCCGATGTGGTTCTGGTTGGGGAGGCTTTAGTTACATCGGACTCGGCTACAACTCTTCGCAGCTTTTTGGCAATTTAGAGACGTTAAACCTAAGCAAACTTTCAGCAGTTAAGGTTTTAGTTATGACTACATCGGCAAGCGCAGCCAAACTCAGAGAGCAAACCGGCCCCTATTTTGGTGACTTTGGCGGCCGATTTGTCCCGGAGTCACTGATTGCCGCTCTGGATCAGCTGACCTCCGAATATCAGAAGGCCAAGAACGACCCGGAGTTTACGCTCGAGTTGGCCGAACTGCACCGCACCTACACCGGCCGCCCATCCATCCTGACGGAAGCCAAGAAGTTTGCCACTTTGGCCAACCCAAACGTGCGTATCTTCCTAAAGCGCGAAGACCTAAACCACACTGGCTCTCACAAAATAAACAATGTTTTGGGACAGGCGCTCGTTACCAAGCGCATGGGTAAGACCCGAATCATTGCCGAAACCGGCGCCGGACAGCACGGTGTGGCAAGCGCCACGGCTGCGGCACTGTTTGGTCTTGAATGCACCGTTTACATGGGTGAGGTTGACACCGAGCGACAGGCACTGAATGTTGCTCGCATGCGCTTGCTGGGTGCCGAGGTTATTCCGGTCAAGACCGGTAGTCGCACGCTCAAAGACGCAATTAACGAGGCCCTGCGCGACTGGGTAGCAAACGTTGACAACACCCACTATCTACTCGGCACCGTTGCCGGTCCGCACCCGTTTCCGGAGATGGTTCGTGACTTCCACTCGGTAATTGGCAATGAGGCACGAGAACAAATGCTGGCCGAACTCGGTGCCTTGCCAACCGCGGTTGCCGCCTGTGTTGGCGGTGGATCCAATGCAATCGGCATCTTCCACGCGTTCTTGGACGATCCATCGGTGAAATTGTTTGGCTTTGAAGCTGCCGGTGATGGTATTGATACCCCGCGTCATGCGGCAACACTCACGCACGGACGCCCCGGAGTCTTGCACGGTGCTAAAAGCTACATGCTGCAGGACGAAGACGGGCAAACCATGGAGAGCCACAGTATCTCGGCGGGTCTGGATTACCCGGGCGTTGGTCCCGAACATGCTTGGCTAAAGGATTTGGGTCGGGCGGAGTACCGAGGAATCTCCGATGCCGAAGCCATGGAAGCCATGTTGGCCCTTAGTCGAACTGAGGGCATCATTCCGGCCATCGAGTCCTCCCACGCTTTGGCAGGAGCACTCAAGTTGGCCAAGGAATTGGCAAACGGCTCAACCATTCTGGTGAACCTGTCCGGTCGCGGTGACAAGGACATGGAGACCGCCGGTCGATACTTTGGTTTCCTTCCGGCTGCAGGGTCAGAGGGAGCGCACTAGTGGGAGCGTCTAACACAGCAGGCGTGCTGGCTAGCCGCAAGGCGTCTAACAAAGGTTCGCTGGTGGGCTATTTCCCGGCGGGCTACCCAACGCTTCAAGAATCCATCGATGCCTGCGTTGCTATGTGCCAGAACGGCGTTGACGTTCTAGAGCTTGGTGTTCCATATTCCGATCCGGTAATGGATGGAACGGTGATTCAAGCGGCAACTCTTCAGGCGCTTGATAACGGCTTCAAACTTAAGCAGGTCTTTGAGGCTGTTGCCGCCATTACAAGTCGGGTTGATACGCCGGTTTTGGTGATGACGTATTGGAACCCGGTTCTTCAGTACGGGGTTGAAAACTTTGCTAGAGATTTGGCTGCGGCAGGCGGCGCAGGGCTTATCACCCCGGATCTCATTCCGGATGAAGCAGGTGAGTGGCTTGCAGCTTCCGATAAATACGCACTAGACCGCGTTTTCCTTTCGGCACCAACTTCGTCGCCGGGACGAGTGCAAACTGCCACGGATTTGAGTCGCGGATTTGTTTACGCGGTGTCCACCATGGGTATCACCGGCGCGCGAGACCAGCTCGACACTTTGGCCAGGGGAGTAGTTGCTGGTGTCCGCAATGCCAGCCCTGTTCAAAACACCTGCGTTGGCATTGGCATCTCAACAGCACAGCAGGTTGCCGAGGTTAACCAGTACGCGGATGGAGCTATTGTTGGCTCTGCGTTTGTGAGAGCGTACGCCGATGGTGGCGTTGAGGCACTAAAGTCTAAAGTTGTTGAGCTTGCTTCGCTGCTGGCTCGGTAGTACCCAGGAGAAACTGTGATTCACATCCTCAACAGCATTCCAAGCCCTTCGGTGAATGACATCACCATTGGAAGTGTGACTATTCGCTACTACGCCCTTTTCATTATTTTGGGCATAGTTCTTGCCATCGTGATCTCTGCCATGCGGCTAAAGAACCGGGGCGCTACCGCTGGCGATGCCGTTGACATTGCCATTTGGGCAGTTCCCTTTGGAATCATTGGTGGGCGTTTCTACCACGTGATCACGCATCTAAATGACTATTTTGGACCGGGCATTGACCCCGTGACTGTCTTCTACATCTGGAATGGCGGCTTGGCCATTTTTGGAGCGATTCTGTTTGGCTCGCTAGGCGCTTGGATTGGCGCTCGTCAGGCAGGGGTGAGTTTCCTTGCATACACCGATGCTTTGGTTCCCGGTCTCCTGTTGGCCCAAGCCGTGGGAAGACTTGGCAACTACTTCAATCAAGAGCTTTTCGGTGTGCCAACCGACCTTCCTTGGGGCTTGGAGATTGACCCTGGAAATGCCGCTTGGCCGGTTGGCCTTCCGCAGGGAACTACTTTTCACCCAACGTTCCTCTACGAGATTCTTTGGAATCTAGTTGGCATTGGTGTTCTAATTTTGGTTGAGCGGCACTTCAAACTGCAGTGGGGCAAGCTTTTTGCCAGCTACTTGATTTATTACTCATTCGGCCGCGCGCTAATTGAAATGATTCGTATCGACCCCGCTTATGTTTTCCTAGGTCTGCGAACCAACGTTTGGTCGGCAATCGCGGGGCTTGTTGCCGGTTTGGCTTTACTCTGGTGGCTCAATCGCCGCCATCCGGGCATTCAGCTCTCGATCCTGAGCCAAAAACGCATCGAGGCGGACTCATCGAAGAACGTAGTTTCGGCAGCAAACCCCGATAACGAGAGCAACGTTTCAGAGGCCGAAATCGAGCCTTATGAGTTAGACTCAAAGTCTGAATAATCAACCATTTGCGTTGATTATTTTTAGAAACAAGACATCAGGATTCGCCAAAAGCGCAGTGCTTGTTTCCCCGCGATTCTTTGCGGATTCCTAGGGCCAAAGACGTCCCCAGTCATTTGTATTTGTTGATTGGATTTGGCATGTCTGTTTTGTCCCCCTTCGAGCGCTTCAACACCGCGCCCGCAGCGGCAGGTCTCTACAACCCTTCGTTCGACCGCGACGCATGTGGTTTGGCCATGGTTGCCACGCTTCGCGGCACCCCAGGGCACGACATCATTGTTACTGCGCTGAACGCACTGACCAACCTCGAGCACCGCGGCGCGGTTGGATCCGACGCCGGAACAGGCGATGGTGCAGGTATCCTCACCCAGCTTCCTGACAAGTTCCTTCGCGCAGTTGCAGGAGTTGAACTGCCATCCGCTGGAAAATATGCTGCGGGTCTGGTTTTCTTACCAACCGACGCAACCGAGGCAAGCACCGCTAAAGCAGCTTTTGAGAACCTAGCCAAAGAGGAGAAACTAAAGGTTCTGGGCTGGCGTGAAGTTCCGGTTCGACCCGAGGTACTAGGCGAACTAGCTAGGGCTGCTCAGCCAAGCATTGAGCAGGTTTTCGTTGACGCCCCAGACGGCATCAGTGACATCGAGTTAGAACGCCGCGCGTTCCGCTTGCGCAAGCGTTCCGAGCGAACCCTGGGCATCTATCACCCGTCGCTTTCGTCACGAACTCTGGTTTACAAGGGCATGGTCACCACGCTCCAGCTAGAGCCGTTCTACCCTGACCTCAGCGATGAGCGTTTTGAGTCCACTCTTGCTTTGGTGCACTCACGCTTCAGCACCAACACCTTCCCGTCATGGCCGCTGGCACACCCGTTCCGCATGATTGCCCACAACGGTGAAATCAACACGGTGAAGGGAAACCGCAACTGGATGCGTGCACGCGAGAGCCAGCTTCACAGCGAGGTCCTCGGCAACCTGCAGCAGCTGAGCCCAATCATCACGCCAGCGGGGTCTGACTCGGCTTCGTTCGACGAAGTTGTTGAGCTGCTGTACCTGGGTGGTCGCACCCTGCCACACGCCATGATGATGATGATCCCGGAAGCCTGGGAGAAACAAACCGACATTGAGCCGGCGCGCAAAAACTTCTACGACTACCACTCCATGATGATGGAACCTTGGGACGGCCCCGCTGCCGTTATCTTCACCGATGGTTCGTTGGTTGGCGCCACACTTGACCGCAATGGTTTGCGCCCTGGCCGTTACGTGATCACCGATGACGGCCTTGTTGTGCTGGCGTCCGAAATAGGTGTGGTTGACATTGACCCAAGCAAGATTGTGCGCAAGGGTCGCTTACAGCCCGGCCGCATGTTTATTGCCGACACCGTGTCCGGCCGTTTGATTGACGACGACGAAATCAAGGCCGAGATTTCGGCTCAGGAACCTTGGGGTGAATGGCTCGAGCAAAACCGAATCAAACTCGAAGAACTTCCTGAGCGCGAGCACATTGCCTACACCGCGAGCAGCGTAAACCGCCGTCAGCGCACTTTCGGCTATACCCAAGAGGAGCTGCGAATCCTCTTGGCTCCAATGGCCAAAGCCGGTGCCGAGCCGCTGGGCGCAATGGGCTCCGACACCCCAATCGCCGCTATCTCAACACGTCCGCGCCTGATGTTTGACTACTTCGTGCAGCAGTTTGCCCAGGTGACCAACCCTCCACTGGACAGCATCCGTGAAGAAGTGGTTACCTCGCTAGGCACCAGCATTGGTCCCGAGCGCAACCTTCTGGAGGCCACTCCAGAACACGCACAGCAGATCAGCCTGCACTTCCCGGTTCTAAACAACGATGAAGTAGCCAAGATCAAGCACATTGATGAAATGCCCGGCGTTGGCCGAGCTTTCACCGTTGAGGGTCTGTACCGCGTTGATGGGGGAGCCGAGGCTCTTGCCGCCCGCATTCGCGAAATCTTTGAAGAAGTTGACCGTGCAGTGGATGAGGACGCCAAGTATCTCATTCTCAGCGACCGAGACAGCAACCGTGAGCTTGCACCCATTCCTTCGCTGCTGTTGACCAGCGCGGTACACCACCACCTGATTCGCACCGGTCGCCGTACCCGTGTTGGACTCGTAGTTGAAGCCGGCGATGTTCGCGAAGTCCACCACGTTGCGGCTCTAATTGGCTACGGCGCAGCAGCCGTGAACCCGTACCTTGCCATGGAATCTTGCGAGCAGATGGTCAAGGACGGCCTTATCACAGGCATCACCATTGAGCAGGCATCCAAGAACCTCATCAAGGGTCTTGGCAAGGGTGTGCTCAAGATCATGTCCAAGATGGGCATCAGCACGGTTGCGTCTTATGCAGGCGCTCAGGTATTTGAGGCCATTGGTCTCAGCCAGGAGTTTGTTGACACTTACTTCACCGGAACCACTTCGCAGCTTGGCGGAATTGGCCTCGAGGTTATCCACGAGGAAAACGCCACCCGCCACCGTAGCGCATACCCAACCGATGAAGCCACCAACCCTCACGAAGAGTTAGAAATTGGTGGCGAGTACCAGTGGCGTCGCGAAGGCCCGTCGCACCTGTTCAACCCTCAAACCGTATTCAAACTGCAGCACTCCACTCGGACCAAGAGCATGGAGATTTTCCGCGAATACACCAAGCTGATTGATGACCAGGCTTCCGATCTGAAAACCTTGCGTGGACTCTTCATGCTTCGTGAAGGGGTTCGTCCGGCAATCAGCATCGATGAGGTTGAGCCAATCTCGGAGATTGTTAAGCGCTTCAGTACCGGTGCCATGTCCTACGGCTCTATCAGCCGTGAGGCACACGAAACTCTGGCCATTGCCATGAACCGCCTCGGTGCAAAGAGCAACACCGGTGAGGGTGGCGAAGACGTTGAGCGTTTGCTGGACCCAACTCGCCGTTCCGCCATCAAGCAGGTGGCTTCCGGTCGCTTTGGTGTGACATCGATGTATCTAACGCATGCCGATGATATCCAGATCAAGATGGCTCAGGGCGCTAAGCCTGGCGAGGGTGGCCAGCTGCCACCCAATAAGGTTTACCCATGGATTGCGCGCACCCGTCACGCAACCGCGGGTGTTGGCCTGATTTCGCCACCACCTCACCACGACATTTACTCGATTGAAGACCTCAAGCAGCTGATCTTTGACGTAAAACGCGCCAACCGCGCCGCCCGGGTGCACGTGAAGCTGGTTTCGCAGGTTGGAATTGGAACCGTTGCGGCTGGTGTTGCCAAGGCAAAGGCCGATGTGATTTTGGTCTCGGGCCACGATGGTGGAACTGGGGCTAGCCCTTTGAACTCGCTGAAGCACGCAGGCACCCCTTGGGAGCTCGGTCTTGCCGAGGCACAGCAGACGCTCATGTTGAACAAACTGCGAGACCGTGTTTCGGTACAGGTTGATGGTCAGATGAAGACCGGTCGCGACGTAATCATCGCTGCGCTTTTGGGGGCAGAAGAATACGGTTTCGCCACCGCTCCGCTGGTGGTTGAAGGCTGCATCATGATGCGCGTTTGCCACCTAGACACCTGCCCGGTTGGCGTTGCAACCCAGAACCCAACCCTGCGTTCGCGTTTTGCCGGCCAGGCGGACCACGTTGTGAACTTCTTTGAGTTCCTGGCTCAGGAGGTACGCGAATACCTTGCCGCACTTGGTTTCCGCAGCCTGGATGAAGCCATTGGTCGTTCCGAGATGCTCGACATGAACCGCGCCATCACTCACTGGAAGGCAGATGGACTCGACCTGAGCCCTATTCTGGCCGGACCGGTGTTTGCTGCAACCGAGAACCGTCGTCGTTTCACCGTGCAGGATCACGAACTTGAGAAGCACTTTGACCACAAGTTGATTGCTCTGGCCGCTCCGGCTTTGGAAAGCGCAAAGAGCGTTGAGATCAACCTGCCAATCACCAACGTTGACCAGGCCGTTGGCACCATGCTGGGCAACGAGCTCACCAAGAAGTACGGCGTTGATGCGCTGCCTGAGGCAACCATCCAGGTGAACCTAACCGGTGCAGCCGGACAGTCGTTTGGTGCGTTTGTGCCAAAGGGAATCAAGCTGAGCCTCACCGGCGACTCCAACGACTACGTTGGCAAAGGACTTTCCGGTGGCGCCATTGTGATCAAGCCAAGCCCTAACGTTTCGTTCCTGGCAGAGGAAAACATTATTGCCGGCAACGTGATTGGATACGGCGCAACCAGCGGTAGCTTGAACCTTCGCGGCATTGTTGGCGAGCGCTTCTTGGTTCGTAACTCGGGTGCCAAGGCTGTTGTTGAGGGTGTGGGTGACCACGCGCTTGAGTACATGACCGGTGGTGTTGCGGTGATTCTGGGCAAGACCGGGCGTAATTTGGGTGCCGGCATGTCCGGTGGTGTGGCATACGTTTACAAGCTTCGCGCCGACCGCGTGAACCACGAGGCGCTTTCGGCCGGTGAACTCCACCTGGGTGCTCTTGAGGCACACGACGAGAAGGAACTCAAGGCGCTGCTAGAAAAGCACGTTTCCGAAACCGATTCGGCCGTTGCCGTTCGCATTCTTGCCGACTGGCAAACCGAGTTGGCACACTTTGTACGCGTTCTACCTCGCGACTACGCGGCAGTGTTGAACATTCGCGACAAGGCCGTGGCGCAGGGAGTGAACCCAGACAGCGACCAAGTTTGGGCTCAGATTTTGGAGGTTACCAATGGCTGATCCAAGAGGATTCCTCAAGGTTACCCAGCGCGAAACCGCTAAGCGTCGTCCTGTACCAGTTCGCATTCAGGACTGGAAAGAGGTCTACGAGAAGCGTGACCAAGCGGTGGTTCGCCAGCAGGCAAGCCGTTGCATGGACTGCGGCATTCCTTTCTGCCACCAGGGCTGCCCACTGGGCAACCTGATTCCGGAGTGGAACGACCTAACTTGGCGTGATCAGGGCAAGAAGGCCATCGAGCGTCTCCACGCCACCAACAACTTCCCTGAGTTCACCGGTCGCCTTTGCCCGGCTCCTTGTGAAAGTTCCTGCGTTCTGGGAATCAACCAGCCTGCCGTGACTATCAAGGAAATCGAAGTTTCAATCATCGATGAAGCCTTTGAGCATGGTTGGGTCACCACCCACGCGCCAGAGCGCATGACCGGTAAGACTGTTGCCGTGGTTGGTTCCGGGCCTGCCGGTCTTGCCGCCGCCCAGCAGCTGGCTCGCGCGGGCCACACCGTTGCCGTTTACGAGCGTGACGACCGCATTGGTGGTCTGCTTCGCTACGGAATTCCGGACTTCAAGATGGAAAAGGGTCAGTTAGACCGCCGCTTGGCGCAGCTGGAGGCCGAGGGTGTTCGTTTCCGCGCCGGTGTGAACATTGGCGTTGACATCACCTGGGAAGACCTCCGTAGTCGTTACGACGCCGTTTTGATTGCCACCGGTGCCACCAAGCCACGTGACCTTCCAGTTGCGGGTCGTGAACTGGGTGGCGTGCACTTTGCAATGGAATACCTGGTTCAGGGAAACAAGGCCGTTGCCGGCTACGACCAACCCGAGCAGATTTCCGCCAAGGGCAAGAACGTGATCATCCTGGGTGGCGGCGACACCGGAGCAGACTGCATCGGTACCGCAACTCGTCAGGGTGCGCAAAGCGTGACCACCCTGGCCATTGGCAAACAGCCACCGAGCGAGCGCCCTACCGGTCAGCCTTGGCCAACTTTCCCAACACTGTTTGAGGTGGCTTCAGCACACGAGGAGTTTGGCGAGCGCAAGTACGCCAGCAGCACCGTTGAGTTTGTGGGGGAGAACGGCAAGCTCACAGGCGTGAAGGTTGCCGAGACCGAATTTGTTGACGGCAGGCGTTTGCCAAAGGCCGGAACCGAGATGGTTCTGCCAGCAGACCTCGTACTACTGGCACTCGGTTTCACAGGCGTTGAGGGCGAGAGCCTCACCGAGCAGACCGAGGCCGAGCTGGACGCCCGCGGCAACGTGAACCGTGATGGCACGTACGCAACCAACCTCGATGGCGTGTTTGCCGCGGGAGACGCCGGCCGTGGCCAGAGCCTGATTGTGTGGGCTATTGCCGAGGGTCGTGCCGCGGCGGCAGCCATCGATGAATACCTGGAAGGCACAACCGAGTTGCCATTCCCGGTGAAGCCAACCGACCGACCAATTTCGATTTACAGCTAAACGAACAAACAACCAAGGAAACGGGCAGATCGCCCGCTTCCGGAAGAAGGAAAAATGAGACGCGCAAAAATTGTTGCGACACTCGGCCCAGCAGTAAGCACCTACGAGAAGCTACGCGAAATCATTGAGGCCGGCGTTGACGTTGCCCGCATGAACCTCAGTCACGGCAGCTACGACGTGCACGAAGAGATCTACAACAACGTTCGCCGCGCTGCCGCAGATGCCGGCAAGAGCGTTGGCGTGTTTGTTGACCTACAGGGTCCAAAGATTCGTTTGGCCAAGTTTGCCAACGGCCCGCACTACCTAGAAAAGGGTGATGTTTTCAAGATCACCATCAAGGACGTTGAAGGCACCAAGGACATTTGTGGCACCACCTTCAAGGGCCTGTGTGGCGACGTAGCTGTCGGGGACCTACTACTCATCGATGACGGTAAAGTCACGCTCAAGGCCACCGAGGTGACCGAGGACACCGTTACCACCGTGGTGGAGATTCCTGGCAACGTGAGCAACAACAAGGGTATTAACCTGCCTGGTGTTGCAGTAAACGTTCCTGCGCTTTCCGAGAAAGACGAGGCGGACCTGCGTTGGGCTCTGAAGCTTGGCGTTGACATGATTGCTCTTTCTTTCGTTCGCAACGCCAAGGACATTGACCGCGTGCACGAGATCATGAAGGAAGAGGGCGTTTTCGTGCCAACCATCGCAAAGATCGAGAAGCCACAGGCCGTTGAGGCGCTTGAGGAAATCATCGATGCTTTCGACGCCATTATGGTTGCCCGTGGAGACCTTGGTGTTGAGCTTCCTCTAGAGCAGGTTCCACTGGTTCAGAAGCGCGCGGTTGAGTTGAGTCGCCGTTGGGCAAAGCCGGTTATTGTTGCCACTCAGATGCTGGAAAGCATGATTGAGTCGCCACGTCCAACCCGTGCAGAGGCCAGCGACGTTGCTAACGCCATTCTTGATGGTGCCGACGCCGTGATGCTTTCGGGTGAGACCAGCGTTGGCGCTTGGCCCGTAATCACGGTTGAGACCATGGCCAAAATCATTGAGAGCACCGAGGAAAACGGCATCGACCGTATTCCCGACCTGGGCACTCGTCCGCACACTCACTCCGGCGCGGTTTCGCTTGCTGCCGTTGAGATTGCGGAACTCCTTGGTTGTAAGTACGTTTGCGTGTTCACCGAATCGGGCGACTCGTTCCGCCGCGTTTCGCGTTTGCGCAATAGCGTTCCACTGCTGGCCATGACACCTCGCGAAGTAACCCGCAACCGTTTGGCGCTTTCCTGGGGAGCCAAGAGCTTCTTGGTTTCGCCGGTTACCCACACCGACGAAATGATGTCGCAGGTTGACCACATCATCTTGGACAATGGCTTGGCTGCCGTTGGCGAAGAGGTTGTTGTGGTTGCCGGTACTCCACCCGGCATTCCGGGATCAACCAACTCGCTGCGCGTTCACCGTGTTGGCGATGCCGTGAACGGTGTTGTTCCAGCCTTTGCCCCACGAGGCTAACTAGCACGTAAAACAAAAGGACCCCACCGTTGGTGGGGTCCTTTTGCATTGTGCCGAAGGCGGGACTTGAACCCGCACTCCTTTCGGAAAAGCATTTTGAGTGCTCCGCGTCTGCCATTTCGCCACTTCGGCCGGCTACAACCAGATAAGTTTACCCCATTTCTGGATGGCATTTCCCAACAGCCAAGGGGGTCTGATGGCGTTGAACTGACATCGGTGTGGTTTTCTAATAAAGTAAACGGCATGTTGCAAGAATCCGTTTCGCGAAGAGTTTTGGTAGCCGAAGACGAGGCGCTTATCCGCATGGACTTGGTTGAGACACTTACGGATTTGGGATACACCGTGGTTGCACAGGCTGGCAACGGTGAAGAAGCGGTTGCTCTGGCCATAGAACATAAACCGGACATTTGTGTGCTCGACGTAAAGATGCCCAAGCTTGACGGTATCTCTGCGGCGGAAAAGATTATCGAACAGAAAATCCCGGTGATTTTGCTCACGGCATTTAGCCAGCGCGAACTGGTTCAACGCGCCGCAGAGGTGGGCGTTATGAACTTCCTGGTAAAACCTTGGAGCCAATCCGAGCTAATGCCGGCAATTGAAATTGCCTTGGCTAGACACGAGCACATGACCACGCTCGAAGAAGACGTTCGTGAGCTACAGGAGCGCTTTGAGGCACGCAAACTGATTGATCGCGCCAAGAGCATTTTGATGTCGCCTTCAAACCCGGATTCAACACCCATGAGTGAACCCGATGCCTTCCGCGCTATTCAGAAAATTTCCATGGATAAGCGCGTGACCATGCAACAGGTGGCTCAGACCATCATTGACCAGTTGGGTCCAAAGAAGTAGCCGCTAACAGGGGCGGCAGTTAGTTGCGAGCTACTCTTTCCGCTGGCGAATCAGGTTAGTGATTCGAACCGTGGATAGTCTGCGCCCGGCTTCGTCGGTTACTGCAATTTCGTGCACCGTGAGTGTCTTACCAAGTGAGATTGCCGTGCAGGTTCCGGTCACTGTGCCCTCGCGAGCCGAACCGGAATGCGAAGCGTTAACTTCTATTCCAACGGCGTAGCCATTTGGCGCTGCCCAAACATTGGCCGCAAATGAGCCCAGGGATTCGGCAAGCACCACATAGGCGCCACCGTGCACCAAACCGAGTGGCTGCGTGTTGCCTTGTACCGGCATAGTGGCCACAGCACGTTCGGCACTGAGTTCCACTAGTTGAATGCCCATTCGCTCTGCCAAAGCGCCCAACTGTCGCTCTTTCCAGAGTTCGGCTGCTTGCGGGCTGAGAGTGGGTTCGGTCACTGTTCTGACTCCAATGAATAGACGGTGCGTTGGGCTAGGCTTGCCTGCATGAACGCTATGGAAAAGCCTACTCTGCTGCTCATTGATGGCCATTCTCTAGCCTTTCGAGCCTTTTACGCGCTGAGTCCCGATAGCTTCAAAACTCCAGACGGACAGCACACAAACGCCGTGCATGGATTTATCAGCATGTTGCTGAACATTCTTGCCGCCGAGAAGCCAACACACCTGGCAGTGGCATTCGACCTCTCCAGGAGTTCGTTCCGCACCGAGGTCTACCCGGAATACAAGGGAACCCGCGGCGAAACTCCACCCGAGTTCAATGGCCAGACCGAACTTCTGCACACGGCGCTCCAGGCGATGAACATTCGCACCATCACCCGACCAAACTTCGAAGCAGACGACATCATTGCAAGCCTGGCCGATCAAGGTGCCGACGCCGGCTACCGGGTATACGTGGTGAGCGGAGACCGCGACACTTTCCAGCTGATTCGTCCCGAAACCACCATCCTGTATCCCGTTAAGGGCGTGCTCAACCTAGCTCGAATGGATGACGCGGCTGTTTATGAAAAATACGGAGTTCATGCCAAGCAATACCCGGATCTGGCCGCACTAGTTGGGGAGACCAGCGATAACCTGCCTGGAATTCCCGGGGTTGGGCCAAAGACCGCGGCCAAATGGCTGCAGGCCTATGAAACTCTGGCTGGCGTGCTTGCGGCGTCTGGGGAGATCACCGGCAAAGTGGGGGAAAGCCTGCGTGAGCACCAAGGCTTAGCCGTTAGAAACCGGGAGTTGAACCACCTAGTACGTGACCTTGATTTTGACTTTAAATTGGAAGAATTAGTGCTAACCCCGGTAAACGAAGCGGCAGTGCGTGAAGAGTTTGCCAAGTTGCACTTCCGCAGCCTAACCGAGCGCGTTCTTAAAGCCAGGGGAGTCCAGCCTGGAACAGCTGCCAATAACAACTCTGCAACCACAAACCTCAACGAACCGGAGGCGACTTCGGGTAGTAGCGAAGCAACCAATGACCAAGTCGCCGAGGCGATTGCACCTAGCGCCGAACCTATGCCCGAAAAAGCCAAAACGGTTAATGCCGCCGAGCTGTTGAGCTGGCTAGGCGCCCAGCGGGGAACAGTTGGTCTCGCCATCGAATTTGCGGGCGAGTCGCTGGATAACGCCAGGGCAACGGCGGTTGGTTTTGCCAACCCGGTAGAACGCATCACCTGGCTACCAGCGGGCAACAGCGAGCTGTTTGCAACCATCGGTGCCTGGCTCCAGGATCCGGGGATTCCAAAGGCCGTGTTTGATTCTAAGAACACCATTCGCCAGCTTCTCGGTGCTGCCAACGAAAGCTGGGCCAGCAATGTTGCCGGTGGTTTCGACTATGACCCGCTGCTGCTTACCTACTTGCTGAATCCGGTACGTCGCGGCTATGACCTCGATGACATTGCCGGCGAATACCTTGGACTTTCGGTAGAGCGCAAGGACTCGGCAACACTATTTGACTCAAACACCGATGATGCTTCCATCAATGCCTGGTTATCTCTGCAACTAGCCGAAGTTCAACACCGTTTGGTCACAGCACAACAGCAACTGCGGGTTTACGAATTGGCCGAACTCCCAAGCAGCTCGGTGCTGGCACAAATGGAGCATCATGGCATTTCGGTGAACCGAGCCAAACTGGAGGCACAGTTCGAGTCCCTGGGTGTTGAGGTAGCCCAAATTGCTCAAGAGGCCTACAACATCATTGGTCACGAAACCAACCTGGCATCCCCTAAGCAACTTCAGACAGTGCTGTTTGATGAGCTGGGAATGACCGGTACCAAAACCGTGAAAACCGGCTTTAGCACCAACGCCGCCGCACTCAACGAACTTTATGAACAAACGCAGCATCCCTTCTTGGAGAAGCTTCTAGCGCACCGTGAATCCACAAAGATTCGTCAAATGGTTGAAATCGTGTTGAAGTCCATTGGCACCGATGGCCGGATTCACACCTCTTACGGGCAAACGGGAACCAGTACCGGCCGTCTCAGCTCGGAGAACCCCAACCTTCAGAACATTCCGATCAAGAGCGAACGTGGTCGTCAGATTCGCGAAGCCTTTGAGGTTGGTGCTGGATTCGAAACGTTGCTAACCGCCGACTATTCACAGATCGAGATGCGCATCATGGCTCACCTGAGCGGAGATGAGGGAATCATCGATGCGTTCAAGAGCGGTGAAGACTTGCACCGCTTTGTGGGTGCCCGCATTTTTGGTGTTGCGCCAAGCGAGGTTACTTCGGCAATGCGTTCAAAGGTAAAGGCAATGAGTTACGGTCTGGTTTACGGTCTGAGTGAATACGGCTTAGCCAAGCAACTGCGAATCACCAATGGTGAGGCCAAGCAACTAATGAGTGACTACTTTGCACGATTCGGTGGCGTGCGCAGATACCTGGCCGAAGTGGTTGACATTGCCAAAACGGAAGGGTTCACCACAACAACGTTTGGTCGCAGGCGTCCCTTTGATGATCTCAACAGCAAGATTTTTATGATTCGTGAGAATGCCCGCCGTGCCGCTCTAAACGCGCCAATTCAAGGCACAGCCGCCGACATCATGAAGCTGGCTATGAACCGAATTGGACTAAAGATTCAAGAGCAGGGGCTGCAAAGCCGCATGCTTTTGCAGGTTCACGATGAGCTGGTATTTGAGGTTGCCGGGGGCGAACTTGAGACCCTCACCACTTTGGTCAAACACGAAATGAGCACGGTTGTTGAACTTTCGGTGCCACTGGAGGTTCACGTTGGTGTGGGTGCCAACTGGGACGCAGCGGGGCACTAGGCGCATGGCTCTGACCTTCACAGTAACTGTGCGGCAGGTTGACGGTTGGCACGCTCGTCCGGCCACAGAGTTTGCAAATTTGGTTGCCGCCTCGGGTCAACAAGTGTCTGTGGCAAAGGCCGGCACCGCGGCAGTGAGGGGTGACTCGGTGCTTAGCCTGATGATGCTTGGAGCCAAGTGTGGCGAAACCCTAGAAATAGCCATCGATGGAAGTCAGCCCGAAACCTTAGCCGCCGCCCTGAAATCCTTGTTCTAGAGCGGTTTTACCGCTAGGCTGGTAAAGCACAGTTGTGCGCAAACCGTCCATCGTTGCGGTGAAGCTCAAAAGCAATCTTTTCTCAGGTTTAGGTTGTGCTTTGCCGTGGCCCGATACAAACCCATAAGGCATTAATTACATGACCACCAACAAGGCAGCCAAGCAGGTTGCTGTCAACGACATCGGCTCTGCCGAGGACTTCCTCGCAGCAGTTGAGAAAACCCTTAAGTTCTTCAACGACGGCGACCTCATTGAAGGTACCGTTGTAAAGATTGACCGCGACGAGGTTCTACTCGACGTTGGTTACAAGACCGAGGGCGTAATCCCTTCCCGCGAACTTTCGATTCGCCACGACGCCGACCCAAGCGAGATTGTTGCTGTTGGCGACTCCGTTGAGGCACTTGTCCTTCAGAAGGAAGACAAGGAAGGCCGTCTTATTCTTTCCAAGAAGCGCGCACAGTACGAGCGTGCTTGGGGCGACGTGGAGAAGGTCAAGGAGGCAGACGGTGTTGTTACCGGTACTGTCATCGAAGTTGTTAAGGGTGGTCTGATCGTAGACATCGGTCTTCGTGGCTTCCTTCCTGCATCGCTTATCGAACTCCGTCGCGTTCGCGACCTGGCTCCATACTTGGGCCAGAAGGTTGAGGCCAAGATCCTCGAGCTCGACAAGAACCGCAACAACGTTGTGCTCAGCCGCCGTGCACTGCTCGAAGAGAGCCAGAGCGCAAGCCGCAGCACCTTCCTTGCAGACCTGGCCAAGGGTCAGATCCGTAAGGGTGTTGTTTCGAGCATCGTAAACTTCGGTGCGTTCATCGACCTCGGTGGCGTTGACGGTCTGGTTCACGTTTCCGAGCTGAGCTGGAAGCACATTGAGCACGCCAGCGAAGTTGTTGAGATTGGCCAGGAAGTAACCGTTGAGGTTCTAGAGGTTGACCAGGACCGCGAGCGTGTATCTCTCTCGCTCAAGGCCACCCAGGAAGACCCTTGGCAGGTATTCGCTCGTACCCACGCAATTGGACAGTACGCACCTGGAAAGGTAACCAAGTTGGTTCCTTTCGGTGCATTCGTTCGCGTTGCCGATGGCATCGAGGGTCTGGTTCACATCAGCGAGCTTTCGAGCAAGCACATCGATCTAGCCGAGCAGGTTGTATCGGTAAACCAGGACGTATTCGTGAAGGTTATCGACATCGACCTAGACCGTCGTCGTATTTCGCTCTCGCTCAAGCAGGCTATTGAAGAGGTTGACCCAGAGGGCACCGACTTCAACCCAGCTCTGTACGGCATGGCAGCTGACTTTGACGACAAGGGTCAGTACAAGTACCCAGAGGGCTTCGACGCCGCTACCAACGAATGGAAGCCTGGCTTTGAAGAGGCTCGCGCCAAGTGGGAGAAGGAGTGGACCGAGGCTCACGCCCGTTGGGAAGCTCACAAGAAGCAGGTTGCAGCAGCCAACGAGTTGGCAGCAACCCTTCCAGACAGCGCGGCAGCATCCGACAGCGATGCTTCCACCTCGTACAGCTCGGAGAGCACTTCTGCCGGCACCTTGGCATCCGACGAGTCGCTTGCGGCTCTTCGCGACAAGTTGAGCGCCGAGAAGTAAATTCTCAAAGCGTAAACAGAGGCCCGTTCCGAAAGGAGCGGGCCTCTGCGTTTAGGCTTATTGCATGTTTCTGATAGGTCTCACTGGTGGCATTGCAGCGGGTAAGTCAACCGTTGCCCAGCATTGGCAAGATCTGGGTGGCGTTGAGATTGACGCAGACCAGTTGGCACGAGATGTTGTGGCCGCCGGTACACCCGGATTTGCAGCGGTTGCAGCCGCCTTTGGTTCCGATGTTGTGCTTACTAGCGGTGAACTAGACCGCGCAGCGCTTGCCGAAATTGTATTTGCGGATCCGGCAAAGCGAGCCCAGTTGGAGGACATCACCCATCCACTGGTTAGAGAGGCCGCTGCGGCAAAGCTCGCCGAACAGGCGGAGAACGCCATGGTGATTTACAACGTGCCCCTATTGGTTGAGGCGGGGGTTGACCTGCCCTTCGATCGAGTTGTGACCGTTGAGGCGCCCATCGATGACCAAATTGAACGTCTGGTAAAGAACCGCGGCATGACTACCGAACAAGCTATGGCGAGGATCCGCAATCAGGCCAGCCCGGCGCAACGAGCAAACCGCGCCGACTTCATCCTGAACTCCAACCAGAGCCTGGACCTTCTACTCAAAGATGCGGGAAAACTGTGGCTGCAGTTTGAACGCGAGGCGCAAGCCAAGGCGCGGGCCAAGGCACAATCTCCGGACCAACAAGCATAAACATGGAGTCAACCCGTAGTTTCAGACCATTCGAGGTCATCAGCGAGTTCAAGCCCAGCGGAGACCAGCCAACTGCAATTGCCGAGTTGGCTAAACGAATCACCAACGGCGAAAAGGATGTGGTTCTACTCGGTGCCACGGGTACCGGAAAGAGCGCAACCACGGCCTGGCTCATTGAGGCCATACAGCGACCAACCTTGGTGTTGGCGCATAACAAAACGCTGGCTGCCCAGCTGGTGAACGAGTTCCGCGAACTGCTTCCCAACAACGCGGTGGAATACTTTGTTTCCTACTACGACTACTATCAACCGGAGGCATACGTGCCTCAGACAGACACTTTCATTGAGAAGGACTCGTCAATCAACAGCGAGGTTGAAAGGCTGCGCTACAAGGCAACCATGAGTCTGTTGAGTCGTCGTGATGTTGTAGTTGTGAGCACCGTTTCGTGTATTTACGGCCTCGGCGCTCCAAAGGAGTACCTGGACCAGAGCATGCCGCTTCAGGTGGGCCAGCAGATTAGCCGTGAAGACCTTATCCGCAAGTTTGTGGCCATGCAGTACCAGCGCAACGACATCGACTTCTCCCGCGGAAACTTCCGTGTTAAGGGTGACACCATTGAGATCATTCCGGTTTATGACGAAACCGCTATTCGCATTGAGATGTTCGGCGACGAGATTGAGGCGCTATACGCGCTGCATCCGGTAACGGGGGAGACCATCAATCAAATGGACACGGTTGCCATTTTCCCCGCTAGCTATTACGTGGCTACACCAGAGGCCATGGGAATGGCCATTGAGAACATCGAAAACGAACTCGCACAGCGACTCAAAGAGCTTGAGGGACAAGGAAAACTCTTGGAAGCCCAGCGCCTCAAGATGCGCACCACCTTCGACCTGGAAATGATTCGCGAGATTGGCTTCTGTTCCGGCATTGAAAACTATTCAAGGCACATCGATGGTCGCGAACCGGGCTCGGCTCCGAGCTGCCTCCTGGACTACTTTCCGGAGGACTTCCTAACGGTGATCGATGAGTCCCACGTAACGGTTCCACAGATTGGCGCAATGTTTGAGGGCGACTCCAGCCGCAAACGCACCTTGGTTGAACACGGGTTCCGGCTTCCGAGCGCCCTCGATAACCGACCATTGAAGTTCTCCGAATTTGAGGAACGGGTTGGCCAGGTTGTTTACCTAAGCGCAACTCCCGGCAAATACGAGTTGGCGCTGGGCGACGGCGTGGTTGAACAGATTATTCGTCCGACCGGCTTGGTTGATCCCGAGATTGTGGTCAAACCAACCAAGGGTCAGATTGACGACTTACTCGAGGAGATTCGGGCTCGTGCGGAGCGCGACGAGCGTGTTCTGGTTACCACTCTCACCAAGAAGATGGCGGAGGAACTAACCGACTTCCTGACCGAGGCTGGGGTACGTGTGCGCTACCTGCACAGTGATGTTGACACGCTACGCCGTGTTGAGCTGCTTCGTGAACTTCGCCAAGGCCTCTACGACGTGCTTGTGGGCATCAACCTGCTTCGCGAAGGCCTGGACCTTCCGGAGGTTTCCCTGGTTAGCATTCTGGATGCCGATAAGGAAGGCTTCCTGCGCAGCACCACCAGCCTGATTCAGACCATTGGTCGTGCCGCTCGAAACATCAATGGTCAGGTGCACATGTACGCGGACCGGCTTACGGACTCCATGGACCGAGCCATCGATGAGACCAACCGCCGCAGGGCCAAGCAGGTGGAATACAACCTAGCTAACGGCATCGACCCACAACCGCTGCGCAAAAAGATTGCCGATATCACCGATCAGATCATGCGCGAGGAACAAGACACCGCGGAACTGCTGGCCTCCGCCAAACCGGGCGCGGGCAAGTCGAAGGGCGTGGTTCCGCTGGCGAGCCGTGGGCGTCCAAACATTGGTGCCATGGCGCACGACGAAATTCTCAAAGTTGTGGTTGAACTCGACGAACAAATGCGGGCAGCGGCTGCCGAACTCAACTTTGAGTTGGCCGCCCGTTTACGTGACGAAATCAGCGAACTGAAGTACGAATTACGACAGATCACTAAGGCCGGACACGCCTAGCGGGCTCTTAGACTAGACGGGTGTCTATTACCAAGGTCCCGCATAACAACACCCTCACCGTAAAGGGTGCCAGGGTTCACAATCTCAAGAATTTGAGCGTTGAAATTCCACGCGATTCGTTGGTGGTATTCACTGGCCTTTCCGGGTCGGGCAAATCATCACTGGCTTTTGACACCATCTTTGCCGAGGGGCAACGCCGTTATGTGGAGAGCCTTTCGGCCTACGCGAGACAGTTTCTTGGTCAGGTAGACCGCCCCGATGTTGACTTTATTGAGGGTCTTAGCCCGGCGGTTTCCATCGATCAGAAATCCACCAACAGAAACCCGCGAAGCACCGTTGGAACCATTACGGAGATTCACGACTACTTGCGTTTGTTGTGGGCGCGCATCGGCGTTCCATACTGTGCCGAATGTGGCGAAAAGATTGTGAAACAAACTCCGCAGCAGATTGTGGATCAGCTTTTGGAGCTGCCCGAAGGAACCAAGTTCCAGGTATTGGCACCGATTGTTGACCAGAAAAAGGGCGAGTTTGTTGACCTGTTTAAGGAGTTGCTGACTCAGGGTTATGCCCGCGCGGTAGTTGATGGCGAAGTCATCCAGCTGGCCGAAGCCTCGCCTCTAAAGAAGACTTTCAAGCACGACATTTCGGTTGTGGTAGACCGCTTGGTGGCGAAGTCGGACATCATTGGCCGCCTTACCGATTCGGTGGAAACCGCGCTGAAACTGGCCGGTGGACGCATCCTCATCGACTTTGTTGACCAACCTGCGGAGTCAAGCGAACGAACTCGAGTATTCAGCGAGAAGATGTCTTGCCCCAACGAACACCCGCTGAGCCTCACCGAGATTGAACCTCGCACCTTCAGTTTCAACGCCCCATTCGGAGCCTGCCCAACCTGTTCCGGTTTAGGAACCAAGATGTCGGTTGACCCGGAGTTGGTGCTTGGCGATCCGGACAGCAGCATTAACCAGGGCGTTTTACTGCCTTGGAGCACCCAGGGCAAGGGATTGTTCCAGTATTTCCAGCGTATGCTCGAGGGTCTTGCTAGCGAACTTGACTTCACGCTAGATACGCCCTGGAATCAGCTCAGCGAGGACGCTCAGGAAGCCATCCTGCATGGCAACAACTTCAACGTGAAGGTGCGTTTCAAGAACAAGTACGGCCGTGAGCTTCGCTACACCTCGGGCTTTGAGGGCCTAGTTAGCTACATCGAACGGAAGTGGCTGGAAAGTGAAAACGATTTTGCTCGGTCCCGACTCGTTGGTTACCTGCGCGAAATCCCTTGCTCGGACTGCAACGGTAAGCGATTAAAGCCAGAGGTTTTGGCCGTGAAGGTGGCTGGGGCCAGCATTGCCGATGTTGCCGAGATGAGCCTGGGGGACTGCACCGCCTTCTTTGAGAACATCCAGTTGCAGGAACGCGACGTAAAAATTGCGGCCCAGGTGCTGCGCGAAATCAAGGCTCGACTCGAGTTCTTGATTGCCGTTGGCCTGGACTACCTTTCGCTCGAACGTGCCGCGGGCTCGCTCTCCGGTGGTGAGGCACAGCGAATTCGCTTGGCCACGCAGATTGGTTCCGGCCTCACCGGTGTGCTCTACGTGTTGGATGAACCATCGATCGGTCTGCACCAACGCGACAACCGCCGCCTGATTGACACGCTGGTGAAGTTGCGCGACCTAGGCAACACCCTGATTGTGGTTGAGCACGACGAAGACACCATCAAGGCCTCCGACTGGGTGGTTGACATTGGCCCTCGCGCCGGCGTTCACGGCGGTGAAGTGGTTCACTCGGGTCCTTATGAAGCCCTGCTCAAAAATGAGAAGTCTCTCACCGGAGCATTTTTGGCCGGCAAGGAAGGCATCGATGCCCCCAAGCAGCGCCGAGCCATTGACCCAAACCGCAAGGTCACCGTGGTTGGCGCGCGTGAGAATAACCTGAAGAACGTAACCGTCTCCTTCCCGCTCGGCACTCTCACGGCGGTTACGGGAGTTTCTGGCTCCGGTAAGTCTTCGTTGGTGAACGACGTGCTTTATGAGGTTCTGGCTAACAAGCTCAATGGCGCCAAAGGTGTGGCGGGTCGTCACACGCGAATCGATGGCATTGAAAATCTGGACAAGGTGATCCACGTTGACCAGAACCCTATCGGACGCACCCCGCGCTCCAACCCGGCCACCTATACGGGCGTGTTCGACCACATTCGCAAACTCTTTGCCGATACCCAAGAGAGCAAGGCGCGAGGCTATCAGCAGGGTCGATTCAGCTTCAACGTTAAGGGCGGTCGCTGCGAAGCCTGTTCCGGCGATGGCACGCTGCGCATTGAGATGAACTTCCTGCCGGACGTTTACGTGGCCTGTGAGGTTTGCCACGGCGCCCGCTACAATCGGGAAACCCTCCAGGTTCTTTACAAGGGCAAGAACATTGCCGAAGTGCTCGAGATGCCAATCTCCGAAGCCGCCGAGTTCTTTGCAGCAATTTCGTCTATTGCCCGCTATCTGGAGACCCTGGTGGAAGTTGGCTTGGGTTATGTGCGTCTGGGTCAAAGCGCAACCACGCTCAGCGGCGGCGAGGCGCAGCGTGTGAAGCTGGCAACAGAACTGCAGCGCAGATCCAACGGCCGTTCTATTTACGTTTTGGACGAGCCAACCACGGGTCTTCACTTTGAAGACGTGCGTAAGTTGCTACTGGTGCTAAACGGCCTCGTTGACAAGGGCAACACCGTGCTGGTTATTGAACACAACCTCGACGTGATCAAGTGCGCCGACTGGGTAATCGACCTTGGACCAGAAGGCGGCTCGCGCGGTGGAAACATCATTGCCGAAGGAACTCCGGAGCAAGTTGCGGCCATCGATGCTAGTTTCACTGGCTCATTCCTCAAGGAAATCCTGCAGGTCAAGGCCAAGTAAACCCCATGGCCCAAGAACTCGCGTTCCGCCCAAAGACATCGGAAATCCCCACTAACCCAGGGGTTTACCGGTTTCTAGACGCGGGCGGGCGGGTACTTTACGTTGGCAAGGCCAAGAATCTACGTGCCAGGCTGAGCAACTACTTTGGTCCGTTAGACAGCCTTCACGAACGTACTCGACGCATGGTGACCAGTGCGGCCGACGTGAAATGGGTAATAGTCAACTCCGAATTTGAAGCGCTGCAGCTGGAGTTCATGTGGATCAAGCAGTTTGATCCACCCTTCAACGTGGTTTTCAAAGACGACAAGTCTTATCCGTACCTTGCCGTGTCCATGGCCGATGAGTTTCCACGCGCCTTCATCACCCGCAACCGCGAGTTGAAGGGAGTGAAGTATTTTGGCCCATACACCAACGCGTGGGCGGTGCGCGAAACCTTAGACACCTTGTTGAAGGTTTACCCGGTTCGCTCTTGCACTTCGGGAGTTTTTGCCACCGCAAAACGCAACCAACGCGCCTGCCTTTTGGGTGACATTGGCAAGTGCGCGGCACCCTGTGTGACTCGGGTAACGCCCACAGAACACAAGGACATTGCCAGAGGGTTCGCCGAGTTCATGGGTGGGGGAGACACCCGCATTGTTGGAAACCTACGCACCAAAATGAACGCCGCTAGCAAAGAACAGCAATACGAGCTGGCCGCGATTCTCCGCGACCAGGTTCAAGCACTGGAAACTGTGCTTGAGAAAAGCACCGTGGTGTTTACGGATCAAACTGACGCCGACCTGTTTGGCATTGCGCACGACGATTTGGCCGCGGCGGTTTCGCAGTTCATTGTTCGGGGCGGCCGCATCCGTGGTGTTCGTGGCTGGGTAGTGGACAAAGAGCTGGAACGCTCACTGGGCGAATTGGTTGATTACGTGCTTCAGAATGTCTACGACAGCCCGGAAGGCGCTGAGCCTATCGAGGTCCCCAAAGAGGTGTTGGTGCCCGAGCTCCCCGAGGACGCCACGGAACTGGCTCAATGGCTGGGGGAGAAACGCGGTTCCAAGGTTGACCTGCGAGTGCCACAGCGTGGCGATAAGGCGGCATTGGCCAAGACCGCGCTAACCAATGCCAAGCACGCCCTGGTGCTTTACAAGACTCGCAGAACGGCGGACTTCACGGCGCGAGCCGACGCACTGGCGGCCATCCAACGCGCTCTCGGTCTGGCCGACGCCCCGCTGCGCATTGAGTGCTTCGATATCTCGCACCTGGGCGGAACCAACGTGGTGGCATCGATGGTGGTGTTTGAAGACGGACTGCCCAAAAAGGATCAATACCGCCACTTTGCCATTGAAGAAACCACCGATGACACCGATTCGATTTACCAGGTTTTAATGCGCAGGTTGAAGTACCTGAAAGAACCCGAGAAGCCGGAAGAAGGTGCCGCTCCGGCCCGTTTTGCCTATCGTCCCAACCTGTTGATTGTTGACGGCGGGCAACCGCAGGTGAACGCTGCGGCACGCGCTTTAGCGGACTCAGGAATCCACGACATTGCCGTTGCTGGCATTGCCAAACGTCTCGAGGAGCTGTGGCTGCCGGAGAATCCGTTCCCCGTTATTTTGCCCCGTGGAGCCGATGAACTCTTTATGGTGCAGCGCCTGCGCGACGAAGCCCACCGGTTTGCCATCAGCTACCAACGCAAAAAGCGGTCGGGAAGCATCGCCTCTCAGCTGAGCGAGATTTCGGGGTTGGGGGAGAAGCGTGTGGCCGCCCTGCTGAAGCGCTTCGGATCGGCTACTCGATTGCGTAAGGCAACCATCGATGAAATTTCCGAAGTGGCGGGAATCGGGCCGGTTCTGGCCCAACAGATTGCCGAGCAAATCGGCGAGTAGCCGCGCAACCTTCAACCGGTGCTAGAGGGGGATTTTAAGTTTCCCCGCTCTCGGCGTGTCGCGGAGGAGTAGACTCAAAATACAGCGGTTTAGGCCCGAAACTTAGGGGTTTTCATTGCAAACCGCTAAGCCACAAAACTCGGGTTTAGGAGCAACATGAACGCGCAGCCGCGACTGCTGATTGTCACCGGCATGTCCGGTGCCGGTCGCAGCACCGTTGGCAATGCTCTTGAAGACCTGGGCTGGTATGTGGTTGATAACCTCCCGCCCCAAATGCTCGGACCAATTGCAGATCTCTTTACTCTCACGCGTGTTCCATTGCAGCGAATTGCCGTGGTGATTGATGTTCGCGGTCGCGAGTTTTTTGGCGAATTTGGCGAACACCTGCAAGCGCTGCGCAGCCGCAACATTTCGGTACAGGTGCTTTTCCTCGAGGCATCAGACCAGACGCTGGTAAAACGCTTCGAAAACGTTCGCCGGCCGCACCCACTGCAAGCATCGGGGACCATTCTCGACGGCATTGGCGCCGAACGCGCCGCACTGCTTTCTATTCGTGAAAACGCCGACATCATTGTTGATACCAGTGACCTAAACATTCACCAACTCAGCAATCGCATATCTGAGGGCTTTGGGGTTGACCAAACCGCCAAGCTGCAACTTACAGTCATGTCGTTTGGATTCAAATACGGACTGCCCTCGGATGCCGATATGGTTGCAGACGCTCGCTTCATTCCAAACCCGTTTTGGATTGAGAGCCTTCGTCCGTTTACCGGTGAGAGTCAGGAAGTATCCGATTACGTGTTGGCGCAAAACGGTGTTTCCGATTTTGTTGCCAATTATGTTTCTGCACTAAAGCCCGTGCTTAGGGGATACCTGCAGGAAAACAAGCGTTACGCCACCATCGCTATCGGTTGCACCGGTGGTAAACACCGTTCGGTTGCCCTGGTGCGTGAGATTTCGAAACAACTTAGCGAACTTCCGGATTTAACCGTGAGTGTTCGCCACCGCGATCTGGGTCGCGAATAGAGAGTTTGAACTAGGAGTAAAAATGGCACTAACTAGTGACGTAAAAGACGAACTTGCGCGCATTGAGATCACAAAGAATGCGGTGCGAGTTGCCGAGCTCTCGGCAATCCTTCGCTTTGCCGGAGGGCTGCACCTGGTTGCGGGCAAGATCGCTATTGAGGTAGACCTAGACACCGCTCAACTGGCGCGTCGAGTGAAGAAGGACCTGGTCGAGATTTTCGGCATCGATAGCGAGATCAGCGTAATTTCACCCAGCGGCATCCGTCGAGCACCGCGCTACCAGGTTCGCGTGCTCCAGCAGGCAGATGTTTTGGCACGTCAAACCGGCCTAATCGACCCCAAGGGGCGTCCGGTGCGCGGTCTCCCATCCAATCTGGTGAATGGCTCGCTGGCAGAAGCACAGGCCGTGTGGCGCGGTGCCTTCCTATCGCGTGGTTCGCTTACCGACCCTGGGCGCTCGGCCTCACTCGAAGTAACGGCACCGGGTAACGAAGCGGCAATGGCCTTGGTTGGCATCGCTCGCCGACTTGGCGTAACCGCTAAGGCTCGCGAGGTGCGCGATTTGTTCCGTGTGGTTATCCGCGAAGGCGAAGCCATTTCGGCAATGCTGACCCAGATGGGCGCCCATACTCAGGTGCTTAAGTGGGAGGAATTGCGCTTGCGTCGCGAGGTGCGGGCAACCGCAAACCGCTTGGCCAACTTTGACGACGCCAACCTGCGCCGCTCGGCTCAGGCTGCCGTGGCCGCTGGTGCGCGCGTTGCACGGGCGCTAGAAATTCTTGGTGACGACATTCCGGATCACCTGAAATACGCGGGGGAGTTGCGCTTGGAACACAAGCAGGCGAGCCTCGACGAATTAGGCCACCTGGCTGATCCGCCAATGACCAAAGACGCGGTTGCGGGACGGATTCGCCGATTGCTGGCCATGGCAGACAAGAAAGCACAGGATTTGGGCATTCCCGCCACCGACGCCTTCATTCCAGATGACCTCACCGAGGAGTAGACGGTTTCGCAACATACCACGGAATAAGTGAGGTATTTGCATGGCTTTAACTTACGATTCTCAATAAGAGCAAAGCGCTAATCAGGCGAATTTGCAGGCATCGCAAGGAGCAAACCATGAGCAAATACACACTTCCGGAACTCACCTATGACTACGGAGCTCTTGAGCCAAACATCTCGGGCAAAATCATGGAGCTGCACCACGACAAGCACCACGCCGCCTATGTAGCCGGCGCTAATGGTGCTCTCGAGGCCCTCGAAGCCGCTCGCGACACCAACAACCTCGCATACGTGAACAAGCTCCAAAAGGACCTTGCTTTCCACCTGGCCGGCCACATCAACCACGTTGTTTTCTGGCGCAACCTGTCGCCAGAAGGCGGAGACAAGCCATTCGGTGAGCTGGCAGCAGCCATCGATGAATTCTTTGGCTCATTTGACAAGTTTGTGGCTCACTTCAACGCCGTGGCGCTGGGCATTCAGGGCTCGGGTTGGGCCATTCTGGCTTGGGACTCGCTGGGTCAGAAACTCATCATTGAGCAGCTTTACGACCACCAGGGAAACCTAGCCCCGGCTAGCGTTCCACTGCTGATGCTCGACATGTGGGAGCACGCCTACTACCTGGACTACCAGAACGTTAAGGGCGACTACGTGAAGAACTTCTGGAACATTGTTTCTTGGGGCGATGTACAGGCTCGTTTTGAGGCTGCACGCACCAACACCGGCGGTCTGCTGGTAATCTAAATACTGTTGTCCACTCAACGACGCGTGGCACTGTTTTCCAAAAATCTGCAATAAAAATCGCGTCGAATCTCGACGCACAATATATCGGGAGAATCAAGTGGCAACTCGTGTTGGAATTAACGGCTTTGGCCGTATCGGACGCAATTACCTTCGTGCCCTGCTTGCCAGCGGCGCAGACCTAGAGATCGTTGCAGTAAACGACCTCAGCGACCCTAAGGGTCTTGCACACCTGCTCAAGTACGACTCGGTTACCGGTCGTTTGGCAGAAGAAGTTCGCGTTGAGGGCGACACCATCATTGTTGGCAGCCAGACCATCAAGGTTTTGGCAGAGCGCGACCCAGCCAACCTGGGTTGGGGCAAGCTAGGCGTTGACATCGTTATTGAGTCCACTGGCCGTTTCACCAACGCCGAAGACGCTAAGAAGCACATTGAGGCCGGCGCCAAGAAGGTTCTAATCTCGGCTCCTGCAACCGGTGAAGACGCAACCTTCGTAATCGGTGTAAACGAGCACCTGTACGACCCAGCAAACCACCACATCATCAGCAACGCTTCTTGCACCACCAACTGCTTGGCTCCACTTGCCAAGGTGTTCAACGACACTTTTGGTATCAAGCACGGTCTGATGACCACCGTTCACGCTTACACCGCCGACCAGAACCTGCAGGACGGCCCTCACAGCGACCTTCGCCGTGCCCGTGCCGCAGCTCTGAACATTGTTCCTTCCAGCACCGGTGCCGCTAAGGCCATTGGTCTGGTTCTTCCAGAGCTCAAGGGCAAGCTAGACGGCTACGCACTTCGCGTTCCAGTTCCAACCGGTTCCATCACCGACCTCACCCTGGTTTCCAACAAGGAAGTAACCATCGATGAGATCAAGGCCGCCTACAAGGCTGCAGCCGCAACCGGCGCACTGAAGGGCATTCTGAAATACACCGAAGACGAGATCGTTTCGGCTGACATTGTTACCGACCCACACTCGTCGATCTTCGACGCAGGCCTGGTAAAGGTTATCGATGGCAACCTGGTTAAGATCAGCAGCTGGTACGACAACGAGTGGGGTTACAGCAACCGTTTGGTTGACCTGACCGTTCTCGTAGCTTCCAAGCTCTAAATCCAAGCAAAGGTTCATCTTGCGCACTCTCGCATCGCTGCCAAACCTGAATGGTAAGCGCGTTATTGTCCGTTGCGACCTTAACGTGCCGCTAGACGGCCAGGTAATCACCGATGATGGTCGAATCGTTGCTTCGGTTCCTACCATCAAGCACCTCACCGTTCAGGGCGCCAAGGTCGTGGTTATATCCCACCTTGGCCGCCCAGACGGCGCACCAGACGCCAAGTATTCCTTGGCCCCGGCGGCCGCTCGTTTGAGCGAACTGTTGGGTCAGCCGGTTGCGTTTGCCGCAGACACCGTTGGTGTTGAGGCTATGGGTGCCACCAAGGCGCTTGACGCCGGTGGAGTGGCAGTTCTGGAAAACCTGCGTTTCAACGCGGGGGAAACCAGCAAGGATGCGGGAGAGCGCGAGGCCTTTGCGGCAAAGCTGGCCGAGATGGGCGACTTCTTTGTTAGCGATGGCTTTGGTGTGGTTCACCGCAAGCAGGCCAGCGTTTACGAACTGGCAAAGCTACTGCCTAGCGCAGCAGGCTTGCTGATTGAGAAGGAACTCGATGTTCTGACTCGCCTCACCAAGACCCCCGAGCGCCCGTACGCGGTCATTTTGGGCGGCTCCAAGGTGAGCGACAAACTTGGTGTTATTGACCACCTGCTACCAACCGTGGACAAGCTTCTGGTTGGCGGCGGAATGGTGTTCACCTTCCTGGCTGCACAGGGCCACAGCGTTGGTTCCAGCTTGCTTGAGAAGGACCAGATTGAAACCTGCCAGAACTACCTGAAGCGCGCTGCCGAGCTGGGCGTTGAGGTTATTCTTCCAACCGACATTGTGGTTGCCTCCAAGTTTGGAGCCGACGCCGATGTTGCGGTTACCGCCGCGGATGCAATTGAAAGTAGCCCTTTTGGGGCTACCGGATTGGGACTCGACATTGGCCCTGAGAGCGCAGCAAAGTTTGCCGCCGAGATTGCTCAAGCAAAGACCGTGTTCTGGAACGGACCAATGGGTGTGTTTGAGATCGACAAGTTTGCCGGTGGCACCCGCGCGGTTGCCGAGTCCCTCACCAAGGTTTCCGGACTCAGTGTGGTTGGCGGCGGTGACTCCGCAGCCGCGGTTCGCATCCTTGGATTCAACGATGACCAGTTTGGCCACATTTCCACCGGTGGTGGCGCCAGCCTGGAGTTCCTTGAAGGCAAGAGCCTTCCTGGACTCGAAGTTCTGCAGTAAAACTCTTTCGAACTCTCTCATAGGAGCATCATGACCAATCGTGTACCGCTAATCGCTGGCAACTGGAAAATGAACCTCGACCACCAGCAGGCCATTGCCCTGGTGCAGAAATTGGCTTGGAGCCTAAAGGACGCGGCACACAACTACGCCGAAGCAGAGGTAGTGGTATTCCCACCATTCACCGACATTCGCTCGGTGCAGACCCTGATTGACGCAGACAAGTTTGAGCTTGGTCTTGGAGCACAGGACCTCAGCAAGTTTGATTCCGGCGCATACACCGGGGAGATCTCGGGTGCGTTTCTAAAGAAGCTCGAAGTAAAGTACGTGCTGATTGGCCACTCCGAGCGCCGCACCAACCACAACGAGGGCGATGACGTGGTTCAGGCGAAGACCGCCGCTGCATTCCGTCACGGACTAGTTCCTGTGATCTGCGTGGGCGAGACCCTTGAGGAACTTGAGAACGAGGGCGCAGCCGCGGTACCGGTGCGCCAGACCTTGGCAGCCCTGGCCGGGCACGACAAGTTGAATGAGTTTGTTATTGCCTACGAGCCGGTTTGGGCCATTGGCACCGGCAAGGTTGCCACCCCGGAAGAGGCGGCCAGCGTTTGTGGCAAGATTCGTGAAGCCATTGCCGCCGAGCACGGCGAGGAACTGGCCGCGGCTACCCGCATTCTGTACGGTGGTTCGGTCAAGGCAAACAACGTTGCCGGCTTCCTGCGTAGCCCAGAAGTTGATGGCGTTTTGGTTGGCGGCGCTAGCCTGGATGCCGAGGAATTCTCGGGTATCGCCCGATTCCAGAAGCACCTTGCGCTGTAATCGTTCTATAATTTGATTTTGAGCCGGAATTCGGCTCGCTCACAAAAAGGATTCCAAAATGGCCGCTATTCAAGCTGCACTCTACGTGTTGCTGGCAATCACCAGCCTGCTGCTTACCCTGCTCATTCTGTTGCACAAGGGGCGCGGTGGCGGTCTCTCCGACATGTTCGGTGGTGGCTTGTCTTCTAGCATGAGCAGCAGCGGTGTTGCCGAGCGCAACCTGAACCGCATCACCATCATCTTGGCCCTGGTTTGGGTAGCTGTAATCATTACTCTGCTCTTGTTCACCAAGTTCAACCTGGTTGCGTAAATGAGCACCGGTGGAAGCGCAATCCGCGGCTCGCGCATTGGTGCGGGCCCAATGGGGGAGCAGGATCGCGGCTTCAAGGCCGAGCGTGTAACTCTTACCTATTACTGCATCAACGGTCACAGCCACAGCCCTTCGTTTGCGGCAACCGTTGACTCTGCAGAGATTCCTGAGCAGCTTGACTGCCCAAACTGCGGCCTCCCTTCGGGAACCGACAAGGCAAACCCTCCAACCATTGCCAAGCACGAGCCTTACAAGACACACCTCGCGTACGTGAAGGAGCGTCGCACTCAGGAAGAGGCCGAGGCGCTCCTTGACGAAGCCGTTACCGCAGTGCGCGAGCGTCGCATTCGTCTAGCGGAAGCCGCCTCCGCAAACTAAGACTCAAAGCAAAACCACCCCAGCCATTCTTGGTTGGGGTGGTTTTCTGTTTATGCTAAATGCCTTCGCCGGCGGCCTGATCCAAGTGCCACACGGTCTTGCCGAGTGCGTGTACCCGACCCACCGGTAAGCGAGTAGATGCATCGCTAAAAGCCACCGATGCGGCTTCCGCTTTGTCGGCTCCGGCAACCACCAACCAGATTTCGGTTGAGTTGTTGATTGCTTCGTAGGTGAAGCTCAGACGCTGTGGCGGAGGCTTGGGGGAGTTGTGCTCGGCGATAATTGAAAGCCCTGCTGCGGGCAGTTGGTGGCCAGGGAAAAGCGAGGCAATGTGGCCGTCGGGACCCATGCCGAGGAGCGTCAGGTCAAACATCGGTGCGCCCCCGTTGGCTGCGAACACCGATGCTACCTCTGAGGCAAAACTTTCGGCTGCGGCATCCAGCTGCGCGCTAACGCTTTCGGACTCCGACTCGTGGAAGGCCGGGAACTCGTGAACGTTGGCAGGGTTCAACGGCAACTTGTTGAGCAGTGCCTCACGCGCCTGCAGTGCGTTGCGGTCCTTGCTGTTGGCAGCCACAAAGCGTTCGTCACCCCACCAAATGTGAACGCGGGACCAGTCCAAGGTGAGCACATCCGGGTGTTCGGCCAGCTTTACAAGGCTGAGGATTCCCACGGTTCCACCGGTGAGCGAAACATGGGCTGCCGGTTTGCTGGCAAGCACATTACCCACGTATTTGATGAAGTCGTTGGCAACGGCAACGGCCACCGATGGCCCATCGGCGTGCTTGATGATCTCGCGAATCAAGAACTAGGCCTTGGAGCGTAGTTGACCGGCTGGACCGGTCACGGCTGGAACCACAAACTGAGTGCCAAAACCCTTGGTGATTACCTCGCCAAAGAGGTCATCAGAGTCCAGACGACGAAGGTCTTCAATCAGGCAGTCGCGTAGGTTGCGGCGAGCCAGGGTGATCTCACGTGCCGGCTGACCTGGCTGCGAAAGAAATGCCACGTCTGCACTGGTGCGCTTGATCTCAACCTCACCACTGGTGCGAATCAACTTCACGCTCTGAAGGCCGTGTGGACCCTGCTTCTCCGCGGTGCGGTGCATGGTAACTGGAACCTGCAGCTTGAGCTCAAGCCAAGCGGCAAGCAACTCGGTACTAGGGGAGTTCACGGCACCGGTAACCTCGGCAGCAATCACCTGATCGTAAGGTGGCTGATCCAGAATCACGGCAAGCTGAGCACGCCACAAAGTCAGGCGAGTCCATGAGAAGTCGCTATCACCCGGGGTGTAGGTCTTGCTTAGGTTCACAAGATGTCCGTAGGCGTCAGCCTGTGCGGCGGCATCGGTGATACGGCGTCCGGCAATGCGGCCAATGTCGCTGGTAGCAACCTGCTTTGGCGCCTCGTGAGGCCACCAGGCCACAACAGGGGCATCGGGCAGTAGCAGGCCGGTTACCAGGCTTTCGGGGTCGCTGGCGGCATCTCCGTAGGCGCGTAGCACTATTACCTCGGATGCACCCGCATCGCCGCCCAAACGGATCTGGGCATCTAGGCGTGCATCCTGCGATGACTGGTCTCCGTCGTCGGCAAGCACAATCACGCGGCTTGGGTGAGCGCGGCTAGCTTCGTTGGCGGCCTCAATGGCCTCTTCGATACCGGCAAAGTCCGTCTCGATTACCAGGGTGAGTACGCGACCCAGTGCAACCGCTCCGCCTTCTTCGCGAAGGCTAACCAGGTTTTTGGAAACCTTGCTGATGGTGGTGTTTGGCATATCAACGATCATGGACGTCTCCAAGCTCGGCCATCAACGGCCATCATGCGGTCTGCGGAGTCTGGACCCCAGGTTCCGGGGCGGTACTGATCCGGTTGACCGGCCTTTGCCCAGAACTCCTCAATTGGGTCAAGGATCTTCCAGCTGAGTTCAACTTCTTCGTGACGCGGGAACAGGGGAGGGTCACCCAAAAGTACGTCAAGAATCAAACGCTCGTAAGCCTCTGGGCTGGCCTCGGTAAAGGCGTGACCGTATCCAAAGTCCATGGTCACGTCGCGCACGTTCATGCCAACGCCAGGAACCTTGGAGCCAAAACGAATGGTCACGCCTTCGTCTGGCTGCACGCGGATTACCAGCGCATTCTCGCCTAGCGCCGAGGTTTGGTCGGCCTCAAAAAGCGCCTGAGGTGCGCGCTTGAAAACGAGCGCAATCTCGGTGACTCGGCGACCCAAACGCTTGCCGGCACGCAAGTAGAAAGGCACTCCGGCCCAGCGACGGGTGTTTATGTCCAAACGCATTGCCGCGTAGGTCTCGGTAACGCTCTCCGGGTTCATGCCGTCTTCATCGAGGAAGCCGGTGACCTTCTCGCCGCCCTGCCAACCGCCGGCGTACTGGCCGCGAGCGGTGTGTACACCTAGGTCCGCGGGCAATGAAACGGCCTTGAGAACCTTCTCCTTTTCGGCGCGCAAATCGGCGGCGTCGAAGGAAACCGGCTCTTCCATTGCGGTGAGAGCTAGAAGCTGAAGCAGGTGGTTCTGAATCACGTCGCGAGCCGCACCAATGCCGTCGTAGTAGCCCGCACGGCCACCAACGCCAATGTCCTCGGCCATGGTGATCTGTACGTGGTCAATGTAGTTGCTGTTCCAGAGTGGCTCAAACAGCATGTTGGCAAAGCGCAGCGCCAGAATGTTCTGAACAGTTTCCTTGCCCAGGTAGTGGTCTATGCGGAATACCGAGTCGGCCGGGAACACGGCCTCAACCACGTTGTTCAGTTCGCGAGCGGTCTTAAGGTCGCTACCGAATGGCTTCTCAATCACCACACGGCGGAACTGGTTGCCGGTTGGCTTAGCCAGGCCCGAGCGCGAGAGCTGCTCGGTTACCAACGGGAAAGCCTTTGGCGGAATCGACAGGTAGAACGCAAAGTTGCCATCGGTGCCACGCTCTTTGTCTAGCGCATCAATGGTGTCCTTTAGGCGGTCAAACGCGTCAGCGTCATCAAACTCACCCTGAACAAAGCGAATACCGTGCAGTAGCTGCTGCCAGACTTCCTCGGAGAACGGGGTGCGGGCGTATTCGCGAACCGAATCGTGAACCACCTTGGCAAAGTCCTGGTCCTCCCACTCGCGACGAGCAAAACCAACCAGGCTGAAGCCCGGTGGCAGAAGTCCGCGGTTAGCCAAATCGTATACGGCTGGCATCAACTTCTTGCGCGAAAGGTCGCCGGTAACACCAAAGATCACCAAACCGCTAGGGCCGGCAATGCGGTTGAGGCGGCGGTCCTCAGGGTCGCGGAGTGGATTTACTCCAAAACCGATTGCTGCAGGGCTCATTGCTTGAGCGTCTCCTTTGAAAGATTAGGAAATGGCAGCAAAGATGGCTGCCAAGTCGTTTTCCACGTGGTTCAAGGTGAGGGTCAACACCGGACGAGGCAGCGCACCCAAAACCGAGGCGTCGCCGGCGGCCTGTGATGCAATCAGTTGACCAAAGGTGAACTCGCGTCCCGGCACCGAAAGGTCGGCTTCGCCGTGGGCAACCAGCTGCAGGTAAACGCCCTGCTTGGGTCCACCTTTGTGGTACTGACCGGTGGAGTGCAGGAAGCGAGGTCCCCAACCGAAGGTGGTTGGTCGGCCGCTGCGCTTGGCAAATGCCTCACGAAGTTCGTATGCCTTAGGCACGCTGGTGCGGTCAAGGTAGGCCTGAACCGATACATAACCGTCTTCAGGCAACTGCGCCAACAATGCATCGATGGCAGCCTTCACGGAATCCGCCGAACCGAGGTCGAGGCTCTTGGCGCGAACCTGCATGCCGTTGGCCTCGAATGCCGGTGCCTCAATTGCGGCACGCTCGTTGAGCATGGCGCGAGCGGCAACCTTGGCGCTTTCAACGTCTGGCTGGTCAAACGGGTTGATACCAATCAAGCGGCTGGCAATCACGGTGGCGTATTCCCACAGCAGGAACTGTGCGCCTAGCGAGCCGGAAACCACTACTTCGTCACCGGAAGCTGCGGATGCATCGGCAACCACGCGAACCAGAACCAGGTCGGCAGGTTTACTCTGAACCTCAACGCTGTTTGGGGAGAGCACAACTGGCAGAACGCCCTTGCCCTCCTTGCCGGTGCTCTCTGCAATGAGCTGCTCGGCCCAGTCGCCAAAGCCAACAATCGGGGTGCCATCAACAATCACGCCAACCTTGTCGGCGTAGCCGTTGGTTGCCGCGGTGCGAGCCATTGCTGCACCCAAGATCAACGCTGGGTTCTCTGCCGAGTCGCTCGAAAGCATCGCCGCAACCTCGTGAGCGTCGGCAAGCAGTGCGGCAACGTCAACGCCAGCTAAGCCGGAGGGAACCACACCGAATGCGGTCAACGCGCTGTAGCGGCCACCCACGTTTGGGTCGGCGTTGAAGATGCGGTAACCGTCTGCGGTAGCCGCGGCTTCCATTGGTGAACCAGGATCGGTAACAATCACAATGCGCTCCGTTGCCGGAATGCCGGCTTCCGTGAACGCACGCTCAAACACACGCTTCTGCGAATCGGTCTCCACGGTGGAGCCGCTCTTGCTGGAGACCACAATGGCAGTGCGAGCCAGGTCACCACTCAGTGCGGCGTTCACCTGATCTGGGTCGGTGCTGTCTAGAACCACCAGTTCAACGCCAGCGGTGCCGGTGATTACCTCCGGTGCCAACGACGAGCCACCCATGCCACAAAGCACAAAACGGTTCACGCCCTGTGCCGCAAACTCGTTGCGCAGGTTGATGATGTCATCGATGAGCGCCGCGGAATCTACCGCACTGTTAACCCAACCCAAACGAATTGAGGACTCGCTTTCGGCGGCCTTACCCCAGAGGGTGAAGTCCTTGGCAGCAATGCGGCTGGCTACCTTGTCGGCCACCAGAACCGGAACAAACTCGGCGGCTGCAGCAGCAGCCTTACCCGAAACCGCAATCTTTAGGCTCATGATTACTTGGCCTCTTCCAGTGCAGCGCTTACGCTGGCAACCAGTTCGTTCCAAGACACAACGAACTTGTCAACGCCCTCGGTCTCCAACAGCTCGGTCACGTCGTTGTACGAAACGCCAACTGCCTCAACCGCGTTGAGAATTTCGCGAGCATCGGCATAGTGCTGAGTGATGCTGTTTGTCGGAACAATTCCGTGGTCGTAAACGGCTTCCATGGTCTTCTCAGGCATGGTGTTTACCAGCTGAGGAGCAACCAGTTCGGTTACGTAAAGGGTGTCGCTGAGCGCAGGGTCCTTCACGCCAGTTGAAGCCATAAGTGGTCGCTGCTTGTTGGCGCCGGCAGCTTCGAGTGCCGCCCAGTCGGCGTTGTCAAACTCCTGCTCAAACACCTGGTAAGCCAGGCGAGCATTTGCCAACGCAGACTTGCTCTTTAGCGCAATGGCTTCATCGGTGCCCACTGCAACCAAACGCTTGTCAATCTCCAGGTCAACGCGCGATACAAAGAACGAAGCCACAGAGTGGATCTTGCTGATGTCGTGGCCGTTTGCCTTGGCCAACTTCACGCCATCGATGTATGCCTTGATGACCTCACGGTAACGCTGCAGCGAGAAAATCAGGGTCACGTTCACACTGATGCCCTCGGCAATAACCGCGGTAATGGCACCAAGACCGGCCTTGGTTGCGGGAATCTTGATCATCACGTTCTCGCGGTCAACCTTGGCAAAGAGCTCCTTGGCCTGAGCAATGGTGCCTGCGGTGTCGTGCGCTAGGTCTGGCTCAACCTCAATGGATACGCGGCCGTCGAAGCCCTTGGTGTTTGCGTATACGCCGGCGAAAATGTCGCAGGCCTCGGCAACATCTTGGGTGGTGATCTCAAAGATCGCCTTGGCGGCATCGGCACCTGCGGCCGCCAGTTCACGAACCTGTTCGCCGTAGCCGTCGCCCTTACCAATCGAGGCAGCAAAGATGCTCGGGTTGGTGGTAACACCCGAAACCGAACGGTTGGTGATTAGGTCTCGAAGCGCTCCGGTGCGGATACGGGTGCGGGACAGGTCGTCGAGCCAGATGCTAACGCCGTTTGCTGCCAACTGTGCCAGTGGGGAAGTGGTCATGATTTTTCCTTTGCTAAAAGTCTTGATTAGGCGTTCTTGATGGCGTCTTGCGCGGCGGCAACAACTGCCTCTGCGGTCATGCCAAACTCGCGGTACAGGGTCTTGGCGTCGGCAGAAGCACCAAAGTGCTCAATCGAAACGCTCTTGCCAAATGGACCAACGTACTTGTTCCAGCCCAGGCTCAAACCGGCCTCAACCGAAACCTTAGCCTTTACGCCGGCAGGCAGAACCTGCTCGCGGTAGGAGGCCGGCTGTTCGTCGAACCACTCCAAACAAGGAGCCGAAACCACGCGGGTTGCAACACCAGCTGCCTCAAGCTGAACGCGGGCCGCAACGGCAATCTCAACCTCGGAACCGGTGGCAATCAGAATCACTTCTGGCTTGCCGTTGGCGGCCTCCAGCAGCGTGTAGGCGCCCTTGGCAGTGTTCTCGGCGCCTGCGTATACCGATCCGGTTTCGTCGGCAGCACCACGTGGGTAAACCGGAAGGTTCTGGCGGCTGAGCGCCAAACCGGCTGGACCCTGACGACGCTCAAGAACGGTCTTCCAGGCGTAGGCGGTTTCGTTGCCGTCTGCCGGGCGAACCATGTCGAGGTTTGGAATGGCACGCAAAGTGGAAAGCTGCTCGATTGGCTGGTGGGTTGGGCCATCTTCACCCAGAGCCACGGAGTCGTGAGTCCAAACAAAGATCGAAGGAATGCCCATCAGTGCGGCCAAGCGAACTGCAGGTCGCATGTAGTCGCTGAAGATCAAGAACGTTCCACCAAAGGCGCGGGTGTTTCCGTGCAGCACAATGCCGTTCAGAATCGAGCCCATGGCGTGCTCACGGATACCAAAGTGAAGCACGCGGCCGTACTGGTCGCCGGTCCACTCGTGAGTGCTCCACTGGTTTGGAACAAAGCTCTTGGCACCAGCAATGGTGGTCATGTTGGAATCCGCTAGGTCCGCCGAGCCACCCCAGAGTTCAGGCATGACCTCTGCAATGGCGTTGATTACCTTTCCCGATGCAACACGGGTGGAAACCGAACTGCCTGCCTCGAATACCGGAAGCGCTGCCTCTAGACCAGGAGGAGTCTGACCCGAAACCACGCGCTCCAGGAGCGCCTTCTTGTCGGCGTTCTCCGAAGCCCAAGCATCGAAGCTGGCTTCCCATGCCGCACGCTCGCGGTCAAAGCGTTCGGTGCTACGGGTGTGAGCCAGAACCTCGGCGTCAACCTGGAAGGTCTGCTCAGGGTCAAAGCCAAGAACCTGCTTTAGGCCCGCGAGTTCCTCGGCGCCAAGTGCCGAACCGTGGATCTTGCCCGAGTTCTGCTTCTTAGGCGAAGGCCAACCAATGATGGTGCGCAGGGTGATTAGCGAAGGCTTGTCAGTTACCGCCTTGGCAGCCTGGATTGCGTTGTATAGCTCTTCAACGTCTTCTACGTAGTTGCCGGTTTTCTTCCAGTCAACTACCTGGGTGTGCCAGCCGTAGCTCTCGTAACGCTTGGAGAGATTTTCGGTAAAAGCAATGTTGGTGTCGTCTTCAATAGAGATCTGGTTGCTGTCGTAAATGACAACCAGGTTGCCCAGCTGCTGGTGGCCGGCAAGCGAGGCCGCCTCCGAGGTAACGCCTTCCTGCATGTCGCCATCGCCGGCAATCACGTAAACAAAGTGGTCAAACGGGCTGGTGCCTGCAGGAGCGGCTGGGTCGTAAAGACCGCGCTCGTAGCGAGCGGCGTAAGCAAAACCGGTGGCCGATGCCAAACCCTGACCCAGCGGACCGGTGGTGATCTCAACACCCTTGGTGTGTCCGTATTCCGGGTGACCGGGGGTTGCCGAACCCCAGGTGCGCAGCGCCTTGATGTCGTCTATTTCCAAGCCGTAACCGTGCAGGAAAAGCTGGTTGTAAATGGTCAGCGATGAGTGCCCAACGCTAAGAATGAATCGGTCGCGGCCCAGCCAGCGGTCCTCACGTGGGTCGTGGCGCATCACCTTGTTGAACAGCAGGTAGGCAACTGGAGCCAAGCTGATTGCGGTTCCCGGGTGACCGTTTCCAACCTTTTCAACGGCGTCCGCTGCGAGCACGCGCGCGGTATCTACTGCCTTGGAATCGAGGTTGGTCCACTGGAATGCTGACAAGACAGCTCCTTAGATGTTGGGTGGCCACAGAAAATAGCCAGCAAACGTGATTATTGATTTTGGCGCCGTTGCCCAGATACCCCTGAGAAACCTGCGAGATTACGCGGATTTCTGCCTTGGAGACCTTTATAAAGTCTACACGCGCTTCCTTTTGACCACGCGGAAAAAGACGCGGTATTTCGTGGCTTAGAATTGAAAAAATGTCGCAGCCAAAGCCAGTTTCCTCAACGCCTAAACCGGGCGGGTTTTCTGGCAAACTCAAGGCCTACATTGCTCTCACCAAACCACGTGTGATTGAGCTGCTTCTCATCTCCACCGTGCCAACAATGATCCTGGCGCAAAACGGCATGCCCAACCTATGGCGAGTGCTCGGAACGCTCATCGGTGGCGCTCTCAGCGCGGGCTCGGCAGGCGCCTTCAACTGCTATATCGATGCCGACATTGACAAACTCATGGGCCGCACCAAGGGTCGTCCGCTAGTTACCGGCGAGCTCACTAAGCGCCAGGCCCTGGTCTTTGCATACGCAATCGGCGTGATTTCGGTGGTCTGGCTGGCGCTGCTCATCAACTTGCTTTCCGCGCTGCTTTCGCTTGCCGCGATTCTGTTCTACGTTGTGGTGTACTCGCTGCTGCTCAAGCGCCGCACCCCTCAAAACATTGTTTGGGGTGGCGCCGCCGGTTCCATGCCAATCCTTATCGGTTGGGCCGCGGTTACCGACTCGCTCGCCCCGGCCGCCTGGGTGCTGGCTCTTCTACTGTTCCTCTGGACCCCGCCACACTACTGGCCACTCAGCATGCGTTACCGCGAGGATTACGCCACTGCGGGAGTTCCAATGCTCCCGGTGGTGCGTGGCTCGCGCACGGTTGCCGTGCAAATCATCCTCTACTCGTGGGCGCTTGTGGTGTCATCGTTGATTCTGATTCCCGCCGGCAAAATGGGCTGGATTTACACCGTGGTTGCGGTTCTTACAGGCGCCTGGTTCATGTTTGAGAGCTACCTGCTTTACGGCCAGGGCATGAGGGGCGAACCAAAGAACCCAATGCGCCTGTTCCACGGCAGCATTACCTACCTGACCGTGCTGTTTATCGCTATTGCGATTGATCCGCTGGTTTATCTGCCGCTGCGCTAACCGAGGTAGTTGTCGGCTTACAGCTTGAGGGGATGAAATGAATGCAAGTAAACGACCCCTCTGGCGTTACGCCGTTAGCGTCGTCATAAGTTACTTGGTCTTCACGGCCTCTATCCCTGGGGCGCTGGGTTTACTTTTCTCGCCGCCGGGCAGCAAGTCGCTTACATTCCTGAACTTTCTGGGCTTTGCCTTTAGCTTCTTGCCAACGCTTGCATGGAACGTACTACAGGTGCTGCCATTGCTGCCCGTTGTGCTGGTGATTTGGAGCCTAGGCGCTTACCTGCGTCTGAGCGAGAAAATTAAAGGGGCGTTGTGGGCCGTGACTGGAGTCGCATCTTTAGGATATTTCCTAACTGTTCCTGTGTTGAACTCCCAGTTGCTCAACTCGTTCTTTTTCAGCGCCGTTCTGTTGGTCATTTACCTTTGGCTGGTTAAGGCAATCGCTCAGAAAATGCCACGCGACTAATTACGTTTGCTTCTACTGCAGAAGTAGCACGCTTGCCAGAACGAACATCAACACACCGATTCCGGTGTCTAGCGCCTTCCAGAAACTCGGCTTGGCCATCCACTTTGAGGCCGCCTTGGCCCCAAATCCCAGACCCGCGAACCAGATCCAACTGGCGAGTGAGGCACCGATGGCAAACGCCCATCGATGGTCCTGAAACTGGTTGGCCAGACCGCCCAAAAAGATCACCGTGTCTAGGTAAACATGCGGGTTGAGCCAGGTGAACATAAGGCAGGAAGCAGCAATCTTGAGTGCGCTTTGAGTGGCTTGCCCTTGGGTCAGCTCAAGATATTCGCCCTTTTTGGCGGCGCGAAGCGACTTGAAACCGAACCAAGCCAGGTAACCGGCACCAAAAATCTTGAACACCAGTAGAAGCCAGGGGAGTGCCTGAATCACGGCACCCAAACCAGCCACACCGGCAACAATCAACGCGGTGTCCGAGAGCGCACAAATCAGCACCACCAGCAGCACGTGTTGCTTACTTAGACCTTGGCGAATCACGAATGCGTTTTGCGCGCCAATGGCCATAATGAGCCCAAATCCGGCCGCCGCACCGGCAAGTGCGGAGCTGAACCCGCCAAGAATCTCGGCACTCATTTAGGCGTCAGTTCCGTGCACGTCAAAGGTGGACACCTTGATTTCCTCGAGGCGCGCCAGCGATTCGGCTCGTTCCGCCGAGTGGTCGACAATTGGTGCTGGGTAGCCCGCTGGTTGACTTGGCAGAAGCCAGGGTTCGTGCACTTCAGCGCCTGGAATATCCGCTAGTTCGGGTACAAACTTGCGCACGTAGTTGCCATCCGGGTCAAACTTGAGGCCCTGAGTTATCGGGTTGAAGATTCGGTAGTAAGGGCTGGCATCGGTGCCACAACCCGCGGTCCACTGCCAACCGTGGCTGTTGCTGGCGGGGTCAAAGTCTGCCAGGTTCTGCTCAAACCACTCGGCTCCCTGCTGCCACTCCAGGTGCAGGTCCTTCACCAGGAACGAAGCCACAATCATTCGAACGCGGTTGTGCATCCAACCGGTTGCCAGCAACTGTCGCATGCCTGCGTCGACCATGGGGAAACCTGTCTTGCCTTGTTTCCAAGCCTCGAGGCGCTGCTCTGCCAGGGCGCCGGTGTCGTAACGCATGCCGGCAAAACGGGCATCCAAATATTCGGTCTCGCTGGTGGGGTTGTGCCAGAGCACGTCGGCATAGAACTCTCGCCAAGCCAGTTCTTTGCGGTAAACCTCGTGGCCAGGCGCATCACCCAGTTCGGCAAGCAGGGTTCGGGGGTGAATCTCACCCCAGGCCAGCGCGTGGCTCAGGTGGCTGGTGCCCGACAGATCCGCGCGGTCACGTAGATCCTTGTAGCCGTCTAGTGCACGCGCCTTGAAGCGTTCCCAGGTGCGCAAGGCAAAGGCCTCGCCAGCCTTCACCTCATACGGTGCCGGTTTGGTTGGCTGGGGGAGCGCCGTGCAACCATCGATGGCGGCAAAACGGACCCCTTCGTCTCGCAGCGGCTGAGGCTGCTCCCAACCCGTGGTCATCCAGTTGCGCCAAAACGGCGTGTAGACCTTATACGGCGTGCCGTCTGGCTTGCGCACGGTGCCAGGGGCAACCGCGTAGTAGCTGTCGTGCAGGAATAGGTCGATGTCAAGAGATTTCAGCGCCTGACCAACCTGCTTTTGCACGCGGACCTGGCCGGGGTCAAAGGCGCGAGTGGCAAACACGCGGGTCACGCCGGCAGCGTGCAGGCGCTCGGCGAACATCGATGCAAGTTGGCTGCTACTTGGCACCTCAATTACACTGAGCGCCCCGTTCAGGCTGCCCTGCAAGGCACGCAGAGACTCAACCCAGGAATGCTGGCGAATGCCCGCCAGCGAGCCAAAGAACTCCAGATCCACCAAAGCCACCGGAAGAAGCTGCCCGGAAGTCTCGTGCGCGTGATCCAGCGCCAGGTTGAGCGCAATGTTGTCTTGCAGTCGGTAGTCGCGGTGAAACCAAAAGGCCGTGGTCATTTAGCGAGCGCGATTCGCCAGGTGGTTGAAGGTGAGCAGCGAAACCAGGCAAGCCGAGAGTGCAACATGCACTCCAACCAGGCCAACCGGTAAACCAGATCGGGCCTGGATCACGCCAACCACAGCCTGAGCTATAGAAACCAGTAGCAGCAGCAGGGTGGCACGCACACCTGCATCCGCCAAGCCCAACTTGGAGCGTCGCTGCCACAACAGGGTTACCAGCACCAGAGCGAGCATCAAATACGCGGGATACGAGTGGTAGTGCTGCCAGATTTCCAGATCAAAGCCGTTTCGGGCGCTCTTTGGGTCGCCACTATTTGGTCCGGCTCCGGTCACCACAACACCAAAAATAACAGCAACAAAACCGAGCACGGTAACCGCAGGCGTTACCCCGTATACAGCCGCCGGCACTGCCATGCTCGAAACGTCCAAAACGCGCCACACCAAAACGGTGGCCCAAACGATCATGAACGCGCTAACCAGGTAGTGCACGCCAACTATCCATGGGTTTAGGCCGGTTCGCACGGTAACTCCACCAATAACGGCCTGCGCCACAATACCAAGAATCAACAACCAAGCCGGAGCGCGCAGACGAAGTTCCTTGCCCTTGGCGGCCCGAAGCACGCTCACCAGAGTCAACGCGGCAATCACCAGCAAAACAAACGTGAGCATGCGATTGGTGAACTCAATAACTCCGTGAATGCCCTGTTCCGGAACGGTAACCAACGACTCCGCGGTGCACTTAGGCCAGGTCGGACAACCCAAACCCGAGGCGGTGAGGCGAACCACGCCACCGGTTGCAACAATCACAATCTGCGAGGCAAGTGAAAGCCAGGCGTAAAGCGCCAACCGCGAGCTGACAAATAGCGGGCCGGCGAGAAATCGTTTGACCAGGTTGAGCAAGATTCTTGCCCTTTCTTAGGTTCCGTGACTACCGCTTGGCGCGGCACTCGGGTAAAATTCAGAGGTTGATTGGGCACCGATGCCCGCAGCCCTCAAGATAAGTCTTACACGGCAAACGCCTGCCGCGAACCCGACTCAACCGCTTATGGCTACACCATCATCGATGGTTGTCTTGGTTCGTTTGGACACGTCTTTATGGGAATGAAGGTTAGGCCAGTTTGGTTGAATCCTTTGCCGCTAGAGCCCAATCTCACTCGTTCATTTCAGGAGGACCTGCGTGTCAGACACCATCATCGACAGACCCGAACTCGAGGGCCTTGGCGTTTATGAGTTTGGTTGGTCCGACTCGGATGCAGCCGGTACCAATGCCAAGCGAGGCATCAACGATGCCGTGGTTGCGGACATCTCGCAGAAGAAGAGCGAGCCAGCCTGGATGCTCGAGACCCGACTCAAGGGTTACAAGTACTTCACCCAGAAGCCAATGCCGGCCTGGGGTGCGGATCTTTCTGGTATTGACTTTGACAACATCAAGTACTTTGTGCGCTCCACCGAAAAGCAGGCCAGCAGCTGGGAAGACCTGCCAGACGACATTAAGAACACCTACGAGCGCCTGGGAATCCCAGAGGCCGAGCGTAAGCGCCTGGTTGCCGGAGTTGCTGCCCAGTACGAAAGCGAAGTGGTTTACCACCAGATTCGCGAGGATCTAGAAGCTCAGGGCGTTATCTTCCTAGACACCGACACCGCGCTCAAGGAGCACCCTGAGCTATTCAAGGAATACTTTGGCACCGTGATTCCGGCCGGAGACAACAAGTTTGCCGCGCTGAACACCGCGGTTTGGTCGGGTGGCTCGTTCGTTTACGTTCCTAAGGGCGTTCACGTTGAGATTCCGCTGCAGGCCTACTTCCGCATCAACACCGAGAACATGGGTCAGTTTGAGCGCACCCTGATCATTGCCGACGATGACTCGTACGTGCACTACATCGAGGGTTGCACCGCACCTATTTACCAGAGCGACTCGCTGCACTCGGCAGTGGTGGAGATCATTGTGAAGAAGGGTGCACGCGTTCGCTACACCACCATTCAGAACTGGTCCACCAACGTTTACAACCTGGTTACCAAGCGTGCCATTGCCTATGAGGGCGCCACCATGGAGTGGATCGATGGAAACATTGGCTCCAAGGTGACCATGAAGTACCCTGCCGTTTTGCTGGCGGGGGAGCACGCCCGTGGCGAGACTCTATCGGTAGCGTTCGCTGGCGAGGGGCAGCACCAGGATGCCGGCGCAAAGATGATTCACATGGCGCCACACACCAGTTCTTCCATCATCAGCAAGTCGATTGCTCGCGGTGGCGGCCGTTCGTCTTACCGTGGCGAAGTTCGCGTGAACGCGGGTGCACACCACTCGGCAAATACCGTGCGTTGCGACGCACTGCTGGTTGACACCATCAGTCGTTCCGACACCTACCCAACCGTTGATGTTCGTGAAGACGACGTGAGCATGGGCCACGAGGCCACCGTTTCGCGCGTTAGCGAGGAGCAGCTGTTTTACCTACAGAGCCGCGGCATGCCAGAAGACGAAGCCATGGCCATGATTGTTCGCGGCTTCATTGAGCCGATTGCCAAGGAACTTCCAATGGAATACGCCCTTGAGCTCAACAAACTTATTGAAATGCAGATGGAAGGGGCTGTCGGCTAGTGACAACCCAAAACACGCTGGAACCGCAAATCCAGCCAGGTTCAACCGCGCACTCGCATGGTGCCGGCTCCGAGGTTCCAATTCAGACTCGCTCCGAGCGCCCTCGTGGCACCAAGGCCAGCGATTTTGCTCCGGTTAGCCGCCGCGAAGAGCAGTGGAAATACACCACCAGCGAGCAACTAGCCGGCTTGGACCTGCCAAACACCGATGACAGCCTCACGGAGTTTTTGGGCGACATTGACGCCAAACTCCCTGCCGAGGCAACCACAGCTTGGGTTGGTGCCGAGCACGCCGCATTTGGCGCGGCCGGCACACCAGAGGATCGCCCATCGGCCGCCGCTTGGGAAAGCGCAGAGCAGGCCTACCTCATCACGCTCGCAAAAGACCAGAAGTTGAGCAGCGAGGCCCAGGTAACCTTTACCTCACACGATGCCAGTCCTAGTGCGCTGCACACCATCATCGATGCCCAGAGCGGTTCCCAGGGGACCGTGATTTTGGACCACCGCGGCGATGCCGTTTTGGCCGAGAACGTGGAAATCATTGTGGGCGACAACGCCAACCTCACCGTGGTGAGCATTCAGGACTGGGCCGATGGCTCGGTTCACACCAGCGCGCAATACGCCAAGCTAGGTCGAAATGCCTCGCTTAAGCATGTGGTGATCACCCTTGGTGGCAAGGTGGTTCGCGTAACCCCAAACGCAGTGTTCACCGCACCTTGCGCTTCGGTTGAACTACTAGGCATGTACTTTGCCGACGCCGGTCAGCAGCTGGAGCACCGCCTGTTTGTGGACCACGCGGTTCCAAACTGCCGAAGCCGCGTTACCTACAAGGGTGCTCTTCAGGGCAACAAGGCTCACACCATTTGGGTTGGCGACGTGCTGATTCGTGCGGCAGCCGAGGGCACCGACACCTACGAGCTAAACCGCAACCTGCTGCTCACCGATGGCGCCCGCGCCGACTCGGTACCGAACCTCGAGATTGAGACCGGCCAGATTGAGGGTGCCGGACACGCCAGCGCCAGCGGCCGTTTTGACGACGACCAGCTGTTCTACCTGCAGGCCCGCGGAATCAGCGAGTTGGAAGCCCGCCGCCTAGTGGTTCGCGGCTTCCTAAACGAGATCATTCAGCAGATTGGCAACGAGGAACTCGAAGTGCGCCTGAACCAGGCGATTGAGTCCGAACTAGTAAGGAGCCACTCCTAATGGCTATCAAGATTTGTCCGGTTGAAGACATCCGCAAGGGTAAAGCCATTCGCGTAAAGCTAGGCGACGAAGTGATTGCAATCGTTCGCACTCCAAACGGCGATGTGAAGGCCATCAACGACAAGTGCTCGCACGGTGAGGTTTCGCTGAGCGAAGGATTCATCGACGACGAAACCATTGAGTGCTGGGCCCACGGTGCCAAGTTCTCGCTGGAGAACGGCCACGCACTCACCCTGCCTGCGTTTGAGCCGGTTTCGGTTTACCCAATCATCATTGAGAACGACACCATCTACCTCGACTACGACCCTGAAGGCTAGTCGCTCGCGCGCTAGAGACTCTTAGAAAGACACATCATGTCAGTACTTGAAATCAAGAACCTCCACGTTTCGGTTGCAACCGAGCAGGGCGACAAGCAGATTCTGCGCGGCGTTGACCTAGTGATTCGCTCGGGGGAGACCCACGCAATCATGGGCCCTAACGGCTCGGGCAAGAGTACGCTGGCCTACAGCATTGCCGGCCACCCAAAGTACACCGTCACCGAAGGTGAGATCTTGCTCGACGGCCAGAACGTTTTGGAAATGAGCGTTGACGAGCGTGCTCGCGCAGGCCTCTTCCTGGCAATGCAGTACCCAGTTGAGATCCCAGGCGTTTCGGTTAGCAACTTCCTGCGTACCGCCAAGACCGCCATCGATGGCGAAGCACCGGCACTGCGCAACTGGATCAAGGAAGTTCGCGAGTCTATGGACGCGCTGCGCATGGACAAGAGCTTCACCGAGCGCAACGTGAACGAGGGCTTTAGCGGTGGCGAGAAGAAGCGTCACGAGATTCTGCAGCTTGAGCTGTTGAAGCCAAAGATGGCCGTTCTCGACGAAACCGACTCGGGCCTTGACGTTGACGCACTCAAGATTGTTTCCGAGGGCGTAAACCGCGCCAAGGAAAACACTCAGCTTGGTGTGCTCTTGATTACCCACTACACCCGAATTCTCAAGTACATCAAGCCCGACTTCGTTCACGTGTTTGTGGCCGGCAAGGTTGCCGAAGAGGGCGGACCAGAGCTTGCAGAGCGCCTCGAAGCCGAGGGTTACGACAAGTACGTAACCGCTGCCGCTCAGTAGTTGCATCTTTAGTACGGACGTTTTAGGACATCATGGCCAACATTGAGTTAGCACCCGAGAAGTACGACGAGGTGATCGAGGCGTTGAAAGACGTTATCGACCCGGAAATCGGCGTGAACATTGTTGACCTCGGTTTGGTATACGGCCTGGAGCACAGCGAAGAAGACGACGCGCTGCTCATCAACATGACCCTGACCTCGGCAGGTTGTCCGCTCACCGATGTGCTGGAGGAACAGACCGGAAACGCCCTAGACGGCGTTGCCGACCGCTTCCGCATCAACTGGGTATGGATGCCACCCTGGGGTCCTGAGCGCATAACCGAAGACGGCAAGGAGCAGATGCGCGCCATTGGCTTTAGCATCTAGCTAGCAGTTCAAGGCTTAAAGCAAAATCCCCACTACTTGTTGGGGATTTTGAAGTTTAAGAACTAGAGCTAGTTTCCCTTGACCTTACGAACCAAAGCCCAAGCGCTTGGCAGCAAACCACCGGCAACAACTGCCTTCACGGCGTCCCAAGCCAGGAATGGGTAGAGACCCCACTCGAGCGCCTTGGAGAAGTTGCCACCTGCTGCAACAACTGCCAACACAGGAACACCAACCGCGTAAATCACGGCAGAACCTAGAACGTAGGCAACAAACATCTTTAGAACGTTGCTGCTGAACTTGCGCTCGGCCAAGAAGCCAACCAGCGCGGCGGCAACAATGAACCCAAAGATATAACCACCGGTTGCGCCAAGCAGAACCGAGATACCCTGCGAACCCTGGCTGTAAACCGGGAGGATCAAACCGGCCAATGCGTAGAGCGCCATGGAGATAGCACCGCGGGTGCTACCAAGAGCCGCACCGGTCAGCAAAACGGCCATGGTCTGGAAGGTGAATGGAACCGGGTTACCAGGAACCATGAACTGAAGCTGAGCAGCCAGCGCGGTTAGCGAGGCGCCACCAACTACCAGAGCGATGTCGGCGGCCAGGCTGTTTGGAACAACGCGGTCAACGATGGTTGGCTTAACGGCAAGAGTCAAAGACATTGGGTCTTCCTTTACGTCAGGAAAAAGCGATACTTCGATTGTAAACTAGGACCTTTGGCGGCGCTCACTTATGCCGCAAGAACAATAATCTTTTCCAACTCACTAGAACACCAAACCCCACAAAAAGCCCGGAGACATTGATGATTGGCGCGCGCGACCTGGAGATCACAATTGGTGCGCGCACCCTCATGTCCGAGGTTAACTTCCGCGTTGAAAAGGGCGACAAGGTTGGACTGGTTGGTCGCAACGGTGCCGGCAAGACCACTCTGACCAAGATTCTCGCCGGCGACGGCGCCCCTACAGCGGGGTTCGTGGACCGCCACGGCGAGATTGGCTACCTGCCACAGGACCCGCGAAGCGGCGACCCCGAGGAAATAGCTCGCACGCGTATTTTGAATGCCCGTGGGCTCGGCGACATTGTGGCCCGAATGGAAAAGGCAACCCTAGACTTGGGAAGCGTGGACGAAAAGGTCTACGACGCCGCCATGAAGCGATACGCGCGAGCCGACGAAGAATTCCACGCGGCCGGTGGCTACGCCGCAGAGGCAGAGGCAGCGGCGATTGCCAGCAACTTGGGTATTCCAGGTCACGTGCTGTTGCAGCCGCTTAAGACCCTTTCGGGTGGTCAACGCCGACGCATTGAGTTGGCACGCATTCTGTTCTCGAGCGCCGAGACCATGCTGCTCGACGAACCCACCAACCACCTCGACGCCGACTCGGTGGTGTGGCTACGCGAGTTCCTCAAGAACTATCAGGGTGGCCTGATTGTGATCTCACACGACGTTGAACTGGTTGAAGAAACCGTGAACCGAGTGTTCTATCTAGACGCCAATCGCCAGGTGATCGACATCTACAACATGGGCTGGAAGGCCTACCAGAAGCAGCGCGAGGCCGACGAGGAGCGCCGCAAACGTGAACGCGCCACCGCCGAAAAGAAGGCTGCTGTGCTTCAGCTGCAGGCAGCAAAGTTTGGCGCCAAGGCAACCAAGGCGGTTGCCGCACAGCAGATGGCTCGTCGTGCCGAGAAGCTGCTAGCCGGCCTAGACGATGTGCGCGAGAGCGACAAGGTTGCCAAGATCAAGTTCCCAGATCCTGCGCCATGCGGCAAAACGCCACTGATGGCAACCAACCTAAGCAAGTCGTACGGCTCACTTGAGATCTTCACCGCCGTTGACCTGGCCATTGACCGCGGCTCAAAGGTGGTGGTAATCGGACTAAACGGTGCCGGAAAAACCACTCTGCTCCGCATGCTTGCTGGAATCGACAAGCCCGACACGGGGACTATCGAACCTGGACACGGCCTAAAGATTGGCTACTTTGCTCAGGAGCACGAGACCCTGGATGTTGCCAAAACGGTGCTGCAGAACATGCAAATGAACGCGCCTCACCTGACAGATGTGGACGCGCGCAAGGTTCTGGGTTCGTTCCTATTTAGCGGTGACGACGTGTCCAAGCCGGCAGGCGTTCTCTCCGGCGGCGAGAAGACGCGTTTGGCTTTGGCTTCACTCGTGGTTTCCAGCGCAAACGTACTGCTGCTAGACGAACCAACCAACAACCTCGACCCAGCAAGCCGCTTGGAGATTCTGCGCGCACTGGATCAGTTCCAGGGTGCGGTGGTTTTGGTTTCGCACGATGTTGGCGCAGTTGAGGCCCTCAACCCGGAACGTGTTTTGATTCTGCCCGATGGCCAAGAAGACCTCTGGAGCCAGGAATACGCGGACCTGATTTCGCTTTCCTAGCAAGCGATTGCCAACTATTTATCTAGTAGCTCGACTAACTATCTAGAAGATCATCCTCGGCGTTCATGTCGGCTTGACCAACGACCTTGCGTTTCTTTGGCACAAAGTTTGGATCCTGAGCCGCACGCAGATGAGTGCGCTCGGACTTGATTGCCCAACCCAGTGCCACAAACGCCATGATGGCAAAAATCACCCACTGGAATGCATAAGACAGGTGGTTGCCCTCATCTAAGGATGGCTTGTCGGCCAGCGTGCCGGTTGGTCCAGGTTCGGACTCTTGAACCAACTGCAAATACGCGCCGCTATAAAAAGACTTGACCGGTAGGTGCAACCCAGCGCCCAGAGTCTTGGCCAAACCCAGCAAGTAGATGCTCTGCGTTTGACCGCGGGGAGCGGAACGGGAATCGGCAGCTTCAGAGCTCAGCAGGCGGCCCACAACTAGCATCGATCCGGTTTTGGGCAGGGGAGTGGCCTTTGGCGCTTCCGGGGTTTCGCCCAGCGGCAACCAACCGCGGTCCACCCAGATCACCGATGCCTGCGTGTCGGCGCTGGAGTCGATCTGGAACGGCACCAACTCTTCAAAGCCGGGCACTCCGTTCAGTGGCCGATTTCGAACCAGCGTTACACCGGCATTCAAGTAACGTCCCTGGACCCAAACCTTGCGATACTCGCGACTCGGCTTGAACTCGTGAAGACTAGGCACCAGCGTGGTCAAACGCACTCGCTGATGGTCGTAGTTGCGCTCGATGCGCTGAATCACCTTGACAACTTGCTCGCGGCGATTCAGCTGCCAGTTGCTCAAGAAACCACACGCCACCGAAAAGATAAGCGCGAGCGCCAACCATCGCAGCCAACGTTTATACGACTTTCGCCAATAACTCTCCAAGGCAGCCATCAGTAGACCAGCACGTTCTTCAGCAGGCCGCGCGATTCCAAATACTCGGTTAGGTAATCAATGTGCTCGTTGCAGGCCAACCAGGTCTTGGTGCGACCATCGGTGTGAATCTTAAGGTTGGACCAAATGAGGGAGTAGGCCGCCTTGTTGGTGCAGCCCGCTCGGGAACACTGCGGCATGGCTTCTTCACTAATGAACATTAGGCACCGATGATTCCGACTCGGTGGCATTTGTAACCGAAGGCTCATTCACAACTGTGAACTGATCCGCGGAAATCACTAGCGGCTTTGCGGTTACCGCGGCCGCGGCTTTGGAGCGCTTGGCTCCTGCGCCCTGGGCATTAGCAATAACTACGGCAATGTATGGCAGAAAAATGGCTCCCGCGGCGGCCAGCCACATTAGCCATCCGTGGAGAATCATCATGAGAATCACGCAGACAAAGCGAATGCTCATGGCAACCGAATAGCGAAGAATGCGCCCGCGACGCTCCTCTTCGGGAGAAACCTCGAGCGAAGTTGCGCTTTGTGGGTTTTTAGCCAACGGAATCCTTTGCAAACACAGGCCACGCAGCGGCCCTGCTATTAAGGCTAAGGCTAGAATTCATAATGTTCCAAACCCACGGCGATGCTTGTTCGCCCAAGGCAATTCCTAAAGGGAAAGTGACTGTTATGACCACTGCAAGAACCGTTCTGGTTACCGGCGGAAACCGTGGCATTGGCCGCGCCATTGCCGAGGAGTTTGTTGCCAAGGGACACCGCGTTGCGGTTACCGTTCGCAGTGGCGAGGGTCCTGCCGGAACCCTAAGCGTGGTTGCCGACGTTACCGATCCAGCATCGCTCGACGCAGCTTTTGCCACCATCGAGGAAAAGCTTGGTCCCGTTGAGATTCTGGTTGCCAACGCCGGCATTACGCGCGACACACTGCTGATGCGCATGACCGACGAAGAGTTTGAACAGGTCATTGACACCAACCTCACCGGAGCTTTCCGCGTGCTACGCCGCGCCACCAAGGGCATGATCAAGGCGCGCTTTGGTCGCGTAATCTTCATTGGCTCCGTTGTGGCCCTTTTGGGTTCTGCCGGTCAGGTGAACTACTCGGGCGCCAAGGCGGCACTGGTTGGCATGGCTCGCAGCATTACTCGCGAGCTTGGCGGCCGAGGCATCACCGCAAACGTGGTTGCCCCGGGATTCATCGACACCGACATGACCGCGGCCCTTCCGGCTGAGCAGATTGCCGAATACCAGCGCAAGATTCCTGCCGGTCGCTTTGCTCAGCCCGAGGAGGTTGCCAAGGTTGTGGCCTGGTTGGCCAGCGACGAAGCCGCCTACATTTCCGGGGCGGTTATTCCGGTTGACGGCGGCCTAGGAATGGGCCACTAGAGCAAGTTTTCGTTGCCGCAGCGAATGCAGCAGTTGGCCCTAAAGACCCAGAACTGGAAGCAGTTCGGTTAGGTCTTGAGTCAGCAGTACTACATCGGCCTGTTCACGCACAATCGGTTTGGCATTGAACGCCACACCCGTGGCTGCAATCGCCATCATTTCTAGATCATTGGCGCCATCACCCACCGCGGTGGTGCGAGCCATGTCAACGCCGCTCTCGGCCGCCCATTCGCGCAGACTTTCAGCCTTCACGCTCTTGTCCACAATGCGGCCATGCACCCTGCCGGTGAGGTATCCATCGATGACCTCGAGGTCATTGGCGCGGGCAAAGTCCAGATTTAGTTGCTGAGCCAGTGGAGTGAGAATCTGAGTGAAGCCGCCTGAAACTGCACCAACCACACCACCGGCGGCATGAATGGCATCGATGGTTGCCTGCACACCAACAGTTGGGCGCACTCGCGCGAGCACATCGGAGAACACACTCTCGGGCAACCCCTCAAGGGTGGCAACGCGTTGAATCAGGCTCTGTGCAAAGTCCAGCTCGCCGCGCATGGCCCGTTCGGTAACTTGCGCAACTTCGGCGCGGCGACCAGCCACATCGGCCAATAACTCAATAACTTCGTCTTGAATCAGAGTTGAGTCAACATCAAAAACCACTAGGAACTTGTTCACAAGGCAATTCTGCCCCAAATTGGCGCACTAACTCGCCACTACGGGTTGACTACAACGCCCTTTGGAACCACTGTGATGCCCGAATCGGTAACCGTGAAGCCACGCAGTAGGTCGCGTTCGCGATCCACACCAATGGCGGCGCCGTCAGCCACTCGCACGTTCTTGTCGAGAATCGCCTTGCGAATGGTGCAATCGCGTCCAATCACAACCTGATCCATGATCACCGAGTCGGTGATGAGCGAGCGGGACGAAACCCGAACCATCGGTGACAGAACCGAACGCTCAACAATGCCGCCCGTTACAACAACACCCAGAGAAACTATGGAGTCGTTGGTGCGCCCCTGGTTACCCTCGGAATCGTGCACAAACTTGGCCGGTGGCATGTTCACCTGCTGGGTGTGGATAGGCCATTCGGTGTTGTAAAGGTTGAACACCGGCATAACCGAAATCAGGTCCATGTGGCTGTCGTAGTAGCTGTCAATGGTTCCAACATCGCGCCAATATGCGTGGTCACGCTCGGTAGCTCCGGGAATCTCGTTCTTGGTGAAGTCGTAAACGCCGGCATCGCCCTTTTCAACAAAGTAGGGGACAATGTCGCCACCCATGTCGTGTTTGGAACCTGCGCGGTCGGCGTCTTGATTAATGGCTTCAACCAGCGCAGATGCAGAGAAAACGTAATTACCCATGGAGCAAAGCACTTCATCGGGGGAGTCCGGCAAACCCTTGGGGTCGCTTGGCTTCTCGCGGAACTGGGCAATCTTGGTTGGATCCTTTGCGTCAACCTCAACCACGCCAAACTGGTTGGCAATGCTCTTGGGCTGGCGAATGGCGGCAACGGTCACACCACGGCCACTCTTGATGTGTTCCTGGATCATCTGGTCAAAGTCCATGCGGTAAATGTGGTCCGCACCAACCACAACAACAATGTCCGGGGTTTCGTCGCTAAGCAGATTCATACTCTGCAGAATGGCGTCAGCCGAGCCGGAGAACCAGCGAGCACCCAAACGCTGCTGAGCAGGCACAGAGGCCACGTATGACCCCAACAGAGGAGACATGCGCCACAGCATGGAAATATGACGATCCAGCGAGTGGGACTTGTACTGAGTGAGAACCACTATTCGTCGTAGGCCCGAATTGATCAGATTGCTCAGGGCAAAGTCAATCAATCGGTAAGAACCGCCAAACGGCACTGCAGGCTTGGCGCGGTCTGCCGTTAGCGGCATCAAACGCTTGCCCTCGCCCCCGGCGAGTACCATTCCAAAAATACGTGGTGAGCTACTCATAACCCGATGTTATTGCTCTCAAGGTAACTGCCGCTAACATCAGGGATATGAGAGTCGATATCGTTACAAAAGAGTATCCTCCGTTCATTTACGGCGGAGCGGGCGTTCACGTTGCGGAACTGGTGCGCGTGCTTCGTAAACACATCGATGTTCGAGTGCGCGCTTTTGGTGCCGATCGCGATGAAGCGGGTACCAAGGCGTATCGCCACTCGGCCGAGTTTGACGGCGCGAATGCGGCACTCCAGACCATGGCAACGGATCTTTCCATGGTGTCGGACATTGCGGGAGCCGAAATTGTTCACTCCCACACTTGGTACGCAAACTTTGCCGGACAGGTGGCCGGGGAGTTGCACGGTATTCCTCACCTGATAACTGCGCACAGCCTTGAGCCGTTGCGCCCATGGAAGATCGACCAACTGGGTGGCGGATACCGCTTGAGCAGCTGGGTGGAGCGCACGGCATACGAAGCCGCGACCGGAATCATCGCTGTTAGTGCCGGAATGCGGGCCGACATACTGCGGGCTTATCCGCAGATCGATCCGAACAAGGTTTCAGTAGTTCACAACGGCATTGACCTAGAAGCGTTCCAGGCGGCCGACAACCCCGATTTGGTGCGAGCCAACGGCGTTGACCCAGACCAGCGCAGCGTTGTGTTTGTAGGGCGCATTACCCAGCAGAAGGGCCTGCCGTACCTGCTAAAGGCTGCTCGAGAGTTGCCCGCCGACGTTCAGTTGGTTCTCTGCGCGGGTGCGCCAGATACTGCTGAGATTCTGCAGACCGTTACCGACCTGGTGAACGAACTGCGCAAGGTGCGCAACAACGTGATTTGGGTTGAAAAGCACCTGAGCCGCCCCGAGCTGATTGCCATGCTCAGCGCAGCAACTGTGTTTGCTTGCCCTAGCATTTACGAACCGCTGGGCATTGTGAACCTTGAGGCAATGGCCTGCGGAACACCGGTGGTGGCAACAGCCACAGGCGGTATTCCAGAGGTTGTGATGCATGAAGAGACCGGTCTGCTGGTGCCAATCGAGCAGGTACTTGATGGCAGCGGAAAACCTCTCGATGAAGCCAAGTTTGTTGGTGACCTAGCAGCCGCACTCAACACCGCACTCGAATCACGTGACCTAGCAGCATTTGGAGCGGCGGGTCGTAAGCGCGTGGAAGAGCACTTCAGCTGGGACAGCATTGCGCAAACCACCATCGATGTCTACAAAAAGGCTCTCGAGGGTCGCTAAGGCACACCAGTAAAGGAAACCTTTAGGCTTTTAGCATGTCCAACGTGATCAATCTCAACAACGTTTCGTTCTTCCGCGATGGCAAAGCCATTCTCAACAACGTTGATTGGCAGGTTGACAGCAGTCAGCGCTGGGTGGTTATTGGCCCAAACGGTGCCGGGAAAACCTCGCTGTTGCGTATTGTTGGCGCTCAGTTGCAGCCAACCAGCGGTTCGGCACAGATTTTGGGCGAGAACCTAGGCGAAATCAACGTTTTTGAGCTTCGCACCCGGCTCGGTTTTGCCTCCAACGCCATGGCCGGTCACATTCCCAACTCTGAAACTGTTCTAAACGTGGTGATGACCGCCAGTTACGCCGTTACCGGCCGTTGGAACGAAAAGTATGAAGACATCGATGAGCGCCGTGCTCGCCGAGTTTTGGGGGAGTGGCAGCTTGGCGACATGGCCGACCGCGCATTTGGAACCTTGAGCGACGGAGAGCGCAAGCGCGCACAGATTGCCCGTGCGGTAATGCCGGACCCAGAAATGTTGCTCTTAGACGAGCCGGTTGCCAGCCTCGACCTCGCAGCGCGGGAGCACACCGTGAACCTGCTGGGAGAGTACGCATCTAGCCCGTTTGCACCCGCGCTGATCATGGTCACTCACCACC
>Ga0228702_1000130_pt1 | contig 65810 bp, 61 predicted proteins | sample McNCre217_Aug_MG_2_FD_178018 | JGI IMG/M metagenome (GOLD analysis project Ga0228702, IMG submission 178018) | Freshwater microbial communities from McNutts Creek, Athens, Georgia, United States - 20-17_Aug_MG | ecosystem: Environmental > Aquatic > Freshwater > Creek | place: USA: Georgia... | reverse complement strand
TTTGCGCTGTGCGGCAAACTCCGTTGTAGGCACGCTCTTGTTACAAAGTATAACCAAAGTGATGTTTAAGCCCGTATCCCCACGACACCGCCACCTACGGAATCCGCGGTTTTTGGTGCGTGGGGATACGAAATCGGTTGCGGCCTTGCCGCTAGACCCTACTCTTCGTCGTTAGGCGCCGAGCTCGGGAGTTTCTCCCTCGAGTAACTCCGGCTTGGTTGGGTGCTTGATTGGATCCTCGATTGGCTTCAGTTCGGGAATCGGCTTGTCGCCCAATCGACCAAATGCGGCGGTATTAATGTCGCGCGCTTTGTCTAGGAACTTGCCGTCAAGGGAACCGATGAACGCGTTGTAGTCGTCCACGGCCGACCCGAGGTGGCCGCCGAGCTTCACGGCCTTCTCGCCCATAATGCGAAGTTCTTTGTAAATAGCCACACCAAGGTCCATGATTTGGTCGATGGTTTCTTCGTCCGCACTCTTACGCCAGGTATAGGCGATAGTACGAAGGACCGAGAAGAAGGAAACTGGGGAAACGATTGCAACACGGTGAGCGAAGGCAAAGTCCATAAGTGTTGGGTCGTTATCGAGAGTTGCGGCAATAGCCGGCTCGTTTGGGATGAACATGATGGTGAACTCAGGAGAGTTCTTTAAGCCAGACCAGTAGTTCTTGGTTCCAAGCTCAGTGATCTTCTTGCGAACAGCGGTGTTGTGCTCCTTCATGTACTGCTTCACAACATCCTTATTGGCGTCGATACCTTTTGCCTCTTCCTCCATAGCCTTTAGATAGGCCTGGTAGGGAGTTTTACTGTCAACTGCAACCGTTTTTGCTTCTGGCAACATAACAACAACGTCCGGGCGAATGGAGTCGCCGTCGTCGTTGGTGCTTTCGAACTGGGTCTCGTAGTGAATGCCTTTTACCAAACCGGCATTGATGAGAATTTCCTCTAGTCGAGCCTCACCCCAGCCTCCACGCTTTTGATTGTTGGTGAGCGCGTTTGCCAACGCTTCGGTGGTTTGGCGGAGACGACCTTCTGCTTCGCGTTGGGTGGTGAGTTGCTGTTTAATGCTGGTGAACTGCTCAGTGCGTTCCTGCTCAAGTTCACTCACCTTTTCCTGCATCTCGCGAATCTTTTCGCTTACAGGCTTGAGGGCGATGAGAACCTGGCTCTCAGCCTCTTTGTCCTTACGTTCGCGTTCCAGGTGTTGAGCTAACTGGACATTCAGGTCATCGATGTGGCGCTGGCGCTCTTGTACGGTGTTTTCCGAGATCGAAAGGCGAGTCTTCAACTCACTAACGTCTTCAAGGGGAGTTGCAGATGAGCGACTCTTACCAATGAAATAGCCAATGACCAGGCCAAGAAAAGCGCCCACCAAAAGAAAAATGATTAGATCCATGGGGGAGAGTATGCCAGCAACCACCGACATTACTTGTTAACGGACTTCAAAACCTGCTTGGTAGCAGCGGCCAACCCCACCAAATCCTCGGCATCGTTCCGTCCAGCCATGTGAATCACAATGCGCGCGCAGGCGTCCGCGTCTGCCAATGCATCGTGGTGATCAAACTCTTCGTGCCCAACCGCATACGCCACCGCGTTCAACCGATAACTCTCCAGGTTGTAGGTCTTGCGGCTCATCAGCAGCGAGCAGAGATACTGCAAGTCCGGCAGCTCCACCTCAACCGCAGCCGCCGCCTCACGCAACACGCCCATGTCAAACTGCGCATTGTGTGCAATCAACACGTCATCCCCAATAAACTCCAGCATTAGCGGCAGCACCTCGTGCCAATAAGGCCCATCGGCCACATCGCTCGGGCGAATGCCGTGAATCTTAATGTTGAACTCGTTGAACCAGTCGTTCGGGGGAGGTGGCATAAAGGTAAGCGCCAGGGAATCATCGATGCGCCCATTGCGCACCCGAACCAAACCAACCGCGCACGGACTCGCGGGGGAGGCATTTGCCGTTTCAAAGTCGATGGCAACAAAGTTCAGGGACACCCGTATATATAACCGCAGGTAAACTTGTATCCCGTGGCTCTAACTATTGGAATTGTGGGACTGCCTAACGTTGGCAAGTCAACCCTATTTAACGCACTCACCAAAAACAACGTTCTGGCGGCTAACTACCCGTTTGCCACCATTGAACCAAACGTGGGTGTTGTGAATCTGCCAGACGCACGCTTGGGCAAGCTTGCCGAGATGTACGGCTCGGAGCGTCTGTTGCCTGCACCGGTGTCGTTTGTGGACATTGCCGGCATTGTGCGCGGCGCCAGCGAGGGCGAAGGTTTGGGTAACAAGTTCCTGGCCAACATTCGCGAGGCAGACGCCATTGCGCAGGTGGTTCGCGGCTTTGAAGACAGCGATGTGGTGCACGTTGACGGCAAGGTTGACGCCGCAAGCGACATTGAGACCATCAACACCGAGCTGATCCTTGCCGATATGGAGACCCTGAACAAGGCTCGTCCACGCATTGAAAAGGAAGTCAAGGGCAAAAAGGCGGAACCAGCGGCTCTTGAGGCCATCGATGAAGCACTCGCGATTCTGGATGCCGGAAAGCCGCTGTCGCAGTCATCGGTGGATCTGAATCCAATCAAGGAACTGGGTCTGCTCACCGCCAAGCCAATCATCTATGTGTTCAACGTGGACGAAGGCGTTTTGACGGACGCTGGCAAGAAGAAGGCGCTCGCCGACCTGGTTGCACCAGCCGAGGCCGTGTTCCTAGACGCCAAGGTGGAAAGCGAGCTCATTGACCTCGACGCAGCCGAGGCGGCCGAACTGTTGGCGTCGCTTGGTCAGGACGAGAGCGGTCTGGATCAGTTGGCTCGAATCGGTTTTGACACCCTTGGCCTGCAGACCTACCTCACCGTGGGACCAAAGGAGGCTCGCGCCTGGACCATTCGTAAGGGCTGGAAGGCTCCTGCAGCCGCCGGCGTGATTCACACCGACTTTGAGCGCGGCTTTATCAAGGCCGAAATCGTGAGCTTCAATGACCTGATTGCCGCCGGCTCAATGGCCGATGCCAAGGCCGCAGGCAAGGTGCGCATGGAAGGCAAGGACTACGTGATGCAAGACGGCGACGTGGTGGAGTTCCGCTTCAACGTTTAGTCTTTAGCCATGAGGCGCGACGAGGCAGGGAACAACCGCTCGGGCGGCTCGAGCTCTGGTCGCGCCGGCAAGTCTGGCCCCAAAATCCAGGTACGCAACGCTAATCAACCCGGTTGGACCGGCAATGTCGACGCCGCAAAGTATGCTGCCATGCACGAGGCCCTGCTCCGCATTGTTCCGCGCGGCGCTCCGGGCATCACGCAAACCGAAATGCGCAACAAAGTGGTGTTCCACCTGCCCGCACACCTGTTTCCTAACGGTGAAAAGAGCGACTGGTGGAGCAAATGCGTTCAACTCGACATGGAAGCCAAAGGCGAACTGATTCGAGAGAAGGCGGCCAAGCCGCTGCGTTGGCACAGACCCTAGACCCAGCAGGTCAAAAGGAGCATCGATGTTCGTTTCAAAGGCCATTGAAATGGCATTGGATATGCGTCAAACCGTGCCGCCGCACCTGCCCGTGATGATTGCTATTGACGGCTTTGGGGGAGCGGGCAAATCAGAAATCGCACACAAACTGTTTCTGGAACTCGAAAACTCCCACGTAGTGGGAATGGACGAGTTCATTCGCAAGGAGTTCCTGAGCAGCCAAGGCTGGTTCTCCGGTGTATTTGATCACGAGCGATTGATAAACACCGTCTTGGACCCCTGCAGGCGTGGAAACTCTTTCATGTATCAGGCTCTCATTTGGTCGCTCGACAAACTGGGTTCGAATCAGGCGATTCTGGATGTGGACTACGTGATTGTTGAGGGCATAACCGCCGCATCCATGCGCCTGCAGCCATACTTCGACCTGCGATTCTGGGTGGACACCCCGTTAGAAGTTGCCACCGCTCGCGGTATGAAACGTGACGGCGACAAACAATCCGCCGAACAGTGGGCGCTCTGGGCAGAGAACGACCGCGAATACTTTGACTACGAGCGTCCGGATCTTTCCGTGGACCTCAAAATCCAAAACGACTGAGTACCCTAGATACCGATACTCGAGGGAGCAGCATGACCGTGAACAACTCCACAAGCGCTTATGAAAGCGACTATGTGTGGGCAGCGCAGGAGAGCTTCCAGCTTCAACTGGAAGCACTGGAGCAACAGCCGCTCGCGGCGGTGGCACAGCGCACCTATCTCCGCAACATGCTGTTGGCGCTGGACCGGCAGTTTGCGCACCGCAACCCCGCGCAGGAACAGCCGGGCGGTGCGCTACAAGAACTTCGCGACGCGGCCGAACTGCTGCTGCACGACTCCAAAGCACCAGTTGCGCTTCCGTACCTCAAACTACTCATCGATGATTGTTTTGCGGAACTCGCGCAAAAGTTCATCACAAACTAAAGGAAACCCCGTGAAGCAAGACTTGCTGTACTCAGTTGAGCGCGAATACGAAGCATCGATGGATGCACTCTGGAATGCCTGGATCAACGCCGATGCGCTCCAGGAGTGGTACCACCCAACCGACCTGAAAAACGTGCCGAACAGCGCGGCATCCGTTGCCGAAGTGAACGGTCTCTGGTCCATTGCCGTTGACGTTCCGCAGTACAACATGGCCGCTTACTTCTTTGGCTGGTACACCGAGGTGGCCGAGTACCAGAAGTTGGTTCACACCATGTGCTACACCCAGGACCCGGCCGAGTTTGAGGCAAAGGATCCAAACGCGCTTCACCACACCGTGGTTGTGGACTTTGAGCAGCGCGGCAACAAGGTGTGGGTCAAGTTCAGCCAGTTTGGTGAACTGCCGGAAGGTGAAGCCCCACGCGCGCAGGCCGGAATGGAAAGCTACTTTGACTCGCTTGGTGAATTCCTAGCCAAATAGTTCGCGGTACCCAGCGCACAGGAGCAGAATGAACCTGTGAGCAACGTAGCCATTGAAATCAGCAACCTGCGCGTGGTGCGCGGAAAATCCGAGGTGCTGCACGGCATTGACCTGCAGATTGCCAAAGGTAAAGTCACGGGTCTGTTAGGGCCGAGCGGTTCCGGCAAAACCACTCTTATGCGCGCCATTGTGGGCGTTCAAGAGGGCGTGGCCGGCAACATTGCGGTGCTGGGCAAGCCCGCCGGGAGTCGATCACTCGACCGCCGAGTGGCCTACGACACCCAGAGCGCCAGCGTGTTTGACGACCTCACCGTGAGCCAGAATCTGCGCTATGCCGCCCGCGTGCTTGGCGTTTCCAAAACCGCCATCGATGATGCCATCACGGCGGTAGGTCTCAACGGATTTGAGAAGCACATGGTGGCCAACCTCTCGGGCGGCCAGCGCAACCGAGTTTCGCTTGCGGTGGCGCTTTTGGGTAAACCGGAGCTAATCGTGCTGGACGAACCCACGGTTGGCCTAGACCCTGTGCTTCGCCGCGACCTGTGGAACCTGTTCCACAAGCTTGCCGATGCCGGAGCAACGCTCCTGGTTTCCAGCCACGTGATGGACGAGGCCGAACGCTGCGACTCTCTGATTTTGATGCGCGAAGGTCGAGTGTTGGCTCAAGACACATTGCCGCACCTGCTGAAACAGACCAAAACCGATTCGGCCGAGGCTGCGTTCTTGGCTCTGATTGATGCGGAGGTGGCTGCGTAATGTCTGCCATTACCCGAACCCTAGGCGTTTCTGCTCGCGTAATGACTCAGGTGAGAAACGATAAGCGCACGCTCGGACTCATGATGCTGGTGCCTTCGCTCCTGATTGGCCTGTTGTCATGGATGCTCGACTCGCAAAAGATGTTTGACCACGTTGGGCCATCGCTGGTGGGCCTCTTCCCGTTCACGGTGATGTTCCTGCTCACCTCAATCACAACCCTGCGTGAACGCCGCTCCGGAACACTAGAACGATTCCTCACCATGCCGCTCCGTAAGGGCGAGTTTGTGGTGGGCTATGCGCTGGCGTTTGGTGGCCTGGCAATCATCCAAGCCCTAATCACACTGAGTTTTGCGGTTTACCTCTGTGGCCTCACCATTACGGGCGAAACCTGGCAACTAATTGTGGTGGCCATTAGCAATGCGCTCATGGGAATGTCGCTGGGATTGCTGGCGTCGGCCTTTGCAAACACCGAATTCCAGGTGGTGCAGCTCATGCCAACCTTCATTTTCCCGCAGATCATGCTCGGTGGAATCTTTGTTCCCCGCGACAATCTGCCGGATGTGCTCAAGGCCATTAGCGATTGGTTGCCGCTATCGCACGCGATTCAGGCGCTCAACGACCTGACCAACAACACAGCTACCGCCGACATTCAGAACGAGATCTGGATTCTGTGGGCTTGGGTGCTGGCTGCGGTTCTCCTGGGGTCAATGACGCTCAAAAAACGCACGCCTTAGGCGGCGAGGCCAGCCTCGATAGCCGCAATGATCGCTGGGTCGTTTGGCTTAGTGGTTGGGCGGAAGCGTTCAATATTGCCGTTTGGCAGCACCAGAAACTTTTCAAAGTTCCACAGCACAGGACCCGCCAACCCGGCGTGATCCTTGGTCTTCACTAAAGTCTTGTAAAGGTCGTGACGGTTGCGCCCGTTGACCTTGGTCTTTGAGGTCATTGGAAAGGTAACACCCCAGGTGGTGCTGCAGTAGTTGGCAATCTCGCCATCGGTGGAAAGTTCTTGCTTGAACTGATCGCTGGGAACACCCAGCACGGTGAAGCCGCGCGCTCCATAGGTTTTTTGCAGTTCCTCGAGCGCTTCGTATTGCGGGGTCAGGCCGCAGCGCGAAGCAACGTTCACCACCAAAACCGTTTTGCCGGCAAAATCCGCAAAGTTAGCCGAGGTGCCATCGAGCATTTCTAGAGGAACATTGAGCGCAGTCATGTGTTCTATAACCAAGGCATCGATGGTTGTATTTCCCGCCTTCGTAGATTGCGGCTGGTTGTAGGTTTGACTCATGTCAGATGAAATCCGCAAGCTTGCCGCCTCAACCTACAACCAAGCATTTGACGCCGTGGAGGCGGGGGATAACCCGGTGTGGGCGCTAGAACTTGCGGCCACCAGCCTGAATCTTTGGCGCCAGGTGGGAAACGATCAGAACTTGGCTATTGGCAACTGGTTGTACTCGCGCGCTTTGGTTGCGGCCAGTGCGCCTCAGGCTGCAGTTCAGGCGGCCAAGCACAGCCTGGCGCACACAGGCGCAATCGACTCGCCGGCCGATTGGCTAGTGGCATCTGGGCTTGAGGGATACGCGCGGGCACTACTTGCGGCGGGGGAGCAGGAGGCCAATCAGGTGCTCGAGTCTGCGCTTGCTGCCATCGATGCCATATCAGACACCGAAGCAAGGCAAATGATTGCCTCACAAATTGCCGATTTGAAGCCAAGTAGCTGATTCAGCCTCGGGTTTGCTGTGGGTTTGTAGGTGGAACAGCATTAGCAACCTACACTTAGCGGTATGACCGTTTTGACCAGCCGTCAAACGGCCTCCCAGTTCTCCGAAATCCTGGCGCGAGTAAAAGCCGCCGGATTGCTTCAAAAAAAGCCCAGTTTCTACATTGTGCGCTTGATTGTAATTTCGATTGTGGCAGTTGGGCTGTGGGTTGCCAGCGGATTCTTTGGCGTTCTAGTGGCTCAACACGGTGCCTGGATCCTGGGCGGATTCGCCATGGCAGCCTTGCTTGGTGTGCTGAGTGCTCAGTTTGGCTTTATTGCCCATGAAGCCGCCCATCGGCAAATCTTTAGAAGTAACAAAGCCAACGACTGGACCGGGTTGGTTTTGGCCAACCTTTTTGCCGGTTTGAGCTACGGATTCTGGCAGCGCAAGCACAATAAGCACCACCAGAAACCCAATCAGATAAACGAAGACCCAGACATTGCCATTCGAGTGCTGGCCTTTACCCCCGAAGCCCGCAATGCCAAGCGTGGTGTGGAGCGCTGGTTTACCAACCGTCAGGGTTACCTGTTTCCGCTGCTGCTTCTGTTCACCGGATTCGATCTGCTGCTAGACAGCTTTGCAAGCCTGAAACGATCCACTAAGAGCAAGCGCATCCGTGCCCTTGAGTTTGGTTTGATGCTGATTCGCCAAACCGCTCCGTATGTGGTTCTTACACTCATGTTTGGGTGGCTCTGGGCCATTGCGCTCTGGGTGGTGATGATGCTCGCCTTTGGCTTCTTTATGGGAGCCGCGTTTGCGCCAAACCACAAGGGCATGCCACTAGTTCCGCACGGCGCCAAGATTGATTTCTTTCAACGCCAGGTGCTAACCAGCCGCAACATCAAGGGCAGCTGGCTCAAAGACAACCTGATGGGTGGTTTGAACTATCAGGTTGAGCACCACCTGTTTCCATCGATGGCCCGCCCAAACCTGGAAAAGGCCCACGCGATAGTTTTGCAATACTGCCAGGAGCAGGGCATAACGCTGGTTGAAATGAACCTCATGGCAAGTTACGGGATTGTGATTCGGTACCTAAATAAAGTGGGGCTAAGTAACAACGCAGACCCATTCGTGTGCCCACTGGTTGCCGAGTTCAAACCGGTTTTTTAGCGTGATTATTTGCCCGACACGGCAAACAAAATCTCTAAAACGCCTCTTTAAAAGAGCCTGCTTCGGCTAGGCTTTCACATGGTTCAAACCATTATCTACAAGGGGTAATTCCATGCTAAACAAGCAAATTTCGCGTCGTGACGCGTTGAAGGGAACCGGCATTGCCGGTATCGCTTCGTTCCTGACTTTCGGCTTTGGCGCAGGTGCCTTTGCTGAGGGTCGTCCAGATGAGAAGGTCATCGACGGCGAGAAGGCCCTCACCTTGCTCAAGAAGGGTAACCGTCGCTGGGTTCGCAACAAGCCAATCCGCAAGAGCTACGCTCCTGCAGGCAAGACCCTCGAAGACGGTCAGTGGCCAATCGCCGCAATCCTCGGATGTGCCGACTCGCGCGTTCAGCCAGACGAGCTTTTCGACATTGCACCAGCCAACCTGTTCGTGGTTCGTAACGCAGGAAACGTTGTTGACGACAACGTGCTCGGCTCGATCGAGTACGCAATTGAGCACCTTGGTGTTCAGCTGATCGTTGCTATGGGTCACCAGGCTTGTGGTGCGGTTAAGGCTGCAGACGCATTCGTGATGAAGGGCAGCAAGCCTGGCGGTCACATTGACGTTATTGCCGAGGAGATTGCACCTGCAATCCGCGCCTTGCCTGCAACCCACACCATTGATGAGGCTGTAAAGGCAAACTCCATCCAGAGCGCTCGCCAGATTGTTGGCCAGAGCACCATTCTGGAAGAGGCCATCAAGTCGGGCAAGGTCAAGTTGGTTTCGGCTGTTTACAGCCTTCACACCAAGGCAGTTAGCTTCAACGCAGCCACCGAGTAAGCAAATCTCTCAAATGAGGCGGACCTTTTGCGAGGTCCGCCTCATTATTTTTTAGGCAACTTCTGGCTTTTTGACCTTTTCGGCTTCGTGGGGAGTAGCGTGTGACTACACAGCACTATGAAGGGGGAATAAAGTGATCGATCCCAGAACTGAACACAACTACAACTTGGCCGGCCGCATTGCAGGTTTCTCAGGATTATTTGGAGCCATTGCGGCACTGGTTCTGATTGCACTGTTTGGAACAGGAGCGGTAAAACTCCCGAGTTCATACTTTTGTGTTTCACCTAGTCCATCAGTAACAAACACGCCAGGCACCAGCCAACTTCGCGGATTGAGTGCTTATGAACTTTGGCTACAGTCGGGACATAGTGGAACGCTCGAAGATTTCTTCAATGCACTTGTTGGTGAACCCGGTGCTGATGGTTACACCGGCAGTGATGGAATAAATGGCACTGCTGGAGCCAATGGTGCAAATGGCACAAGCGGTTCGGATGGAGCGAGCGCATACCAACTGTGGCTTGACGCGGGCAACAAAGGTACTGCGCAGGATTTCCTAAACTCGCTCATTGGGCTTGCGGGACCCTCGGGATCGCCCGGCGAACCCGGAGCAAGCGGAGCGGAGGGTAATTCAGGTTCTGGGGGAGCAGCCGAAGTCAAAGGCCTTGATGGGCTAAACGGCTTGAGTGCTTACGAACTTTGGCTCGCGGTTGGGCATTCAGGCTCTACGGACGACTTCTTCAACAGCCTCATCGGTGCCACAGGTGCTGCAGGCCCATCTGGTGCACCAGGCGAAAGCGGTGCGCCTGGCGAACTGGGTGCGAGCGGTGCCCCAGGATCCAATGGGCTGAGTGCCTACGAACTTTGGGTTGCCAACGGGCACCCAGATGGATCAACAGGAGAGTTTTGGGCTTCTTTAGTTGGGCCTCAGGGTCAATGCACTGTTGGCGACACTGGCGCTACGGGTGAAACAGGTAACGCAGGGCTTCCCGGAGCTAGTGCGTATCAACTCTGGATGGATGCTGGGGGTGAAGGAACCGTCAATGACTTCCTAACCTCGCTTATCGGCACTGCGGGACCAAAGGGTGATCAGGGAATTCAAGGCGTTCAGGGCGAACAGGGTGAGCAAGGCCTGCAGGGACTCCAAGGTGATCAGGGAATTCAAGGACTCCAGGGCTTGCAGGGTGAGGTTGGACCCGCGGGACCTTCCGGCCCAAAGGGTGACACCGGAGCCACTGGGGCACCGGGTGCAACCGGCGACACAGGACCAGCAGGTCCAAAGGGAGACAAGGGTGACACCGGAGCCACCGGACCTCAGGGGCCGTCTGGTTCGGCCATGTACTTTGGATCATTCTTTGACACCACAACGCAGGCCAACACCGCTGCCAACACGCCTCAGGCCATGCGTTACAACAACTCGGACAGTTGGAACGACGGCATAAGCGTGAATGGCGGTTCGCATTCTCGGATCATTTTTGCCCATACTGGTGTTTACAACATTCAATTCAGCACCCAGTTCAGTAAAACCGACTCGGGAACCGACTACATATTCATTTGGCTGCGTAAAAACGGTGTCAATCAACCAATGACCAGCACCGAGTTGAGAAGTTGGGGAAATGACGATCGGCTTGTTGCTGCTTGGAATTTCTACGTGGAGGTTACAACCCCTGGGGACTACTACGAGCTTATGTGGCAAAGCGGAGACGCAAACGTGTCGATGCTTGCAACGGCTGACAACGGGTTACCGGGCATTCCATCGGTGATTCTCACGGTAAATCAGGTTCGATAGGCACATTTTCTAGAATTATTCTGTGGCAAACTGAAGGTATGGAACACATCCACCCAACCAAAGTTGCGCTTCTAGACACCGTTATTCGTCTGCTTGAAACCAAAAATTTGGAAGAAATCACCAGTGATGAGGTTTTGAAACTCAGCGGTGTTTCGCGCGGTTCCATGTATCACCACTTTGCAGATTTCCCTGATGTGGTGGAGCAGGCCCAGGTTCGTAGGTTTGGCCAATACATCGATGAATCCATCGCTTCGCTGGTAGAAATTGCGTTCTCTAGTCCGTCGCGGGAAGATCTGCGCGCGGGTTTGCAGCGCGTAACCCGTGCCAGCCAGGACCCGTCGTTCTCAAACCGTAGGTTTGATCGCGTGATGCCCTATGCGGCGGCAGCAAAAAATCCGCGCATGCTGGCCACCCTTGGTAGAGAGCAGGAGCGCCTCACCACAGCCATTGCAGATTTGGCTGCCGACGCACAGAACAACGGGTATTTCAGTAAAGAGTTTTCGCCACGCGTTATTGCAGTGATGATTCAGGCCTACACCATGGGCAAAATTGTTGACGACGTAACGCCAAACCACGTGGATTGCGATGAGTGGAACTTGCTGATTGATGCGCTTCTCGACCGCCTGTTTGGCGTGGACGGCCTGGATCACACAGGCAAGTAGGGCGTGGCTTTGCCACTCCTGTGTGGGTGGTGGATATTGTTGAAGCATGCGCGTTTCGGTTGGTTTTAAGGCATCGATGGTTGCAGCGGCAACCACCCTTGTGCTGGCAACCACCGCGGTTCTTGCTGGTGTGCCGGCACAAGCTGTCACCACGGCCACGGCCACACCTACCGTTACCTCCGCGCCTACTGGCACTGTTACTCCGACACCAACTTTGGACCCGAGTGCCAGCCCAATTCCCGTTGTAAAGCCGGGCAAGGTTCAGGCTCTAGCGGTGGCGAACCTTGAGCTCACCAAAATGACCCTCGGGTGGACTCCGCCAGTTGAAAACGGTTCCCAACCGGTTATCGACTACAAGGTCACATACAAGTTTGACGACCTAAAAGGCACCCTAGTTTGGAAACACGGGCCGCTGTTGGCTCCGCAGATTACCATCGGTGATTTGCCTCTTGGGCAAGGTTTCACCTTTAGCGTGCGCGCGGTTACCGCTAACGCTGTGGGCAATGCTGTTTCCATTCATCTGGTCACCCCTAAGCCACCGACACCAACGGGCCTGAGTTCACCGGTGCAAGCTCAATATGACTTTGTGTCCGCCAACTGGAACTCCCGCAACGGCGGACACTACGGCTACATTCCGGGGCGAGACTGCGCCAACTGGGCGAGTCAGAGCCTGATCGCTCGCGGACACAAACCAACTCCAAAGTGGTCGCCCCGCATGTCGCGCACCATTTCATTCACCAAAGCATGGGTTAGCAGCACTGCGCTTCACAACTTTATGTTGAGCCGTAAGCGCGCCGTTTTGCTCACCGCGGCGCAGGCCGACCAGGTTGCAATTGGTGATATTGTGCAGTTTGACTGGTGGAATACGGGGGCGCAAGAGCACACCGGCATTGTGACACACATTGAGAACAGCAGCTCAGGCTTGAAGATTTACTACGCCAGCCACACCGCGCACGGAATGTGGTGGAGCGTTGACCGCAGCATCACCATTTTGCACCCAGGCGCAACGGTGAGTTACCTGCACATAACCGGCTAAGGCAACAGTCTGCTCAAGGCCTTGTCCAGTGCGCCAAGTGCCTGGGTGGCTTGATCGGCAGTTGCGTCTTTTCCAAAACTAAAGCGCACCGCTGTTTGTGCCAGTTCCTCTTGCAAGCCCAAGGCAACCAACACGTGCGAAGGGTCCGTGCTGCCTGCCGCACAGGCCGACCCACTGGAGCACACCACTCCGGCCGCCTCAAGTTCTAGTAATAGAGTTTCGCCGTTCAATCCCTCAAATGTGAACGAGGCAATGGCCGGGTGGCGCTGGTTGCCGGGTGTTGGTCCCGTGAGCTTTGCCATGGGGTGAGCCGCCAAGACACCATCGATGAATGCATTGGTCACCGAGCTAATGCGCGCACTTGTGGCCTTTGGCTCCTCAAGCTGGCTGAGCGCTGTGGCGAGCGCAACCGCCCAGGCCACGTTCGGTGTTCCGCCGCGACGCTCGAGTTCCTGCTTGCCGCCGTGAATCAGCGGTTGCAGGGGAGTGCGGCCCTTGATGTAGAGCAAACCGCTGCCTTTTGGTGCACCAAACTTATGCCCGCTCAGGCTGAGTGCCGAAACTCCGAGTGCCTGCACATCCAAGTTGAAGTAACCTGCCGCCTGCACCGCGTCGGTGTGAAATGGAACGGCGTGATTTGCGGCTATCGCGGCGAGTTCGGCGATTGGGTGAACTGTGCCAATCTCGTTGTTGGCCAGCATGAGAGTCACCAATGTGGTGTTGGGGCGAATAGCCGCGGCTAGATCCGCCGGCCAAACCGCACCGGCCGCATCCACGGGGAGCAGCGTTAGCTCAAATCCATGTTCGTGGACCAAAAACTCAAGCTCCCGCAACACCGACGAGTGCTCGGTAGCCGCCGAAATCAGGTGTTTTCCGCGTGGGTTGGCAAGGGCAATGCCCTGGATTGCCAGGTTGTTGCTCTCGGTGCCGCCGCTGGTGAAAACCAACTCGCTAGGTTTGCAACCCAGATATTTGGCACAAGTTTCGCGGGCCCATTCAAGTGCCGCACCGGCGCGCAAACCGGGTTCGTGCACCGAGCTCGGGTTAGCGTATTCGCTGGTCAACCAGGGCCATGCGGCCTCAAGCGCCCGCGGCGAAACCGGGGTACTAGCGGCGTGGTCCAGGTAGAGCATGATTGCTTGAATTCCTTACAGAATGCCCATGTCCAGGCCCAGGTCCAACGAGTGAATCTGGTGAGTGAGTGCGCCAACCGAAATCACGTCAACACCCGTGAGCGCAATGTCACGCACGGTGTCCAGGTTCACCCCGCCGCTGGCTTCAATGGTGGCGCGACCATCGATGATTGCAACGCCTTTGGCCAGGTCTTCAAGCGAGAAGTTGTCCAGCATGATGGTGTCAACGCCGGCCGCAAGAACGGCAGGCAGTTGGTCTAGCGAATCCACTTCCACTTCAATATGCGTGGTGTGACCCAGTTCGCTGCGAACCCGCTTGAGTTCCGTGGTCAGGTCTTTGCCACCGCGAGTGAGCACGCTCAGGTGGTTGTCTTTGGCCATCACGGCGTCGCTCAAGCCAAATCGGTGGTTAAAGCCGCCGCCGCAGCGAACTGCATACTTTTCAAACGCGCGGAGTCCTGGCGTGGTTTTGCGGGTGTCCACAATGCGCGCCTTGGTGCCAGCTATCGCCGCCACATATTGTGCTGTGTGGGTGGCAATGCCGCTCATTCGCTGCACAAAGTTGAGGGCCACGCGCTCCGCTAGTAGCAGGGCCCGAGCGTTTCCGGTAACCAGAGCCAAGGTGGCAGTTGGCACAAAGCTCTGACCGTCTTCAACCAGCAAACGAACCTCGGCGTTTGGGTCGGCCTGCTTGAACGCGGCGGCAAATACCTCGCCACCGGCCATGATTCCGCTCTGGCGGGCGCGCAAATTCGCCGTTGCGGTGGCATCGGCCGGAATCAGGTTCTGACTTGTAACGTCGCCCCAGGGCGCATCCTCGGCCAGGGCGCGGGCAACGGCATCGTTGATGATTTGGCTGGTCAACATGGCTATGCCTTTCTCACGGTGATTGGTCTTGCAAAGTTTGGGTTGGCGCTGGGGTAATCCAAACGATAGTGTGCCCCACGGCTTTCGTGACGCGCTCGCGCGGCGGCGGTTACGGCTCTCGCCAGATGCAACAGGTTGGCGTCTTCAAAGTCGGTGAAGAGTCTGTTCTCACGGGCAACCGGGCGCCACTGGGCAAAAGTGTTGGTTGCCTGTGCCAAATCGGCTTCGGTGCGAGCTAAACCAACCAGGTCCCACATTTGGGTTTGGAGTTCAACACGATCCACGGTAGGCGCGTTTGCGGGGGAGTGTAGGTCCACTTCCACGCTGGCTAACGGTGGTTGGTCAACAAAACGTTCAAACCCAAAGTCTGCCGGCCATGGCTGCCCCACATACTCTGCGGCGCGGTCGGCAAAAACCACGCTTTCCAAGAGGCTGTTGGAGGCCAGCCGGTTGGCGCCATGACTTCCGTTGCAGGCAACCTCGCCAACGGCAAACAATCCATCGATGGAAGTTCTACCTACCGGGTCGGTGGCAATTCCACCCATCCAGTAGTGGGCGGCTGGGGTCACAGGGATGGGGTTCTTGCTCCAGTCGAGCCCGTAGGTTGCGCAGGTGGCGTTAATGCTTGGGAAACGTTCCACCAGGAACTTTGCTCCGAGTTTGGTTGCGTCTAGAAGCACGGGATCGCCACCCTGCTTGCGCATTTCCTGTTGAATTGCGCGGGCCACAATGTCGCGGGGTGCAAGCTCGGCCATTGGGTGCACGGCGGTCATGAAGCGTTCGCCGGCGTTGTTCACCAACACCGCACCTTCGCCGCGCACGGCTTCGCTAACCAGGAACGAACCCGGTACGGCGAGCGCGGTGGGGTGGAACTGATAAAACTCCAGGTCGGCAAGCACCGCGCCGGCACGCAAAGCGAGTGCAACTCCATCGCCCGTGGTGACGCGTGGATTGGTGGTGTGACGATACAGCTGCCCGGCACCGCCCGAGGCCAACACCACGGCGCTGGCTTCGAGTTCCTGGGCGCCGGCGCTGCTGAACGTGCGAACGCCGCGAACTTTCTTGCCGCTCGCGCCTCTGCCCGCACCAGTGTTCTCCGGGCTACCTTCATCAAGCAGCAGGTCGGTAACCAGTGTGTGCTCGTGAACCTTCACGCCGGCCCCGGCCGTGGCAGCAACCAGCGCCTTCAGGATTCCGGCACCGGTTGCGTCGCCACCGGCATGCAAGATTCTCGGGCGAGAGTGTGCACCCTCGAGCCCGAGCGCAAACTGGCCGCCGGTTCGGTCAAACTCCACACCCCAACGGATTAGTTCGTTGAGGCTCTTAGGTCCCTGTTCGCAGAGCGCCTGAACCGCAGGCTCCCAACAGAGGCCCGCGCCGGCAACCAGAGTGTCCTGAACGTGAGCCGCCACAGAATCATCGGTGCTGGTAACAGCCGCAATTCCGCCCTGTGCATAGTGGGTGTTGCTCTCCGAGAGCACGCTCTTGGTGATGAGCACAACCTCGTGGCGCGCAGCGATTTTGAGCGCAGTTACCAAACCGGCAACTCCGCTACCAACCACAACTACTTTTGCCACTGGGTCCTTAGCCTCTACTCGCGCTTGCCGCTACTGCGGCTTGGCGGCCAACATTCTCTCCAGCGCCAGTTTGGCGTTGGCCTGCACGCTTGCGTCCACCGAAATCTGGTTGACCACGCGGCCGGCAACCAGTTCCTCAAGAACCCACGCCAGGTAGGCCGGGTGGATACGGTACATGGTGCTGCACGGGCAAATCACCGGGTCAAGGCAGAAGATCTTGTGCTCGGGGTGCTGGGCGGCCAGGCGCTGTACCATGTTGATCTCGGTTCCAATGGCAAACACCGATGGTTCTGTTGCGCCCTCAACCGCACGGCGAATGTAGTCGGTGCTGCCGTACTCATCGGCCGCCTGCACCACGTCCATGGGGCACTCCGGGTGCACAATCACGCGCAGGCCGGGGTTCTCTGTGCGCGCCTTCTCAATCTGACCAACGTTGAAACGCTTGTGCACGCTGCAAAAGCCGTTCCACAGGATCACTTTGGCGTCTTGCAATTGGGCCTCGGTATTGCCACCCATAGCCTTGCGACCGTGCCACAGTGGCATTTGGTCCAGGTTCACACCCATGGCGAGTGCGGTGTTGCGACCCAGGTGCTGGTCTGGGAAGAACAATACGCGGTGGGCGCGCTCAAAGGCCCATTCCAAAACGGTTTGGGCGTTGCTGCTGGTGCAAACAATGCCGCCGTTGCGACCACAGAAAGCCTTTAGCGCGGCAGAGGAGTTCATGTAGGTCACGGGAATCACGGGAACCTTGCCGAACTCGTCCGCCTCGGTTCCGTAAATCTCGCTCAACTGTTCCCAGCACTCTTCAACCGAGTCCACGTCTGCCATGTCTGCCATGGAACAACCGGCGGCCAGGTTAGGCAGAATTACTGCCTGGTTGCTGGCGCTCAACACATCGGCAGTCTCGGCCATGAAGTGCACGCCACAGAACACGATGGCCTTGGCTTCGGCGTGCTTGGTCGCGGCAACCGCTAACTGGTAGCTGTCTCCCAAGTAGTCGGCGTGCTGCACAATCTCATCGCGCTGATAGAAGTGCCCCAGCACCACAACGGAGTCGCCAAGGGTGGCCTTGGCGGCAACAATGCGGGCGTGCAACTCTTCATCGGTGGCGTCTTTGTAACTCTGCGGAATTTGCGCCTGAACCGGTGAACCGGCAGGAATCTGGTCGCTCTCAGAGGACCCGGGGCCATACTCGGCCACGCCGCGGTCAAACTCCCACGGACCCTTGGCCAAACTGCTGTTGCAGGTGGAATCGGTGCTGGCGCCCGAAACGCTGAGCTGAATCCTGCGGTTTACCGATGCGGTTTCAATCATGATGGTGCTTTCTTACTGGGAAATCTTGTTGAGCGGGCCGCGGTCTGCCAGGCTGCGGGTTTTGTTGTAGGTGTAAAGCGCGGGTGGGCGGTGGCTACCGCCAGCAACCACTCGACCGGTTGGCACAATGGTTCCTGAAGCCTCCACCGAGCGGCGGAAGTTGCCCTTGTCCAACGGCTTGCCAAGAACAATTTCGTAAACCTCGCGCAGTTGGGCGAGTGTGAATTCTTCATCCAAGAAGCCATGCGCCACGCGCGAGTAGTTCACCTTGGCGCGCAAACGCCACAGGGCGTATTCCACAATCAGGTTGTGATCAAAGGCCAGGTCAGGCAGGCAATCGGCGGCAAACCAGTGCACGTTTTCGCTCTCCACCGCGCGGTTGGCCTCATCCTGCCCAACGAGCGCCCAGTACACAATGCTCACCACGCGGCGGTCAACACCGTCATCGATGGTTGCTTCACCACCGGTGAGCTCGCCACCGCTGGAGTTTGCGGGGGAGCGGTCTGGGTTGCCAAAGCTATAGAGCTGCTCCAGGTAGCGGCTGGACAGGCCGGTGGTCTCGCGCAGGTTGCGAGCGGCGGCGTCTTCGAGCGATTCGGCACCAAGCAACGGACCACCCGGCAGCGCCCAGCTTCCCAGGTGTGGTTCGCGAATGCGTTTCACAAGCGGGAGCATCAAGGTGCGCTTGCCCTCATCGTTGGCACGCAGGGCAAAGATCACGGTGCTGATTGCCAGTTGAGGCTGCATTGATGCTCCCTTCGCGCTCGCCGAATCCTTGTAGTTTGAGTAAATCTGACACTAACTCTAACACTAGTTAGTGTCAAGTTGACACTAAGCTCGACATTTGAGTTTACTGCAGGTTCTCACTTTGTTAGAACAAACTCCCCGATTTTTGCGGCGGTGCGTGTAAAGTGGCAACTAATCCCGCAACGTTGCGGGCAGGGGACTACCAGAAAGCCACACCATGAGCCACCTCGATTTTGTGAGAAACCTTCGTCCGGATCGCAACCTGGGAATGGAACTGGTACGTGCCACCGAAGCGGCCGCCATTAGCTCGCGTCACTACATTGGCAAGGGCAACAAGAACGAGGCCGACGGTGCGGCGGTAGACGCAATGCGTGCGTTCCTTTCCACCGTGAATATGCGCGGCGTGATTGTGATTGGCGAAGGCGAAAAAGACAACGCCCCAATGCTTTTCAACGGCGAAGAAGTGGGTAACGGCGAGGGCCCGCTCTGCGACATTGCGGTTGACCCCATCGATGGAACCTCGCTCACCGCTGCCGGCCGCCAGAACGCGCTGAGCGTGATTGCCGTGGCAGACCGTGGCACCATGCTCGACGCCTCCAGCATCTTTTACATGAACAAGATTGTTGCCGGACCGGAAGCGGTTGGCGTTCTAGACATTCGCCTGCCAATCGCCGAGAACATTCGCCTCCTGGCCAAGGCAAAGGGCAAAGATGTGAGCGAGATGGTGATTGCGGTACTGGATCGTCCGCGCCATGCACAACTCATCGATGACATTCGCGCAGCGGGTGCGGGAACCCGACTGCTACTCGACGGCGACGTTGCCGGCGGCATTCACGCCAGCATGTATGGCTCGCGCATTGACATGTGTGTTGGCACCGGTGGAAGTCCGGAAGGCATTGTTACCACCTGCGCAATCAAGGCGCTGGGCGGATTCATCCAGGGTGTTATGGCTCCAAAAGACGAAGAAGAAGCGGCTCGCGGCGTTGCCGCCGGCCTCAAGCTCGACCACGTTTACACCGCCGACGAACTGGTAACCAGCAACAACACCCTGTTTGTGGCCACGGGTGTCACCGATGGGGGTCTGGTGCAGGGAGTCCGCCGCAAGGGGCCGATCATTCGTACCGACAGCATTATTCTGCGCAGCGCGAGCGGAACCATTCGCCGTATTCAGAGCGACTATTCGGCGGAACGCTGGGCCTAACGGCTCGAGCGCAACGGGCGCTGGGTTCCGGGTGCATTGCGTTGGGGTAGAGCCCTGGTAACAACTTCGCATCGAAGTGCGGCTTTTTGTCACAACAAAGTGCAATAGCGAGTATGTTAGGACAAAGCACTTTGTTGCAGAGTGACCGCCTTCAATGTAGAAGAGATTTTGACTCCAAATGGTTTCAAAATCGCCGAATGATTGTTAGTATGTCATTACAAAGTAATTCGGTCTAGGAAGGTCAGAAATGGCAGACGCCAACAGCACGCCGTTCGACGTAATCACCATGGGACGCGTTGGCGTTGACATTTACCCCCAGCAGATTGGCGTTGGCCTCGAAGACGTAACCTCGTTCGGCAAGTTCCTAGGCGGAAGCGCAACCAACGTTGCGGTTGCCGCGGCCCGATACGGCCTCAAGAGCGCGGTAATTACTCGCACCGGCGATGACCCTTTTGGTCGCTACATCCACAACGAACTGAAAAAGCTCAACGTGAGCGACGAGTTCGTTTCATCGGTGCCTGGCTTGCCAACACCGGTTGTGTTCTGTGAGATTTTCCCGCCAGACGACTTTCCGCTTTACTTCTACCGCGAGCCAAAGGCTCCGGATTTGGTGATCAACCCAAACGAGCTTGACCTTGGTGCCATTCTCAACGCCAAGATCTTCTGGTCAACCGTGACCGGTCTAAGCCAGGAACCAAGCCGAACCGCCCAATTTGTGGCCTACGAAGCTCGCCAGAAGCGCGAGCACACCATTCTTGATCTTGACTACCGCACCATGTTCTGGCCAAGCCCGGAGCAGGCAACCGCCCAGGTTGAAAAGGCGCTGCAGCACGTGACCATTGCCGTGGGCAACAAGGAAGAGTGCCAGGTAGCCGTGGGGGAGACCGAGCCAATGCGCGCGGCCGATGCACTTTTGGAACGCGGAGTTGAACTCGCCATTGTGAAGCAGGGGCCAAAGGGTGTTCTTGCCAAGACCAAGGATGAGTGCGTTGAGGTGCCGCCGTATTTCGTTGACGTGGTCAACGGACTAGGTGCGGGCGACTCGTTTGGTGGCGCGCTCTGCTTTGGTTTGCTACAGGGTTGGGGTCTGGAGCGCATCCTTAAGTTTGCAAACGTTGCCGGAGCCATTGTGGCCGGTCGTTTGGAATGTTCCACCGCAATGCCTACCCAGGCCGAGGTGGAAGAGATTCTGAAGGGAATCAACTAATGGCAAACCTTGATTTTGAAGCCCTCCGCACCGCACGCGCGGCTAACCCTCGCGCACTCGCCGATGTTTACGCCAAGCGCAAGCGCCGCAAAATCATCGATGGCGACGGCAAGCTATTCATTGTTGCCGCCGACCACCCGGCTCGTGGCGCTCTCGGCGTGCGTAAAGACGAAATGGCCATGGCCGACCGCTACGACCTGCTAACTCGCCTGGCCACCGCGCTGGAGCGTCCGGGCGTTGACGGCGTGCTTGGTACGCCAGACATCATCGATGACCTTGCCCTACTTGGTTGCCTAGACAACAAGCTTGTGGTTGGCTCCATGAACCGCGGAGGACTCCGTGGCGCAACCTTTGAGATGGACGACCGCTACACCGGCTACAGCGTTGCCGGAATGGTGCGCGATGGACTCGATTTTGCCAAGAATCTGGTGCGCGTAAACCTGGCCGATGCCGGCACCGTTGCCACCCTGGAGGCAACCGCTCGCGCCGTTGATGAGGCCGCAGCCGCTGGGCTGCCTATCATGCTTGAACCGTTCATGAGCGATTGGGTAAACGGCGGAATCAAGAATGACCTCAGCACCGAAGCCGTGATCAAGTCGGTTGCCATTGCCTCCGGCCTAGGTAACTCGAGTGCGTATTCCTGGATGAAACTGCCAGTGGTTCCAAACATGGAACGCGTAATGGCTGCCACCACAATGCCAACCCTGCTGCTGGGCGGAGACCCAGCCGAGGGAGAAGAAGAGAAGTTGTTTGCCAACTGGGCACACGCTCTCACCCTGCCAGGAGTGCGCGGACTCGTTGTGGGTCGCAGTCTCCTCTACCCAGCCGACGGCGATGTGGTTTCGGCCATTGATGCAGCCGCCAAGCTGGTTCACCCCACCATTTAGAACCGCCACCAACTTTCAAACTTTCCAAAACTAAGAACTAAGAAGAAGAGACAAAATGAGCAACCTACCTGTAGTTCCTCACTGGATCAACGGCGCCGAGCGCCCGAGCAACAGCGGCCGCACCGCTCCGGTATTCGACCCAGCATTGGGCGTTGAGACCAAGCATGTGGCTTTGGCTAACCAGGCCGAAATTCTGGAGGCCATTGAAAGCGCAAAGCAGGCGTTCCCGGCCTGGCGCGACCTGTCGCTGGCTCGTCGTCAGGCAGTGATCTTTAAGTTCCGCGAGCTGCTCAACGCCAAGAAGGGCGAGCTGGCAGAAATCATCACCAGCGAGCACGGCAAGGTGCTGAGCGACGCCCTGGGTGAGATCACCCGCGGCCAAGAAGTGGTTGAGTTTGCCACCGGTATTCCTCACCTGCTCAAGGGCTTCTACTCGGAGAACGTTTCCACCGGAGTGGACGTGTACAGCACGCGACAGCCTCTGGGTGTGGTTGGTGTTATCAGCCCATTCAACTTCCCAGCGATGGTTCCAATGTGGTTCTTCCCAATTGCGTTGGCTGCGGGTAACACCGTGATCCTCAAGCCTTCGGAGAAAGACCCTAGCGCCGCTATTTGGATGGCCAAGCTGCTCAAGGAAGCCGGGCTTCCAGACGGCGTGTTCACCGTTCTTCAGGGTGACAAGGAGAGCGTTGATGGTCTGCTAACCCACCCAGACGTTCAGGCAATCTCGTTTGTTGGTTCCACCCCAATTGCTCAGTACGTTTACGAGACCGGCGCAAAGCACGGCAAGCGCGTGCAGTCGCTCGGTGGCGCCAAGAACCACATGCTTGTTCTTCCAGACGCAGACCTTGACCTGGTTGCCGACTCGGCAATCAACGCAGGCTTTGGCTCGGCCGGCGAGCGCTGCATGGCCATCTCGGTGGTTGTTGCTGTTGAGCCGGTTGCCGACGAACTGATTGGCAAGATCACCGACCGCATGGCAAAGCTGCGCACCGGAGACGGCCGTCGCGGTTGCGACATGGGCCCACTGGTTACCAAGGTTCACCGCGACAAGGTGGCCTCGTACATTGACATTGCCAAGGCCGACGGCGCAACCGTTGTGGTTGACGGGCGCAACCAGGAGTTCGACGGCGCCGCCGACGGTTTCTGGCTTGGCCCAACCCTGATTGACAACGTTCCTGTTACTAGCAAGGTTTACACCGAAGAGATCTTTGGCCCAGTGCTGTCGATTGTTCGCGTGAAGACTTACGAAGAGGGTGTTCACCTCATCAATAACGGTGCATTCGGCAACGGAACCGCAATCTTCACCAACGATGGCGGTGCAGCTCGCCGCTTCCAGAACGAGATTGAGGTTGGCATGATCGGCATCAACGTGCCAATCCCAGTGCCAGTGGCCTACTACTCGTTTGGTGGTTGGAAGAACTCGCTGTTCGGCGACACCAAGGCACACGGCGTTGAGGGCGTTCACTTCTTCACCCGCGGCAAGGCAATCACCTCGCGCTGGCTTGATCCAAGCCACGGCGGCATCAACCTGGGCTTCCCTCAGAACTAGGTTCGCCAGTTCACTCATCGATGGCTGAATAGGCGCAAAAGGGTAACTCAAATGGGATGGTTCTACAAGAGCGGTCAACTGGCTCAAGACGGCTGGGACCTGCTGGTTGACGGATCGATTCCGGGCTGGCAGCACACCGGCATGCGAGTTGGCACGCTTGGCGAGGGCCGCACATTCCACATTCCTGCCGATGACGTTGAGCGCCTGTTCTTGCCACTCGAGGGCGAGGGTGTGACGGTTGAGTACCGCACCGTTGGATCCAGCGAGTTTGTCTCGCAGTTCCTGAAGGGGCGAAAGAGCGTGTTCCATGGAACTGCCGATGTGCTCTACTTGCCAATGGAAACCGAGGTACGGGTTTCGGGTGCCGGTCGTTTCCTGATAGGCGAGGCACCTGCCAAGAATCTCAAGCCGGTGCGCTACATGCCGGCCGATGAGGTGCCGGTTTTCTTGCGCGGTGCAGGTCGCTCAACCCGTCAGGTTCACAACTTTGGCGTACCGGAAAGTTTGGAGGCCGACCGCTTCATTGTGGTTGAGGTAATTGTTCCTGCCGGAAACTGGAGCGGCATTCCACCTCACAAGCACGACGTTTACGTGCCTGGCGTGGAGAGCAACCTAGAAGAGATTTACTACTTTGAGACCGCGGTGGAGCGCGGCCGTCATCCGGCGGGGGAGGCCGACCCAGTTGGCTACCTGCGCGCCTATGCGAGCGACGAACGCGAGATTGACATCACCGAAGAAGTCCGCAGCGGAGACGTTGGCCTCATTCCCTATGGTTGGCACGGTCCGGCAATGGCAGCTCCGGGCTACGACCTGTACTTTTTCAACGTGATGGCCGGCCCGGATCCGGACCGCAGCTGGAACATCACCGATGACCCGCACCACGCCTGGATTCGTGAGACTTGGCATCACGACGACCCAGACCCGAGACTTCCGTACACCGCCTAAAACTAAACGACAAACCAAACCAAATACTTACCGGCACCAAACCAAACAGGAGAATCACATGGCAACTCGTCGCATGAGCGTAAGCCAGGCAATCGTTGAGTTCCTCTCGCACCAGTACACCGTTGACGGCGACTACCGCGAGCGCACCATCGCCGGCATGTTCGGAATCTTTGGCCACGGCAACGTTGCTGGTTTGGCACAGGCACTGCTTCAGGCCAGCGTGGAAGATCCATCGATGATGCCTTTCCACCACGCTCGCAACGAGCAGGGAATGGCAAACGAGGCCATTGCCTACGCCCGCATGACTCGCCGTCGTCAGGCCTTTGCCTGCGCCGCCTCGGTTGGCCCGGGTGCCGCCAACATGCTAACGTCCGCCGCTGTGGCAACCACCAACCGCCTTCCAGTTCTGTTGCTGCCAAGCGACACCTTTGCCAACCGCGCACCGGACCCAGTGCTTCAGCAGCTGGAGCTGCCACACGACGCAACCGTGACCGTGAACGACGCCTTCAAGCCGATCTCCAAGTTCTTTGACCGCGTATCCCGCCCGGAGCAGCTGTTCTCGGCCCTGCTTGGGGCTATGCGTGTACTCACCGACCCGGTGGAAACCGGTGCCGTGACCATTGCTCTGCCAGAAGACGTTCAGGCCGAAATCATCGATGTGCCTGAAGAGTTTTTGGCAGACCGCGAGTGGCACGTTCGCCGCCCACGTCCGGATGCCGGTGTGATTGCCGCGGCTGCCGCGGTAATTAAAAACGCCAAGGCACCGATGATTGTTGCCGGTGGTGGCGTGATTTACTCGGATGCCCACGCCCAGCTGCAGCAGTTGGTTGAGGCCACCGGCATTCCCGTTGGCATGAGTCAAGCGGGTGTTGGTTCTTTGAACTGGGATCACCCACAGAACCTGGGTGCCGTTGGCGCCACCGGAACCAGCGCGGCTAACAAGGCCGCCGCGGAAGCCGACGTGATCATTGGAATCGGTACTCGCTACAGCGACTTCACTACCGCCAGTCGCACCGCGTTCCAGAATCCGAATGTGCGCTTTATCAACATCAACGTTGGTAGCTTTGACGCCTTCAAGCACGGCAGTGCTATTCCGGTGGTTGCCGATGCCCGCGAGAGCCTCAGCGAGCTGATTCCGGCCCTTGCCGGCTACTCGGTTCCTGCCGCACAGCAGGCCAAGTACAGCGCAAACAAAGCGGCCTGGGATGCCGCTGTTGACGAGAGTTTTGTGGACCAGAAGCGTGACCTGCCTGGTCAGCCGGAAATCATCGGTGCGGTTCAGGCCGCAAGCGACCCACGCGATGTTTTGGTGTGTGCCGCGGGTTCGCTACCTGGTGATCTACACAAGCTTTGGCGAGTGCGCGACCAGCTGGGCTACCACGTTGAATACGCCTTCTCCACCATGGGCTACGAGATTGCTGGTGGCTTGGGCGTTGCCCGCGCCGACAAGACCCGCGACGCCATTGTTATGGTGGGGGATGGCAGTTACCTCATGCTCCACACCGAACTGGTCACCGCGGTTGCGGAGAAGATCAAGTTCATCACCGTGTTGATTCAGAACCACGGTTACGCTTCGATTGGTCACCTGTCTGAGGACGTTGGCAGCCAGCGCTATGGCACCAAGTATCGTTTCAAGGACCACGCCGGCAACAATCACGAGGGAGAGGATCGGCTACCAATTGATTTGGCAGCCAATGCTCGTTCCTACGGCGTGCACGTGATAGAAATCGAACCAGGACCAGACGCTCTGGCCCAGCTTGGTGAGGCTGTGAAGGCCGCCAAGGCACACCAGGGCGGACCGGTTCTGATTCACATCAACTCAAACCCGGTGATCTATGCACCAGACGGCTTGGGATGGTGGGACGTGCCAGTAACATCGGTGTCCAGCCTGGACAGCACGCAAAAGGCATACGCAGAGTACACAGAGGCCCTCAAGAAGCAGAAGAAGTTGCTTGGAAAGGGCTCTAGCGAGAGGAATGCCTAATGACCAATCAGATTCGTGTTGGAACCGCGCCAGACAGTTGGGGAGTTTGGTTTCCTAATGACCCAAAACAGGTTCCGTGGGAGCGCTTCCTCAAGGAAGTTCAAGCCTCGGGCTACCACTGGATTGAGCTGGGCCCGTTTGGTTACCTGCCAACCGATCCAAACCAGTTGTCCGATGTGCTCGAGGAACATGAACTCAAGCTGAGCGCCGGAACCGTGTTCACGGGATTCCACAAGGGCGAAGACCAGTGGCAGCGCGCTTGGGATCAGGCGCTAGACGTTGCCGGTTTGGTGAGCAAGCTCGGTGTTGAGCATCTGGTGGTAATTCCAGACCTTTGGCGCAGCGATAAAGACGCATCGGTGTTAGAAAACCGCGTGCTAGACAACGACCAGTGGAAAAAGTTGGCTGCAGGACACGACCGTTTGGGCAAGGCTCTGCTGGAGGAATACGGCATTCACCAGCAGTTCCACAGCCACGCCGACAGCCACATTGGAACCTACGCAGAGGTTGAGCGCTTCCTCCAGGAAACCAATTCAGAGTTCACCAACCTGTGTTTAGACACAGGCCACTTTGCCTACTACCTAGGTGACAACGTGAAGCTGATGAACGCTTACCCGGAGCGCATTGGTTACCTGCACCTCAAGCAGGTACACCCTGAGATTCTGGCGGACACTCTCAAGAACGACCTACCGTTCGTTGATGCGGTTGCTAAGGGTGTTATGACCGAGCCAGGCGGCGTTGGTGTGCCGGAGTTCGCACCGATTATTGAGAAGGCAGCGCAGATCAACCCGGAAATGTTTGCCATTGTGGAGCAGGACATGTACGGCTGCGATGTTGACTTCCCGTTCCCAATCGCTCAGCGCACTTTGAAGCACATCGCTTCTTGCACTCACGCTGCTCGCTTTATTTAAAACCGATTTAGTTCGTTCAAACAAGGAGGAATCATGGTCAAGATTGCATTGGATCCAACCCCGTTTCACCACACCAACTCACTGCTCGAGTTTCCGGAAGTAGCGGCTCGCGCAGGTTTTGAGTGGTTGCAAGTAACCCCGCATCCTGACCTTATTCCGTTCTTCAACCACCCAAAGGCCGATGACGATCTGGTGCAGAAGTTCAAGAAGGCAGCCAAGGATGCCGGTGTTGGCTTGGCCAGCACACTTCCTGTGCTGCGCTGGAGCAGTCCAGACCCAGATGCTCGCGAGGCTGCTGTGCGCTACTTCAAGCGCGTGCTGCAGATCACCGAACAGCTGGAGATTCCGGTAATTGGTACCGAGTTCTCAGGCCGTCCTGAAAAGGCTGAGGAATCGGAGCGCGCTTTCTACCGCAGCATGGAAGAACTGGTTCCTCTGGTTGAAAAGAGTGGCATCAAGGTTTTCATCGACCCGCACCCAGACGACTTCGTTGAGAACGGACTTGCCGCCTGGCGCGTAATCCGCGGCATCAACAGCAAGTCCTTTGGAATGGTTTATGTGGCGTCGCACACCTTCCACATGGGAAACCAGCCGGAAGCCATTCTGGATGCCGCCAAGGGTCGTGTGGGCATTGTTCACATGAGCGACACCATGGACCACACTGCTAGCCATGGGTTGCGTTACATCACCAACCCACCTGGAAACGCCGTTCGAGTTCACCAGCACTTGCGCATTGGTCAGGGAGACGTGAACTTTGACCAGCTGTTCCGGGGCCTCAAGGCCAATGGATTCTTAGACAATCCAGACAGCATCATTTGCTCGAGCGTTTTTGCCGAAAACGAAAACAACCACAACACCGCGGTTTACCAGTTGCAAGCAATAAAAGAATTAGTGGCCAAACACAGCTAGTACCAAAGAAAACGGCTCGGAGTTGCACTCCGAGCCGTTTTCGATTTAACGACTTTGCTTTATTTGTTATTTGGCGCAGCGGTAGATTTACGAACCACCAACTCTGGTTGCAGCACAAGCTGTTGGAGCTCGGTGGCTGGATCATGGATTCTCGAGAGCAGCATGCGCGCCGCTTCACGTCCAATTTCCTCGCCGGCGTATTCCACGGTGCTCAAGTTGAGCACAAACTCGGTGGACGTGGGGGAGTTGTCATGCCCCATCACCGAAACATCTTCGGGAACACGTTTGCCATGGTCCCTCAGGTAAGCCATAACTCCGGCAGCCATGATGTCGTTGGCGGCAAAAATGGCGGTCAGTTTCGGGTTTCTGGCAAAAAGTTCGGTTGCGCCAACATAACCACCAACTTCATCATCGCGACCTGCTTCGCCAACCACTGAGCCGGGATGGCCTGAGTTTTTCATAGCTGTGCGGAATCCCTGCAAACGGCGTTCTGCGGCACCTCCGGAGGCAGAAATGTGGCCGATTTGCTTGTGGCCCAGCTCTAGTAAGTGATTCGTGGCAATAATGGCGCCTTGAATGTCGTCGTTGGTCACGGTGTCAGCCTGCGCAAGTTTGGACTTTCTACCGCCAACCACAACGCAGGGAACTGGAATGGTTCTGTTGCGCAGCAGCGCAGGCTCGGTTGCCAAAACAATTCCGTCCACGTGAAGCGATAAGAACGCATCTACCGGATCATCCAAGGTGTCCGAGGCCCGATGCAAGTCACTTACCGTGAGTTGATACCCGGCTTCGTCTAGCACTTGACGCAAGCCTTCAAGCATGCGAACGAACCATAGGTTTGAGTACTCGTCAATGACCACACCGATAGTTTTGCTCGACTTGCCGGCGAGCGCTTTGGCAGCTCGCGATGGACGGTAGCCCAACTTTTCAATGGCCTTGAGAACAGAATCTCGTCGAGCTTCGGAAACGCTGTCGTTTCCGTGAAGCACCAAAGACACAAGTGACTTAGAAACACCAGCTTCACGGGCCACGTCGTAAATAGTGACTCGGGCGGTATCGTTCTCGTTCTTGTTCATTAGTTGATTAGTCTAGGGAACTTTTGACGATTGTAAACAGGAGAACACCGAAATAGCGCGGATTGGAGCGGTCCATCACAACTTGATAACGAAACGGAAATTTCGATCCCGACCCACTGGCTACCGGTTGTATCGTAAATGGAACGCTCCAAAATGGAGCGGTCCAAAACTTTAGGCCACAGAGGAGTGCCGTAAATGACCATCGGTGTAGCAGTAATCGGAGCTGGAATGGCGGGACGCGGTCACGCAGCCGCGTATCGTGCAGCGGGGTCACTATTTGGAAGCGATCTTCCTCCGGTCCGCCTGGTTTCCATCGGTGATGTGAACCCAGCATTTGGTGAGGCAGCCGCGAAGCGCTTTGGCTACGAGCGCAGCGACGCCGACTGGCGAACCATTGCAGACGACCCAAACATCGATGCCGTTTCGGTTGTAGTTGCCAACCACCTTCACCGGGAGATTGTTGAAGGTCTGCTAGCCGCCGGCAAGCACGTACTCTGCGAGAAGCCTCTAAGTGACACCCTGGACGACGCCCGCGCCATGGTGTCAGCCGCAAATAAGAGCGACAAGGTTGCTCGCATTGGACTTACCTTCTTGCGCAACCCAGCAATTGCCGCCATCCAGCAGATCATCGCATCGGGCCAGCTTGGCAAGGTGCTGCACTTCAGTGGCCGTTACTGGGCAGACTACTCGGCCGACCCAATGGCTCCAATGGCCTGGCGTTACAAGGGCGGTATGGGTACGGGTGCTCTGGCAGATGTTGGTAGCCACATCTCCTACGTATCCGAGTTCATAGCTGGTGCCCCTGCCAAGGCGGTATCGGGTGCTCGATTCATCACTTCCATCAAGGAACGTCCAGTTGCCACTGGCGCTGTGATGGGACACAATCACGCCGAAGTTAGCGACAAGTATGAAGCCGTTGAAAACGATGACTACGCGGCTTTCACCGTTGAGTTTGGCGATGCAGCGGGTGTGATTGAGGTATCGCGCGTTGCTGCCGGTCACCCAACCACTCTCACGTTTGAGGTTTACTGCGAAAAGGGCGCTGCGGTATTCGACCAGCGCCGAAACGGAGAGTTCCAGCTGATGCTGAACGAGGGCCCATACGGTCAGCGCGGTTTCCGTACCGTGCAGATCGGCCCATCGCACCCATACATTTCCGGTGGTCTACCAGTTGACGCACCTGGAGTAAACGTGGGGCAGAACGACCAGTTCTTCTTCCAGAACCGTGCCTTCCTTCAGGAAGTCGCCGGCCTGCCAGAAACTGCTGCCCTCCCATACTGCGCCTCTTTCGAGGACGGCGTTCACAACATGGAAATCATCGACACCGTGGTTCAGTCTTTCCAGCAGGGCGGCGCATCGGTTGCCGTTCCTACTTCGAACCCTAGCTACCTGCAGAAGCACTAAGGAAATCATGAAACTCGGAGTTTATAACGCGATTCTTCACGATCGTTCACTGCCAGAGGCCCTTGAGGTGGTTAAGGGTTTGGGCCTCCAGGGCCTTGAACTTAACAGCGGTGGATTCCTGCCTCCGGTACACGTTCCAAACATCGATGAGATTCTTACCTCGGATGCCGCCCGCGATGACTACCTCGGTATCTACGAAGCTGCTGGGGTTGAGTTAGCCGGGCTAAATTGCAACGGAAACCCGTTGCACCCAGACCCAGCTATTGGAGTGAAGCACGCCAATGACGTGCTCACGTCTATTAAGTTAGCTCGCCGTTTAAACCAGAACCGCGTTGTCACCATGAGCGGTTTGCCAGGGGGAGAGGCTGGCGACAAGCTGCCAAACTGGCAGGTCAACGCGTGGAACTCTGCTGCACTCAAGATGATAAACAGCCAGTTCGACGTTGCAGCCAAGTTTTGGAAGGAAGCGAACGCCGTTGCAGCCGACCACGATGTGAAGGTGGCGCTTGAGCTACACCCACAGAACCTGGTGTTCAACGTGCCAACAATTCACGAACTGGTGGAGCGCACCGGCGCAACTAACGTTGGTGTTGAGCTCGACGCATCACACCTGTTCTGGCAGCAAATGGACCCGGTGGCGGTAGTTCGCGCACTTGGCCCGCTGGTTTTCCACGCGGCAGCAAAGGACATCCGAATCAACCCAGAGCGTGCAGCTCTGGTGGGCGTTCTTGACAACAGTTTCCGCTTGCTCGGTCCTAACGAAAACCGCACCAACTTGGGCGGCGACGAATGGGCAAACGAATGGCCCAAGGATTCCGCTTGGGACTTTGTGGCCGTTGGCAAGGGGCACTCGGCCGAGTACTGGGCCGAGTTCATTAAGGCTTGTGACGAGGTAGACCCAAACATGTGGATCAACATCGAGCACGAGGACGTCTCCATGGGACGCGTTGAAGGGCTTGAGTTTGCTTGCAAAACGCTCTTCGCCGCGGCAAAGCAGGCAGGCTACTAAATAAAGACTTCGGACAGATTAGGCAACAATCTCTGAACCGAGGATTGCCAGGGCCAAAAGGCACTGCGCATCAAATAGAAGGAAAGGCAACAAAAATGAAGTTCACTCGAACTGCAAAGCTAGCGTCGTTGCTAGCTGTGTCGGCACTGGCGCTGACCACCGCAGGTGTTGCTACCAGCGCATCTGCAGCAGGAACCGGCGCAAAGGTATATGTCGTTGGCGGCATGCCTAGCGACCCATTCTGGTCGGTTGTAAAGCGTGGTGCAGACAGCGCTGCTGAGGCAGTAAAGGCTGCCGGTGGCACCGTTACCTGGCTTGGCCCACAGAACTACGACAACCTAGGTCCAGACGCAGGCAAGCTCGTTGACACCGCAATCTCGAACGGCGCTACCGCCATCGTGGTTGCCGACTGGGTACCTGAGGCAGAGAACCCTGCTATCAAGCGCGCAGTTGCTGCACACATCCCTGTGATCATCTACAACGCCGGTGGTGTTGCTCAGGTCAAGAAGACCGGTGCAGTTACCTACATCGGATCTGACGAGAGCGTGGCTGGTCGCGCCGGTGGTGTTTACTTTGCTACCCACGGCGCAAAGAACATCCTGTGTGTTAACACTGTTCCAGGCTCGGCAAACCAGGAAGCACGCTGTGCAGGTGTGATTGCTGGTGCCAAGGCCAAGGGTGCAAAGGGCAAGCAGTTGCCATTGCCTTCGAGCAACTTTGGTAACCCAACCGCTGTATCGAACGCCATTAAGGCTGCCCTGAGCAAGGACAAGACAATCGATGCAGTGATCACCATCGGCGTACAGGATGCAGACAGCGCAGCTGCCGCAATCCAGGCCGCTGGCAAGACCAAGAAGGTACAGCTCGGTACCTTTGACCTGTCTAAGACTCAGCTCGACCGAATTACTGCTGGTACCCAGGCATTCGCAATCGACCAGCAGCCTTGGCTCCAGGGCTACCTTGCAACCTCGGTTGCTTGGCAGTTGGCACAGTACGGCATCAAGCCTGCTACCAGCCCAATCCTGACCGGTCCTGCACTGGTTACCAAGGACAACGTGGCCGTAGTTAAGGCTGGCGTAGCCGCAGGCGTTCGCTAAAGATCGCTCCCGCTTCGGGTGGGCCGGGCTTTCGGCCCACCCGAAGCACCATAATCTTCACTAAAGGAATTCCTAATGAGTCAAACTCCTAAGAAGGCTTTCTCACCAATGAACCTAATTCGCCGCCCCGAGTTTGGCGCGTTGATTGGTGCCCTAGCCGTTTACATCTTCTTTGCCTTCGCCGGAGGCTCAGCATTCACCGATCTTGGTGGCTGGGCAAGCTGGCTCAACGTGGCTGCCGAACTCGGCATCATTGCCCTTCCCGTATCGCTGGTTATGATTGCCGGCGACCTGGACCTTTCGGTTGGTTCGGTGCTGGCATCCAGCTCCATGACTCTTGCCATTGTTTCCGGTTTCTATGGCCTGCCAACCTGGATCGGCATTTTGGCCGCTCTATTGTTTGGCATTGTGGTTGGAACCATAAACGGAATAATCGTCACCAAGACCAATCTCCCGTCTTTCGTAGTTACTTTGGCAACGATGTTTGCCGTGTCGGGTATCACACTGGGCCTAACTCGCCTCCTGACTGGCTCAACCTCGGTTGCGTTCAACGCCGACCAGCCATTCCAGAACATGTTCGGCATCATGCTGTTCGACAAGTTTGAAGTGGCAATTGTTTGGTGGATTATTGTTGCAGCAGTGGTTTCCTGGGTGCTGTACAAGAGCATCTTTGGCAACTGGATTTACGCAATCGGTGGCGACGTGGTTTCCGCTCGCGCAACAGGCATTCCGGTATCTAAGGTTCGTATCTTCTTGTTCGCAGGAAGCGGTTTTGGCGCCTCACTGGTAGCCGTAATTCAGACTTGTCTCTACAACTCGGCACAGGTTGCCAACGGTCAGTCGTTTGTGTTCAACTCCATCATCGCTGTGGTAGTCGGCGGTGTTTTGCTGACCGGTGGCTACGGATCTACCATCGGTGTGATTCTTGGAACTGTGACCTTTGGAATAGTGAACCAAGGCATCTACTACACCGGTTGGAACGCCGACTGGGCAGCCCTAATCCTGGGTATCTTGCTGCTGATTGCGGTTCTTACCAACAACACTTTCCGTCGCCTAGCTATCTCTGGCGGTAAAAAGGAGAAGAAGAATGACTAAGGCAACTCCAATCCTGAGCCTAAAGAACGTATCCAAGAACTTTGCCGGATACCAGGCACTGGACGATGTCTCGCTTGACATTTACCCGGGCCAGGTGCTGTGCTTGCTTGGCGATAACGGTGCCGGCAAGTCCACCTTGATTAAGGTTCTGTCTGGATTCCACGAGCCCACCTCCGGAACTGTCGAAGTGAACGGGGTTGCCGCCAACTTCAAGAGCCCAAAAGATGCCAGCAACCAGGGAATTGCAACCGTGCACCAGTTTGGTGGAACTTTTCCATTGATGAGCATTGGCCGTTCATTCTTTGTTGGCGCCGAGCCAACCAAGGGATGGGGTCCGTTCAAGTACTTTGACAAGAAGTTTGCCAACGAGACAGCCGTGCGCGAAATGCAGGCGCTTGGAATCACCCGCGTTACCGATGGCGACCGCCTGATTGGTGGACTCTCCGGTGGTGAGCGCCAAGCCTGTGCTATTGCGCGTGCAGTGCACTTTGGTGCCAACGTGTTGATCCTTGATGAGCCAACCGCTGCACTGGGTGTGAAGGAAGCGGCTCACGTATTGCGCATCATCATGACCGCACGCAACCGTGGTGTTGCGGTGGTTTTGGTAACGCACAACGTTTCTCACGCACTCACCGTGGGTGACCACTTTGCCGTGTTGATTCGTGGTCAGAAGGCCGATGACTTTGCCAAGGGTGAGCGCACCCGCGAGCAGATCACCGATCTCATGGCTGGTGGCGAAGCGATGGAGGAACTGATTGGTGAGCTCAATAGCCTCACCGGTTCCATCAACGTAATCAACTAGTAGTTAGGGATAGAAACGCCTCGGAGGAGTCCGGGGCGTTTCACCCTTAACCGGAAGTCTGTCGGGCTAGCATTGGCACTAGCAACCTCTCTAACTTATGTTTGAATGCCCTTACAAAGCGTTTTCGCTTTGTCCCAATGCAACCTTGAGTTTTGGTGTGGTCCGATTAGCTTTAGTTTCAGAACGGCCGGACCGAAGGGGAGGGGCGCAGATCCTATGCCGCGCTCAAGTTCTGTTTAGAACGTTAAAGCAATGTGGGCTGGGTTATTCGCCCAGCCCACATTTTTGTTTCTAGTGTCTACATTGCTCCACGAACTGCCTGGATCTCCTGAGTCAGGGTCTCCAGGTCGCGTCCACCGGCCATGGCCTTGGTTAGCTCTTCCAGCTGAACGTTGTTGCGCTCAAAGCGGTTTAGAAGCTGACCACGGTTGAGCAGGAAGAACCTGTCTCCAACCAAGAAGGCGTGGCTTGGGTTGTGGGTAATGAAGATCACGGCAACGCCACGCTCCTTTGCCTTGAGCAGGTACTTGAGAACAATTCCACTCTGACGCACACCCAGAGCCGAGGTTGGCTCATCCAGAATCAGAACCTTGGCACCAAAGTACTCGGCGCGAGCAATGGCAACAGCCTGACGCTCACCACCGCTGAGGGTTCCAATGTGCTGGTTGGTGTCGCGCAGGTCAATGCCCATTGCCAACAACTGTTGCTTGGTGATTTCCTTCATGGCCTTTACATCGAGGCGGCGGAATGGACCCCAACCGCGCTCAATCTCGTTACCAATAAAGAAGTTACGCCAAACCGACATGAGCGGAATGGTTGCCAGGTCCTGAAACACGGTAGCAATACCGGCATCTAGGGCGTCGCGAGGGGAGTTGTAGTCGGCAGCTTCGCCGGCAACCAAAAAGTCACCGCTGCTTGGCTTGTGAACACCACTCAGGATCTTGATGAGGGTTGACTTACCCGCACCGTTGTCACCCAAGATACAGGTCACTGCACCGGCTTCGGCCTCAATGCTCACGCCTTGAAGCGCAATCACCGATCCAAAGCTCTTTCCAACATTCTTTAGTTCGAGTGCATTCGCCATTAGCGCTTACCTCCTCTAGCCTTGCGGCCAATGTAGGTGTTCACCATAACGGCGGTAAACAGAATCAAACCTAGGAAGGTTGACGTCCAGTTGGAGTCCCACTGCGAGTAAGGAATGCCAATGTAGGCCATACCCATAATGGCGGCACCGATGGATGCACCGATAGCCGAACCGGCACCACCGGTTAGCAAGGTTCCACCCACGGCAGCGGCAATGATGTAGAAGAACTCGTAACCAACACCCTGGCCGGCCTGCATACCCTGCAGACGTAGCACATCGATGACACCAACGAATGCGGCCATTAGCGAAGTGCTCATGAACAGCAAGATCTTGGTCTTGGCAACGGGAACACCAGCATTGCGAGCGGCGTTTGCGTCGCCACCAGCTGCGTAGATCCAGTTACCAAACTTGGTGTTGGTTAGCACCCAGGTACCAATTGCGGTGAACAGAACCCACCACAAAACCGATGCCTGCACCTGAACGCCATCGGCAATCTTGAAAGGGAAGGCAAAAAGGTTGTATGCACTCTCGTAACCAGGAGCCTTGTCAACACCGGTTACACGAACCGCTCCGGTAACCATCATGGTGTAGGCCAGGTTGGCACCCTTTAAGACAAAGAATGTTGCCAGGGTGACAATGAACGAAGGCAGCTTGGTCTTAATGACCAACCAGCCGTTGAGAAGGCCAACGCCGCCGGCGAATGCCATTCCGATCAGGATGGCAAGCCAAATGTTCATGTTGAATTCCTGCACCAACAGGCCAATGAGCAGACCAACAGAGCCCACCATTACACCCGAGGAGAGGTCAAACTCTCCGGCAATCATCAGTAGCGATACGGTGATGCCCACCATACCGATGGTCGAAGCAATGTCCGACCAGCCGGCAAAACCACCCAAACCGGCAAAGTTACCGGTGGTGTCTCGCCAAGAGAATAGGAGGTAGATGGCAATCGCTCCAATGAGCGCACCTACTTCTGGTTGACGCATGAGTTGCGTCACAACTGAGGCGCGTTTTACGCGCTCGTCAGTGCTGTTAGCCATTGTGAAGCCTTTCAAAAACTTTGGTAACTCAAAGAAAATGGTGGGCTGCCAGGCGGCAGCCCACCATTCTCAGATGGGACTCTTAGCGAGTTCCGGCCTTTACTAGACCCATAACCTTGTCGACGTTGTCGGCGGTTACGAAGCCAGGACCGGTGTAGATTGGCTGTCCGCCACCTAGCTGGTTGTTGTTGGTGATTGCCAAGTAAAGCAATGCAACCGACATCCAACCCTGAGCGTACTGCTGCTGGTCAATGGCGAACTCAATGGTTCCGGCCTTGATAGCGTCTAGTGCCTCTGGGGACATGTCTACGGTTCCAACCTTCAGGTCAACACCCGCAGCCTGCTCAGCAGGAAGAACAGCCTTAGCTGCTACGTCTGCGTTCAGTGCGAATACGCCATCGATCGACTTGTCTGCCTGCAGTGCTGCAGTCAGGGTCTGGGTTGCCTTGGTCAGGTCGGCCAATGCACCATCGAGGTTGAAGTTGGTTACCTTACCCTTGAAGGTCTTTGCAAGACCCTCGCAACGGCTCTGCAGACCAATGTTTGCAGCTTCCTGGATTGGGCAGAGTACGTGCTTCAGACCCATGGCGTTGAACTTAAGTCCAGCCTGCTCACCAGCGATGATTTCATCCTGGCCAACGTGGGTGAATGCACCGATCGACTGCGAAACATCCGAACCGGAGTTTGCGGTTACGAAAGGAATGCCCTTTGCAACGTAGTCTGCAACTGCGGTCTTGATGGCACCTGGGTCTGGAACCGAGGTAGCCAGGCCGTTACAACCAGCTGCAATACCTGCAGTGATGGTCTGAGCCTGCTTCTGGGCGTCGTTGTTGCTGCCCTGGTAGTCCAGAGTTACGCCAAGCTTTGCGGCTGCGTCCTCTGCACCCTTCTGGAATACGGACCAGAAAGTACCACCGTCACCGTGAGTGTAAACACAGATCTTGATGTCGCTCTTTGCTGCACTTGTCTCGGATGGAGTTGCAGAAGTCTGCGCACAGCCAGCCAGAGTAAGGGCTGCAACCGCTGCGATTGCAGCAACCTTCATCTTGATAGACATAGATTTCCTCTCGTCATTGAGTAATTAGGGCGTCAGACGAATCTGCCCGACAAAAGTAAGTATGTCTTTACAAATGTGTTTTGCTGGTGTTTTAGGTTGAATGTTATCGAACGGTAACTTGGAGCGCTCCATACCTTATTACATTCCTAAACCTTTGGAAAGAGCTCACATTTTCGATTCAGGCAGCGGTAGAAACCTTGTTATTGTTCTTATGTCTTATCAAAGTTTTCAAAGACGAGAGAGCGGCAATGGCAGAAAACAAAACTCTAGGAATTGGCCTGATCAGTGTGGGTTGGATGGGCAAAGTGCACTCGCGTGCCTTTGCGGACCTCGGCTCCGTATATCCACAGCTGGGCGTCACGCCTCGCTTTGTGATTGCAGCAGACCCGGAACCGAGTCGACAGGAGTTTGCCAAGACCGCACTCGGGTTTGAGCAAGTGACCGCTGACTACTTTGAGGTCCTAAAGAACCCAGACGTTGACGTGGTGTCCATTTGTTCACCTAACTTCCTTCACAAGGAAATTGCGCTGGCCGCGATTGCCCACGGCAAGCACATCTGGCTAGAGAAGCCGGCCGGTCGTTCGGTTGAAGAGACCACAGAGATTGCCGAGGCCGCCAAGGCGGCAGGAGTAATCTCCACCATCGGCTTCAATTACCGCCACGCGCCTGCCATCGAGCACGCCAAGAAGCTCATCGCCGAAGGCGCGCTCGGCCGTATCACCAACGTTCGAGGCATCTTCTTTGCCGACTACTCATCGGAGCCAAACGGCGCACTGAGCTGGCGCTTCAAGAATGACCTTGCCGGCAGCGGTGTGCTTGGTGACCTAATGGGCCACCTTGTTGACCTGGTGCAGTACCTGATTGGCGACATTGGCGAAGTAACCGCTCTTACCAGCACCACCTATAAGCAGCGCCCAATTCAGCAAATGGGCAAGGGCACACACTTTGACGTGATCGAGGGTGGTCCTATGGGCGATGTTGAGAACGAGGACTACGCCGGCATGCTGGTGCGTTTCCGTGAGAACTCCTACGGCCAGGAAGCAGTGGGAACTCTGGAGGCCTCTCGTTCGCTGGTTGGACCGCGTGCGCGCTATGAAGTTGAGATCTATGGCACCGATGGTTCCTTCATCTGGGATTTCGAGCGCATGAACGAAATGCAAATCACCACCAACCGCAGGGGAGACCTCATGGGTTACCGCCGCGTGATGGCTAGCCCCGGCATGGGCGACTTTGGAGCCTTCCAGCCTGGCGCGGGAACCTCAATGGGCTACGACGACCTCAAGGTGATTGAAGCCCGCAAGTTTGTTGAAGCCTTAACTGGTTTGCAGCACGTAAACAGCAACATCAATGACGCCGTGTCTTCCGCGGCGGTTTTGAAGGCCGCGATGGTATCTGACCAGAGCCGAGCTTGGGAGACGGTCCCGGTTACCTCGGGAACCACGAGTGCAAAGAGAGTGAACTAATGGAATACAACAAGATTGCCGGAGCGCCTATCAGTTGGGGCGTTTGCGAGGTGCCTGGTTGGGGTCACCAGATGGGGCCGGAGCGAGTGCTTGCAGAGATGTCAGCACTGGGTCTCACCGCAACCGAGTTTGGGCCGGTTGGCTTCTTGCCAACCACCGCTGCGGAGCGCTCTGCCAAGCTTTCCACTCTTGGCATGCACGCCATAGGCGGTTTCTTCCCGGTGATTCTGCACAAGGCAGATGTTGATCCGCTGGATGCCGTGCGAGTTGAACTAGAGGCTTATACCGCTACTGGTGCCACCACTTTGGTGTTGGCAGCCGACAGCGGTAACGACGGCTACGACGAGAAGCGTGCGGAGTTAACCACGGCACAGTGGGACCTGGTGTTCAGCAACCTGAACCGCATTGATGAATACGCAGCGGGGTTCGGCATCAAGGCGGTGCTTCATCCACACGTTGGAACCATCATCGAGACTCGTGAAGACGTGCTTCAGGTAGTGAACGGCAGCACAATTTCCATTTGCCTCGACACGGGGCACATGTTTATTGGCGGAACCGACCCGGTTTGGTTCTCGGATGAGCACGCCAAGCGCGTGGCACACTCGCACCTCAAAGATGTGAACGCCCAAACTGCCGACCGCGTGAAGAACGGTGAAATCACCTATTACCAAGGCGTTGTGGCCGGCATGTACCGTCCGCTGGGTCAGGGCGATGTAGGAATCGACCAGATTGTGAAGAACCTATTGAGCAACGGTTACAACGGTTGGTTCGTTCTGGAGCAAGACCTGGTGATCAACGATGAGCCAGCACCTGGCGCCGGTCCGGTTGAGTTTGCCAAGGCCAGTGTGGAGTTTCTGCGACGCGTGATTGCAGAAATTTAGACCTACACCTCACAACTAGTTAAAGAAAATCCGCCGCCTCGAACATTTGGCCGAGGCGGCGGATTTCTTTTTTGGTATGTCCGTTATAGCGAAACCTTCACGGCCTTGCCGGTGGTAGCAGACTCGAGTGCTGCGTTAGCCAGCACCAACGCGGCACGACCATCCTCATAGGTGGGGTTGGTTACGTTGCCGGTGACAATGCTCTGACCAAAGTCGTGCAGCTCCTGGCGGTAAGCAATCGCGTAGCGCTCCAGGAAGAAGTTTGGGTAAGGCAGGCTGCCCTCAACCGAGGTTGCGGTGTAGGAACGAACGCTGTCGGTCTGCACGTTATTGGCAACCAGCATGCCCTTGGCGCCAAAGGCCTCAATGCGCTGGTCGTAACCAAACGAAGCGTGGCGCGAGTTCACAATGGTCACAATCTCATTGTTGGCTCCACGCAAAGTCACGGTCACGTTGTCAAAGTCGTTCTCTTCCTTGATGTAGTCGCAGAACGAGTTGGTGCCAATAGCGGTGACCTCAACAATGTTTGGAACAAAGAAGCGAGCCATGTCAAAGTCGTGAATGGTCATGTCGCGGAAGATGCCGCCGGATACAGCGATGTATGCCTGTGGTGCCGGCTCTGGGTCGCGGCTAATAATAATCAACTGCTCAAGAGTGCCAATCTCGCCAGCTCTTACGCGCGACTGTACCGCGGCAAAGTTAGGGTCAAAGCGGCGGTTGAAACCCAGGGCAATCACGGTCTTTGCCTTGGCGGCCTCGGCGCGAAGCTCGTCAACGCGAGCAATGTCTAGGTCGATCGGCTTCTCGCAAAGCACGTGAATGCCCAGTTCAATACCTCGCCGAATCAGGCCAACGTGGGTTGGGGTGGGGGACGCAATCAGAATTGCGTCCACCTCGCCCGAAGTGAGCAGCACCTCAGGGTCGCTGGTGACTTTGCCGCCGTACTTGGCCGAAATAGCTTCCGCGCCGGCAATGATGGTGTCTGCAACGTAGGTGAGTTCAAAGTCCTTGGAGTCGGCAATGCTGGCTGCGTGGACCTGTCCGATTCTTCCGGTTCCGATCAGACCAATACGAATTTTCTGGGACATGGTTTCCGTTCGAGTGTGGTGCTCGCGGCTAGTGCAGATTCCACCTACCGCGATTGAGTTAGGGTATGTTAGAACATACTATCAAAGTGCCTCGAGCGGGTTTGTCGCTTGAAATAACGATTGGATTCCAATGACTTTCCAGCTGGCCGCATCGGCAGAAATGTTGTTCACCAAGCTGCCATTCGTGCAGCGCGTGGAGCAAATTCACGCTCGCGGCTTCCAGGTTGAAATCTGGAACTGGACCACCAAAAACCTGCAGGAACTTGCGGCAACCGGAGCAACCTTTTCTTCCATGACCGGCTACATTGAGGGCGACCTACTCACCGATGACGGTGTTGCGCGGTTCCTGGCCACAGCCGAGGAGTCGCTGGCCGCTGCAGCAATCATCGATGCACCGCGACTCAACGTGCACGGTACCGGGCTGGATGCCAACGGTCAGGCCATCATCCAACGCAGCGAAGTTTCGCCTCGCGAGTGGGTTAAGGCCGTGGACACGCTAAAGCGACTGGCGGATCTGGGCGCCAAACACAACCGTGTGTTCACGCTGGAGAACCTCAACACTTTGGTTGACCACCCGGGCACTCCGTTTGCAAAGGCATTCGAGACCATTGCGCTGGTTTCGGCAGTGGATAATCCCCACCTGCGCCTCAACCTTGACCTGTACCACGCCCAGATTGGCGAGGGAAACCTGGTTGAACTGGTGCGCGATGCCATGCCATGGATTGGCGAAATTCAGGTGGCCGATGTGCCAGGTCGTTGCGAGCCCGGAACCGGCGAGATCAACTACCCACGCATTGCGCAGGAGCTGCGAGCACTTGGATACACCGGTGTGGTGGGGCTTGAAGGTTGGGCAAGCGCCGAGAGCGAGTTGGCGCTAAGCCGCTTTAGCCAGACGTTCGCCTGACACCGAGGTTGAGTAGGGTTTACTTCTCCACCAGAGTTACTTCAAACGAGTAAAGATCTGGGCGGTAGCAGTGGTGGCCGTATTCAATGGCGCGTCCGCTGTTGTCGTAGGCGGTGCGGTCCATAGTAAGCAACGCAGAACCCTTTTCAATCAGCAGCAGTCCGGCTTCATCGGTGTTCGCTTTGCGAGCCCCAATGCGTTGTTTTGCCACGCGAATGTTCACGCCGCGAGTGCGCAGCAGTTGATAGAGGCCGTGTTCCGTGAGGTCGGATTCGGACAGGTCAACAAACTCACTCGGTAGCCAGTTCTCCATAACGGCCACCGGAACGCCATCGGCAAGGCGTAGTCGGCGAATAAACAGGATTTGGTCCCCAAGATTACAGCCGAGGTGTTCAACATCTTTCTTGGTTGCCTTCTCCACAGACATGGAAAGCAGGCGCGTTTCCGCCTTCTTGCCGGAGTTGGAAAGGTCTTCATACAACGATGTGAGTTCCACACCACGAGTCACCTGACCGTGCACCACCTGGGTGCCAATGCCGCGGCGACGAACCAGAAGGCCCTTGTCCACCAGGTCTTGAATGGCGCGGCGAACGGTTGGGCGGCTAAGGCCCAGGCGCTCACCGAGCGAGATCTCGTTTTCGAGGCGCGAGCCTGCTGGCAAAGTTCCATCCATAATGGCCTGCTCAATGCGAGTGGCTACCTGAAAGTAAAGGGGGATAGGCCCGCTTCGCTCAAGGTCAATGAACATACTCAGGGGCAGAATCTGTTCTGCTTGGCTCATTTTGTGGCTCTCCGGTTGTCAATAACTTAAAGTTTGGAAACTTGTTATGACATTAGCACTTAATGCACCAAAGGCCGGTTTGTCAGGTGGTTTTGGCTTACCGGAGTAGTGCCTGCGTGGCGGCGTGCAGCGGCCCGTTAGTTGCCAGCACCGAGGAACTCTGCTCCGTGAGTGGGCCATCGATGGCGGTAAAACGACCACCGGCCAGCTCAACTACCGGCACTAGCGCGGCAATGTCGTAGATCTTGAGGTCGTGTTCAGCAACAATGTCCACCGACCCCTCGGCCAGGTACATGTAGCTCAGAAAGTCGCCGTAGGCGCGCGTGCGCCAAACTTTGCGACTCAGCCCCAAAAGACGGTCAAGATAGCCGTAGCTGTCCCAGAGCTGCAGGTTGTTGTAACTGAGCGACGCGTTCTCTAGGTCAGTGATGCCGCTCACGTGAAGTTCGCGCGCGGTGCCATCAATATCCGAGGTGAAAGCGCCAACGCCCGGTGCTGCCCACCAACGGCGTCCAAGGGCCGGGGCCGACACCACGCTCAACACCGGCTTTTGGTCAACCGAAAGCGCAATCAGCGTGGCCCAAACCGGCACGCCTCGAAGATAGTTTGCCGTGCCGTCAATCGGGTCAATAATCCACTTGCGATCAACGCTTCCACTGTTGCCAAATTCTTCACCGATGATTCCATCGGCGGGTCGCTGCTCGGCCAACAGGGCCTTGAGGGCTTGCTCCACCGCGCGGTCTGCGTCGGTCACGGGGGAGCGGTCGGGCTTGGTTTCAACCTTTAGGTCGAGTGCACGGAACCGAGCCAACGAGATCTCGTCGGCGGCATCAGCCATGGCAAGGGCCAGGTTGAGGTCGGCGGCAGAGTTGTTGGCCAGATCGGTCATGCTACAAATTTAGCGTTCTTGGTTGGCCAGCGAAGCCATGAGACGGCGTAGCGAGTCAACCCGCGCGGCTCCGTGTTCGCCAAGGGTGCCCGCGGCAATTGCCTCATCCAGTGCACAATCGGGGGAGTGAAGCAGGTGACTGCAGTCTCTTGGGCACTTTTCAATGACCTTGTAAAGATCTTCAAAACTCTTCAGCAGGTTGGCAGGGTCAATGTGTCCAAGACCAAATGAGCGCACACCGGGGGTGTCGATGATCCAACCGTGGTCGAGTGCAATGGCACGAACCGAGGTTGAGGTGTGGCGACCACGACCGGTCACCTCGTTCACGTGACCCGTGGCGCGCATCGCACCGGGAACCAACGCATTCACCAAGGTGCTCTTGCCCACACCCGAGTGACCCACCACAACCGTGGTCTTGCCCTCGAGCACGCTGCGCAGGGCAGGCAAACTAGGGGCATCGCTGCGATTCAAAATCACCGGGATGTCAAGGCCGGCAAATGCGGCCAAAAAATCATCCGGGTTGGCCAGATCCGTCTTGGTTATGCACAGAATGGGCTTCAAGCCGGCGTCGTAGGCTGCCGCCAAATAGCGATCAATCAGGCGGGTGCGCGGCTCGGGATTGGCAATAGCGGTAACAATCATCATTTGCTCCGCGTTGGCAACAATCACTCGCTCAACCTGGTCGGAGTCGTCGGCGGAACGGCGAAGCAGCGATGTGCGCGGCTCGATACGAACAATCCGCGCAAGAGCGCCAACGGTTTCGCTGGTGTCGCCGGCCAAAGCCACGAAATCGCCAACCACGGGTCCCGACTTACGCAGTTCTTTGGCCAGGGTTGCATCAACCATGCGGTCTTCGGTGCTCGAACTATCATCGGTGAGCAAAACCCGGTAGCGCCCGCGGTCAACGCCAAGGACCATTCCAATAGGCGCGCTCTTGTGCTCGGGGCGCTTCTTGGTGCGCGGCTTGTTTCCCTTGGGATTTGGCCTCACCCTAACGTCCGACTCATCCAGATCAAGATGGTCGGAATCGGGCTCGTATAGCCAACTCAAGCTAGAAGTTCCCTAACATCTGCTGCCACATTTGGGCAAAGTTGGGCATGGTCTTGCTGGTGGTCTCAATGTTTTCCACAGTTATACCCGCCACGCGCAAACCAACAATCGCACCGGAAGTTGCCATGCGGTGGTCGTGATAACTGTGCCAAAGTGCTCCGTGCAGTGCGGGGCTTGGGTCAATCTCAAGGCCGTCGGCTGTCTCGCGGCAAACTCCACCAATGCGGTTGATTTCTGTGGCCAGAGCGGCCAATCGGTCCGTCTCGTGTCCGCGCAGGTGTGCCACTCCGGTGATTACCGTTGGCGAATCCGCGAGTGCAGCGAGAGCGGCTACCACCGGAGTGAGCTCGCCCCCAATGCCTAAGTCAATGGTGATGCCGTTAATCTTGCCGGTACCTGTGATGGTCAACCCATGCTCGGAACGCGAAATCTCCGCACCCATGCGCTGCAAAATGCCGTCAAACTCGTTGCCCACCTGAGTGGTGCTGGCAGGCCAGCCCGGAATGGTCACGGAACCGCCGGCAACCATCGCTGCCGCCAAAAATGGCCCGGCGTTGCTAAGGTCCGGTTCAATCCAGAGGTCGCCGCCGTGGATTTCGCCGGCTTCTACTCGCCACTCGGTTGGCTGGGGGTTCAAAACCGAAACGTTGCGCTTTGCCAGGGTGTCTAGCGTCATTTCAATGTGCGGCAGGCTCGGCAGGTGCTCGCCCTCGTGCGCAAGCACAATACCGTTCTCAAAGCGCGCGGCGCTCAGCAGCAAACCAGAAACAAACTGGCTGGAAGCACTGGCATCGATGGTTAGCGCCCCGCCGGGAACGCTTCCCGTTCCGTGAACGGTAAACGGCAGCGAGCCACGCCCGCCGTCATCCACCTCAACACCCAGCGCGCGCAACGATGAAATGGTTGTGTGCATTGGGCGGCGGCGGGCGCCCTCGTCGCCATCAAACGTGACGCTTCCGTTAGCCAGTGCGGCCAGCGGCGGAACAAAACGCATCACCGTTCCGGCTAGGCCGCAGTCAATCACAATTGGGTTCTGGCGGGTTCCGCCAGTGAGTTCCGCCGGTGGCAACACTGTAAGGGTTTCGTGCAGGTTGCCTTCAAACCTCGCCCCAAGCTGGCTGAGCGCCTCAATCATCAATCGGCTATCACGTGAGTCGAGAGTGGCATGCAAAGTGGTTGGCTCATTTGCTAGTACCGAGAGCACCAGTTCGCGATTGGTGAGCGATTTTGATCCCGGAATTGCAACCGTGGCATTGATGGGTCCATTAGCCAATGGAGCTGGCCACGCCTGCTGGGAATGTTCGCTGAAAGTCATTGGTTACAAATTACCACGCAACCAGTTGGGTTAGGGGGAGTGATGACCAGCGTTCAACCAGCAATGGCAATGCCTTTCGGCCGCCCGCTAGACTCAAAAAAGATGTCACACATTAGCCGCTCCGCCCAAACTGCTCGAGACTTTGAAGAGCAGGCAATGCCGCTAATGCCGCTGGTACTGGCCATGGCTCGTCGCGCCACACGCAACGAAGAAGACGCCCAGGACCTGGTTCAAGAGACCTACATCAAGGCCTACCGCAGTTGGCACCAGTTTGAGCAGGGCACCAACCTTCGCGCCTGGTTGTTGCGAATCATGCACAACACTCACCTGAATAACGTGGACAAGCAGAACCGCGACAAGGCCAAAAGCAGCATCGATGACCTTGAGGAATGGCAGGTTGGAACCGCCGAAAGCCTCACTGCCCGGTCGCAGCGCTCCGCCGAGGCCGAGGCAATTAGCAACATGACTTCCGACGTGGTTCGCCGTGCCATTGACGAACTTCCCGAGAACCAACGCAACGTGCTGCTTCAGGTTGTGATTGGTGGGCTGCAATACAAAGAAGCCGCAGAGGCGCTTGGAATTCCGCAGGGAACAGTGATGAGTTCCTTTAGCCGCGCCAAGACAAAACTGCGCGAAAAACTTGAAGAATACGCAAAACAAGAAGGCTATAACGTAACAATGCCTGACCAGAACAACGCTGGAGAGGTAGTGGAGTAACCATGACTGAAATTGATTGCCAAGAAACTAAACGCCACGTACACGAGTACCTCAACAACGAGTTGAGCAAAGAAGAGATGCACGAGATCACCGCGCATCTGGCCAACTGCGACTCCTGCGAAGAGGACTACGACTTTGAGGTCATGTTCAACCAGGTGATTGTGCGCGCCTGCAACGAGGCCCCGCCTCAGGAGTTGGCCGACCGCCTGCTAGCCAAGATTCGCGAGATTCAGAGCGGCAATCACCAGGACTAACCGCTTTTTCAAGCACCCATCAATGGGTGTTAACCAACAAATGCCCAGTGAATCCACTGGGCATTTACTTTTGGCAAAGCAATAGCTGGCTGCTTTCACTGTGGCTACTCTGGCGCCTCAACGCCAAGCCACTCGTACCAACCGCGGTTCAGCACCAGCCAGGCCATTAGTCCGTAGCCAATCTGTCCGGGAAGCGAGTGGTCGGAGTTTTCTAGTTCGTTTCGCCAACCCTCGTGGTCAACCAGGGGGTTGAAGCAGTCCACAAAAGGCACACCGCGTCGGCTAGCAACATCTTCAAAGCCGCTCACGAGATGCTCAACATCCCTGTTGAGTTCCGGGTTGTGGTGTGGAACGGGGCCAATCACAAAGGTGGAGATTCCGGCTCGTTTGCATTCGTCCAGAATGGTGGCAATGTTGAGGCGGCTGCGGCTCACACTAATGCCCGCTGCCAGATCGCGGTTGCTAAGCGCCAATACCAAACGGTTGTCGTGATCCGGGCTGAAACGTTTTGCGCTTTCCTGCTTCCATCGTTCCGAAAGCAGTGCGCTGGTTTCTTCGGGAACCGGCAACGCAAAAATGTCGATCCGTGGATCATTGGCAGGGGTTTTGGCAGTTACTCGCCCCACCCAGCCCATGCCGCGCGGATCGCCGGCCGCGCTGATGAGCGAGTCGCCAAGAATGACGACTCGAACATCTTTACGCGGTTCAGACATGCGTTACAGGCCGGCGACTTAAGCGAACGCTCTAGCGATTAGGTCGGCCTGTTCGGCCGCGTGGGTCTTAGCCGAACCTGCCGCAGGCGAAGCCGAAGCAGCGCGCGAAACCAGCTGAGCCACCTTGCCGTTCATGTACTTAGGCAGGAACAGGCCAATGTAGGTCCAAGGACCCTGGTTGGCGGGCTCATCCTGAACCCAAACCAGTTCGGCGTTTGGATACTGCTCGTACGCCGCCTTGATCTCGTCAACCGGTGTTGGGTACAACTGCTCCACGCGGATAATCGCGGTGCGGCCGTCGCCACGCTTCTGGCTTTCGGCCAGCAGATCCCAGTAAACCTTGCCCGAGCACAACAGCACGCGAGTCACGTTGGCAGGGTTCAGACCCTGTTCATCGGTGATTACCGGACGGAACGAACCCGAGGTGAAGTCCGCTACCTCGCTGCTTGCCGCCTTCAGACGAAGCATGCTCTTTGGCGCAAACACAACCAGCGGACGCTTGTCTTGGCTGTATGCCTGCTGACGCAGCAGGTGGAAGTGCGAGGCCGGAGTGCTTGGCTGAGCCACGGTCATGTTGTTTTGGGCACAGAGCTGCAGGTAGCGCTCAATGCGGGCGCTCGAGTGGTCGGGACCCTGACCCTCATAGCCGTGTGGCAGCAGCAGCACCAAGCCGCTGGTCTGACCCCACTTTTGCTCCGCGCTGGAAATGAACTCATCGATGATTGTCTGGGCTCCGTTGGCAAAGTCGCCAAACTGGGCTTCCCACAGCACCAGCGAGTTCTTGTTCTCCACTGAGTAGCCGTATTCAAATCCCATTGCCGCGTACTCGCTGAGGAGCGAGTCGTAGATCCAGAACTTGGCCTGGTTCTCGGAAAGGTTGCGCAGCGGCATCCATTCCTGGCCGTTGATGCGGTCGTGGAACACGGCGTGACGCTGAACAAATGTTCCGCGGCGCGAGTCCTGGCCGGCCATGCGAACCGGAACGCCTTCCATTAGGAGGCTTCCCATTGCCATGAGTTCGCCAAAGCCCCAGTCGATTCCGCCCTGGCGCGACATTTCCACGCGCTTGGCCAGAAGCTGTTGCAGCTTGGGGTGAACGTTGAAGCCGGGAGGCACGTTGGCATGAGCGTTTCCAATGTGCTCAACCACCTGCTGGCTAATTGCAGTTGGTCGGTTGATCACCGGGTGGTCGCTTGCCGTGGTTCCAATGCCGGCTGGGCGTGCCTGAATCTCTGCCGGGCGGCTCAACGCTTCGTGAACATCGTTGAATGCCTGCTCCAGGGTGTTCTGGAAGCTGCTGTTTACTGCCTCAAAGTCCTCGGCGGTAATGTCGCCACGACCAACCAGGCTCTCCAAGTAGAGGGTGCGTACCGAGCGCTTGTGCTCAATCAGGTTGTACATCAGTGGGTTGGTCATCGATGGGTCGTCACCCTCGTTGTGTCCGCGACGACGGTAGCAGACCAGGTCAATCACCACGTCTTTCTTGAACTCCTGACGGAACTCAAATGCCAGTCGCGAAACGCGAACCACGGCTTCTGGGTCGTCGCCGTTCACGTGGAAGATTGGGGCCTGAATGCCCTTGGCAATGTCGGTGGCGTAAACCGAAGAGCGGCTCTCGCTTGGCGGGGTGGTAAATCCAACCTGGTTGTTAATCACCAGGTGAATGGTTCCGCCGGTGCGGTAACCGCGCAGGTTCCACATGTTCAGAGTTTCCGGAACCACACCCTGACCGGCAAACGCGGCGTCACCGTGAACCAGAACCGGAATCACCGGGAATTCGCCCTTGTAGGCGCTGTGCCCAAGGCCGTCTAGCTTGGCGCGAACAATTCCCTCGAGGACCGGGTTCACTGCCTCCAGGTGGCTCGGGTTTGCTGCCAAGGAAACCTTGATCTGGTTACCCGCGGCGCTGGTGATAACTCCCTCGGTGCCCAGGTGGTATTTCACGTCGCCGGAACCCTGAACGGTCTTGGTGTCAAAGTTGCCTTCAAACTCGCGGAACACCTGTCCGTAGGTTTTGCCAGCGATGTTAGTTAGCACGTTCAAACGGCCACGGTGCGCCATGCCAATGGCAACCTCGGCTTGGCCGCTGTCTGCCGCTGCCTGAAGAATCTCGTCGAGCGAGGCAATGGCGCTTTCGCCGCCCTCGAGGCTAAAGCGTTTCTGTCCCACAAACTTGGTCTGCAGGAAGGTCTCAAACGCCTCGGCTTCGTTTAGCTTGTTCAGAATGCGCAACTGCTCTTCGCGACTTGGCTTGGAGTATGGGTGCTCCAGCTTGTCTTGGAACCACTTGCGCTGCTCTGGGTCCTGAATGTGCATGTACTCCACACCAACGGTGCGAACGTAGCTGTCGCGCAAGATCTTGAGAATATCGCGGAACATCATCTTTGGCTTGCCGCCAAATCCGCCGGTCTTGTAGGTGCGGTCCAGGTCCCAAAGGCTTAGGCCGTGGTTGTTGATGTCGAGGTCGGGGTGCGAACGCATCTGGTATTCCAGAGGGTCAATGTCCGCCATCAGGTGGCCGCGAACGCGATAGGCGTTGATCAGTTCCTGAATACGCGAGGCCTTGCTGCGGTCATCGTTGTCGTCGGTTTCAAAGTCGTTGGTCCAACGCACCGGCTCGTATGGAATGCGCAGGTCGCTAAAGATTTCTTCGTAGAAGCCTCGAGCGCCCAGTAGCAGCTCATGCACCTTCTTGAGGAACTCGCCCGAACCGGCACCCTGAATCACGCGGTGGTCGTAGGTGCTGGTGAGCGTGATGGTCTTGCTAACGCCAAGCTTTGCCAGGTGGCCCTCGCTCATGCCCTGGAACTCGGCAGGGTATTCAAGTGCTCCGGCACCGATGATGGATCCCGCACCGGCCATCAAACGCGGAACGGAGTGAACCGTGCCAATGCCGCCGGGGTTGGTGAGGCTGATGGTGGTGCCCGCAAAGTCCTCGGCGGTGAGCTTGTTGTCGCGAGCGCGCTTGACCATGTTTTCGTATGCGGCCAGATATTCGGCAAAGTTGAGGCGCTGGGCACGCTTGATGTTTGGAACCAATAGCGCGCGGGTGCCGTCTGGCTTTGGAATATCAATGGCAAGGCCAAGGTTCACGTTGGCAGGTGTAACCATTGCCGGCTTGCCGTCAATCACCGCGTAGTAAACGTTTTGACTTGGGAATTCCTTTAGCGCGCGAATCAACGCGTAACCAATGATGTGAGTAAACGAGATTTTGCCGCCACGGGTGCGAGCAAGGTGGCTGTTGATCACAATGCGGTTGTCAATCATCAGCTTTGCAGGAATGGTGCGAACGCTGGTTGCGGTTGGCATGGCCAGGCTGGCATCCATGTTTGCGGCCAGCGCCTTAGGCATGCCCTTGAGCACAACCACTTCATCCTGAGGTTCTTCAGCCGCGGCACCGTCAACAATGTTCACAGCCGCGGTTGCCGGAGCCTGGGCTGGGATTGGTGCCGGGCGAGCCTCAACACGGGTGGTCTTGGCAACCATCGGTGCGGCCGAATCTGCAGCCACGGGAGCGGCCGGTGCTGCGGCAGCCGGAGCCTCCGCCGCTGGCGCAACCACGTGAGGCTGCTCGGAAACATGCAGGGGAGCGGCAGGCTGAGTGTTCTGTGGCAGGAACGGGGCGGACTGCGGCTTGTTGATTTCGTCGAAAGAGGTCACGGTTGCGTTCTGGTTTGGGGCGGCTGCAGCCACCGAAACGGGCACGGTTGGTAGAGGTTCTTGGGCGGAGTTTGAGGGGTTGAACGGGGCAGAAACGGTGGCAAAAAGCGGGGTCTGCTCTGGGTGGCCAAGGTGAGGCGGGTGATTCGCGGTTACGGCAACGGGATTCTTGTGGCCAAGAGTCACGTGATAGCGCTCGAGGATTGGCCACCAAGATTTGTCAACTGCGTCGGGGTTGGCTTTGTACTGCTCGTACATCTCTTCGATAAGCCATTCGTTGGCTCCGAATTCAGTTTCGCCCTGACCGGTGTCGATCGACAAAAGAGTTCACCTCTTAAATCCCGCATTGTCCATTCAATACAGCCTTAAGCCTACCCGCTCTAATCAGGCGGTTTGGGCGTTTGGGCCAATCTGTGACCGATTGTTTTCCCGATTGCTGGCTATGCTGGAGATAGCCATGGATGACCATTGTTGTTTGATTTATTGCTCGGGCGGTGACCGCTCATGACCGAGTGGATTTGGCTCGCGCTTGGCGTTTTGCTCACCGTTGGCACCGGTTTCTTTGTTGCCTCAGAATTCAGCTTAATCAACCTGGAGCGCACCGATCTAGAGGCTAGACGCAACCGCGGCGAACGCGGTCTGGGTAACAGCATTCGTGCTCTCAAACGCACCAGTACGCACCTTTCGGGTGCTCAACTTGGCATCACAATCACCACAATGCTCACCGGTTTCTTGGCGGAACCGGCACTAACGCGGCTACTAACCCCCGTTTTGGTGGACTGGGGCATGAGTCAAGAATCATCGATGACGGTTGCCGCGGTAGCCACCATGGTCATTGCCACCCTGTTTTCAACTCTGGTGGGCGAACTGATTCCCAAGAAGCTTGCGCTAACTCTGCCGCTCGAGGTAAATCGCTTTGTGATTCTGTTCCAAATGGCGTTCACTTGGCTGTTTGGCTGGTTTATTGCGGCCCTGAACGGCATTGGCAACGCGGTGATTCGTGGCCTGGGTATTGAACCAAAAGAGGAACTCAGTAGCAGTCGCACCGCCGACGAACTCGCCAGCCTGGTGCGTCGTTCGGCCAGCCTGGGCGCGCTGGACCAGCAAACGGCCACGCTGCTCACCAAAACCCTAAGCCTGAGCCAGTTGGTTGCTGCCGACATCATGACTCCGCGTCCGCGAATGGCGGTGATTGACCAGAGCGCTTCGGTTGCCGAGGTTATTGCCCTGTGTAACCAAACCGGACACAGCCGCTTTCCGGTCATCGATGGCAGTAGTGACGACGTGGTTGGTCTCGTACACGTGAAGAAGGCGGCGAGTGTGCCGCGTGAACGGCGTGCCGAGGTTCCCGTGAGCGCCATTATGAGCTCACCGGAGCGCGTACCGGAGACCATGCCGCTGGAGTCGCTTATGGGCCTTCTGCGCTCCAAGGGGCTTCAACTTGCTCTTGTGGTGGACGAATACGGCGGCACCGCCGGCCTGGCAACGCTTGAGGATTTGGTTGAGGAGTTGGTTGGCGAACTGGCCGACGAGCACGATCGCGCCAAGGTGGGAGTGCGCCGTGGGGGAGAAGGCAGCGTTCTGTTCCCCGGGCTCATGCGTCCCGATGAACTTAAAGAACTGGCCATTCGGATTCCCGAAGACGGTGCCTACGAAACGGTTGGCGGCTACCTGATGAGCGCGCTAGGCAAGATTCCTCAGGTGGGCGATCAGGTGGATATTGACGGCGGTACCCTACGCATTGAACGCATGGATGGCCGCCGAGTGGACCGGGTTCGCTTCAGCCCAGACCCGCTGGCGGGAGGCGATAGCAATGACTGAATCAGTTGATTACGCCGGCGCGTGGTTGGGGATTCTCTGGTTTGCTTTGCTCCTGCTGGGTAACGCTTTCTTTGTGGCTAGCGAGTTTGCCCTAATCTCGGCCAGACGAGCCCAAATTGAGCCCCGAGCCGAAGCCGGTAGCACCCCTGCCAAAATCACCATACGCGCCATGGAGCGCGTAAGCATCATGCTGGCCGCCAGCCAGATTGGCGTAACGGTTTGTTCGCTCGCCATTCTGCTCATTGCCGAACCCGCAATCCACACCTTGGTTTACGCACCGCTTTCGGGCCTGGGTGCAGCCACGGCGGAAACCATAACGTTTGCGTTGGCGCTGGTTTTAGTGTCATCGATGCATGTTTTGCTTGGCGAGCTCATACCAAAGCAGCTTTCGTTTGCGGTTCCCGAACGCATGGCTCTGGTACTTGTTCCCACCCTTTACGGCATTGCGCTTGTTCTCCGCCCCATTGTGGTGTGCCTCAACTGGATTGCCAACCTGAGCCTTCGCCTGTTCCGCATTACTCCGCGTGACTCCGCCAACACCGCTTACACCATTGACCAGGTGGAAGACATTGTTGAACACTCAACGCGCGAAGGCGTGCTCAGTGACACCTCTGGCGCAATCAGTAACACCTTTGAATTCACCGAAAAACAGGTGAAAGACATTGTGGTTCCGTTGGCAAACGTGATCGGTTTGCCGGTTTCGGCAACCCCGGCTGCTGTAGAGGCGGCGGTTTCTAAGCACGGGTTCAGCCGCTACGTGCTCACCGAATCCAACGGGTCGTTAGCCGGTTACCTTCACATCAAAGACGTGCTCGACCTCGAAGAAGATGAGTACAACCAGTCGTTCCCTGCAAAGCGAGTTAGAACCCTATTCACTGTGGGTGTGGAGAGCGAACTCGAAGACGCGTTGGCCGGAATGCGCCGCAGTAACGCTCACTTGGCAAAGGCACTAAACGCCGATGGCTCCGTTGCCGGCATCATCTTCCTCGAAGACATCATCGAGGAACTCGTTGGTGAGGTTCAGGACGCCACCCGACGATAAACCATTGGTGGAACTTCGGCTAACTTGCCGGCCAAACTCCACGTTTGTACTGCCATGGCAGATAGTCCAGCTGTTCTCCCAACTCTTGCGCTGCCCGGGCAGTCCAAAATGGGTCGGTGAGAATGGCGCGACCAATGGAAACGGCCTCAATTTTGGTGCTCTGCAGAATCTCTTCCGCCTGCTTGCCGCTAGTAATTTGACCAACCGCGCTAACTCGAACGCCAGGCTGTTCCACAGCTAGTTCGGCAAACTTCACCTGATAGCCGGGACCCAGTGGGATAGCCACTCCCGACACTAACCCACCGCTTGAAATGTCAAAGAAGTCGGCACCGGCCTGTAGAGCCCAGCTTGCTGCGGTTGCAACCTCTTCCGGCGTCAAACCGTTTGGGTGATAATCGGTTGCGCTGAATCGAACCATAAGTGGAAAACCCGATCCCACCTCGGCGCGAACTGCGGTCACAATTTCTAGCAGTAGGCGGGCGCGATTCTCGAGCGAACCGCCGTAGGCGTCCGTGCGCTGGTTGCTGAGCGGCGAAAGAAACTCGTGCAGCAAATAGCCGTGAGCCGAGTGAATTTCAATCAGGTCGAAACCGGCGGTAACCGCATTACGGGCAGCGGCACGCCACTGTTCCACCACGGTCGTCAATTCATCGATGCCCAATTCCCGGGGCTTCTCATACCCGTCAAAAGCCACGGCCGAAGGAGCCACGGTCTGCCAGCCACCTTCGGACTCTGGCATGGTGCCTGCTCCAGCGCCATCGCGATAAGTTGAGCCCTTGCGCCCGGCATGAGCCAACTGAACCCCTATGGCGGCACCGCGTTGTTTAACTAACGCAACCACGTGGCGCCAGGCGTCAATCTGTTCTTGATTCCACAGGCCGGTATCCCATGCGCTGATGCGTCCAATGGGAGTAACCGCGGTTGCTTCAACCATCACAAGCCCAGCACCACCGGCCGCCATAGCTGGGTAGTGAACCGAATGCCAATCACCCGGCACGCCGTCTCGGTTTTCACACGAGTACTGACACATTGGCGCCACAAAGACTCGGTTCCGAATCTCGAGGCTTCCAATCATGATGGGTTGGAACAGTTTGGCGGTCACTAAATCCTCCGATTGATGCGTCCCTGAACGCTTGTCACTGTCTAACCTACAAGGGAAATCCGAGGCGCAGCTTCGCCCGAACCGCTGCAATACCGAGTGCTGGGGTAGTTTTATGGGGTGAGCCAGATCAATGCGCAGATACGTAAATATTTGCCTGCGCCTGCGTCCACGGACAATAAATATTCCCGCGGTGTGGTGGGCCTTGTTACGGGCTCGGCGTTGTATCCCGGTGCGGCTTTGTTGGGTGTTGAAACAGCCCAGGCCGTGGGGGTTGGAATGGTGCGCTATTTCGGTCCGAGTGCGGTTATATCACTCTTGCTCACCGCACATCCGGAAATAATTTGTGCCCAACAGCTTGAAAATGGTTCAAACCGAACTAACGCCTGGGCACTAGGTTCTGGTGTGCCTGCGAGTGATATGCAGCAAATGGCAAACATTGAAGCGGCCCTCGCTCAAGGCGCACCCAGTGTGCTTGATGCCGCAGCGATTCACACGGTAAACGTTTCTTCCCTCAAACCGGACTTGGTAATACTCACGCCTCATGATGGTGAGATGAAACTGTTGCTGGAGCAACTTGGCATGTCCCCAAGGGAAACCGAGGAAGGTTTGGGGAGCATCGATGGCCGAATCGCTTTGGCTCAACTAGCCCAAAAACTCACAAATCAGGTGATTTTACTCAAAGGCAACCAGACCGTGATTGCGGCTGGGGGCGGGCGTGTGGCAGTAGTTGGCCCAAACTCACCTTATTTGGCAACTGCTGGTTCAGGCGATGTTCTAACAGCCATCCTCGGAGCACTGGCAGCACGGAATTTGAGTGTGGATTGGTTTGAGTTGGCTACTTTTGCCGTTCAGTTGCACTCTGCAGCGGCCGAAAATGCCCGCCAAAACGCACCCGTAACAGCCGGAGAAATTAGCAGATCCCTCTGGCAAATAGTGACTAAGGCGCTCGCCGCATGAAAATTCTCAAAACGCGTTGGTTGGTGCTCACCGGCTTTGCAATTGTTCATGTGGCGCTGCTCTGGTTTGGTTGGAACGGAATTGGCACGCCGCTGGGCGACGTGGCCAATGCCTACCGCCCTTGGTCGGACTTCATGCTGGCAACCGGGCACCTTCTTGGCCTAACCCAGAGCTGGGTGTATCCATTTCCAAATCTGATTTTTGTGGTGGGCCCGGCGTTGATTCCGGGCATTAACTACGAGGGCAACTGGTTTGTAATGGCAATTGCCATCAATTTTGCTGTGATGTTTACCCTGCTTTATTGGGGCACGACCAAGGCCAGTGGAGATCAGAAAACTTTGCGAGTGGGCGCGGGTTGGGTTTGGACCTTCGCGTTGCTGCTCATTGGCCCGGTAAGTATTAGTCGATTGGACAACATCAGCATTGCCTTGGCAATCATTGGTGTATTGGCTTGGTTGCAGGTCAAGCCCACGCTAGCGGCAGTTTGGTTTGCGATTGCCACCTGGATCAAGGTTTGGCCTTTTGCGCTCGTTGTCGCCCTGGTGTTGGCCGTGAAAAATCGATTGCGGGTTTTGCTTTACGGAGTTGGCGTAGGGGTGGCGCTTCTAGTACTTGGTCTAGCGCTGGGGACCTTTGAAAACGTGTTGGGATTTGTGTTTGAGCAGCAGGATCGCGGTATTCAAATTGAGTCCCCCTGGGCTGCATGGTGGCTTTGGCTTGGTGTTGCGGGCGTGCCAAACTATGGCAGTTACTACGACATGGGGCTGCAAACTTTCCAGGTGTCGGGCGGGCAAGAAGTTGAGTTGGTGATTGCCCAGTTGTTAGGCCCCGCCATGTACGTTGCCGTGGCCATAACCTTTGTTCTGGGATGGCTGGCAACGGGTGGAACCAAAGCGGCGCAAACCTTGCTTGGTGATGCCACTCGTGCCCAGATCTTTGCCTGGACGGCACTCACGGCCGTGCTAGATCTCATTGTTTTCAACAAGGTCGGCTCGCCACAGTATTACGGCTGGTTGATTGTTCCGGCAGTAATCGGTGTGCTCGCGCGGGTTCCGGGCTGGTCCAGGGTATTAACGTGGCTGGGTTTGCTCTGGGGGCTTACCGGTTTGGTTTACCCCGTGTTTTACGACCAGATTTTGGCCAGCAGCGCTGCCGCCATCGCGGTGCTAACGCTGCGGAATCTGGTTGCAATTGCACTCTTAGTGTTGGCCAACGTGCAGCTAACGTCGCTGGCAAAATCTGGACTACGCCGAAACTAGCCCTCTAGCAGTGTTTGCAGCAGCGGACCAACAATGTCGCGCTCAATCAAGAACCCATCGTGGCCAAACTCGCTCTGAATGAGGTTTAGTCCGCCGCCAACCAGCTCGCAGGTGAGGTTATTGGCAATGAACTCTTGGTTGGCAATGGGGAACAGTCGATCCGAGTCAATTCCCGCAACTAGAGTGCGGGCACTAATGCCGGCCAATGCTGCTTCGGCAGAATCGCGGCCACGACCAACGTCGTGCGAGTTCATTGCGTTCACCAGCGTTATGTAACTATTGGCGTCAAATCGACGCGTGAATTTGTTTCCGTGAAAGTCAAGGTAACTTTCCACCGCAAAGCGTCCGCCGCCACCCATTGGGCTCACGCCACTCTGCCAGCTGCGGTCAAAGCGGTCGTTCAGCTCGTGAGGCGAGCGGTAGTTGAGCAATGCCATGCGCCGAGCCAACGCCAAACCGCGGTGTGGCCCAAAACCTGCCTTTGCGTCGTAATAGAAACCATCTTTGAAAGCAGGGTCGGTCTTCACGGCCTCAATCTGCACGCAGTTGAGTGCAATTTGATCCGCTGTGGATACCGCGGGAGCGGCAATAACTGCCAGGTTCTTTAGGGAATCTGGATACATGATGGCCCATTCAAGGGCTTGCATTCCGGCCATTGAGCCACCGATGACCGCATGCCAGCGCTTCACGCCAATTGCATCCGAAAACGCCTTCTGCGCAACCACCTGGTCACGAACGGTTACAAACGGAAACAGGGCGGCGTATTCTGAGCCGCGTTCATCAAGCGAAGCCGGACCGGTTGAACCCTGGCAACCACCCAAAACGTTTGGGGCAACCACAAACCACTTATCGGTGTCAATGGCGAGCCCTGGGCCAATGATGCCGTTCCACCAACCCTCGGTAGGGTGAGCCTTGCTGGCCGAGCCAACGGCGTGCGAATCGCCGGTTAGGGCGTGCAGAACCAATACGGCGTTGGTGTGCTCGTGGTTGAGTTCGCCCCAGGTTTCAAATGCCAGTTTTGCGTTTTTGAGTTCGCGGCCACTTTCCAACTTCAAGATGCCCAACGGAGCAAATTCGCGGTCTCCCGAAGGGTCGCCGTCGCGCCAGGCACCAGTTGCGGGCGGGCGCCCAATCAACTGTCGGCTCAGTTCATCGGTGATAAAACCCGATGGAACGGTGTCTTCTGGGGTTTGGAATTCCATGTTTCCTCATTGCAACAAGGTTTTGCCGCAGGCGTTGTTGTTTTTTGGGCTACATCGATGTTACCAAGCGGCCCAGAAACCCGTTTAGCCGAGGGCGTCAAACGCAAGCGCTGCCAGCAGTGCCGCGCCATCGGGCATCACTGCCTCGTTGTATACCGCTCGATTGGAGTGGTTGCTTTCCCACTTGTTTGGGGGAGTGTTGGGATCGGCGGCGCCCAAGAAAATGAACGCTCCAGGCATAACCTCAACAATGCTGCTGAAGTCCTCACCGCCCGGAATTGGGTGTTCCATGTGGTGGAACCTTTCTGCACCAAACCCTTGTGCAACCAGGGCTTCAACCCGCTGAACGCTCTCTTTGTGATTGTTCAGCACCTTGGATGCTGGAAAGAACTCAACCTCGGCGGTTACCCCAAATCCCTGAGCCGTGGCCTCCATCAGCTGTGTCAGCTCGCGGCGAATCCGGTCAAAGTGCGCGGTGGAGAAGGTTCTAATTGTGGCTCCGAATGCCGCAACTTCGGGAATCACATTGGTGGTGTGGGTGTCACCGGCCTGAATCCAACCCACGTTCACAATCACCTGGTCAAACGCGTTAAAACTTTTGGCAACCAACGGTTGAATGTTGGCAATTGCCTGAACCATGGGCGTAACCGGGTCCTTGCCGGTCCAAGGCATTGAGCCGTGTCCGGCCTGACCTTTGAAGCGCACAATCATGTCGCCCGCACTGGCCATCATTGGGCCCGGTTTGGTGGTGAAAATGCCCGATGGGATCACCGAGAAAACGTGAATACCGTAGGCGGCAATTGGCATTTCGCCGCTCGCGAGGTGCATTTTGCGTTGGAGCATCAGATCCGCTCCGCCGTGACCTTCCTCACCGCTCTGAAAGAACATCAAAACGTTGCCGTTTAGGTGTTCGCGGTTGGCGTGCACCAACCTTGCGGCACCCACTCCCATGGCCATGTGTAGGTCGTGACCGCAGGCGTGCATGTACCCGTTGGTTGACGCAAAGTCCAACCCCGTGTCTTCGGTCACAGCCAAGGCGTCCATGTCGGCTCTTAGCAAAACGGTTGGTCCTGGTTTAGCGCCCCGAATCAACACGGTGAGGCATGAGATTTCTTGGTCAATTGCAATTTCGCCGAGGCCTTCAACCTCGTGGGCAATGGTAGCCAGAGTGTTGGGCAGTTCCAGGCCAAACTCGGGAATCTGGTGCAGGGTGCGGCGTAACTCGGTGAGCTGGTAGCTCATGGTTTGTGCCTGTTGCGCCAATGACGTTATGTCCATGCCGTTGTCCACTCCTTGAGCTGCGGCCGCTATGCCGTTGTAGTCATTCTGGCATAGACACACCGCATCAAAACGCCCCACGGTCCTAGGCTGGTGCCATGTGGTTTGAGCAAATGCACCCCGGCTGGCAGGCGGCACTTGCCTCATGGCGGGAGTGGCTAGCAGGCATGGATGCTCACCTGAAAAACGTGTTTGAGTTGGCACCCAAATACGAATCCGTGATGGCCGCGTTCGCGCAAGATCCGGCAACAATCCGTGTGGTCATTGTGGGGCAAGACCCGTATCCAACACCCGGGATGGCAGTTGGGCGAGCCTTTGCCGTTTCCAACGAAACCTCCAAACTGCCCGCTAGTTTGAAAAACATCTTCACCGAACTGGCAGAAGATGTGGCCAACAACGGTTCTATCGCCGCCGAGTCCGCGAACCACAACAGCCCAAGTTGGTTTGCCAGTGCCGATCCGGCACCGGACCTAGCAGGCTGGCAGGAGCAGGGGGTGTTCCTGTTGAACCGGCACCTCACCACACTGGAGGGAGCGCCAGAGGCTCACTCCAAATTAGGTTGGGACTCGTTCACTTTGGCGGCGGTTCAGGTGTTAGTTGATCGCCCAGAGGTTCCTTTGGTTTTACTGCTTTGGGGGAGTCATGCGCAGAAGTTGGCCACCGAGCTAAGAAACATCGATGATTCAAAAATCAGACTCATCACGGGCGTGCATCCCAGTCCATTGAGTGCGTATCGGGGCTTCTTTGGTTCTCGCCCGTTCAGTGCCATCAATGAGCAACTGAGAGAGCTGGGTCAAGCAGAGATTGATTGGTCACGCTAGCCAGACCGAGAGGGTTGGCGTTTAAACTGAACCCGTGGCATTAGATTCCGAAACCCGCTGGCGCCTGGTTCGCAAGGCAAAAGCCCAGCAAAGCGAGCCCGAAGGCGAGCCACTGATTCGCGCCGCACTGGAAACGGATTTGCCGCAAGTTGTGGAGATTTACAACTACTACGTGCAGAACACCGTGATCACTTTTGATCTGGATAAGCAAAAGCTTGGCGACTGGGTGGAGAAATACCGTTGGATTCAGGGTATGCAGCTGCCCTTCCTGGTTGCTGTTAGCCCCAGCGGTACGCTGCTTGGTTTTGCATATGTGGCACCCTGGCGCCAAAAAGCGGCCTATAAACGCACCGTTGAAAACACCATTTACCTGCGCCCGGCCGCAACCGGCAAGCGAATCGGCAGTCAACTTATGACTCGGCTGATTGATGACTCGCGTGCCGCCGGCGTGAAGGAAATTGTGGCGGTGATTTCCGACAAGGGCGCAGAGGCCTCGATTGCCATGCACGAGTCGTTTGGGTTTAAGCACCAGGGGCATCTGGGTAAAGTTGGCTTTAAATTTGGCCGCTGGCTCGGCACAGTGCTGCTTCAAAAGAGCATCTAACCTTTGAGTTCACTGGAAATGCTCTCCGCCTGCTCGGCTTTCGGTCGGTTGCCCGATAGATTTTTGTGGTGATGAGGCGGGGAATTCGAGTGTTTAGCCAACGCGTTTGGCGTTCGGTTTTTGGGTTGCTCGCGGCCACACTTTCGTTTGCGCTGATTGTGCCAACTGCCGCAGATGCCGCCACCACTTCCGCCCCGAAAACATCCGGAGGTAGGGAAACCGCAACGGGTCTCATAGCCAAATACGCTGCCGGAGTTAGTGTTTCAACTCCAAATGGCGGCTTTGTTGGGCAGGCTCAACTGGTGGCTGCTGGATTCCGCATCTCCAACGGCTCTGCGCTCGGTGCCGGCTGGCATTCACTGAAATTCGCAGAGCCCGTGGCGTTGGTTCAGGCTCAAGCGGCGGCCACACTTTTGGCAACCCAACCCAGTGTGGTGTTTGCCGGCGTTGACCACAACCTGGCACCTGCCGCACAGGCGGCTCGGCCACTTTCAACCTCTCGACTCACGGCATCCAAGTCGGTTGGTGCCGTTAGGAACGTTAGAGCCACCGATGGTTGGCAAGCGTCCGCGCCCAACACCGCGGCCATAAGTGTTAACTGGCTCAAGCCGATATCGCTCGGCGGGGGAAAGTTGCACGGCTATCGTTTGCAGGCATCCATCGATGGCGGAAACAAGGTTCTGTATAGCGTTACCCAGGTTGGCGCCTCAACTAGGGCAAGGCTGACTCGCGAGGTGGTTGCTGGGCAGAAATTGAGTATTCGTGTTGCTTCCGTGGTTCGGGTCGATGGTGGTTTGCGAGTTGGCCGGTTCTCGTCCTGGGTTTCTGCCTCGGCTACAACCGTGCCCTCGGTTCCCAAGTTCATTTCGGAGCCGGTTGCTACCACCACAATTTTTCCGCGATGGCAGTTGCTGAATGGACCCGAAACCGGGGGCCTTGGAGTTTCCTACCAAGCCACCGCCAGCCTCAATGGTTCAGTTGTGGATACCTGTTCAACCGATGGCGATAGTTGTGCCTTTACCAAACTCGAGGACGGAACACGCTATTCGGTTGCGCTCAGAGCCACGAATTCGCGCGGATTCGCCAATGCTTTCAACCCCGCCGCCGTTGCGGATCCCTTATTCCAGTACCAGTGGGCATTGGACAAGACTCACGGTATAAACGCCGAAAGCGCCTGGAGTCGCACTACCGGTCAAGGTGTGGTTGTAGCTGTTATTGACAGTGGAATCACCGAACACCCGGACTTAGCAGCGCAGCTTTTCCGAAACAGTGACGGCTCCGTTTATGGTTACGACTTTGTAGCCGATGCGGCTAATGCGCAAGACGGTGACGGTAGAGATGCCAACCCAATGGATCCAAATGCAGGTGCTGGCTGGCATGGCACTCACGTTTCCGGCATTATTGCCGCCGCCGCAAACGATCAAGGAGTAATTGGTGTTGCTCCTGGTGCCAAGCTGCTTGAGGTGCGCGCCTTAGGTGCCAATGGCGGCAAGGAAAGCGACCTAATTTCCTCACTGCAGTGGGCCGCCGGAATCCCAATTTCGGGTGTACCAAACAACCTTTATCCGGCCAAGGTGGTAAACCTTTCGCTCGGATTTATCGCGTCTTGTGACGGCGCCACAACTGCCGTTCTGCGCAAACTTTACGACTCTGGAGTGACCGTAATTACGGCCGCGGGCAATGACAATAGCTACGCCACTATTTCCTATCCAGGTAACTGCGTACCCACCATAAACGTGGGTGCCTCCGGATACTACGGAGACCGCGCCGACTATTCAAACTTTGGGTTGGGCGTTGACATTTCCGCCCCAGGTGGCTCGCAATTGCCAAACAGTGGTGCACCGATGATGCCGGGAACAGCACTCAAGTACACGGGTCTGGTGCTGAGTACCTATAACGATGGAGCCGAGGCATTAGGCAACGCAAACTACGGCTATGAGCAGGGCACATCAATGGCCGCCCCGTTTGTCACCGGAGTGGTGGCGTTGATATACGCCGCTCGTCCGGACTTCACCCCCGATCAAGTTTGGCAAGCAATGAAGGGAACCGTCACGCCTTGGGGGAGCGGAACTGCCTGCGGCAGTTTCAGCGCTAGTAACGGTTGTGGAGCGGGCATCATCAATGCCGGTGAAGCTTTAACCTGGGCCTTATCCCAGCCCAAGAAGTAGCCCGGTCCCGCAGAAACCCCCGCTTAAAGCCGAAATGGGTCCTATTGGACCCATTCGATTTTGGTGCGGAAGGTGGGACTTGAACCCACACGCCTTGCGGCACAGGAACCTAAATCCAGCGCGTCTGCCATTTCGCCACTCCCGCATGCGTGTCTAAGTCTACCGCATGTTGCGGGTGCCAAAATCTTCGGTCGACTTCACCAGGTGCTTCAGTTTGGCAATTTCCTGTGGATAAGCCATAGCTGCATTTTCCCGACCCTGCCAAAGTAGCCACACAAACTTTGGAGGGAACCATGTCGCTTTTGTCTGGGGTGAGCAAATCCGCTAGGGAGCTGATTGTTGCCGGCAAGGCTGTTGAGCCGCACGATGCGGTGCTGCGCGTGCTTGACGGATACGCCGAGGGTGGACAGCCGGTGGGAAACGAATCGGCCGTACAAATGGGCGCAGTGCAAAAACTTCAGGGGTTTGGTGTGCTGCAGCCCTACATTGATGATCGTTCCATCGAGGAGATCTGGATCAATCGCCCTAACGAGTTGTTTGTTGCCGGGCCCAACGGCGTGGAAACCGTTGAGGTGGACCTAAACGAGGCAGAGTTGCGCACCATTGTGCTGCGTATGCTTCGCGCCAGCGGGCGAAGGCTCGACCGCACCATGCCGTTTGTTGATGCGGCCCTTCCAGATGGTTCGCGCCTGCACGTTGTGATTCCCGAGGTTACCGCCAAACACTGGAGCGTGAACATTCGTAAGTTCCCGGTTGGCATCATCACCCTGAATCGTCTAGTGGAGCTCAAAAGCCTCACCGTGCAGCAAGCGGATTTTTTGCGTTCTGCAGTGCGCTCGGGCAAAAACATGTTGATTGCGGGTGCCACGCATTCGGGTAAAACCACGCTGCTCTGCGCCCTATTGCATGAGTTGGAAGAAAACACCCGTTTGGTCACCTGCGAAGAAACCTTTGAAATCCGTAGCAACTTAAACGATTGGGTGGCAATGCAAACCCGTCAGCCCAATCTTGAAGGCCAAGGCGAGATTCCGCTTCGCCGGCTTGTGAAAGAAGCGCTCCGAATGCGCCCTTCGTATTTGGTGATTGGAGAAGTGCGCGAGGCGGAGAGTCTGGACCTGTTGATTGGAATGAACTCCGGAATTCCGGGTCTGTGTACCATTCACGCCAACTCGCCACAGGCGGCTCTGATAAAGCTTTGCACCCTGCCACTATTGGCCGGCCCCAACATTTCAAGCGAATTTGTGCGCGCCACCACGGTTCAGGCCATTGACTATGTGGTGCAATGCTCCAATACAGCGGACCGTGGTCGTTGGATCAGCAGCATTGCTGCCGTGACTCAGAGCAACGATGGCGCACCCGTTGCAGCAGAGGCGGTTCTGCAATGAGATGGTTCAAACTCAAGTTACAGGCGGCTGGATTGGGGCACCTCATGCCCATGCGCCTACTCGGCTTTTGGCTGGTGGGGTTGTTCGTGGTTGCCGCGGTTTTGGTGCGGATTACCGGCCTGGTGGCTGTTGGTTTTGCGGCATTCTTTCTTGGTGCGGCGCTTTCGGTTGAGCTTCTCGCCCTGCGCGCACGGGGTCGCGAAAACACCCTCGTTGCGGTGCTCCCGCAAATTTGTGAAAGCCTAAGCTCGGCCGTGAATACCGGGTTGGATTTGCAAGTGGCTTTTGGTGACTTGGCGGTTGCAGGGCCCAAGCAAACTCGTGCTTCGCTAGCCGCGTTCAGTGAGTTGCTAAATAGAGGCGTTCAATTTGAGCAGGCCTTGGATTGGCTAAAAGTAGAACTTTCCCAGGCGGATGCAGACCAGCTGATAGAGCTGATTCGCCTAAGTAGAACTAGCGGTGGCATTGGTTTGGCGAGTAACCTAGCGCGGCTGGGTGAAGCCTTGCGACAACAGGCCGCGCTAAACGGTGAACTTTCGGCCAAGCAGGGTTGGGTCACCGGAACCGCCAAACTCGCGCTAGCAACCCCATGGCTCACCGTAGTGATGCTGGGTTCGCGTCCGGAAAACGCGCGCATTTATAACTCCAATCTTGGGATGTTGGCGCTTGGTGCGGGGTTGGTTATGTGCTTGGGCGCCTACGCGGTCATCAATGCGG
>Ga0228702_1000129_pt1 | contig 66074 bp, 58 predicted proteins | sample McNCre217_Aug_MG_2_FD_178018 | JGI IMG/M metagenome (GOLD analysis project Ga0228702, IMG submission 178018) | Freshwater microbial communities from McNutts Creek, Athens, Georgia, United States - 20-17_Aug_MG | ecosystem: Environmental > Aquatic > Freshwater > Creek | place: USA: Georgia... | reverse complement strand
CTCGACTTTTTGGTGGCAGGTTTGTTGCTGATGGTGCCTGTGGGTTTGATCGTGCGTCAGCCAGATTTGGGGACCGCCATTTTGGTGTTGTCCGCAGGCATGGCTGTGATTTTCTTTGCTGGTTTGAGCTGGTGGCTGATCGTGCCGCCCATCATCCTGGGTGTGATTGGCGTGGGTTTGGTGGTGTTGTTTGAGCCCACCTTGTGTGCCGATGGGTTCCGTTGGCCCATCCTGCACGACTACCAACAACAACGCATTTGCACCTTGTTAGACCCGTCGCGAGACCCGCTGGGTAAAGGCTTTCACATCATCCAAGGCATGATTGCGATTGGTTCGGGCGGTTTTTGGGGCAAAGGCTTCATGCAAGGCACCCAAACCCATTTGGACTTCATTCCTGAGCGCACCACCGACTTTGTGTTTGCCGCCTTTGGTGAAGAGTTTGGCTTGGTGGGCAACTTGATGCTGATCGCCTCTTTTATCTTTTTGATTCTGCGTGGCTTGGCCATTGCGGTGGAAGGCCCCACGTTGTTTGCTCGTTTGTTGGCGGGTAGCGTGACCTTGAGCTTCTTCATTTATGCCTTTGTGAACATGGGCATGGTCAGCGGCATGTTGCCGGTGGTGGGCGTGCCATTGCCCTTCATCAGCTATGGCGGCACGGCCATGGTCACGCTGGGACTGGGGCTGGGCATTTTGATGTCGGTGGCCAAGGCCAAGCAGCTGGTGCAGTCTTGACATGACAGCAGTTGTTGGCGTCATAGGCGTTGGCAATATGGGGGCCGCGATGGCCCGTAATTTATTGACGCATGGCTACACCGTGCATGTGCATGACATTGATCCCGCACAGTCACAAAAGATGCATGATGCGGGGGCCGTGGCGCATGCCAGCCCTTATGCGTTGGCTCAGTCGGCGACTTTGATCATCATCGCGGTGGTGAACGCGCAGCAGGTGCGCCAAGTGATTTCTGGTTTGGGTGATGCATTGACATCTGAGCATACGGTGGTGTTGTGTCCCACCATTGCGCCAAATGACGTAGCGGAATTTGCAAATCGAATTCAGGCACTCGGCGCATGTGTCATTGATGCGCCTATGTCTGGCGGCCCAGCGAGAGCGCAAGCTGGCACCATGAGTTTGATGGTGGCGTGTGAAGATGCGGTTTTTGCCAAGCACGCCAAAGTGTTCAATCTTTTGTCCAACAAGATTTTCCGTATCAGCGACAGGCCTGGGGATGGCGCAAAAACCAAATTGGTGAATAACCTATTGGCGGGCATCAATTTGGCCGGTACAGCTGAGGTGTTGGTCATGGCTGAACGTATGGGCTTGTCGGCTCAAACCACCTTGGATGTGATTGCCCAATCGAGCGGGCAGAGTTGGATTGGGATTGATCGTATGGCGCGAGCGTTGGCAGTTGATTTGGCGCCACGCGCGCACATGACCCTGTTGACCAAAGACACGCGTTTGGCATGCGACGCGGCTTCTCATGTGAATTGCGATGTGCCTTTGGGGCAGCATGCGGCGCAGGTCTTTGCAAAAGCGTGTGATGCGGGATGGGCTGACTTAGATGATGCAGCCTTGTTGCAATTTTTGCGACAGTCGAATTAACCAATTCCTTCATGCCAGCGGGATTAATTGGCCCGCTCCTACAATCGCTCTCATGATTTCACGCGAACCCACCCTTGAGCGATTGGCCATTGCCCGTCAACTGTTGTTAGAGCCTTTCGGTTTGGATGAAACCGACTTGGCCAAAACATTGGCCGAAATCAAAGCGCACAAGGTCGACGAAGCTGATTTGTACTTTCAATACACCCGTGCCGAAGGCTGGAGTTTGGAAGAGGGCATCGTCAAAACTGGTTCATTCAGCATCGACCAAGGCGTCGGTGTTCGTGCGGTGAGTGGCGAGAAAACCGCTTTCGCGTATTCAGACGATATTTCCAGGGCCTCTTTGATGGATGCCGCACGTACCGTGCGCACCATTGGCGCCGCAGCCAAAGGTGGCCGTGTCAAAGTGCCCACGCGCAAAGTGGCGTCGAGTCGTTCTTTGTATGGTGGCTTGGACCCCATCTCTTCGCTCAACAGCACCGAAAAGGTAGAGCTGCTCGGCCGTGTCGAACAAATGGCCCGCGCCAAAGACCCACGCGTGATTCAAGTCATGGCCGGTTTGGCCAGTGAATACGACGTGGTGATGGTGGTGCGTGCCGATGGCACTTTGGCCGCCGATGTGCGCCCCCTCGTGCGCCTGAGCGTGACCGTGATTGCCGAACAAAACGGCCGTCGCGAAGTGGGCTCAGCCGGCGGCGGTGGCCGCTTTGGCTTGGATCATTTTGACGATGCGCTGGCGCAAAGCTATGTAGACGAAGCCGTGCAACTCGCACTCACCAACCTCGATGCACGACCAGCCCCAGCGGGCGAGATGAGTGTGGTGTTGGGACCAGGTTGGCCCGGCATCTTGTTGCACGAAGCGATTGGCCATGGTTTGGAAGGTGACTTCAACCGCAAAGGCTCTAGCGCGTTCAGTGGCCGCATTGGCCAACGCGTAGCCGCCAAAGGCGTGACCGTGTTGGATGACGGCACCATTCCAGATCGCCGTGGTTCACTCAATGTGGACGACGAGGGTAACCCCAGCCAACGCAATGTGTTGATTGAAGACGGCATCTTGAAGGGCTATATCCAAGACAGCATGAATGCCCGTTTGATGGGTGTGAAGCCCACGGGCAACGGCCGTCGCGAAAGCTACGCCCACGTGCCCATGCCTCGCATGACCAACACCTATATGTTGGGTGGTGACAAATCGCCAGAAGAAATTGTGTCTAGCTTAAAGAAAGGCTTGTACGCCGTGAACTTTGGTGGCGGCCAAGTAGACATCACCTCAGGCAAGTTTGTGTTCTCGACCAGTCAAGCGTTTTGGGTAGAGAACGGCAAGATTCAATACCCCGTCAAAGGTGCGACCTTGGTAGGCAACGGCCCAGATGCGCTGACGCGTGTGAGCTTGATCGGCAACGACATGAAGCTCGACCCAGGTGTGGGTACCTGCGGCAAAGAAGGCCAAAGCGTGCCTGTGGGTGTGGGGCAACCTACTTTGCGCATTGATGGTTTGACTGTGGGTGGAACGGCATAAATGCCGAGGGCGGAACAGCCTAAAGGCTGTGGGTGGAATCGCGTAAACCCTAGCGACTTGTCAGCAAACTGCCAGATTCCCTGTGCTACATTCCAATCCATGAGTTCAGCCCGTTTTTACTTTGCTTACTTTTTTATCTCACGCCCCCACGGCGGTCGAGAGATCTGAACGTAGCCCAAACGCTCTGAACTCCCAAACCAACCGCCGGACCCCCGGCGGTTTTTTTTTGCCGAATTCTTCAATCATTTTTTCAAACTTCAGGACGAGACCATGAAAACGAACACCAGTTATCCAAGCCACGTTGAACACACCAGTCAAACCGACGATCAACGTATCAAGGACATCACCGTGCTGCCTCCTCCCGAACATTTGATTCGCTTCTTCCCCATTCAGGGCTCGCCCGTGGAGAAGTTGATTACCAAGACCCGCAAAACCATTCACAACATCATGCACGGCACAGACGACCGCCTGCTGGTGGTGATTGGCCCATGCTCCATCCACGATCCCGCTGCTGCGATTGACTACGCGCGCCGCTTGCAACCGCTGCGTGAGAAGTACGCCGACACCTTGGAAATCGTGATGCGCGTGTACTTCGAAAAACCACGCACGACCGTGGGTTGGAAGGGCCTGATCAACGACCCGTACTTGGACGAGAGCTATCGCATCGATGAAGGCTTGCGCATCGCACGCCAGTTGTTGATTGAAATCAACCGCCTCGGTTTGCCTGCAGGTAGCGAGTTCTTGGATGCCATCAGCCCGCAATACATTGGCGACTTGATTTCGTGGGGCGCGATTGGTGCGCGCACGACAGAGAGCCAAGTGCACCGCGAATTGGCCTCCGGTATTTCTGCGCCCATCGGTTTCAAGAACGGCACCGACGGCAACATCAAAATCGCCACCGATGCGATTCAAGCGGCTGCTGGCGCGCACCACTTCTTGTCGGTTCACAAAAACGGACAAGTGGCGATTGTGCAAACCAAGGGCAACAAAGATTGCCACGTGATTTTGCGCGGCGGCAAAACGCCTAACTACGACGCAGCCAGCGTGACCGCTGCTTGCGAAGAGCTGGCCAAAGCCAAGTTGCCAGCCTCGTTGATGGTGGACTGCAGCCACGCCAACAGCAGCAAGCAACACGAGCGTCAGTTGGTGGTGGCCAAAGACATTGCCGACCAAATCAGCGGTGGTTCAAACCAAGTGTTCGGCGTGATGATTGAAAGCCACATTCAAGGCGGCGCTCAGAAGTTCACGCCCGGCAAAGACGATGTGTCTCAGCTGGAATACGGCAAGAGCATCACCGATGCGTGTTTGGATTGGAACGACTCTGTCGCTTCACTGGACGTGTTGTCTGAGGCTGTGGCAGCGCGTCGCAAGCGTTCGTGATTCTTGGTTGATTCGGAGTTGGGGCAGTTTGACCTTGCTTCGTTTCGATAACGGATACGCCGAGAGCGCGGTGTCTGACTTGGCTTAACGTCCCTTCGGGCCGTGATGGCGCCAAATCAGACACCGCGCTCTCAGCTTTTTGGTTGTGCGAAAGAAGTTAACCAGCCAACGCTGCCAATAACTTAGCGTGAATCCCACCAAAACCACCATTGCTCATACACAGCACATGGTCACCCGCCCGCGCAGCAGCCACCACTTGCGCAATGACTTCGTCCACAGAGCCGCCCACTGAAGCCCGTGCACCCATGGGCGACAAAGCTTCTACGGCATCCCAATCCAAACCACCTGAGTGACAAAACGCGAGGTCCGCGTCTTCCAAGCTCCAAGGCAACTGCGACTTCATCGTGCCTAGCTTCATTGTGTTGCTGCGTGGCTCAAACACCGCCAAGATGCGAGCGTTGGGGCCCACTTTGCGGCGCAGGCCGTCGACAGTGGTGCGAATGGCGGTGGGGTGGTGTGCAAAGTCGTCGTACACCGTGATGTCTCCACCTGCACGCGGTACCGTACCGCGCACTTCCATGCGGCGACGCACGTTTTGAAATTCAGTCAACGAAGCAGCGGCTTGTGCGGGGGAAACGCCCAAGTGTTCCGCTGCGGCGATGGCGGCTAAGGCGTTGAGTTGGTTGTGTACGCCGGTGATGCCCCATTGCACGCGGCCCACTTCTTGGCCGTGATGCAACACAGCAAAGTTATCGGGCTCGCCTTGCACGGACCAGCCATCAGGACCATTGAGGTCTGTGGCGTTGGCGCTCACACCAAACTTGGCCACGCCGCTCCAGCAGCCTTGGTCTAACACGCGTTGCAAGCTGTCTTCGTCGGCGTTGACCACCACGCGTCCGCTTCCTGGCACGGTGCGTACCAAGTGGTGGAACTGGCGCTCGATGGCGGCGAGGTTGTCGAAGATGTCAGCGTGGTCAAACTCAAGGTTGTTCAGAATCGCTGTGCGCGGGTGGTAATGCACAAACTTGCTGCGTTTGTCGAAGAAGGCGGTGTCGTACTCGTCGGCCTCAATGACGAAAGGCGTCCGTTTGTGCGCGGCCACATCGGCTGGACTGCTCAAACGGCCCAAACGGGCAGACACGCCAAAGTTCATGGGCACGCCACCGACCAAGAAACCGGGCTCTAAGCCTGCGGCTTGAAGAATCCAAGCGAGCATGGAGGTGGTGGTGGTTTTACCGTGTGTTCCGGCTACGGCCAGCACGTGACGGGGTTGATTGGGGTGATGCAACACGTGCTCAGCCAACCATTGCGGGCCGCTGGTGTAGGTTGCGCCGTTTTCCAAAATGGCTTCCATCAGTGGGAACTTCGCGCTGCCATCGGGCAAGCGGGCGCGCGAGACGACGTTGCCAATCACGTACACATCGGGTTTCAAAGCCATTTGGTCTGCGCCAAAGCCTTCAATCAATTCAATGCCCAAGGCGCGCAGTTGGTCGCTCATCGGGGGGTAGACCCCCGCATCGCAACCCGTCACCTTGTGGCCCGCTTCACGCGCCAACGCAGCCAGTCCACCCATGAACGTGCCGCAAATTCCCAAAATATGTATATGCATCCATCTATTCTAGGAGGGTGTTTCGGGCGTGCTTGGGCGCGCAGGCCTGGGTGGCCCCACAATCGCGTCTATATGAATACGGTTCAAGAAGAAATTGCAGCCACAGCCGCCCGCATGGTGGTGGAAGAGGGGCTTGAGTACGGTCCTGCCAAACGCCGTGCGGTCAAACAGCTGGGTTTGAATGCGCGCGCGCAGCTGCCCAACAACGACCAAGTGGAAGACGCCGTGCGTGAATACTTGAATCTCTTTTGCGCCGACACCCAGCCTGCCGAGCTAGCTGCTTTGCGTGTACTGGCGGCGGTGTGGATGGAACGCATGGCGGCTTTTCGGCCGCATTTGGGTGGTGCCGTGTGGCGCGGCACGGCCACCGGTTTGTCTGATATTTATCTGCAGTTGTTTTGCGATGACCCCAAATCGGCAGAAATTAGCCTCATTGACCACAACGTGCGCTACGAAGTCAGCACGGTTCAAGGCTTCCAAGGCGAGGCGGTGGATGCGTTGAGCATCTTGAGCAGTTGCCCAGGCCTGTCGCAAAAAGTATTGGTCCACCTGATGATTTACGACTTAGACGACCTGCGTGGGGCATTGAAGCCCGATGGGCAAGGGCGAACCTACAGAGGCGACTTGGCTGCGTTACAGCGATTGATGAAGGAAGTTGAATGACGTTGAGTGCAAATAGACGAGTGGCGATGTATGCGGGCGTGGCTGCGCTCGCTGCCATCGCCGGAGCAGGGGTGGCATGGAAGCGCCAGTCTGTGGGCGCGATGGGCGCTGAAGCGTTGACCGCTTTGTGGGCTGCTGAGTTCGACACACCCACTGGTGAGACTTTGTCGATGAAGCTTTTACAAGGCCGCCCCTTGGTGATCAACTTCTGGGCCACCTGGTGCACCCCTTGTATTGAAGAAATGCCTTTAATTGATGCGTTTTTTCGTGAAAATGAATCGAAAGGATGGCAAGTTGTTGGCCTTGCGATTGATCAACCGAGCCGTGTGCGGCAATTTTTGACGCAATTTCCTGTGAATTACAAGATTGGTTTGGCTGGATTGAACGGGACTGAACTCGCCAAAATGCTTGGAAATGAGATGGGTGGATTGCCTTTTACGGTGGTTTTAGGTGCAAATGGCGAACTCATTCAAAGAAAACTGGGGAAATTAACGCCAGACGACATCAAAAAATGGTCGGTGTAGGTAGTTTTAACAGGCAAAGATTTTGAAATTGGTGTAAATTAGCACCTTATTTACAACAAATAGGATGTAGTTATGGATTTGCGAAAACTCAAGACGTTGATTGACCTGGTCTCCGACTCCAATGTGTCTGAACTCGAAATCACCGAGGCAGAAGGCACGGTCCGTATCGTTAAGAGTGCACCCGCCCCTGTGGCGATGGTGACGCAAATGGCTGCTCCTGTCGCGGTTGCTGCGCCCGTGGCCGCTGCGCCAGCGCCTGCTGCAGCACCCGCTGCCCCTGTGGTGGAAGCTGCGCCTGCAGGTCACACGGTCAAGTCACCGATGGTTGGCACGTTCTACCGTTCTTCTAGCCCTGGCGCCAAGGCATTTGCCGAAGTGGGCCAGCAAGTCAAAGAAGGCGACACCATTTGCATCATTGAAGCCATGAAGATCTTGAACGAGATCGAGGCAGACAAGTCCGGCACCATCACCAAAATCTTGGCCGAGAACGGTCAGGCTGTGGAATACGGCGCACCCCTGTTCATCATTGAATAACGGGCGGGCTTCCCATGTTTAAAAAAATCCTGATCGCCAACCGTGGCGAAATCGCGCTGCGCATTCAACGCGCCTGCCGCGAGCTGGGTGTCAAAGCGGTGATGGTGTATTCCGAAGCCGATCGCGATGCCAAGTACGTCAAGTTGGCTGACGAAGCCGTTTGTATTGGCCCAGCCGCCTCCACGCTGAGCTACCTCAATATGCCGGCCATCATTGCGGCAGCTGAAGTGACCGATGCAGAAGCCATTCACCCTGGCTACGGTTTCTTGAGCGAGAACGCTGACTTTGCGGAGCGCGTCGAAAAGAGCGGTTTCCAATTCATTGGCCCCACCGCTGAATCCATCCGCATCATGGGCGACAAGGTGTCGGCCAAGCAAGCCATGATCAAAGCGGGCGTGCCTTGCGTGCCTGGCTCTGAAGGCGAGTTGCCTGACGATCCTGCCGCCATCAAACGCATTGCCAAGAGCGTGGGTTACCCCGTCATCATCAAAGCCGCTGGCGGTGGTGGTGGTCGTGGCATGCGCGTGGTGCACACCGAAGCTGCCTTGATCAACGCGGTGGCGATGACCAAAGCGGAAGCAGGCACAGCCTTTGGCAACCCTGCGGTGTACATGGAGAAGTACCTCCAAAACCCACGTCACATCGAAATTCAAATCTTGGCTGATAAGCACAAGAACGCGGTGTACTTGGGTGAGCGCGATTGCTCGATGCAACGTCGTCACCAAAAGGTGATCGAAGAGGCGCCAGCACCAGGCATCCCACGCAAGTTGATTGAAAAAATCGGCGAGCGTTGTGCAGCGGCTTGTAAAAAAATCAACTACCGCGGTGCGGGCACGTTTGAGTTCTTGTATGAAAACGGTGAGTTCTATTTCATTGAAATGAACACCCGTGTGCAGGTGGAACATCCTGTGACGGAATACATCACAGGCATCGACATCGTGAAAACGCAAATCATGGTGGCGGCTGGTTTGAAGTTGCCTTTCGCTCAGCGCGATGTCCATGTGCGTGGTCACTCCATCGAGTGCCGTATCAACGCGGAAGACCCGTTCAAGTTCATCCCATCGCCTGGCCGCATCACCATGTGGCATGCGCCTGGTGGCCCAGGTGTACGCGTGGATTCACACATCTACACCAACTATTACGTGCCGCCAAACTACGACTCGATGATCGGCAAGATCATCGTGCACGGTGACACCCGCGACGAAGCGTTGGCACGCATGCGCACGGCTTTGAATGAAACTTTGGTTGAAGGCATCAACACCAACATCCCGCTGCACCGCGAGTTGATGGTGGACGCTAAGTTCATGGCCGGTGGCACCAACATTCATTACTTGGAAGAGTGGCTCGCCGCTCACAAGCGCTGATGTTTGAACTGCGACTGATGTGCCCCGAAGACAGCGTCGAAGCTGTTTGCGAGGCACTGGATGCACTCGATGCCTTGAGTGTGTCCGTCGAAGACGCGGATGCCCAAACCGATGCCGAGCAAGCCTTGTTTGGCGAACCCGGTATGCCGCCCCCCAAAGAAGGGTGGAAGCGGTCGCGCATCGTGGCCTTGTTTGCCGAGGAGGCTGTGGCCAAGGACGCGTCGCGCTTGTTGGCCTTGCAAGACTTCTTTGCTGGCAGTGAAGTGTTGGGCATTCAACCCGTGGCTGACCAAGATTGGGTGCGTTTGACGCAGTCGCAATTTGCGCCTGTAGACATCACGCCTGAGTTTTGGATTGTTCCCACATGGCACGAGCCACCCGAGCAAGCCAAAAAAGTCATTCGCTTAGACCCCGGTCTGGCTTTTGGCACAGGCACGCACCCGACCACCCGCATGTGCTTGCGTTGGATTGCCACGCACGATGTGGCCAGCCAACGTGTGCTCGACTACGGTTGCGGTTCTGGCATTTTGGCGATTGGTGCGGCATTGCATGGCGCCAGCACGATTGATGCGGTTGACATTGACGAAGCGGCTGTCACAGCCACGGTACTCAATGCTGACGCCAACAACGTGCGCTTGAATGCTGGCTTGCCCGACAAAGCCACAGGCCATTACCAAACCGTGTTGGCCAACATCTTGGCCACGCCACTCAAAGTGTTGGCACCGCTGCTGCGCAGTCATGTCGCTGCTGGCGGCAACTTGGTGTTGGCAGGTATTCTTGAGCGACAAGCCCAAGAACTCAAAGACGCATACGCGCCGTATTGCACCTTGCAAGTGAGCGACTCTGAAGACGGTTGGATTTTGATGACCGCCCACTGCTGATGCACATCACCCACTGCCCCCAATGCGAGACCGCTTTCAAGGTCTCGCCCCAACAGCTTGAGCTGGCCAAAGGGTGGGTGCGGTGTGGTCGTTGTGCGCATGTGTTTGAAGCGGCGCTGCATTTTGAAACCCCGCCTGATATTCCGCTAGCGCCGCTGCCCAGTGCAGAGGCCCCTTCGTTGTTTCGTGCCGCGATGGCACCCGCAGTCGTCGCAAATGAGCTCAAGCCTTCCTCTTCACCCAAGAACACCGAGCAAACGGATGCTGAAGAGCCTGCACTGCCTTTGAAGTGGCTGCTTGTCACGGGCGTGTTGGTGCTCGTTTTGTTCATCCAGTTGGTGGTGGCCCAGCGCAATTGGTTGGGGGCAGAAGAGCCTGCATTGCGCCCCGTACTTTCAGCCCTGTGCGCTTGCGAAGTCACGTGGCCACGCGAACCTGAGGCCGTGCTGATTGAAAGCAGCAGTTTTACCGAGAGCCCAGATGGCGGCTACACGGTGCAACTGCGTTTGAAAAACACCCAGCATCACCCTGTGGCCATGCCTGCTTTGGAGTTGAGCTTGACGGACTTGCAAGACCAAGTGTTGGTGCGCCGAGTGTTCACTGCGCAGGAGTTGTCAGGCAAAGACCATGTGCAAGCCTTGCGCGATGTGCGTTCAACTTTGAACTTCGACCTTGACGACAAGGTGAGCAAACGCATCACCGGTTTTCGTGCCATCGTTTTTTATCCTTAATTTTCTTCCCCATTTTTGAAAGTAGTTGTATGGCATCGCTGATTTGCGGCTCGCTCGCGTTTGACACCATCATGGATTTTGAAGGCCGATTTGCTGAGCAAATCTTGCCGGACCAACTGCACATCTTGAACGTGTCGTTTTTGGTGCCTGCTTTGCGCCGCGACTTTGGCGGTTGCGCCGGCAACATCGCCTACAGCTTGAAAGTGTTGGGTGGCACGCCTTTGCCTATGGCCACTTTGGGTACTGATGCGGCTGATTATTTGCAGCGCCTGAACACCTTGGGTATCTCGACCGAATTCGTGCGTCAAGTCGAGGGCACTTACACCGCGCAAGCGATGATCATGACCGACCGTGACAACAACCAAATCACGGCGTTCCATCCGGGTGCCATGATGCAAGCGCATATCACCCAGATTGAAAAGCGCGATGACATCAAGTTGGCCATCATTTCACCGGATGGGCGTGATGCCATGTTGCAGCATGCCGAGCAACTCAAAGCTGCAGATATTCCTTTTGTGTTCGACCCAGGCCAAGGCTTGCCCATGTTTGATGGCACCGACTTGGCGCGCTTCATCGACCAAGCCACTTGGGTCACAGTGAATGACTACGAAGGCAAGATGTTGAGCGACCGCACAGGCTTGAGCCATGCCGACATTTCACGCCGCGTGCAAGGCTTGATCGTGACCTTGGGTGCTGAAGGCTGTGAAGTGTGGGTGAATGGTGAGAAAACCCTTGTTCCGCCTGTCAAAGCAGCGGCCGTGGTTGACCCCACAGGTTGCGGCGACGCATGGCGTGGCGCGCTGTTGTTCGGCTTGGAGCAAGGTTGGTCTTTGGCGAAGTGCGCGGCCTTGGGTAACCAAGTGGGTGCGCTCAAGATTGCACAGCGCGGGCCACAGAACTACAACGTGAATGGTTTGACCATCGCTTAACCACAAGCATTTAAACCACCAAAGCCGACCAATCGGCTTTGGCACAAGCAGCTGCACTCACCCGCAGCTGTTTTCGTTTGGATGTCTGTCCACGCACGAGTTCTACATCGCGTTTGGGCAAACCCAGTGCATCTGCTAGCCATGCTTGAAGTGCCAAGTTGGCTTTGCCGTCCACGGGCGGTGCATGCAAACGCACACGCAAGGCACCATCGTGCTCGCCATCAGCTTGTGTGCGTGAGGCGTTGGGGATGACGTGGATATCCACGATGACAGCGCCTGTTTTTTCCAAGCGAAGGTAAGTGGTTGGAGGAAGCGTCATGAGAGGGCTAAGAAAAAGCCCGAGGCCTTGCGGCGTCGGGCTTGAGCTTTACGGTAAACCGCTGCCTTGATCAGTGAAGATTAAGGCTTGCTTGCTGTTGGGAAAGGCCAAGCAGCTTGCGGGTTCAACGTGGTCTGTGCGCGGGCAGCGGGTGCTTTCGCAGCTTTCTTTGCAGCAGGCTTTTTAGCGGCTTTTTTAGCAGCTGGTTTTTTGGCAGCAGGCTTTTTAGCAGCTGTTTTCTTAGCTACTTTTTTAGCAGCTGTTTTCTTTGCAGCAGGCTTTTTAGCAGCAGCTTTTTTAACGGCTGGCTTCTTAGCGGCTACTTTTTTAGCTGCTGGCTTTTTAGCCGCAACTTTCTTAGCAGCAGCTGGCTTCTTGGCCGCTACTTTTTTAGCTGCTGGCTTTTTAGCTGCAACTTTTTTAGCAGCAGGCTTCTTAGCCGCTACTTTTTTAGCTGCTGGCTTTTTAGCCGCGACTTTCTTAGCTGCTGGCTTTTTGGCCGCGACAGCTTTCTTTGCAGGGGCCTTTTTAGCGGCCGGTTTTTTTGCAGTTGCCATTTCTGTTCTCCTAGATCGAATTTAGATCATTGGGTGAAAAACACTTCGCACGGGTTTTTGTGTGCAAAGCGATTCATGGCGCTGGACCCGGGTCCAACCCCATGAACAGGGTGCGTCCACCACCACACCTCGTACACGGGTGTTTGTGGGTGTGGTGAACAAATTCGGTGACATGTGTATTTAAACCATCAATCCCAAGACAGAGCACCGCCAGATTGGTACTCAATCACACGGGTTTCAAAGAAGTTGCGTTCTTTCTTGAGGTCGATCATCTCGCTCATCCAAGGGAAGGGATTCTCTTCATTGGGGAACAGCGCTTCTAAACCGATTTGCGTGGCGCGGCGGTTGGCGATGTAGCGCAAGTAGCCTTTGAACATCGAGGCGTTCAAGCCCAACACGCCACGTGGCATGGTGTCTTCGGCATAGCGGTATTCGAGTTCAACGGCTTGCATGAACAAACCTTTGATTTCTTCTTTGAACTCGGCTGTCCACAGTTGTGGGTTTTCGAGTTTGATTTGGTTGATCAAGTCGATGCCGAAGTTGCAGTGCATGGACTCGTCACGCAAGATGTACTGGTACTGCTCTGCAGCACCAGTCATTTTGTTTTGACGGCCCAAGGCCAAAATTTGGGTGAAGCCCACATAGAAGAACAAGCCTTCCATCAAGCAAGCGAACACGATCAAGGACTTCAACAAAGTTTGATCGGTTTGCAGTGTGCCCGTGTGGAAGTTGGGATCCATGATGGCGTCGATGAACGGAATCAGGAACTCGTCTTTGTCGCGGATGGATTTGACTTCGTGGTACGCGTTGAAGATTTCGCCTTCGTCCAAGCCCAAAGACTCGACGATGTATTGGTAAGCGTGTGTGTGAATTGCTTCTTCAAATGCTTGACGCAACAAGAACTGGCGGCACTCAGGCGCGGTGATGTGGCGGTAAGTACCCAACACGATGTTGTTGGCGGCCAATGAGTCGGCGGTCACGAAGAAGCCGAGGTTACGCATGATCAAGCGGCGCTCGTCATCGGTCAGACCATTGGGGTCTTTCCACAAAGCGATGTCGCGCGTCATGTTCACTTCTTGCGGCATCCAGTGGTTGGCGCATGTGGCGAGGTATTTTTCCCACGCCCATTTGTATTTGAACGGCACCAACTGGTTCACGTCGGTTTGGCCGTTGATGATGCGCTTGTCAGCCGCCGTCACGCGGCGTGTGCTGGTGGCTGCTGCTGAGCTGGTTTGTGCGGGGGGCGTTGCGGGCGTAGGTGCCACGCCATCGTTCAGAGGACGAACGGCCGCAACAGGCTGCAGAGCAGGTGTCGCAGAAAGAGGTGGGAGTTCCATCGAGCGGTTTGGTAAACCGCTTGCAAGAGGTGATGGCGATGAGGGCTTGACGTCTTCGTCCCAGGTCAACATAAAAAATTATCCAATGTGCGAATTATGAATGCAACGAAGACAAACGCAAAGCATTCGTGAACTTCGTTGCGTGTTTTTGTTGTATCACTGACACGATTCGCAGGTGGGGTCATCCACACCGCAGAACTTGATGTCGGTGGCAGGGATGGCATTCATCTGTGCTTGCGCTGCTGCTGCTGCAGCTTCGAGTGCACTCATGCCACCTGCAGCTGGGCCTGAAGACACCGCATTGTGTGAGCCAGCTTGCACGGTTGATTTCTCAACTTGTTGTGCGCTGGAAGTGCGGAGGTAGTACGTGGTTTTCAAACCGCGCAACCAAGCGAGCTTGTAGGTCTCGTCGAGCTTCTTGCCAGAGGCGCCAGCCATGTAGATGTTGAGCGATTGCGCTTGGTCAATCCACTTTTGGCGACGCGATGCAGCTTCGACCAACCAAGTGGGTTCCACTTCGAACGCGGTGGCGTACAAGGCTTTGATTTCTTGTGGCACGCGATCGATGGGGCGCAGTGAGCCGTCGAAGTGTTTGAGGTCCATGACCATCACGTCGTCCCACAAACCGAGGCGCTTCAAGTCGTGCACCAAGTAGTGGTTGATGATGGTGAACTCGCCCGACAAGTTGGACTTGACGGACAAGTTGCCAAAGCAAGGCTCAATCGAGGCATCCACACCAATGATGTTGGAGATGGTTGCGGTTGGGGCGATGGCCACGCAGTTGGAGTTGCGCATGCCGTCTTTGGCGATCTTGGCGCGCAGGGCGTCCCAATCCAAAGTTTTGCTGCGGTCCACTTCGAGGTAGCCGCCGCGTGCTTGGGCGAGCATGTCGAGCGAGTCGATCGGCAAGATGCCTTTGTCCCACAGCGAACCTTTGTAGCTGGCGTATTGGCCGCGTTCTTTGGCCAATTCTGACGATGCCCAGTAAGCGTAGTAGCAAACGGCTTCCATGGAGCGGTCAGCGAACTCAACCGCTGCCTGTGAAGCGTAAGGCACGCGCATTTCGTACAAGCTGTCTTGGAAGGCCATGATGCCCATGCCCACAGGACGGTGACGCAGGTTGGAGTCACGCGCTTTTTTGACCGCGTAGTAGTTGATGTCGATCACGTTGTCGAGCATGCGCATGGCCACTTTGATGGTGCGCTTGAGCTTGTCGTGGTCGAGCTCTTTGCCGTTGGGGCCGTCTTTCAAATGTTGAGACAGGTTGACGGAGCCCAAGTTACACACGGCAGTTTCGGTGTCGCTGGTGTTCAAGGTGATCTCGGTACACAGGTTGGACGAGTGCACCACGCCCACGTGTTGTTGAGGTGAACGCACGTTGCACGGGTCTTTGAAGGTGATCCATGGGTGGCCAGTTTCAAACAACATGGTCAACATCTTGCGCCACATGTCGGTGGCTTGCACCGTTTTGCAAGGCTTGATTTCGCCGCGCTTGGCTTTGGCTTCGTAGGCCACATAGGCTTGCTCGAACTCTGCGCCGAACAAATCGTGCAAATCAGGCACGTCAGAAGGAGAGAACAAGGTCCACTCGCCTTTTTCCATGACGCGACGCATGAACAAGTCTGGAATCCAGTTTGCGGTGTTCATGTCGTGGGTACGACGGCGGTCGTCACCGGTGTTCTTGCGCAGCTCGAGGAATTCTTCGATGTCCAAGTGCCATGTTTCGAGGTAGGTACACACCGCGCCTTTGCGCTTGCCGCCTTGGTTCACCGCCACAGCGGTGTCGTTGACGACCTTCAAGAATGGCACCACGCCTTGTGATTCGCCATTGGTGCCCTTGATGTGGCTGCCCAAAGCGCGCACGCGTGTCCAGTCGTTGCCCAAACCGCCCGCAAATTTAGACAGCAAGGCGTTTTCTTTGATCAACTCGTAGATGCCGTCCAAGTGGTCAGGCACGGTGGACAAGTAGCAGCTTGAGAGCTGTGAACGCAAGGTACCGCTGTTGAACAGGGTCGGTGTGCTCGACATGAAGTCGAACGATGACAACACTTCATAGAACTCAATGGCGCGGGCTTCGCGATCCACTTCGTTGAGCGACAAGCCCATGGCGACGCGCATGAAGAAAGCTTGTGGCAATTCGATGCGGGTCTTACGCACGTGCAAGAAGTAGCGGTCATACAGGGTTTGCAGGCCGAGGTAATCAAATTGCAAATCACGGCTGGCTTTGAGGGCTGCACCCAAGCGTGGCAGGTCGAACTGCAACATGGCTGGGTCGAGCAGGTCGTTGTCCACGCCTTTTTGGATGAATTGAGGGAAGTACTCAGCGTAGTGCTGGCCCATGTCGGCGTGCAGCACTTCTTTGCCCAACACTTCTTTGGCGATGGTGTGCATCAACAAACGTGCTGTGGCGTAGGTGTAGTCTGGATCTTTTTCGATCAGCGTACGTGTGGCCAAGATGGCTGCCTTGTATACCTCGTCCATTGGGACGCCGTCGTACAGGTTGCGCATGGTTTCAGCCAAGATGGGATCTGGTTTGACATCAGCGCCCAAGCCAGCGCATGAATCGTTGATCAGGCGTTGCAGGTTTTTCAGATCCAAGGCCACGCGTTGGCCGTTGTCGATCACATGCAATGCAGGTGCTGCAGGGGTTTGCTCTTCTTTGATGTGGGCGCGCTCTTGGTTGCGACGCTCACGGTACAGCACGTAAGCGCGGGCGATTTCGTGGTGACCACCACGCATCAAACCCAATTCCACTTGGTCTTGCACGTCTTCGATGTGGAAGGTGCCGCCGCCTGGACGTGAGCGCATCAAAGCGCGCACCACGCCTTGGGTGAGGGCTTCCACCATTTCGCGCACGCTGGCCGATGCCGCGCCTTGTGTGCCGTGCACAGCCAAAAACGCTTTCATCATGGCGACGGCAATCTTGGCGGGTTCGAACGGAACCACGGCGCCGTTGCGGCGAATGATTTGATAGTGCGTCAACATGGTGGGTGCGTCGGTGGCAGCACGGTCGTGCGCGACGGAGGTGTGACCCATAGATGTTGTGTGCACAGTGGTCTCAACGGTTTGCATATCTTTTTCTTCCTTGTGAGCGATTCAATCGTGCGTAGAAAAAACGGTCTCATGACCGCTTTTTCGAAATTCAAGCCGACACTATATCTGGTGTTTGTGTCGGTGCCAATACGCTACCGGTAGTGTTTTGGTAGGAAATGATTACATTTGAAATTTCACGTCATGAAGTGTGTTGTAGACACAATTTGTGACACGTGCTTGAGCTCAGTATTGGTGGGCAATTGAATTAAAAATCAAGCATTGACGCCGCATTCCAAGTTGTTTGTTGCGCTGATGCGCATGGCGTCTGAAAGTGAAACCGTTATGCACAAACTCTGTGCAAAATAACTTTTTTTTGCGCGATGACGAAAAATTAATTTTTCTGCGGAAAACTGTCGTCTGCCCAGCCTAAAGATCGCTGCAAAAGTGACCAATCAAACCCTGCGCCTGGGTCTTGTTTGCGCGTCGGTGCCACATGTTCGTGGCCTGCGATGTGATGCAACTTGTAATGTTGTGCGATGGCTGCGCACAAGCTGCTCAGTGTTTCGTACTGAGGGACTTCAAAGGTGTGACCTTCTAAGCCTTCGAGTTCAATGCCAATCGAGAAATCGTTGCAGTTGTCACGCCCTTGGTAGCTGGAGCGGCCCGCGTGCCACGCACGGTCATCGCAGCTGACAAACTGAATGAGTGCGCCATCACGGCGAATCACAAAGTGCGCGGATACTTCCGCGCCACGAATTTGCTGGAAGTAAGGATGCGCATCCCAATCCAGCGTGTTGGTGAACAGCGCTTCAATTTCGGGGCCGCCATAAACGCCTGGCGGCAGGCTGATGGAGTGCATCACCACCAAATCAATCGAGGTGTTTGTAGGGCGAGGCCCAAAGTTGGGAGAGGGCGTGTGTTTGGCAAAACGGTACCAACCATCGCGCCATAGGGGGCTCATCGGGTCAGCCTTCATGGCTGTCGCGGTGCGCGGTGCTGCAATACAGGCCTTTGGCGCTGCGTATGGCATCGTCTTCTGGTACGTGGGTGCCGCAGTGGGTGCAAGGCACCATCACTTGTGGGCCTGACTTTTGGCTTGAAGTCTGGTCGGGCTTGTGCTGCTGGCGAATCCACCAGATGCCAGCTAAGACGATGAGTAGCAGGACGAGGTACTTCATGCCACGCGCCCCAAAACCACTTCCAACACAAAGCGTGAGCCCGCATAGCCCAGCAACAACAAGCCTGTGCCGATGTAGAGCACGCGCACCGCTTTGCGGCCACGCCAGCCAAAGCGACTACGGCCCACCAACAGCACGGCAAACGTGAGCCACGACAGCAACGAGAACACCGTTTTGTGGTCCCAGCGCCAAGCGGCTTGGGCGCCATACAAGCTATCGCCAAACAACCAACCAGCGCCCAAGGTCGCGGTCAGCAAAACAAAACCAGCGGTGACAAAACGAAAGGTCAATCGCTCCAGCGTGAGCAAAGGCAAACCAATGTGGGTATCAGCGCCCAAGCGCATGTGCTTTTCTGCACGGGTCATCAGCCAAGCGTGCACCACGGCAGCAGCAAACAAACCGTAAGAGGCCACGCCCAACGCCAAGTGCAGAGGCAGCCAAGGCGAAGTTTGTGTGTGCAGCACCGTGCCAGGAAAGACGGCGGCCAGCACAACCACCGCCACACCCACGATAGACAGCGTCCAGCGTGTGCGCAACTGTGGAAACCAGTGATGCTCCAGCACATAAAACGTGAGCATCAGCCAAGCGGTGACAGACAAGGCTGGCGCAAAGCCAAAGCGCAAACCACCGATCTGCGGCGCAAACAAAGCAAACACAAGGCCCAAACCATGCAAGGCCCAAGGCACGCTCAAGAGGCGATGGCCCATGTCTGGCGCCACCCGTGGGCCGATGAGTGCCGTCAAGGCGTAAGCAGCTGCCGTGGGAATGCCAAGCCAAAGGCTGAGCGGGATGTCGCTGGCTAAAATCATGGCAACAGTTTAGCGTTTCGCTACACACGCAAAAACCAGCCCTTCTAAGGGGTTTATATGGCCTCAGCCCTTACCGACAAACTCTCGCGCCTCGTCAAACACATCAGCGGACAGGCCCGCATCACCGAAAGCAACGTGGCCGACATGTTGCGCGAGGTGCGCATGGCCTTGCTGGAAGCCGACGTGGCTTTGCCCGTGGTGCGTGATTTCATTGCACGCGTCAAAGACAAAGCCCTGGGCCAAGAGGTGATTGGCTCGTTGCAGCCTGGCCAAGCCTTGGTTGCCATCGTCAACAAAGAGTTGGCCGCCACCATGGGCGAAGGTGTCAGCGACTTGAACCTCGCCGCGCAACCGCCCGCCGTGATTTTGATGGCCGGTTTGCAAGGTGCGGGTAAAACCACCACCACCGCCAAGCTGGCGCGTTGGTTGATTAACCAACGCAAGAAAAAAGTCTTGACCGTCTCAGGCGACGTGTATCGCCCGGCTGCCATTGAACAGCTCAAAACCGTCACCGCACAAGCGGGCGCCGAATGGTTCCCCAGCTCGTCCGATCAAAAGCCAGCCGACATCGCCCGTGCCGCGTTGGACTACGCGCGCAAGCACTACTTTGATGTGTTGCTGGTCGATACCGCCGGTCGCTTGGCAATTGACGAAGCCTTGATGACCGAAATCAAGCAGTTGCACAGCGTGTTGAACCCGATTGAAACCTTGTTCGTGGTCGATGCCATGCAAGGCCAAGACGCCATCAACACAGCCAAGGCCTTCAGCGATGCCTTGCCCTTGACCGGCATTGTGCTGACCAAGCTCGACGGTGATTCACGCGGCGGTGCGGCGTTATCGGTGCGCCAAATCACCGGCGCGCCCATCAAGTTTGCGGGTACCAGCGAGAAGCTCGATGGTTTGGAGTTGTTCGATGCCAATCGCCATGCTGGCCGCGTGCTGGGCATGGGCGACATCTTGGCCTTGGTCGAGCAAGTCACTGCAGGTGTGGACATGGCAGCTGCGCAAAAGCTGGCCGAAAAGGTCAAGCGCGGCGACAGCTTTGATTTGAATGACTTTCTCGCGCAGATTCAGCAAATGCGTTCCATGGGCGGTTTGTCCACCATCATGGACAAGTTGCCCACGCAAATGGCGGCCAAGGCCGGTCAAGTCGATATGGACAAGGCCGAGAAAGACATTGGCCGCAAGCAAGGCATCATCCACAGCATGACGCCCAAAGAGCGTGCCAAGCCCGAACTCATCAAAGCCACGCGCAAGCGACGCATTGCCGCAGGCGCTGGCGTGCAAGTGCAAGACGTGAACCGCTTGCTCAAAGAGTTTGAGCAAATGCAAAGCATGATGAAGAAGATGAGCGGCGGCGGCATGATGAAGATGATGAAAAAGCTCGGTGGCATGAAAGGCTTAGGCGGTATGGGCGGCGGTGGCTTCCCAGGCATGCGCTGAACCTCTCAAACGCCAAATAAAAAGCCCTGAAGCTTCGTGGCCTCAGGGCTTTTTCAATGGCTGGCGAAAGCGCTGTTTAAGCCGACTCTTTCACAAACACCTCGCCACGCAGCGAATGCGGGTTGGCTTCGGTGATCTTCACGTCAATCAGTTGGTTCATCAGGCGCTCAGAGTTGGGGCCGCCTTTGAAGTTGACGATGCGGTTGCACTCGGTGCGGGCGCGCAGCTCTGTGGCGTCTTTCTTCGAATAACCGTCCACCAACACACGTTGCACCGTGCCCACGCGCTGCACGTTGATGTCGCGCATGTTGTCTTCGATGATTTTTTGCACCTCTTGCAAGCGGCGCAGTTTCACCTCGTGCGGCGTGTCATCGTGCAGATTGGCCGCCGGCGTGCCGGGGCGAGGGCTGAAGATGAAGCTGAACGAGTTGTCAAAGTACACATCGTGCATGAGCTTGATGAGCTTTTGGTGATCCTCTTCGGTCTCGCCCGGAAAGCCCACGATGAAGTCCGAGCTCATCGCCATGTCAGGGCGAATGGCGCGCAGTTTTTTCACGGTGCTTTTGTATTCCATGGCGGTGTAGCCGCGCTTCATGGCCATCAAAATGCGGTCACTGCCGTGCTGCACGGGCAAGTGCAAGTGGCTCACCAGTTGCGGCACCTTGGCGTACACATCGATCAAGCGCTGTGTGAACTCGTTAGGGTGGCTGGTGGTGTAGCGGATGCGCTCGATGCCGGGGATCTCGGCCACGTACTCGATGAGCAGTGCAAAGTCGGCAATCTCAGACGTGCCGCCCATGGCGCCACGGTAGGCGTTGACGTTTTGGCCCAAGAGCGTGACTTCTTTCACGCCTTGTGCGGCCAAGCCTGCTACTTCAACCAGCACGTCGTCAAACGGACGGCTCACCTCTTCGCCTCGGGTGTAGGGCACCACGCAGTAGCTGCAATATTTGCTGCAGCCTTCCATGATGCTCACAAAGGCGCTGCCGCCTTCCACGCGAGCGGGGGGCAGGTGGTCGAACTTCTCGATTTCGGGAAAGCTGATGTCGACTTGTGGCTTGGCCAAGCTTTCGCGTTGGTTCAGCAAATCAGGCAAGCGGTGCAGGGTTTGCGGGCCAAACACCACGTCCACATAGGGCGCGCGGGCAATGATGGTGTCGCCTTCTTGGCTGGCCACGCAGCCGCCTACGGCAATCTTGACACCCTTGGCTTTCAAATGCTGGATGCGGCCTAGGTCGGAGAACACCTTTTCTTGGGCTTTCTCGCGAACCGAGCAGGTGTTGAAGACGATCAGATCGGCTTCTTCGACATCATTGGTTTTTTCGTAGCCTTGGGTCTCGCCCAAGACGTCTGCCATCTTGTCCGAGTCGTACTCGTTCATTTGGCAACCGAAGGTTTTGATAAAGACTTTGCGGCTCATGGCTGAGCCTCCCCGTGGGGATAAAAGCAGCGGTTCATGGTGTTGATCCAGAGGCTGTGGAAGAAGCTGGCAATTGTAGTGTCGGCTTCTTTTGCGCATGTTTATTGCTTTTATCAGTTGCGGCAATAATTCGCCGTTCTACGTGGTGATTAAAGCTTGTGACACATCAAGCCGATACCCACTGACTTGCCCAAACAAAGGCGCGCATTGCGCGTTGCTGTTTGGCTTTATCAAAAATGCACCCACTCAAGTGAATGGCCATGAAAAAATATTTAAGACTGATCGTTGAAATCGTCATGGGTCTGCTGCTCGCAGGCGCTTTGGCTTTTGGCTACTGGAGCTACACCGGTAAAAACCACGTCATGAGCGAGCTGACAGAAGCCAGCGAAGGCGCGACCGAAGCCCAAGAAGAACTCGAAAAGCTGACCAAGGAATTGGAAGAAGCCAAAGAGAAGATTGAAGAGTACGAGCCCGCTGCTCAGCAAATGATGGCGGTCAAAGAGTCCTTTAGCAACGGCGTGGTGTTGCAAGACTACGAAGCCTTCATCAAGGCTCAAAAAGGCCCCGTGACCAGCGAACGTCAATTGGGCTTGGGCGCTTTGCGTTTGTTGACCAAGGGCGCTGAAGACCCAGAGACCGTGAGCGCTTTCCAAAAGGCGTTGGAGATGGCCGAATGGTCGTCACGCTTGAAGTCGATTTGCGCGGCTCAAAATGCTTTGGCTGCAGCCGGTCAAAAAGTCAAAGTCTTGGCTGACTGCGCAGCTGAGAAAGAAGCCAAGGGCCACAAAAAAGGCCATGCCGTTCATTGGGACTACGCCGGTGAGATGGGCCCAGAGAACTGGGGCGATGAGTTCCCCACCTGCGGCAAAGGCATGAAGCAATCGCCGCTGAACATCACCGGTCCTTTCGAGAAGTCGAAAGACGTGTTGGTGGTCAACTACAAAGAAGGCCCGCTGAAAATTTTGAACAACGGCCACACCATCCAAGTGAACGTGGAGCCAGGCAGCACCTTGAAGATCAACAAGGACGTCTACAACCTGTTGCAATTCCACTTTCACCGTCCTAGCGAAGAGCAAATCGATGGCAAGCCCATGGCCATGGTGGCTCACTTTGTGCACAAAAATGCCGAAGGTAAATTGGCTGTGTTGGGCGTGTTGCTCAACGATGGCAAAGACAATGCCGCGATCCAAACTTTGTGGAACAACGCCCCCAAAGCTGAAGGCCCAGAGGTGGTGGTCGACAAGGTCAAGTTTGACCCTAGCAGCTTGGTGCCTGCCGCCTTGACGCACTACAGCTACGAAGGTTCGTTGACAACGCCACCTTGTACCGAAGGCGTGAACTTCTACATCTTGAAGACGCCAGTCGACATTGGCAAAAAGCAAGTGGTGGACTTCCCCTTCAAGCGCAATGCTCGTCCTGTACAGCCTTTGAATGGCCGCAAGATCAATGCGAATTAATTAGCATTGCGCCTAGAAAAAAGCCTGCATCGCGATGCAGGCTTTTTTTTGACTTATGTTTTGAGTGCGTCAAATTGCTTGGCGAATTCTTGGCGAAGCTTCTTTCTCATTTCAGCCGCTGCATATCTGCGCTTCTCGACTTCGGTGTCGGGTGTGAAGGGTGACACCGCCACAGGTTTTCTGTGGTCGTCCACCGCCACCATGGTGAAGAAACAACTATTGGCATGTCGCACTTTTTGTGTCTGGATGTTTTCGGCCACGACTTTGATGCCCACTTCCATCGAGGAGGTGCCTGTGTGATTGACCGCTGCCAAAAATGTCACCAACTCACCGACATGGATAGATTGTCGAAACATCACTTGATCCACAGACAAGGTGACGACGTAGCGACCGGCGTAGCGGCTGGCGCACGCATAGGCCACTTGGTCGAGAAACTTCAGAATCGTGCCCCCGTGAACATTGCCAGAAAAATTGGACATGTCGGGTGTCATCAACACCGTCATCGTGAGTTGATGCGAAGGTAAATTCATTGGATTTCCTAAAAGATTTAGGAAATTTTAGGCGGAGGTGAGGGCAGTGTGTAAAGCAAGGGCATGGCCACCGCGACCAACAAGAACATCATCACCACCAAGATGAGCAGCAATTTGAAGAACTCAGGTGTGTCTGGAAATTTGGGCTTGGGTGGCGGTGTTTGCTCGATTTTGAACGGAGGGAGTTGCACGCCCAAACCGTCAGCCGCAGCGCGCGAGCGAAACACGCTGACCACGGGCATGCCATTGCTTTGTGTGCCGCTGAGGGTGGCGGCGATTTTCAAAGCGGCTTGAAGCTTCTGATCGTTTGAGGCGAATTGGTGACTGCCACCTTCTTCAAGTTCACGCACCTGATCTTGTGTCAGACCCGATAAGCGCGCCACTTGCGCATGCGTCAACTTGCAAAGAATTCTGAGGCGAAGCAGGGCCTGCGGGTCGATGAGATCAGCAGTCATGCGCCCGCTCGGTATTAAATCAGCTTGAGGCGCTCTGAAGAGGGCACCACACGCGTCAGGCGAACGCCGTAGCGGTCGTTCACCAACACGATTTCGCCTTGAGCAACCACGGAGTTGTTGACCAACAAGTCGAGGGGTTCGCCCGCAATGCGGTCGAGTTCCACTACGCTGCCTTGGGTGAGACGCATCAAGTCTTTGATCTTGATCTGTGCACGGCCCACTTCAATCGACAAGTTCACCACGATGTTTTGCAACACCTCGGGGTTGATGTTGCCGGGCATGGTGGGTTTGAAGTCATCCAAGCTGGGCTCGGCTTCTTCATGGGCTGGCGCTGCTGCCACGACGTCGTGTGCAGCCGCTTGCGCAGCTGCCACTTCTGCTTCGTCGTGTTCTGGGGTTGGGTTTTCTTTTTCGTCAGTCATGATGTGATCCTGTCTCAGGGTTTGCCGTGAACGTGTTCGTGGTCAATTTGTACCGCCACTTGTGAGCCGCGTGTGCCCACGTTGACGTGGAATGCGGGAACACCGTTGGTGCTCATCAGCGCGGTGTCGTCTTTCTTGAAGAACAGCAAATCGCCTTCTTGCAAATGGTTCAAGTGATGCAGCGTGGTTTTGATTTCACCCATGGTGACTTGCAATTCCAGCTTCGCATCGCCCACCGCTGCGGCGAGCGCGAGGCGCCATTTCTTGTCTGATTCTTCGTTGCCTTCGCCGCTTTGCACACGGCTGCTGAGCAGTTCGCGCACAGGCTTCAAGGTGGCGTAGGGGTAGACCAAGTCAATGAAGCCTTTGCCGCCGCTGGCTGTGGCATCGGCCTCAAAGCGGCTCAAAACCACCAAATCGTTTTCATCGGCGATTTGTGCGAACTGAGGGTTGATCTCAGAACTCACGTGCTCGCATTCGATGGGCATCAGTGGGCCCCACGCTTCGGTCAACGAGCGGAAGAACACTTCAAGAATGATCTTGATGATGCGTGACTCAGTGGGTGTGAACAAACGGCTGGGGGGCAGTTCGCCCACGCCTTTGCCAAAACCACCAAAGAAGCTGTCAAGCGAGCTGAACACCACATTGGGGTCGATGATGATCACCGAATTGCCGCGCAGCGGGTTCATGCGAATCATGTTGACCGACAAGGGGGCGCGCAGGCCTTTGAGGTAGTCGCCAAACTTCAAAATTTGCACGCGTGTGGGGTTCACACGTGGGCTGGTGCGCAGCACTTCGAGCAGGCCAAGACGGAACAGTCGGATGAAGCGTTCGTTGATCATGTCGATCGACGAGACGTTCACACCCAAGCTGCTGTCTTCGCTGGCGAGGTCGTGCTTGCGCACGCGCACGCTTTCGTTGAAGCCAGTGTCGGTCTCGATCGAACCGTCGCGCACGCCTTCCGACAGCGCGGCCAGTTCTTCGTCCGAGAGCAGGTTTGATTTCATGGGTTTAAGTGCTTACTGCATCACAAAAGAGGTGAAGAACACGTCTTCAATGCCACCGAAGTCTTCGTACTTCATCAGCATGTCGTTCATCACGACCTTGATCTTGGACGCCAATTCGACGCGGAAGTCTGACTTGGCCACATCGGCTTCGGTGCTTTGACGCATCACGTCCAAGACAGCCGAGCGAATGGCAAATTCATGCTTCTTCACGTTGTCAAACACGCGTGAGTCGTAGTGGGTCATCACGGCCACTTTCACGACCATGATTTTTTTCGAGCTCGTGATGTTGGTCATGAACTCTTTGTCGATTTCCAAATAAGTGTTTTCAAAACGCGTGGCTTCGGCTTCCTTCTTCACTTTGGATGGGCCTTCGGGCGTCGCGCCGTGTGCGTTCTCGGCTTCTTTCTCTAACTCGTCCACTTTTTCGTGGGCAGCTGCTTCGCTCTTGTGCTCGAAGTAGCCAGAGAAATAAAGTGTGCCGAACATCACGGACATGATCAGGATGATCACGGACAACACAATCACCAAGATCAAAAGAATCGGTTTCTTTTTCTTCGGTTCGCCTTCGACAACTTCTTCTGCCGGTGCTGCTTCTGCTTCTGCCATATCGTTCTCCTAGTGTTCAGATTGTCATGCGTAATTTATGCATAGAGGTCAAGCAAGGACGCATTGGCCTTGTTGCGGGATGAGGCTGCGCCAGAAGCGTTGCCTGTGCCGTTGACTTGCGAAGATGAATTGTCTCTAACTTGGGCCTGCTGACTTGAGCGACCCGAGTGGTTGTGTTGGGCGTTGCCGCCGCCTTGGCCCACGTTGACTTGGCCGGCGTTAATGCCAAAGTTTCCAAGTGCTTCACGCAGACGTTGGCTGCTGTTTTGCAGCAAATCGCGGGTGAGAGGGTTGTCGGCACGGAACACGGCATCGAGCTTGCCGTCCTTCATTTCGAGCTGAATTTCCACGCCGCCCAAATTGGATGGGCGCAGCGCAAATTTCATCTTCCACTCACCCTCACTGAGCTGCTTGTGCATGCGTGCCGCCATTTCGGTGGCCATCTTGTCGCTGAGCTGGTCGTAGACCTCGCTCATGTTGGCACCAGTGGTGGCATTGACTGCTGCGCCTGTATTGGCGGCAGTTTTTGTGTTGTTGAGTGCTTGCGCAAAGCTGCTCAGAGGAGCGTCTTCGCCTTGTGATTGGTTGTGCTCGGGGTTGCTGTCGCTCCCTGTGTCTTCAGAGAAGCGAGACAAGAGGGCGCTCACGTCTTGTTCATCCACGCCCGAGCCCAAGAGCGACAACATGTCTAGCGTGCTGGGAGTCGGTGCATTGGCGACGTTGGTGTTGACTGGCAGTACCGCAGCCGGCAACACCGTGATTTGCAATTGTTGAATGGCCGCCATGTCGGTGGGCGTCAAGCCAGGCAAACCAGCCGCTGTTGGGGCGACCAAGGTCGTGGCCGCTGCGGCCAAGCCTGCGCCAGACATGACCACAGGCTGTTCGCTCGAGGCGGCCATGGCCACCAGTTGTGCGGCCACAGCGCTGTCTGTTGATGTGGTGTGTTGAGATGCGCCATGAAGCGCTGCGCTCATGGCCGCTTGCAGGGCGTTGGGCGTGCTGCCTGCTACATCGGCGATGGATGCATTTGCAAGCCCAGTTGCCGGCGTTGTGGGTTGCTGAGCCAATAAGTTTTGAATGGCTGACTCATCCAGTCCCATGGCTTTGGCAAACGCAGCCAAGCTCTCAGGGCTGGGGGCGGCTTTGGGGTCTGTGATGATGCGCATCTGCGGGCTGAGTTCCACGGTTTGCAGCGATGCAGAGCCCACCAAGCCGGTGGCTTGAACTTCTGTGTTGGAGGTAGCTGCGCCAGATGCTTCTGTTGTAGGCAACGTGGCCGTTGAGGCGGCAGGTGTTTGCGCAATCGGCGCACCCTGCATCAACCCTTCTAAGAGGGCGTCGACATCGGCGCGCTCAGTTTGGTGTGGCGTGTTTTTGCTGCGTTGGCGAGCGTGTGCAGAGGGTCGATCGCTGTTGTCGTCATCGACATCGCGGTCGTCTGCGCGTGTGTTGCGGGGTTCTTGCGCTGCACGATCGGCTGTGTTGGACTTGTCGTCCACAGGGCCTGAATCTTGTGTGCGTGCTTCTGACTCGGCGTATTTAGAGACATCAGCGGCAATAGTTTGCCGCTCTTGCGGGACCAAGCGCACCATTTGGCGTGCCATGACTTGCGCGAAATCAAACCCCAAACTTGCACCCGCAGACGGGCCCACACCAGTGCGCGTGCCTTGTGGCACCGCCTGACTGGTGTTGGTTGGCACCAGCGGGGCTGGTGGCATTTGGAGATAACTGGACAGGTTCATGGTGGTCTTTAAACGAGTTTGCCAAGGAGTTAAGCAAGAACTGTGACAGGTCAGTTCTTGCCGCTTTTGGCGGAGAGGCTCATCAGTGTCAGTTTGACTTGGCACATCGATTGCTTATTGAACATGCCTCGAAAGTTTTTTCAAGGCAAAAAGAAACCTAAACGTTCCATTTACAACTGGATTCCCTCAATGAGCACTCTCACTCTGTCAACGATTCGACACAACTTGTCGAAATTTGACCTCTCCGGACTAAGTATTCCGGTGGTGGTGCTCGTCATCATGGCGATGTTGGTGTTGCCATTGCCTCCGTTGTTGTTGGACTTTTTGTTTACTTTCAACATTCTTTGCAGCTTGGTGGTGATCATGATCGCCATCGGCACACGCAAGCCCCTCGAGTTTTCATCCTTCCCCACCGTCTTGCTGTTTGCCACCATGTTGCGCTTGGCGCTGAACGTGGCATCTACCCGTGTGGTCTTGGTCAATGGCCATGAAGGCGCGCACGCTGCCGGTAAGGTGGTGCAGGCCTTCGGTGAGTTCGTGATTGCTGGTAACTATGTGGTGGGTTTCATCATCTTCGCGATTTTGATGATCATCAATTTCGTCGTGGTGACCAAAGGTGCGGGCCGCGTCTCAGAAGTGAACGCACGTTTCACCTTGGATGCCATGCCCGGCAAACAAATGTCGATCGACGCTGACTTGAACGCTGGCGTGATTGACCAAGACACCGCCAAACAACGCCGCGCCGAGCTTGCACAAGAATCTGACTTCTTCGGCTCCATGGACGGTGCCTCTAAATTCGTGAGCGGTGACGCCATGGCCGGTTTGTTGATTCTGTTGATCAACTTGATCGGCGGCTTGATCATCGGTGTGGCTCAGCATGACTTGCCAGTGGCCGAAGCCGGCAAGATTTACACCTTGCTCACCATTGGTGACGGCTTGGTCGCTCAGATCCCTTCTTTGTTGTTGTCACTGGCCACCGCCATCATCGTGACCCGCGTCACGACCGCTGAATCTATTTCTGAACAGGCCTCTGTTCAATTGGCCAACCCCACAGCCTTGTTCATCTCGGCCGTGATCTTGTTGATCTTGGGCATGGTGCCCGGCATGCCGCATTTGATGTTCATCACCTTGGCCATGGCTTCAGCCGGTTTGGGTTTGATGATCATTACCCGCGAAGTGCAAGACGAACAAGCCGAGCAGGCCGTCAAAGATGCTGCGCCTGCAGATGCACCTAAAGAACTCGACTGGGACGATGTGGACCAAGTCGACCTGATTGGTTTGGAAATCGGCTATGGCCTGATTCCTTTGGTCAACGCCGAAACTGGCGGTGAGCTGATGACACGCGTCAAAGGCGTGCGCAAAAAATTGTCTGCCGAGTTGGGCTTCTTGGTGCAACCCGTGCGTATCCGTGACGACTTGAACATCGACCCAGACGCTTACAACATCGTCCTCAAAGGCGTGGTGCGTGGCAAGGGCGAAGTCAAAGTCGGCCGCGAATTGGCCATCAACCCCGGCCATGTGTATGGCCAGTTGGAAGGCATTGCCACCCGCGAACCCGCATTTGGTTTGGAAGCTGTGTGGATTGAACCTTCACAACGTGACCAAGCCCGCACCCTCGGCTACACCGTGGTCGATGCTGCCACCGCGATTTCTACCCACCTCAACAAAGTGCTGCGCGAAAACGCCTCGGACTTGTTGAGCCATGACGAAACCCAGCAGCTGCTCGACAAGCTCGCAGCCAAGTCACCCAAGATCGTGGAAGACTTGGTACCAGGCAAGTTGTCATTAGGCATCTTGACCCGCACACTGCAAAACTTGTTGCAAGAATCTGTGTCGATTCGTGACATGCGCACCATTGCGGAAGCGTTGACCGAAGCCAGCACCCGCACGCAAGACCCTGAACAACTCACTGCCATGGTTCGTCCCAAACTCGGCCGCATGATCATGCAAAGCTTGATCGACGGCGACAACGGTTTGCAAGTGATGACTCTGGAGCCTTCATTGGAACAACTGCTGCACAACGTGCTGCAACAAAGCCAACCTGGCCAAGCTGTGGTGATGGAGCCTGGGCTTTCTGAAAACTTATTTGCCGGTTTGCGCGAAGGCGCGCGCACCGTAGAAGACATGGGTCACCCCGCTGTGTTGGTGGTGTCCCCCGTGATTCGTGGCTGGTTGTCCAAAGCCGCACGATTCCGCGTGAACGATTTGACTGTGCTGTCTTACAGCGAAATTCCGGACGATCAGGCCGTCAAAGTGATCCACACCGTGGACGCCAAAGCCCGATAAACCGTAAACCTATAACAAAGACAGAGTGAGCTGACCCTATGGAACTCAAACGCATCCTTGCCCGCGACATCCGCGCTGCTAACGAAAAGGCCGTGGCCCAATACGGCCCCGACGTGCTCGTCATCTCGAGCGGCCAAGTCAATGGTTTGACTGAGCTGATCGTGGCGGTGGATCTGGCACCTTTGACGCCCGAGGAAGCCGATCCGTTTGTGAAAACCCAATACGCCACCACAGGCAAGCCCTCAGGCAAGTTTGATGTGTTGTTGGGTCAAACCATTGACCAAAACAAGCGTGATGCCCGCGAGCGCCAAGCCACCAAAGTGGCCAAGCCCATTGTGGAAATGGCGGCAAAACCTGCTGCGTCCAAAGCTAAATCAGCTGTCAAAGCCGTGGCACAACCCGTGGACGAATCCACCAAACGCGCTGCCGAAGAACACGACACCTTGCGTGGCCGTGAAATCGTGGCGCTGGTGCGTGAAGAACTCAATTCGCTGCGTCGTGAATTCAAACTGGGTCAGCAAATGGCCGCTTGGCAACAAGGCGGCATGCCTTTGCCCGCCGCCATTGCGCCACTGCGTGACGCTTTGAACGATGCGCCGATTCCTGTCGCTTTGCGCGCCTTGTTGATTGACAACATCAAAGACCACAACAACATGGCCGACGCCATGGGCGCTTTGAGCCGTCAATTGGCGCACTCTGTGGAACAAGAACAAGCCCAAACACCTGTGTCTGGCATTCATGCTTTGGCGGGCCCTTCGGGTGCTGGCAAGTCGATGATGGTGGCCCGCTTGGCGCAACACGCTGCCCAATTGCATGGCAGCGAAAAAGTCATGGTCATCAGCTTCCAAGACCAGCGTGCTGGCGCTTGGAACCAAACCCAATTGCTGTGTGCGCAGTCGGGCGTGGACTCGTTCCGTGCCACCAACGCATCCACGTTGAAGCTGTTGCTCGACGAGCACACCGACCGTCAACTCATCTTGATTGACACAGCTGGCGTGCAAATGAACGAGCGCTTGGCTGAGATCCGCGCGATGAACCTGAATGTGCAATGCCATGCCGTGATTCCGGCCGATGCCTCAGCGGCTAACATCCGTCGCGTGTTTGACCATGCCGACAATGTCTGGACATCTTTGATGTTGAGCAAGCTCGACGAATCAACACAGCCTTGGGCTTTGTTGCAGTTCTTGACCGACAAGTCATTGAGCGTCTCGGTGGCCAGCCATGGCGACCGCACGATTGATTTGGTGCAAGACGTGTCATTGGCAGGTTTGGTGCAATGCGCCCTCGACAATTTGCCTTTGCCAGAAACCGAAGAACAAGCGCAGCAAAATGCACGCGATGCCGCCGTGAATGAACTGGCGGTATCCAAGTTGTCGCAAATCGCAGCTAAATTCAAAACCGAAACCGAAACCACAGGCTTGACCCATGAGTAATCCACGCAAAACAGAAGTCATCGGCGTTGCCAGCGGCAAAGGTGGCGTCGGTAAAACCACCACCTCCATCAACTTGGCGGTGGCGCTCACGCAGTTGGGCCACAGCGTCATGTTGTTTGACGCGGATCTTGGTTTGGCCAACGCACAAATTGCACTGGGCGCACGCGCCGAGTACAACTTGGGTCACTTTTTGGCCGGTCAAAAAACGCTGCAAGAAATTCTCATCACCACCCGTCAAGGCGTGAAGCTCATTCCTGGTGCCTCGGGTATGCAAGAGTTGGCTGGTCTGAGCGACATCCAAGCGGCGAGCATCGTGCAGTCATTTGGTGTGTTGGCTGATGACGTGGACTATTTGATCGTCGACGTGGCCGCAGGCATTTCGCCTTCTGTGTTGTCGTTCTTGGCTGCTTGCCAACGCCGCTTCATTGTGGTGAAAGACGACCCATCGTCAATTGCTGATGCCTACGGCACCATCAAAATTCTGAGCAAAGAAATGGGTTTGGACGAAATCTATCTTTTGCCCAACATGGTCAAGAGCCAGTCAGAAGGCTGGAAGCTCTACAAAAAACTCAATGACGTCTGTGTGCGTTTCTTGGGCGAATCAGTGCACTACCTCACCTCGATCGAAGAAGACGAGATGGTGTTGCGCGCCCTCAAAAAATACCAGTCGGTGATGGAACTCGCCCCCGGTACAGCAGCCGCTCGTGACTACATGCGCTTAGCTGAGGCATGCACGCACTTGCGTCCGATTGACCACCCCTCGGGCGGTCTGCAATTTTTCATGGAGCGACTGATGCAAAACAGCTCGTCTGACACATGAGAACACTCTCTCCCGTACAAATGTACGAATCCTGCAAGCCCAAAGGCGAGGATTTGGTCATGGCCCATTTGGGCTTGGTCAAACGCGTGGCCTTGCACTTGAAGGCCCGCATCCCTGCGTTCATGGAGCTCGATGAGTTAATTCAAGTGGGCATGATTGGCCTGCTCGAAGCCTCGCGTGCGTTTGACCCCGTCAAAGGCATTGAGTTCGAAAATTTCGCCCACAGCCGTGTGCGCGGTGCCATGCTGGACGAAGTGCGACGCTTGTCGTTCTTGCCTCGCTCGGCGGTGGCTTTCAACAAAGAACACAACACCACGGTGCACGCCTTGGCGGCAGAGTTGGGCCGTACGCCCACGCAAGCCGAAATTGCCGAGTACATGGGTAAAGACCTCGAAGAGTTCCACAAAGAGCGCGGCAAAGCCAAACGCTTTGAAACCTATTCGATGGAAGTGGTCACCGAAGAGGTGATGACCATTGCCGATGACAGCTCGCAGCAACCCGAAGTGATCGTGGAAGAGGCGCAGTTCATGGATGCCGTGACCGACGCCATTGCCCAGCTGCCCGAGCGTGAACAGTTGGTCATGCAGCTCTACTACGTGGAAGAGTTCAACCTCAAAGAGATTGGTGAAACCTTGGGCGTGAGCGAATCACGCGTGAGCCAGATTTTGTCGTCGGTGGTCAAAAAATTACGTGGGACCTTGAAGGTCGACAACAACGCCGAGACAGAAAAGGTTGAGACAAGGAGACGCGCATGAGTAACTTCATGATGAACATGATCTCTTGGATCTTGCTGCTCTTGGTCATCTTGACGCTGTACCTCATCGACAAGATCAACCATTTGGCCAAGTTGTACGAGGCGCCCAAACCTGAAACCCCTGCTTTGCCTGAGTTTGAAACTGAGGTGCCTGGCGACTTGTTGTTTGCGGGCTTGGAAGGCAAGAAGCTGTGGGATGCCATGAGTGGCAAGCAAGTCGATGGCTTTGATGCCAGCATGATTGAGGCTTTGCGCCCTCATTACGAACCTATGTTGCGTGAGCACATCACGGCAACCTTCAAAGACGGCCTCGAAGATGTGGGCGGCGATGACAGCAAAGTTCCCAGCTCCATGCGAAAAATTTCAACGGCGCGTGGCTTCATCCAATCGTGGTTGCCACCCCAGCATTTGGGCAGCATTTACCGCAGTGCACTGGAGTTTGCCAGCACGTATGTGCATGATCCAGAGCCAGAAGTTTTGGTGCGTCTGAAACAAACCGTGGACAGCGTGGTGGACATGCTTTACCAACGTGTGGGCATCATCAACGAGGTGCCGTTCTCTGAATTCTTGTTTGAGGTGGTGCCTGTTGCCGATGAAGTGCAGCAAACCGAAGACGCTTTGTTGGCGTTGACCGATGAGTCGGCGCATGCGCACGGCTTAGGTGAGGGTTTGCTGGAAAACAGCCGCGAGCGCGAACTCAGCCCCGAAGACTTGGCGCAAGGCTTGGAACATGTGCAAGCCTATGAAGATCAGCAGCGGCAAGAAATTGCCGCTGAAACGATTGACGCCGTCATGCATGCCGAAGATGTGCATTCATCTACAGCGACGCTTGAGGCCAAGCCTGCTTGATATGACTTCTTTTGATCCTGTGACGAATGCCGCTCAAGTTTGCGCAGTCTCTTCCGATACTGCTTGTGTACGCTAAGAAATACACAGGAGTTATCAGATGCGAGCCAATTCACGAGCCATTCAAAGTTACGGTGATGTCAAAGTCAGCAGCGGCGTTGCCACGGCGAACAATGTGCAATTGATTCAAATGTTGTTTGATGGCTTGTTGGAGAGTTTGTCCACCGCGCGTGGTCATATCCAGCACAAAAATATCACAGAGAAGTCCAAAGCCATTGCACGTGCCAGCCGCATCGTGATTGGCCTGCAAGGTGCCCTGGATTTCGAAAAAGGTGGCGATCTGGCGAACAACCTCAATGAGTTGTACAGCTATGTGACCCGTCGTTTGTTTCACGCCAACGCGCACAACGATGTGGCGGTGTTGGACGAGATTCACGGTTTGATGCGCGAAATTCGCGACGCTTGGGAGGGCATGCCTTCCTTGGTGCCAGCGAGCAACCGACCTGTCAGCATGATGAACTGATGCGGCTTTTCTGCTTCTTAGCAGAATTGGCGTATTTATCAGTTAATCTTGCAGGCTATTCGGGACAATTTTTAGGCGCATCCAAGTTTTCAACTTGGGTGCGCCAACCTGCTTGGGGAGAGTGTTAGATGTCAGCAATTATTGGTTTGGTCGTACTGTTCATTTGCGTGTTCGGCGGTTTCGTGATCGCTGGCGGTAGCTTGGCGCCCATTATCAAAGCCACTCCCTTTGAGATGTTCATTATTGGTGGCGCTGGCGTTGGCGGCATGATCACCGGCAACTCGGGTGCGATTTTCAAAGGCGCTTGGGGTGGCATGGGCCGCGTGCTCAAAGGTCCCAAGTACCACAAGGAAGACTACATCGGCATCATCGCCGTGATCTCTAAGCTGATGAAAACACTCAAGGCCGAGGGTGCCGTGGCGATGGAATCGCACGTGGAGAACCCCGAGGCCAGTGCTATTTTTGGCGAATGTCCCAAGATGTTGCACGACCACGGCTTGGTGGGCTTGATTTGCGACACCATCCGTTTGATGGTGGTGTCTTCAGGCACTTTGAGCCCTTATGCGGTGGAAGACGTGATGACCACGGCGATCAAACACCACCACCACAGCGAAATGCAAAACGCAGATGCCCTGTCTACCCTCGCTGGTGCTTTGCCTGCGCTGGGTATTGTGGCGTGTGTGTTGGGTGTGGTGAAGACCATGGGTGCGATTGACCAACCTCCTCCTGTACTGGGCGCCCTGATTGGTGGCGCTTTGGTGGGTACGTTCTTGGGGGTGTTTTTGGCTTACGGTATTTTTGAACCGTTTGGTAAGCGCTTGGTGCAGATCATTGACGAAGACAGCGAGTCACTGAAAGTGGCACAGCAGGTGATCATTGGCAACATGCATGGTTACCCCGTTCCTTTGATCATTGAAGCCGCCCGCGTGTGTATCAACCACCACGCACAGCCTACCTTCGGTGAACTCTTTGATGCGTTGAGGAAATAATGGCTGACGAAAAAGACGCGGCCGCCGCACCCGAAGACGCCGAAAAGGCAGCATCAGAAGCCGCAGCAGCGGCTGCTGCCGCTGCTGAAGCTGCGAAAGCGGAAGAAGAAAAAGAGGAAGCCCCAGCTCCCGTCATCATCATCAAGAAAATCATTGATGATGGTCACGGTGGTGCTCACGGTGGTGCTTGGAAGATTGCGTTGGCCGACATGATGACGGCGATGATGGCCTTCTTCTTGTTGATGTGGCTGTTGGGCGCGTCCAACGAAGACCAGCGTAAAAGTATTGCTGACTACTTCAAACCCACCTCGCAAAGCTTGGTGGCGATTGGCCAATTGGCTGGCTCCAACGGTGTGTTGGGTGGCCGCTCCATCATTGACCCCGATGGTTTTCCGTTTGCGGCCAAGCAAACGGCGTTGCTCGAACGTTTGACCCCTCGCTCAGAAGGTGGCCCCAACCCCAGCACCGATCCCGGTCAAGAAAACAACAACCCCTACTCAGACCCAGACAAACTGACGCCTGAGCAGAAGAAAGAAATTGCTGCTGCGCAAGAAAAAGCCGACTTTGACAAGCTCGAAAAAGAAATTGAGCAAAAGCTGTCGGAAAACAAAAAGCTCGGTGGTCTGAAAGACCAGGTGTCAGTCACGCGTGACAAGCAAGGCCTTCGCATTGAGATCATCGACAAAGCCGACTTTGCCATGTTCCCTAGCGGCGGCATGAGCATGCAAGGCAAAGCCTCGAATCTGATCAGCGAAATTGCAGCGTCGTTGGCAGAAATGCCCAACAAGATTGCCATTCGCGGCCACACGGATAGCGTGCCGTTTAACAACAAAGAAGGCCGCAACAACTGGTCGCTCTCGGCGGAGCGCGCAGAAGTGACCCGTGCCCTGTTGGAAAAGAGCGGTATCAAAGAAAGTCGATTCGCCCGCATTGAGGGTGTGGCCGACACTGATCCGTTCAACCCCAAAGACCCACGCGATCCGCGTAACCGTCGCATGAGTATTACGGTGCTCTACAACGACCAAGACTAAGCAAGACTTAGACGTAAAAAAGGCAGCTCAATGAGCTGCCTTTTTTCTTGGGGTGCTGGCGCAGGCTTTAGGCCGCTGAACGCAGGTCGTACTTGTTGATCTTCTCAATCAAGGTGGTGCGCTGCAAATTGAGCAACTTGGCCGTGCGCGACACATTGCCCGAGTTGCGGCTCAAGGCTTGCTCAATGATGCTGCGCTCAATTTGCGCCATGCGCTCCTTGAGGGACAAGCCTTCGGGTGGCAACTGAGGCATGCCTTGCGCCAACATGATGATGCCCTCGATCTCGTTTTCTTCTTCCTCGGGCTGACCGTTCATCTCGGCCAGCACCTCGGGCGGTGGCGTCATTTCGAGTTTGGCCAACAACGGGGCTTGGGCTTGCAACTCGGCTTGGGCCGATACCAAACCTTTAGGTAAAAGGGTAGGCGGGATGGCGCGCAAGTCCAGCTCTTGACCCGCATACAAAGTGCTGAAACGGTCGACCAAATTGGACAACTCACGCACATTGCCGGGCCAAGGGTACTTTTGCAAAGCGTCTAAAAAGTCAGCTTTGAAGCGAATGGCTTGCTTGCCAAAGTTGGCGCATTTTTTAGCGAAAAAACCCAACAGTTCAGGCACATCCGTGTTGCGCTCGCGCAACGGTGGCGTCACCATGGGCAGCACATTGAGGCGGTAATACAAGTCTTCGCGGAACCGTCCGGCTGCAATTTCGGTTTCTAAATCGCGGTGAGTCGCTGCGACCACGCGCACATCCACCTGAACTTGGCGGGTACCGCCGATGGGGTCAACCGTGCGTTCTTGCAGAACTCGCAGCAATTTAACCTGCATGTCCAACGACATGTCGCCAATTTCATCTAAGAAGATGGTGCCGCCGTGGGCCAGCTCGAATCGACCAATGCGATCGGCCACAGCGCCCGTGAATGCGCCCTTGCGGTGGCCAAACAGTTCGCTTTCTAACAAGTCTTTGGGAATGGCTGCGCAGTTGATCGGCACAAAGTTGGCGCCACAGCGGTCCGATTGCTCATGCAGCAGCCGAGCCAATAGCTCTTTGCCGGTGCCGCTTTCGCCTGTGATCATCACGGTGGCGTTGGAGTTGGCCATCGTCGCGACCAATTGGCGCAATGTGGCGGCTGACTCGCTGGAGCCAATGAAGTTTGTCGTGGGTTTCATGTCAAAAATTCCTACACATCATTGTCTGCGAGACTGAATATTTCACAAGACAGAAAAAGTATTCGTCTTGAAAGTAATTAAAGATGACGGTGTAGCTGCCGAATCAAGGGGGAGACCTCTCAAGGACATAGACATGAACCGCACCACCCTTTGGGCTGTGACAGCCTCCGTATTTTTGTTGACCGCTTGCGCCAGCAAGGCGCCACCTGCGCCTGCGCCAGCACGCGTGGATGAAAGCGTCAACATGATCACGCCTATGACCCAAAAGCGCGAAACGCTGGTGGCCACGGGTTATGCGGTGATTAGTATTCAAAACCACCGCAACCCTGCCCAGCAACGCTTGTTGGCCATCCGCGCTTCCAAACTTGACGCTTACCGCGCCTTGACTGAACAGGTCTACGGCCAGCAGCTCGATGCCAGCACCACCGTGGCTGACATGACCGTGATGAGCGATACCTTCCGCGCCCGTGTGGAAGGTGTCATTTATGGCGCGGTGTTGGTCAGCATTACCCCTGTGGGCGATGACACCTACGAAACCACCATGTCGCTGGACCGCAATGTGGTGGGCGAGTTGCGTGCTCTGTACATCGCCAGCTTGGCCAACAAGCGCAACTAAGTCGCGCTGACGAGAACTTGCTGATGTGGATTTTGTCGCGCCAACGTTTGTGCCAGCTCGTTTTGCTGGGCTTGGCAGGTGTCAACTTTTCGGTCGCTGCGGCGGACCTGAGCGCTGAAGAGCGGCTCAAGGCCATTCGCGGTGCGATGGTGGACGCCGCCATGAAATCCAACACCCGGGTCAGTGCCACCAGTTGGATGGAGGGCGATGGCAAGTTGCGCGAGCTCAATCGTTTTTCTTCAGAAATTAAGCTGCGCGATTTGCAGGTTGCCCAATACGTGCGCGATGCTGGGCAACAGCCACAAGCTGAGTTGGTAGTCACTAACTCTATCGAGGCGGTGAAACCGGGGCGCTGTGAAGTACCCCAAGCCAAAGCCCCGTTGCGTCAGGTGATGACGGTGAGCTTGGAGTTATCCCAAGGTTTGGACCCTGTTCAGCGCTATCCAGCGCAACAGCTCGGATTTGTGGCGCGTACACGTTTGATGCAAGCGGCCGCGCGCTCAGAGCGCTGGCGTCTCATCAGTACCCAAGCGCAGCCGCGCACCTATGACCGTTTGATCCATGGCCATGGCGAAGAGCATGTGCAGTGGCATGCCCAATTGACGGTCACGCCTGTGCCTTTGGCGGGTGTGTCGGACGACTATTCGGCATTTGGCTTGGCGCTGCAAGTGAGCGGCCCCGGCCAACGCCAAGCTTGGTTCACCGCCCAAGAAATCGTGGTGCCCAGTTTGCCCACACAAAGCTACGGCACCCCTAAGCTGGACGCCGATTCTCATGCCGTCATCGCACGTGCGGTGACCGCCTTGGTTCAGCAACTTGAAAAGCAGTTGGCATGCGAACCACAAACCTTTGCGGTGGAGCAGTCCAACGGGCGCCTGTCCCTCAACGCAGGCAGCCATGCAGGCCTGCGTGTGGGCGACAAGCTCATGATTGCCGACCCCTCGGTGCTGCCGCGCCATACCTTGGAGCCAGGCGCCCTTGACGCTGCGGTGTTGGCCGAAGTCAAATCGGTCACGCCTTATCAAGCCGAAATCAAGCAAGTTGCTGGACGCAAACAAAAATTCAATGGGGCTTGGGTTGCTTGGCCTTACACGTATTAAAAAGTTGACGGGAGAACCGACCATGAACACGCCTATGACTTCCGTTCGCACTTGGCTGTGCTGTCTGATGCTGAGCACGCCCATGCTGGCACTGGCTGCTAGCCCCGCGCCGCGCATCACATACCAAGTGGTGTCGGGCGACACTTTGGACAAGGTCATCCGCAAAACCATGCCTGACAGCCCTTTGCGCGTTGAAATTTTGCGCAATGCATTTGTGCAGCAAAACCCACAGGCGTTCACCAAATCGCCGCCCCGTGCCTTGATGGCTGGTGCGGTGTTGAACGTCCCTAACCATGACGATTTGCTACGCAGCTACATGGTGCCGGGGCATGCGCCAGGCAGCAGCGGTATGCACCGCGGCGGCGGTTATTCCACGGCAGACATGAACATGAGCGAGCGCAAAAACTGGGTGCGCTTCCCCTAAGGGGCTGCCATGAGCATCTTGGGCCCCGAAGGCGTCCACGCCATTCCCCGCGTGGCGCCTGTTCATTTGGAGATGCGCACCGCGTATGTGGAAGCACCCACCGCGCGTCAACTGGGTTTGCATGATGGCCAAGTGGTGCAAGCCACGGCCACGGTGGTGAACCAGCAGCTCAAGCTGGTTCTTAATGAACACAGCTTCAATGTGCCGCTGTTCCCCTACATCAAAGAGGGGGACGCGGTGCCCTTGCGCGCGCAGCTTTTGCCCACGGGCAAGTGGGCTTTGCAACTTTTGCACACAGGCAACTTTGCTGGGCCAGAGGCCGCTCCCGCGGGTTTGCCCACACGCTTGAACAGTTTGTTGTTTCAACCCCCGGGCTTTGCCAACTTGCTCGCTTTGTTGCGACCTGGTGTGCTCGAGGGCTTGATTCCCCCTGTTCAAGATGCGGGTGATTTGAAAAAACGCATCCAAGGTCAACGCTTGAGCATGAGCAGTTTGCAGCCCCAAGCGTTGAAGCGTTTCATTCTGGGTCACACCAAAACCAGCGAAGCCAGCTTGGCCGAAGGCGAACCCGTGGCGGACAACACCAAATTGTTGCTGCGCTTGCTCATGGCCGAGCGCGAACGTGTGGAAGACCAAGACAGCGTCGACAACCAAGACAGCCTCAAACACGCCTTGGACGAGCTGGAGGCTGCGCAGGTGCAATCGAGCCAAACCGTCCACAAAGGTGATTTGCAGTTTTCTCTGGTCATCCCGTTCCGAGATGCCGATCCTGTGGCCTTGCATTTCGACCAAAAAGGCAACAAGCCGGGGCAGCCGAAGAATCCGCTGGTGGTCAACATGCACACCCAAAGCCGCGTGCTGGGCGAGGTGTGGCTCAAGACCACCATCAGCAACAGCGCGCAGGTCGATTTGACGATGTGGGCCTTGCGCAAAGACGTGGCCGATTTGGCTAAGTTCAATGCCACCGAGCTCACCGATGAGCTGGAGGGCGCAGGCCTGCGCATGGGCAGTTTTCAGGTCTACAACGCGCCACGGCCAGAGGCGCAAGAAGACCATCCCCCGCCAGACCATGGCTGTGTGATTGACACCCGCGTATGACCGACAAGCACTACATGCAAGCCGTGGCCCTGGAATATGGCCGCAACAAGGCGCCTGTGCTCACCGCCAAGGGCGACGATGAGCTGGCGCGCCGCATCGTGGCTGAGGCCAAAAAGCAGGGCGTGTATGTGGCCGAAGACCCACGGCTTTTGGCCATGCTGAGTCGCCTCGATGTGGGTCAAGAAATTCCAGAAGACATGTTCACCGCTGTCGCCGTGATTTTGGCATGGGTGTATTGGCTCAAGGGCATGCAGCCCGGGGATGAAAAATCAGAAAAAGCCTGATCGGCTTGAAAGTCTTTACGCCTCGGCGTAACCACGGCCACCGCTGCCGCGTCGCCCACCGCGCGAGACCTTGCCCAAACGGTCGTAAATTTCAACCGAGCTGGTAGGGTCATCCACTTGCATGCTTTGTAGGGCGCCTCGGATGGCGTCAATTTTGCGAACAATCAGCACTTCGTTGCGGCGATGCATGTCGCGGCAGTGGGCCATGTGTTCTTTGAAGCCGTCCCATTCAGGGCCGAGCGCATCGGCCGACTCTGGGCCGTGGATGCCGGCCAATTGGGCGAGCTGCTGCAACAGCTCGTTTTTAGAAGCTTGCGACGCTTCGAAGGCGTCTAGGTTTTGCACTTTCAGATGCGCGAACTCTTGTTCGAGCATGTCTTCCAGCGTTTGTGCCAAAGCCAAGGCCTGCTCCAGCGAGGAGGCCTGTGTGTCAACGGCAACCGTGTTCATATCGGAGATCAACTGTCGTTCAGTTGCCGATCATTTTTTCGAGGGCCACAAAGTTTTCGGCAATGCGGCGTGGGTTCACAGGGTAGTTGCCTTCCTTGATCGCCTGCTTGATGGCCTCAACTTTGGAGCGATCGAAGTCTGGCTCAGCCATGACTTTTTGGGCGACGTTGCTCAAGCTCACTTTATCTGCTCCTGCGGAAGATGCTTTCTCCATAGACGGAGCCAAGTCTTCCTTGGCCTGCGCTGCAGAAGGGCTTCGTTTTTCGACTTTGTCGATGGCACTGCGAAGCGCAGCGTTCGATTGCGTCATCCGACCGTAGTTTGAAATAGCGTCATTCATGATGTTTTTCACTTTCCTTAACCCGTTGTGCGGGTCAAACTTTTTCACAACACTTCAATCGACCCCAAATTTTAGAACTTGAGTGTTTTCTTGAAATATTTTTTAAATACCACTTTTCACCTCAGTTTGGCGGCATTCGGTCCGGTAATCACGCCATATAGTGATCGACCCGACTCGACATTTTTTAAGCGAATTTGCTCACCTAGACCACCATCTTGCAACGCTTCCGCGCGCATCGTGATGGAAAAACCTTGTCCTTCGCCTGCGGTGACCTGAACTTCTTGCCCGCGCTTGACCAGCACTGCATTCTTCACATCGTAGGAGCGTAGCGGGGTGTTGGGCGTGAGATCACGCACCAGCTCCATGTTTTTCAGCAATTTAAGGTCAGTGATGATCTGGTTTTCCATGCCCGCCGCAGGCATGTCGGCATAACTGAACATCTCTGGCTTGATGACGGTGCCGCGCTTGAGCAGTTCTTTAGACACCAACACTTTGTACAGCGCAGGTGCCGATGGGCTGGCGCGATTCACAGATGCATTGACTTGGCCCGTGGTCACGTTGACGAAAAGTTGCCAAATTGGTTGTGCGCAGCGAACACGCAGGGCGGGTTGATTAGGAAACGGTTGATCAAACTGCAGGTTTTGTTGACAGTTTTGTACCGTGATGCGTGGGTCCACCGGCACCACTTGCACCGGTTTACCCTGAAAAGAAGGGTGGTTGGCAGCCCATTGCTGCGCTTGTTGTTGCAAGGCGTCAAACGCGCCATTGCTCACCGATGAATCTGCTGCCAACCCAAGCTGGGCATGGCTTAGCACGCATGCGACCAGCCACAAGCCCCAGCGCTTGAAGCGTGGGGTGTCGGCATTTTTTAGGCACAGCATTTGCATAGTCATTCGGGTCAGTGTTGATGTTTTGACATGTGTTCAGACCCAACCCTTCATGCAAGAACGAAGCCAACTTTTAAAACGGACCGACTAAACGGAGCCCTCCATGCGACTCGACCCGTCCTACAACCCTCAGGTGAACACCACCGATACCTCAGGCAGCCTTAAGCTGCCGCGGAGTCCGTTGGCGTACGCCCGTACCGCGCCTGCTTTCACGCGCGCGATGGCCAGTGCCACGCAATCGGGTTCGCTGGCACCCGAGGGCAGCACGGCGGCGTGGGGCACTTCGGTCCGATCAGGCCAAACCTTGACAGGCATCGTGCGTGAGCAAATGGCTGCGCGCGGCGTGAACATTTCAAACAACGAAGCCATGCGCTTGGCGCAAACCGTGGCGCGCTCCAACAACATCGCCAACCCCAACATGATCCATCCAGGTCAGCAACTGAATCTGGACAGTTTGAATTTCTCTCTGCAGCAAGCGCAGGCTGTGAACCAAGCCATTGCGGCGAACAAAGCTGCAGCGGCAGCCGCTGTGGCACCTGCTGTCACGCCGGCAGCGAACGTCAACACACTCAATACCAATACACAGATGGGTGGGACCGCATTGGCGGGCACCGCACAGGTGCAGTTGCTCACGCGCTCCGACCGCAGTGGCAACGTGGTGCTTGAGAAAACCATCGACCGCGCGATTGAAAAAGGCTTCATCCCCGCGCAAGACAAACAAGCCGTGATGAACAAGATTGTTCAACTGTCGCAAGAGCACCGCTTCGCCCCCGATGACTTTGCCCGCCTCACCTTGATGGAGAGCGATGGCATGAATCCCAAAGCCACCAACAACCGTTGTCACGGCATCATCCAGTTTTGTGATGGCCCTGATCGCGGCGCTGCCAGCGCAGGTTTTGGTGCCAACCCCAAAGCCATTCTGGGCCACAGCGTGTTGCAGCAGCTCGACATGGTGGGCAAGTATTTTGATGACACAGGTCTGAAGAACTTTGGGCCTGTCGGTTTGGATGATCTGTATTTAACAGTGCTCACGCCAGCCGCACGTAACGAAACGCGTCCCAATGCGGCTTTGAACATTCCAGGTCAGCAAGCGGCTTACTTGCATGTGAACCGTGACATGCGTGCGCCCATCACGCGTAATTCCATCTTGGCGGGTTTGCATCAAAACGCCAATGAACGTTTGGGTACGGAAGTGGCGCAACGCCCCTCCATGCAGGCAGCTCGCTTGAGCGCCTATGCCGCACAAGCGGCTGTGACGGAAGTTCGCTAATTTCACGTCAGCGGCAAAGATTTGCCGCTCATACCGTCAAAACCGCCGTGGCACGGCTCTTGCATTAATCGACACGAGGTCTCACAACTTGAGGCCATATGTCAATAAACAGGAGTCTTGTTATGGACGTTTTCAACTCAGCTTTCGGAATACATGAGCGTGCGCTCGGCGTGAGAAGCCAACGCATGGAAGTGTTGGCGCGCAACATCGCCAACGCCGACACGCCTAACTACAAAGCACAAGACGTTGATTTCAAGGCCATGCTCAAAGAAGCCAAGACTGAGTATTTGACCGCCACCAACGAAAAGCACTACGCCGGCCTGACCGAAGCGCCAGACAACGGCATGCGTTTTCGTACCCCCTTTAACAGTTCATTCGACGGCAACACCGTTGAGATGAACGTCGAACAAGCCCAATACGGTAAGGCGGCAGGTGACTACCAAGCCACCTTGCAATTCTTGCAAAACCGCATTGGCGGTTTGCGTAAAGCCATGCGCGGAGAGTAATAAATCATGCAACTCGATAACGTCTTTGGTATTGCAGGCACCGCGCTGAACGCGCAAGCCATTCGCATGAACACCACTGCTTCTAACTTGGCCAACGCCAACTCTGTGGCGGGCTCTGAAGAAGAGGCCTACCGTGGTCGTCGCCCACTCTTCAAAGCATTGATGCAAGAAGAAATGACCCACGCTGGCGCGCAGTTCGTCGGTGGTGTCAAGGTGGACCGCATCGTCAATGACCCAGCTCCTATTCGTAAAACATGGGAGCCAGGTAACCCACTCGCCGACAAAGAAGGCTACGTCTTTCACTCCAACGTGAATGAAATGTCCGAGATGGTCGACATGATGGCCGCCTCGCGTTCTTACCAAAACAACGTCGAAGTGGTGAACACCGCACGTCAACTGATGATGCGCACCCTTGAAATTACTAAGAGCTAATTAGGAGTCTTACATGGCTATCGATACATCGTCTTCTATTAGCGGCATCATGACAACTGCGCAATACAACGCGCAAAAAGCAGCGACCCCGCAAAGCACAAGCATGGGACAGTCCGAGTTCTTGACACTCTTCACCACACAGTTGAAGAACCAAGATCCGACAGATCCTGTGAAGAACGAAGCCTTCGTGGCTCAGCTCGCCCAGTTCTCGCAACTCGAAGCGACGACCGCCATGAAAACGTCCATGAACAGCTTAGTTTCCACCATGAGCAATGACCGCATGTTGGGCGCCGCTTCATTGATGGGCAAACAAGTGGCCGTGCCCGATGGTCCTGTGGAAGTCACAAGTACAACAGTCTCGCAAGGCACGATCAATGTGCCAGCTGGCGCTGACGGTATTCAATTACAGGTGTTTGACAACAAAGGCATCTTGGTGCGCACCCAAATCATGGGCGCGCAGGCGCCAGGCGACGTCACCTTGTCATGGGATGGCATGAACGATGGTGGCACAGCGGCCGCCAACGGCACCTACCGCTACGTGGCCACCGTCAATAGCAAAGGCACGATGAGCAAGCCGACGGTGAACACCTACGCCACGGTGACAGGCGTCAGCAGTGCGGGCACTGCCGATGGCGCCATGTTGCTCGAGGTTGCAGGCGGCAAGACGGTCAACTTGGCCGATGTGAAACGCATCGTCAATTAATTTCAGATTCAAGAATTTCTCTCAGGAGCTAAAGCACCATGTCCTTCTATACCGCACTCACAGGTTTGAACGCCGCGACCGCACAAATGGGCGTCACGTCCAACAACATTGCCAACGTGTCGACCACCGGTTTCAAACGCAGCCGTACCGACTTTGGCGATATTTTTGCGACCTCGCCGCTGCAAAAAGCGTCGGCCACCATCGGTCAAGGTGTGGCGCTGAAAAAAGTGACACAGGAATTTGGTCAAGGTAACTTGGTGTTCTCATCCAACACCTTGGACTTGGCCATCAGCGGTGACGGCTTCTTCCCCTTGAAGTCACAAGACGGATTTCAGGACATCTTCACGCGTAACGGTGTGTTCATGATGAACGACCAATACAACGTGGTGAACTCGGCAGGACAAAAATTGATGGCGGCGTCAGTTGACTCGTCCGGCAAAGCGAACTTGGATGACATGAACGTGTTGACCATTCCGCAAAAAACAACGGGCATGGCCATGCAAACCAGCAAGGTGCAACTGGGTTTGAACTTTCCTGCGGACGCCAGCGTGATCAACAAGGCCTTTAACCGTAACGATCCCGCGACCTACAACAAGAGCACGGCTTTGACGGTGTATGACGCAGGTGGTAACTCCTATCTGGCGTCTGTTTACTACGTCAAAACACAAAACGCGAGCCAAGCGACACCTAACAACAAATGGCAAACCTATGTGTATGTGGGTGACAAGCTAGTCAATGCCTCTTTGCAGCAAGCCACCAACACGACCGGTGACGTGATGTACGTCAATAAGTATGGTGAGTTAAAAGCCAAGGCTGACTTTAAGACGCCTTCTGAAATTGCTGAATTGAACAGTAGCTTTTCTAAGAAAACTGTGAAGTTTTCTCTGGATGACTTGACCGACATTCGTACCTCACAGCCTGCGACGGTCAATGCAGGTTTGGCGACAAGTTTGGGAACGGGTTCGAACGATGGCGTGGACTTTAGCAACTACGTCAACATGAATAAAACCGAGCTGTTAGGGCTCCAAGGCAGCAGTGGTGTCACATACACCTTGAAGACCCCTGCATTGAATGATGGCTTCACGGTCACCTTTGGTCCTGCTGCGGCTCGTGTGCCCGTTAGCGTAGATCCTGATGGTTCCAAGGCGCCTACGGCGCTTGACATTGCGACGGCATTGAACAAGAACGCCAGTTTTTCTGCCTCATACGTTGCCCAAGCCCCAAGTAGCACCCAAATCACTGGTGTCAATTTTGCAACCGCTGGCGAATCGGTGAGTGATTTCAAGAGCTTCTCCATGACCTTGAATGGCAAGGTTTTGTCTTTCTCAAACATTGCACCAGGCACAGCCACGATGACCGACTTGGCTGCAACTTTGCAGGCACGTTTGCGCAATGAAGACAGTGGCAACACAGATCTGACGGTCAAAGTTGTGAACTCCTCTGCCAACGATACCGCTGGCGATTTACAAATCATTGATGCAGCAGGTCGTACGGTCAGTGCGGTGTCTTTGTTAAACCAATCAGCGACTGCTGCGGGTGGTACAGCTAGCTACCCCAATCCCACATTGAAAATTACGGCGATCGATCCCAATGTCAGCTCACTGGCCATTGAAGAAGAGTTTGTGATCAAGCAAGGCAGTGACAGCATAAGTGCTGCCACAGTGGCCGGGACGACCACGGTGACTTCCAGCGGTGGTTTGGCATTGGACGCGAATAGCACACCATACCCACGCAGTGTGGCCAGTTACACGATGGGAACAGGCCCATTTAAAGCCACCTTCCATGGGCAGCCCACGGATATCACGGTGGCAGGTGACACAACGGACACATCGATTGCTGGGTTTGTTGCTAAGTTGAATGCCAACGAGGCGTTTTCTGCCTCTTACACGGCCGTGGCCGGTACAACGACGATGGAAGTGATTGCGAAAGATCCCACGGTGTCCTCACCCACATCGATCACGACGGATTTGCAAATTTCCAACACCACATCAGGCGCATTTGCGGCTGTGACGGCCTCAGCCACCAACGCGACAGCTGCGCTGGGTAGCTATTCCAAGGCGGCAGGTGCACCCGCTAGCTACGCTGGACAACACAGCATTGACGAACTGAAAAATCTATTCACGGTGAACGTGGATGGTTCTTTGGATGGTGTCACGGTTGGTTTGGATCGTTTGATTGAATCCATGAAAAATCAACCTGCAGCGAATCAAAAGTTGTCGGGTACGCAAATCGCGGCTGAACTCACAAACGAGATTCAGCGTTTGTATGGTGACGAAAAACCATTCAACTTTTCTACCGTGGGTACGCCAACGTTTTCTTTGCAGTTGACTTTGTCATCGAACAAATCAACCTTAGACAAGTTGCACATTGATTTGTCAACCAAGGGCGATATGAAGCCTGAGGATTTGGTGCGTGAAGTTCAAAAACAAATCAACGATAACGCGTCATACAAAGACAAGCTTTCCGTGTCCTATGACACACAAACTCAAAAGTTGGTTTTTGCACCGACAGGTAGCAATAAGGTGACCGTTACGAGTGACCAGACTGCGATTGGCTTGACGGATCCTTTGGTTCAAGGTGTGAACGACGATTCAGTGGGTTTGGCCTTGTCGCCCTCCGTGTCAACTTCGCCTTTCCGTGCGTTGAATGACCAGCGCTACGGCATGAAAGTTGAATACGATGCCGTGAAGCAATCGTTCGTGTTCAAGTCGGGCTCCACCGGTGACACATCGAGTATCGTGATTTCCGATATTCGTCCTGGCAGCTTGGCCACGCAAACGGACAAAGGTTTGGGCATGACGGGTGACCCCGCCAGCTACTCCGTGTCGCCATCGACCATCGACGCATTGCGCGGTATTGCCTCTAAGCCAGCCGTTCTTACCGGTAACGCTTTGGCCATCAACATTGATAACAACTTCTCAGTGGACGCGACCAACAACCAGTTCGTGGTGTCGGTCAACGGCATCACGGGCACAGTGACTGTGCCGCCTAAAGATACCTACACCTTGGGTACCTTCATGGAAGCGTTGCAAAACGGCATCAACAACCTGCAAAGTTCCAATAAAACTGGTTTGACACCAGAGTCAGTGAACGGCGTGAAGGTGAGCTACAACAGCACCAAAAATGCATTGGAATTCACCACGGGTACAGCCTCTACGGACTCATACATCAAAGTCACAGGTGACGCGAAGTGGGGCTTGGACGGCTTAGATGCGCAATTCGGCTCCACCACGACGTGGATCAAACCCAAGGCCTTCACCGATGAAAAAGGCGCCACCGTCTACATCGATGGCTTCGGTGCAGAAACATCCAGTGCAACGGGTTTTGATACCTTGCCTTCATGGTCACCGGTCTACTTCGACAAAGGCGAGCTGACCTTTGACACCGCGGGTAACTTGGTGTCACCCAAGCAAGGCGCGCAGTTGGACACGGTGTACTTGCCAAACGGTAAGGGCGCTTTGACCATCAACATCGACTACTCCAAGTCCACGCAGTTTGCGTCACCGTTCTCGGTGTTGTCGCAGTCGCAAGACGGTGCACCTGAAGGTGACTTGGTCGGCTTGGCCATCAAGGATGATGGTTTGGTGCAGGCCAGTTATTCCAACGGCGCACAAAAGTCATTGGCCAAAGTCGTGTTGGTGAACTTCTCCAACGCCTCTGGTTTGCGTCAGATTGGCGATACCAACTATTACAAGTCTTCTGAATCGGGTACCCCTAAGTACGGCGAAGCCGGTTCAGCAGGTTTCGGTACCGTGCGCTCAGGCGCCACCGAGCGTGCCAACGTGGACTTGACCCAAGAATTGGTGGACTTGATCACTGAGCAGCGTAACTTCCAGGCCAACGCCAAGGCCATGGAAACCAGCACCTCGATGACCAACACCATCATTCAGATCCGTAACTAATCAGTTGCATTAAGAGCCTGATATGGACCGCTTATCTTTCAACGCGATGGCCGCGATCAACGAAGACCGTTTGATCCGCCAACAGTTGTCCAACGACATCGCCAACGTCACCACCGTCGGTTTCAAGCAAACCTTCGAAGCCACCATCCAACCGCACCAAGCGGTGGGTGAGGGCTTTGATTCACGCTTGCAACCCCGTCTGTACACCACAGACCGTGTCCGTTTGGATGCGGGGCCTTTGATGGTGACGGGCCGTGATTTGGATGTGTCTTTGAACCACAAAACCGTCATGGGTGTCATGGGCAATGACGGAACGTTGGCATTCACCCGCCGTGGTGACCTGCGCATCAACCCCAATGGCGTGCTGGAAACCGGTTCCGGCCACATGGTGCAAAGCCAAGATGGCGGCCCCATCACCATTCCTGTGGGCTCCATCGTGAACATCACCAATACAGGCCAAATCTACGCGGTAGACCCCACCCAGCAAGGCGTTCCGCAAGAGCAGCTGGTGGGCAACATCATGCTGCGCGATGCCAGCACCACCCATCTGATCAAACGCGAAGACGGTTTGTTCCGGGTTGACGAAAAACCAGTTGGCACGGACTTTGCAACTGGTCCTGAGCCAGTTTCTTTGACACCCAAGGCCCTAGAGGGCAGCAGTGTCAATCCAATGGCATCGATGGTGAAGCTGATTGAACAGAGCCGCTCGTTTGAGCACCAGGTTCGGATGATCAAAGAAAGCAAATCCAACGATGAGTCGGGCGCCTCCATGATGAAGGTGTCCTGAATTTGACAGATTAAAGGGGGCGATTAGCCATGGACGCATCATTGTGGGTAGCCAAAACGGGTCTTGACGCGCAGCAAACGCGCATGAACGTCATCTCGAACAACTTGGCCAACGTGAATACGACTGGCTTCAAACGCGACCGTGCCGTTTTTGAAGACTTGCTCTATCAAAACGTCAAGCAACCTGGTGGTCAAACCACCAACAACACCTTGTCCCCTACCGGCTTGATGCTGGGTACGGGTGTGAAGATCAATGCCACTGAAAAACTGCACTTGCAGGGCAACTTGATCAACACCCAGTCGCCGCTCGATTTGGCGGTCATGGGCAATGGCATGTTTCAAATTCAAATGCCAGATGGCACCACGTCGTACACACGCGACGGCAACTTCAAAATCAGCAACACAGGCCAAATCGTGAATGCCTCTGGCTTTCCACTGATTCCCGCCATCACCATTCCTGCCAACACATCAGCTGTGACTTTTGGTCAAGACGGCACAGTGTCGGTTGAACTCGATGCCGGCGGTGGTTCGCAAAACATTGGCCAAATTCAACTTGCACGTTTTGTGAATCCAAGCGGTTTGAAACCCATTGGTCAAAACTTGTACGAAGCGTCGCAAGCCAGCGGCGTGGCTCAAATCCTCACACCTGGCCTCAACGGTGCCGGTGCTTTGAAGCAGGGCTCGCTTGAGGCCTCCAACGTGAACGTGGTGGAGGAAATGGTCAACATGATCGAGACCCAACGCGCTTACGAAATCAACTCCAAGGCCATCTCTGCGGTGGACGGTATGTTGAAGTTCTTGAACCAAAACATCTGATTGAGGTTCCTCATGATTGCCCTTCGTTTCCTCGCGCTGATCGCCATCGTTTACTTGCTGCAAGGCTGCGCCGCCGAACCCGTCGACATGGTGCTTCGTCCTTCGCCCGAGTTCCAACCGGTGTACCCGTTGGCCAGCGACCGGCAAAAAGTTGCCACCGGTGGCATTTACAGCAACCGGCAAAGTGATGCCTGGTTTGGCCGTGGCCGCAATTACCAAGTGGGCGACATCATCACCGTGTTGTTGAATGAATCGACCCAAGCCGCACGCACACAAAACACCGATGTGAGCCGTGAGTCTAAAAACTCATTGCCCTCAGGCTTCAATACCAAGATCGGCACGTTTTCGCCTTTCTTGAACGGCATTGATGTCAACAACAACACCAACAGCAGCAAAGGCGAGGGCAAGGCCGGCCAACAAGCGTCGCTGGCAGGTTCTGTAGCCGTGACCGTGGTTGAAATTTTGGCCAACGGCAACTTGATGGTGCGTGGCGAGAAAAAACTCGGTCTGTCTGAAGGCACCGAAGTGATTCAAGTCTCTGGCGTGATTCGCCCTGAAGACGTGGGCCCCAACAGCACCGTGCAATCACGCCGTTTGGCCAATGCACAAATCGCATATCGCGGTTCGGGTGATTTGGCCAATGCCACCAAAGCCGGCTGGGGTACCAGCTTGATGCACAAATACTGGCCTTTCTAAGTATGAAAAACTTTTCCTCTTTCTTGCGTGTATGCGTGACCAGCCTGTGCGTCTTGGCCGCAGGTGCCGCGCACGCTGACCGTGTCAAAGATTTGGCCACGCTTGCTGCCCAACGCCCCAACCAATTGATTGGTTATGGCTTGGTGGTCGGCTTGCAAGGCACAGGCGATGACGCGTCGGTGCCCTTCACCACGCAAAGCATGAAAGCCATGCTGTCGCAAATGGGCGTGCGCATTGACGGTCCATTGACCGACTTTGAACAAGCAGCCACTGCGGCACGTGTGGACATCAAAAACACCGCGGCCGTGTTGGTGACGGCAGACTTACCGGGCTTTGCCAAACCCGGTCAACGCATTGACATCAACGTGTCTGCGATTGGCAAAGCGTCTAACTTGCGCGGCGGTAGTTTGATCATGACGGCCATGCGTGGTGTGGACGGCGAAATTTATGCCTTGGCTCAAGGTGCTTTGACCGCCACCGGCATTGATGCCAGCGCGGCTGGCTCCAAAGTGCAAATTGGTGTGCCAACTTCGGCCCGCATTCCTGGTGGCGCGATTGTGGAGCGCATTGTGGACACGCCTTTCGAGTCTGCTGAAAACGTGATCTACAACATCCGTGAAAACGATTTTTCGACCACGACGGCTATCGTCAACGCGATCAATAAAAAATTCGGCGGCGACGTGGCACAAGCCATTGATGGTGTATCGGTATCGGTACGAGCCCCTCAAAACTTGAATCAACGCGTGGCATTCATGAGCATGGTGGAGTCTTTAGAAGTCACCCCAGGTGAGCCCCCTGCACGCGTGGTGATCAACTCACGCACAGGCACGGTGGTGATCAACCGTTCGGTCCGCGTCACAGCGGCGGCCGTGTCACACGGCACGATCTCGGTGGCCATCACGGCGACCAATGAAGTGTCACAACCCAACATGCTTGCCGGTGGCCAAACCACCGAAGTGCAAAACGCCGACATCAAAGTGGCCGAGCCGAACAAGCCTATGTTCTTGTTCCAGCCTGGTGTCGAGTTGCGTCAAATTGTGGATGCGGTCAACCAAGTGGGTGCCACGCCTTCTGCATTGATCGCCATTCTTGAAGCCTTGAAAAGCTCTGGCAGCCTGCGCGCCGAGCTGGTCATCATCTAAAGCGAACAGACATGAGCAGCCCCGTCGATACCTCCACCTCCAAGTCCTATATGGACTTCTCGGGCCTGGGCGAGTTACGCGGCAAGGCTCAGCAAAACCAAGACAAGGCGCTGAAAGAATCAGCGCAACAGTTTGAAGGTCTCTTCATTCAAATGATGTTGAAGTCCATGCGTGAGGCCAATGCGCCCATGAGGGATGAAGACAACCAATCGCAAGCCATGGACACGTTTGAAGGCATGTTTGACAAAGAAGTGTCTTTGCAAATGTCCAAGCGTGGTGCCATGGGTGTGGGTGCATTCATGGAACGCGCGGTGAAGCAACAAGGCGCGCCACAGTTGAGTGCCGCAGACATGCTCAAAGCGCGTGAAAAAGCAGGCATTCCGCTCAATCCCAAACAAGAACCGATGGCGTTGCCCACGGCTGCAGATTTGGCCAAAGGCATCCTCATGGAAAAGCCTGCGCGCATCAAGAGCTTCCAAGAGTTCAAGATGCCGTTTTCTGGGGGCGTTAAATGAGTGACATGCTAGGAATTGCCAGTGGTGCAATTGGTGCTTATCAGCGTGCGCTGAGCACCGTCAGTAACAACATTGCCAACGTCAATACCGAAGGGTATTCACGCCAAGATGTGGTGTTGGCAGACTCTGCGCCTAAAAAGATGGCCAGCATGTACATGGGCACAGGCGTCATGCTGCAAACCATCAAGCGCCAGTTTGATGCCTTTGCAGAATCCAATTTGCGCAGCAGCACCAGTGACTTGTCGAGTCAAAAACCCATGGTGGATTACGCCAAACGCGTCATGGACATCATGGGTGACAAGAGCATTGGTTTGAGCTCTGCGTTTGATGACTTCTTTGCAGCAGCAGGCGCGTTGTCGGCTGACCCTGCATCGACCGTCTTGCGTACCAGTTTCTTGCGTAGCGCAGACGGCGTAGCCGCAAGATTTGGTGAACTGTCCAAACAATTGGATTTGGTCTCCACAGAAACCCGCCAAGGTATTCAAAGCGTGGCAGACAAAGTCAACACCTTGACCAGTCAATTGGCCTTGATTAACCAAGGCCTGACGAAATCTCCCAACCTCGAAGGTCAGCCTGCAGAGTTGCTGGATCGACGCGATTTGACTTTGCGTCAACTCTCTGAATTGACGCGCATCAAAACGACCTACACCTCCAACGGCCTCGTTAACGTGAGCTTGGGTACAACGATGACCGATGGTTTGGTTGTTAGTGGTATCAAAGCACGTCCGATCGGCATTGATAGCCAAGTCAAAGACAAGGTGGAGCTGGTCATCGACCCCTATGGTAAGACCGAAACTTTGGCCAATGCTAGCGGTGGTTTGTTGGGCGGTTATCAAAGCTTCATTGCACAAGTTTTAGAGCCGACACAGAAAAGTTTAGATTCATTGGCCAAGACATTTGCGAATGAATCCAACACCATTCAGCAAAACGGAATTGATGGTTATGGACAAATGGGGCAAGACTTGTTTGGCTTTGACCCATCGTCAACTAACCCTGCTGCAGCAATTCGCATGTCGATCAATGACGGCATGCGCATTTCTACAGCAGGCCAATTCCGTGTCAGCGAAGGCAACAGCAACGTCACGACCACACGCGCTAGTGTGAAGTTCACAGGTGTGAAGCCAAGCGCGTCACTCAGCAACACACAGCTGGTCAACAACCCTAACCAGAGCGCAGGTGTGACATTCAAAGTCGATGGTTCACGCGTGTATACGCCAGTGACCACACTGTCAGCCGGTGTGAAAGCGGCGTTCTACCTTGACCAAGCAGAGCCTGGTCAACAGTTGCAAGTCTTGACGCGTGATGGCCGCCAAGTGCTGGGCCAAACATTGACTGAAACAGAAAAGTTTCAGCTCTTCACGCCTGCCAACGGGTTTACAGCAAACGCCACTTACTCAGACCAATATTTGAATCAGTCGGGTGTCAATGGCTACCGCGGTTTAGATATGTTTTACGGTGCGAAGGCTGATGTGTTGTACGCACAAAACTTCGATCAAAACGGTGTGGCCGCACAGCCCATCCCGATGCCTGCCAACTTAGAGTCCGCGCGCATTGTCAACAATGAAAACCTAATTGCCGCAGGTGCCATCGTGCTCAATGGCATCCCATTGGATGCACTAGAGCCCACCAAAGATGCTCAAGGTAACGTGATTGCAGGTTGGAACGCCACGGATGTGCGCAACTTGATCAATGCCAAGTCAGATCAAACCCATATTCGGGCAGAAGTGTTCAGTCAAATTCACGTGCCTGTCTCCAAGATCGATGTATCCAAAGGGCTGGTCTTGAATGGCGTGTCCATTGGCACACCGTCGCTGGCCGAGCAACACGCGGCCGACTACGCGCCTTTGACTTGGTTGGCCAAAACCATCAATACTGCATTCAACGGTGCACTCACCGCATCGACCAACGCCAAGGGTGAGTTTGTGTTGGAAGGCACGGGGGGCGACCCCATCACGGTTAATGCCGTGCAAGGTTCAAAAAACCCTAGCTTGAACGCACTCGATTTGGCGGTTGGTACCTACAACCCACAAGTGCGTATGGTGCAAGTGGTGCGCGACATGCACGTCTCTGCTTCGGATTTGGATTTCAGCAAGCCCTTGCAAATCAACGGCGTGAACTTCAGTGAAGCCGCTTATGAGGCTTCGGACACGGGCAACTTGAGCGTGGTGTTTGGCTCACCACTCACCACCGTGCAGGTCAATGCTGGTGATCCTCAAGGCAGCTTGCAGGCGATGGCGACAGCGCTGAACCAAGAACCTAAATTCAACACCGACTACAAAGCCGCTGTGGTGGCAGGGCGCTTGACGATTTCTCCGTTGAACGCTACTACCACAGACACGGATTTGGCCAACGCCTTTGTTGTCACGTCAGATGGCGTGGCGCAATCGCCCAAAACAAAAATCAAAGACATCAACGGTTTGATTGCGCGCATCAATTTGCAGCAAGCCCAAACGGGTGTGGTTGCATCCTTGGACGAAAACTTGGATTTAAAACTCAGCACCACGGTGACTACAGATCCAAACGGTACAACCAACATTTCAATCGGACCAGGCAAAGATGCCAAAGGGGAGTACATCCCCAACGCCTTAGGGCTTGAACCCAGAGACTACGGCGTGTCTGACCGATTGGCCAGTGAAATGGCGTATGGTCAAACACAAACGGATATCCGCATGACGTTTGGGTCTTACACCGAAGGTAATCCACCCGTTAAGAAATTGGGTGATCCCTCTGAGTTGGCGGCTCTGGGTTTCCGCACAGGGGCTTACTTTGAAGGTGGTAATCCGGATGATCTTTTGCTGTTCGTCACAGGCAAAGGTTCGGCCAATGTGTCAGTTGGTTTCAGTGGTGAACCAGATAACCCGCGAGACAGCTTGCGTCAGCAGTCGCTGCTTTTGAAATTCACAGCCACCGATCGCTACAGCATCATCGATTCCAAAACAGGCACGGTGCTGGCCGATCGTCACTACGACCCCGCCACCTTAGAGCCGGTGATTGATTTCAATGGCTTGCAGATCAAGCTCACACATGCACCCAGCGTGGGCGACAGCTACAAAATTGACGGCAACCAAGATGGCTTGGGCAACAACACCAACATGCTGGACATGGTGGATTTGAACAAGAAGCCGGTGTTAGATGGCAAGTCGGTGGCCAACAGCTATATCGACCAAATCAACAACGTCGGTAATTTGGCGCAGCAAGCCAACATCACACAGCAAGCCATGACCGTGGTGAACGACCAAGCCATTGCAGCCCGAGACAAAGTTTCAGGGGTCAATTTGGATGAGGAAGCGGCCGCACTGATTCGCTATCAGCAAGCCTACCAAGCGTGCGCCAAGGCGCTCCAGATTTCAGGCCAACTGTTTGACACGATTGAACAAATTCGATGATTTGAGGTAACGCCACATGAAAATTTCAACCACGCTTTACTTTGATCGCTCCATGCAGCAGATGAGCAATTCACAAAATGAATTGTCAAAGACACAAGAGCAGCTTTCTACAGGCAAGCAAATCGTCAAGCCCAGCGATGCGCCAGACAAGGCCGCCTTGGTGACACGTTTGGAGTCTGAACTGGCACGCCAAACAGGCTACCAAAACACCTTGAAGGCTGTGAACGTTCGCCTGACGGCGGAAGAAACAGCGCTCAAAAACACCAGCGATGTGATGTACCGCATCAAGGAGTTGACAGTGCAAGCCGCCAACGCCACCTTGAGCAGCCAAGACCGTCAAAGCATCACCTTGGAAATCAACACGTTGAAAGACCAAATCTTGAGCTTGGCCAACAGCCAAGACAGCAACGGCAACTATTTGTTCTCAGGCAGCAAAACCGGACAACCCGCTTTCAGCAAAGATGCTACCGGCCGTGTGATGTACCAAGGCGACCAAGCCCGCATGAAGGTCAACGTGGGCGACAGCCGCCGCATGAACCTGAACATGCCGGGTTCTGACGCTTATGTACGCATCGTGCGCGACGATGGCAAGGGCGGTAAAACAGGCGTCGACTTCTTTCAGTCCCTAGAAGATTTGGCCAAGGCGGTGCAAACCGGCGATGTGCTCAATATCCAACGCGGCATTGGCGAAATGGACACTTTGCAAAACGGCATCAGTGAAGGTTTGGGCCAAGTGGGCGCAGACTTGACCGTGGTGGACATGCAAAACACGGTGCTCGACCAAGTGGTGTTGCAACTCAAATCTACCCGCTCGGATGTGGAAGATTTGGACTACACCGCTGCGGTCACCAAAATGAACAAAGACCAGTTGGCTTTGGAGGCGGCGCAAAACAGCTTCTCCAAAATCTCCCAACTGAGTTTGTTTAAGTTTTTGAATTAAAGCCATTCAAGTTTTTAAAGCTCAGACCGAACTACACAAAGATAAGAAAGCTTTTTCATGGCCACTACTGCGCTGAGTTCATCGACATCGACCGCACTGTCTACCTCTGCGGCGGCAACTGCTGCCGCCAACAAAGCCAATGCTCAGAAATTGTTGACCTCATTGGGTGCTGGTTCTGGTGTGGACGTGAACTCCTTGGCGCAAAACTTGGTCAGTGCCGAGCGTGTGCCCAAAGAGAATGCGATCAATGCCAAGATCACCAAGAACGAATCGCGCATCTCGGGTTATTCGGCTTTGTCGTTTGTGCTGTCTGGTGTCAAAACGGCTATGACGGCTTTGAAAGACCAAAACAATTTCAACGCGGTCACGGCCACCAACAGCAACACGGCAGCTTTCAGTGTCACCACCAGCGCCGCAGCCACCACGGGCACGCACGACATTGAAGTGCTGCGTTTAGCCAAAGCCCAGCGCAGTGTGAGCGCGGGTTTGTCATCGGCGACTGCGTCGCTCAACGGCGGTAGCGCCATGAGTTTTTCGCTCACCGTGGGGGATGCTTCCAAAGTGACGCCCACTGTGGCCACCACGCAAGGCGTGTCTGCGGTGACCGAAACCTCCACCGTCACGTTTCAAAGCTTGGCCGCAGGCGAGCATGTCACCGTGGCTGGCCTGACCTACACCGCTACACAAAACAGCACGGCTGACGAGGTGGCGGCTGCTTTTTCGGGTTTGTTGGCGGATGTCAACACGCCTGCCGACCCAGCCAAAGGCACCTTCAGCGGTGCGTTGGCGGGGTTCAATGCGGGCACCAGCACCAACGGGGATGTGGTCTTCACCAGCACCTCGGTGGGCGCGAATGCGTCAGACATCGTCGTGACCACCGCTGCAACCGCCACGGCACCCAACGTCAGCACCACGCAGGGCGTGGTTGCGGCCACCGAATATGCGTCGGTCACGTTCAAAGACATGGCTGCCGGTCAATCGGTCACCGTGGCGGGCTTGACCTACACCACCACCGCTTCGGCCACCGCCGCTGAGGTGGCGGCTGTGTTTGCCAGCCGCACGGCCAGCGGCACGACACCGACAAATCCCAGCACAGGTACTTTCAGCGGGTCCTTGGCTGGCTTTAATGCGGGTGCCAACTTGGGTACGGCTACTTTGTATTTCAGCAGCACGACGGCTGGTGCCAATGTAAGTGACATCACCGCCTCGGGTGCCAGTGCAAGCATCAGTTTGGCTGCGGGCAAAGACACACCGCAGGACTTGGTCAACGCCATCAATGCCACCACCGCTGGCGTGAAAGCGCAGCTGGTCAACACGGGCGATGGCTCTGCCAACCCTTACCAAATCATTCTGTCGGGCGCGGTGGGGGCGTCGGGTGCGTTCACCATGACCCCAAACTATGGCTCGGGTTCGGGCTCGCCTGGGTTGTCTTTTGGCAGCAACGTCGCCAACCAAACGGCCGTCGATGCGTCAGTCAAGATCGATGGCGTGAGCTACACCCGTGCCACCAACACCGTGACCGATGTGGTGCCTGGCCTCACGCTCAACCTCAAGGCCACCACCACCAGTGCCGCGTCGGTGGACCTGACGCGCGACACCAGCACCATCAAAACCAACATCAAAGCCATCGTCACCGCTTACAACGATGCGGTCACCATCTTTGGTGAAGTGTCCGATCCCAAGTCTACGATGGATACCTACGGTGCCACTTTGGTGGGCGACTCCACGGTGCGCAGCGTGAAACAACAGTTGCGCAGCATGGTGATGGGCCCTTCATCCACTCCGGGCGACAGCGTTGGTTCGTTGTGGCAAATGGGCATCAGCATTGACCAAACTGGCGTCATGTCGATGGACGACACCAAGCTAGATGCAGCACTGAACGACCACTACACCGATGTGGTGAAGGCCTTTACGGGCAACCAAAATGGCTTGTCCATTTACAGTCCAGCCCCCGCAGGTATTGCCGGCGATGCGGTGAAGAAGCTTTCCAACATGTTGGGCAAGACCGGTATTTTGGTGACCCAAAGCGATTCCGCCGATTCTCAAAATACCAAATACAAAGCAGAGCTCACCAAGTTGCAAACGCGCATGGATGCTTTGTTGTTGCGTTACCAAAAGCAGTTCTCGTCGATGGACAGCTTGGTGGGTAACGTCAACAGCCAGAAGACCAGCCTTAAGTCCACCTTTGACGGCATGATGGCCAGCTTGACAGGTAAATCAGGCTAATACTTCCCACTTCTTTTTCTGCCATTTGAGCCGCGCACGAATTTTTTCGTGTCGTGGCTAAAGTTCCTTCCCTTGGTGTCGATACAGCAGAACACGATAAACCTTTGCCCATTCAGGGTGAGGTGAAAGGACGGTTCAAGATGCTTTCAGAAATTCAAGGTGGGTTACGCCCACTCGCTGTCAATACCCAGTCTCAGGCGCGCACCGCTGCGCCCGAGCCAGATGTTGCGCCTATCAAAGATGTGTCTGCTGCATTGCCGGATGCACCTGAAGTCAAAGTGCCCAAGGTGCAAGCGCCCAAGCCCGTTGAAATCAAGGTTGACCTTGAGAAGATGAAGGCCAGCTTGCAAGAGTCCTTGCAAAAGCTCAATGACACCATGCGCGATGGTGGGCGCAGCCTGAGCTTTCAGATGGATGAGCAATTGGGCGGCTTGGTCGTGCAAGTTAAGAACGCAGACACGGGCGAAGTGGTGCGTCAAATTCCAAACGATGTGGTGGTTCGCATGGCGCATAACTTTGAAGCATTCAAAGGCGTTTTGCACAACGAGCTTACTTAAAGCAATAAATTTTTCGATTCGTCCCTAAAGTAATTTCCAGGACTGACGAATCATCAACCATGGAAGGGAACAAATTCGTGTTCCCTGACACATTAACCCTCAGTGATGACTTTTTAGGAGAAACATCATGTCAGTGATTAACACCAACACCAAGGCTCTGGCAGCGCAAGCATCGCTGAGCAATGTCAATAACAAACTCGCCGTGTCTATGGAGCGTTTGTCTACAGGTCTGCGTATCAACAGCGCCAAAGACGACGCTGCTGGCTTGGCCATCTCTAACCGCATGACTTCAGACATCCGCGGTTTCGCAGTTGCCATTCGCAACGCCAACGACGGCATGTCCATGGCGCAAACCGCTGAAGGCGCCATCGGCCAAGTGTCCGACATGCTGCAACGTATGCGTGAACTCGCTGTTCAGTCTTCTAACGGCTCGATGAACGCTGATAACCGCCAAGCTTCTCAACTGGAAGTGGCTCAACTCAAGTCTCAAATCGACGACATCGCCAAGCAAACCAACTTCAACGGCATCAAGCTGTTGGACGGCTCTGCCGGCAAGATCGACTTGCAAACTGGCGTGCGCGCTGGTGAATTGATGACCATGTCCATCGACTCTGTGTCGACTAAGGACATCGGTTTGGGTTCACGTGCTTCTTTGACTTCTACTGCTTTCAGCGGTACAGCAAGCACTTTCGATAAGAGCACTGCAGCGGGTGACTTGGTCATCAACGGCCAAACCATTCGTGCTTCTTCTGCTGAAGATGATCTGTTGTCTTCCACAGCCAAGTCTTCTAGCGCTATCTCGAAAGTGGCCGCGATCAACGCTTCTTCTGCACAAACAGGTGTGGTGGCGACTGTGGGTAACACCACTGTCGGCGGCTCTGCCATGACTGCAGCAGGCTTGACAGGTTCTATCACCATCAACGGCGTCGCCACAGCTGACTTCAGCACTTCGACAGATGCAGGCGCTAGCCGTGCTGTGACTGTCGCTGCAATCAATGCTATCAGCCAACAAACAGGTGTGCGTGCGATTGACACTGGTGACGTGAAAAAAGGCGTGGTGTTGGTGGCTGACGATGGTCGCAATATCGACGTTGGTTTTAGCACTCTGACAGCTGCAGCCACTGGCGTGAGCGGTGGTGCAACAGTGGCCACTTCTAAGGTCTACACAGGTACTTATCAATTGGCCAGTACCACTAGCTCACCGATCACTATTGGTGTGAGCAGCAACGGCAACTTGACCAAGGCAGGTTTGACTGCTGGCAGCTACACTGCTAACGTTTCAGCTATGTCGACTGTCGATCGCACAGTGACTGCTGCCGCTGCTGATATCAAGCAACTCAACGCAGGTGACTTGCGCATCAACGGTACAGCCATTGTGGCCTCGTCGACTGCCGATGACACTGCGTCTGATACAACAGCCGTCAGCTCGACTAAGGCTGCCAGCGCCATTGCAATTGCAGCGGCCATCAATAAAGCTTCTGGTCAAACCGGTGTCACAGCTAAGGCTGCGCCCAATGAAATCGTGGGCGATAGCTTTACTGCAGGTGCAGCTGGTGATTACACAGGTTCTAGCATGTGGGTCAACGGTACAACGATTGCTTTGGATGGCTTGGAGACGTTAGGCCACACAGCTACTCGTAGCGACGTCGCTAGCTTGATTAACCAATACACAGGTCAAACAGGTGTTACCGCTACCGACAACGGTCGTGGTTTGACCTTGGTAGCTGCTGATGGTCGCAACGTGTCCTTGGGTACTGATGTGACTGCTGCTAAGCTGGGTGTTAACTCTGCTGCTATCAGTACTACTGCAACAGATGCGACTGGCGGTAAAACAACCTACTCTCGCGTGGTTATGCAATCTGACAAGTCTTTCACCTTGGAGGGCGGCTCTGACGGCAACGCTAACTTCGAACTCTTGGGCTTGAAGACTGGTACTTACGGCGGTGTGGACAACGGCGTGAAAGTGGCTCAAATCGACATCTCGACACAAGCTGGCGCACAAGTGGCTTTGACAGCTCTTGACTCTGCTTTGAAGTCTGTCTCTTTGAACCAAGCCAAGCTTGGTGCCTTCCAAAACCGTTTAGATGCTGTGGTAGCCAACTTGAACGAAGTCAACCAGAACATGTCTGCTTCTCGCAGCCGTATTCAAGACACTGACTACGCTTCTGAAACCACCAACCTGGCCAAGTCGCAAATCATCCAGCAAGCTGCTACAGCTATGTTGGCGCAAGCGAACCAATCGGCACAAGGCGTGTTGAGCTTGCTCAAATAAGCTAAGTTCTTGCACAGCGATGTGTACCAAAGGCGAGCCTCAGGGCTCGCCTTTTTTATTGCGCATTTATTTTGATTAACGACCTCAAGATTTCAGCCTTGTTGTCGATATGAACGATAAGCAACCTACATCCCTAAGGATCGATCATGTCCACCATTTCAGGCTTCTCTTCTTACAGCAACTACCAACTTCAGTCTTTGACGACCACGGAGGTGCGCGCCTTAGATGCTGAAGATGTAGCTAGTCTGAGCAGTTCGCAGCTTAATGCCTTTAGTTCTGAGCAATTTGGTGCCATTGGCACAGAGCAAGTTCAAGCCATCGCCACTGAGAATATTCAGGCACTCTCCACCGAAGAGATCATGGGGTTGATCAACGCTCAAATTGAGGCCCTTAGCACCAATCAAGTGGGTGCCTTGAGCAGTACGCAAGTGCAAGCCTTGTCGACGGGACAGTTGCGTGCATTTAGCAGCATGCAAGTTCAGTCATTCGATGCAGAAGATGTAGCAGCCCTGAGTGTGGACCAAGCGGTTGCCTTAAAAACTGAACAAGTGGCAGCTTTGACCACTTCGCAAATTGGCCAATTGGGCTCTGATCAAGTGGCCGCTTTGAGCACGGCGCAAATTGCAGCGATTCAAGCAGATGATGTATCGCACATGTCCCCGGAACAGGTGCAGGCGATGACGGCGCCACAAGTAACGGCCTTGAGCACCGATCAGGTCAGTCAGCTCACGTCTGACCAAGTGGCGGCCATGAGCACGGCACAAATTGTGGCCATGGGCGCTGATGTGGCAGCACTTTCGGAAAACGCCTTGTCTGGTTTGTCGACAGAGCAAATCGGAGCGATGACGGGTACACAAGTGACAGCCTTGAGCTCTGACCAATTAATGAGCTTGAGCGTCGACCAAATGCAAGGCTTTACTGCAGCACAAGCCACAGCCATTGAGACCGCTGATTTGGTGCGTTTGTCCACAGCGCAAATTCAAGGTCTGAGCACGGATGTGATTCATGCTTTGTCGACCGCGCAAATCAACAACATGACGGCAGAGCAAGTGGGTGCCTTGACGGTTGATCAAGCCAAGGCCATGATCGTAGGACAGGTCACCGCCTTGCGCACAGACCAAATTAGCCAGTTGAGTGAAGACGCTGTGGCTGCGATGAATGCGACACAAGTGGCAGCCATCGAAACGGTGGACTTGGTGGAGATGTCGTCTCAGCAAATTCAAGCCTTGAATACAGACGCTGTGGCAGCTATGACCACAGGCCAGGTTGCGAACTTGACCAGCACTCAAATGGCCGCTTTGACCACCTCACAAGTGGGTGCATTCAGCACGGGTTCGGTTGAGGCGATGACTTCAACCCAAATTGCTGGTTTGGATGTGTCTCAGGTAGGGGCTTTGACTGGTGTGCAAGCCGCAGCGATTGAAACGGCAGATCTTGTGCATATGAGCACAGATCAAATTCAAGCCTTCAGCACAGCCGCAATTGCCAATCTGTCGATTGGCCAAGTCTCCAATTTGGGTGGCGATCAAGTGGCGGCATTGACAACGGATCAAGTCAAAGCCATGACGTCGGCACAAGTGGCTGCACTCAGCAGTGACCAAGTAGGACGCTTGACTTCGGATCAAGTTGCTGTCATGTCGACAGAGCAAGTGGCTGCGATTGACTCGGGTGATATTGCATCCTTGCGTTTGGATTCCGCTGCCGCTTTGACGCCGGACCAAATCAAGGCCATGTCCACAGGGCAAATCAGCTCATTGAGTAATTCACAAGTTCGTCAACTGAGCACAAAGCAAATTGATGCGCTCAAAACCGATCAGGTGGCCAAGCTCACCACAGGGCAAGTGAGTTCGTTGACCGCCTTGCAAGTGGGCGCGTTGAGCACAGCACAAGTCAAAGCTTTGGAGAGCAACCAATTCGCGAGCTTGACAGGCACCCAGCTCGGCGCTTTCAGCGATACCCAACTGGCTGCGGTGGATACGGTGGATCTGGATCAACTCAGCACCAAGCAAATTCAGTCACTCACAGGCAGCGCCATTTCTGGCATGACCACGGGCCAAATCAGCTCGTTGAAAACTGCCAACTTGGCTGCACTCACCACCACGCAAGTGGGATCGTTCACCACAGAGCAAATCGTGGCGTTGACAACGGGACAGATTGACAAGTTGACGTCCACACAAGTCAAAGCGCTCAGCGCCACCCAGGTGGCTGCGATTGCCACGGACGACTTAGCCAAGATGACCACCGCTCAGGTGGCCGCGTTGGACGCTACAGGTGTGGGCAAGTTCACTACTTCGCAAATCAATAACCTGACCACTGATCAAATCCAGGCTTTGACCTCTGCGCAAGGTAAAGAGCTGACCTCAGCCCAAGTCGTGGCTTTGGGTGCCAGCAAGATTGACAAGTTGAATACAGATGCGGTGAAAACCTTGAGCACATCTGTGATTGCCAACTTGGGTACCGATCAAGTAGCTGCATTGGGATCGAATCAAATCTCATCCCTGACGACAGCGCAAGTCAAAGCCTTGACCACAGATGCTGTGGTGGCGTTGACTTCGGACCAAATCGACAAACTGACTGCCACCCAAGTGGGTGCGATGAGCACGGCGCAAGTGGCGGCGATTGAGTCGGATGACTTGGCCTTGATGACGAATGCAGAAGTGGCAGCGTTCAGCACGGCGGCAGTGGCGAATATGAGCACCGACCAAGTGGCAGCCTTGGCATCAAATCAAATCTCAGCCCTGACGACAGCGCAAGTCAAAGCCTTGACCACAGATGCTGTGGTGGCGTTGACTTCGGACCAAATCGACAAACTGACTGCCACCCAAGTGGGTGC
>Ga0228702_1000126_pt1 | contig 67006 bp, 63 predicted proteins | sample McNCre217_Aug_MG_2_FD_178018 | JGI IMG/M metagenome (GOLD analysis project Ga0228702, IMG submission 178018) | Freshwater microbial communities from McNutts Creek, Athens, Georgia, United States - 20-17_Aug_MG | ecosystem: Environmental > Aquatic > Freshwater > Creek | place: USA: Georgia... | reverse complement strand
AAGGCGATCGTAAGATTGCTGTTTATGACTTGGGTGGCGGTACTTTCGACGTATCTATTATTGAAATCGCCGATGTGGATGGCGAGAAGCAATTCGAAGTATTGTCTACAAACGGCGATACATTCTTGGGTGGTGAAGACTTTGACCAACGTATTATTGATTTCATCATCGCTGAGTTCAAGAAAGAGCAAGGCGTAGATCTTTCAAAAGATGTGTTGGCATTACAGCGTCTAAAAGAAGCTGCTGAAAAAGCAAAAATCGAGCTTTCTTCAAGCCAGCAATCAGACATTAATTTGCCATACATTACAGCTGATGCTTCTGGTCCAAAACACTTGAACATCAAGATGACTCGCGCCAAGTTGGAGTCTTTGGTTGAGGACTTAATTGCTCGTACGATTGAACCATGTCGTACAGCGATTAAGGATGCGGGCGTTTCAGTTGGCGATATCCACGATGTGATTTTAGTGGGTGGTATGACTCGTATGCCTAAGGTGCAAGAGAAGGTTAAAGAGTTCTTCGGTCAAGAGCCACGTAAAGATGTGAACCCTGATGAGGCTGTAGCTGTCGGTGCGGCTATTCAAGGTGCGGTATTGTCTGGCGATCGTACAGATGTATTGTTATTGGATGTGACCCCTCTTTCTTTAGGTATTGAGACTTTGGGTGGTGTGATGACTAAGATGATCACAAAAAACACCACGATTCCAACAAAACATGCTCAAGTATTCTCAACCGCTGAAGATAATCAGCCTGCTGTAACTATTAAGGTTTACCAGGGTGAGCGTGAGATGGCTTCAGCCAATAAGGTTTTGGGTGAGTTTAATTTGGAAGGTATCGCACCGGCTGCTCGTGGCACACCTCAAATTGAAGTGTCATTTGATATCGATGCCAATGGTATTTTGCATGTGGGCGCAAAAGATAAAGCTACTGGTAAAGAAAACAAAATCACGATTAAAGCTAACTCAGGTTTGTCAGAGGAAGAAATTCAACGCATGGTGAAAGATGCGGAGATGAATGCTGATGAAGACCGTAAGTTGCGCGAATTGGTGGATGCCAAAAATACGGCTGAAGCTTTAGTTCATTCAACTAAGAAAGCAATGGAAGAGCATGGCGCAAGTCTTGAGGCTGATGAAAAAGAGAAAATTGAAGCAGCTCTAAAAGACTTGGAAGAAGCAAGCAAAGGCTCTGACAAAGATGCGATTACTTCTAAGACTGAAGAGCTTGGCAAAGTAAGTCAAAAGCTTGGTGAAAAAGTGTATGCTGCAATGGCTGCTAAAGAACAAGCTGCCGCTGGGGCGCCTGGTGATGCAGCTAAGCCAAAAGACGACAATGTCGTTGATGCCGATTTCAAGGAAGTAAACGATAAGAAGTAAGGATTAGTTTTGGCTAACAAGCGCGATTTTTATGACATTCTGGGTGTAGCTAAGAATGCGACTGACGATGAGATTAAAAAATCTTATCGTAAGTTGGCTATGAAATTTCACCCAGACCGCAACCCTGACAGTAAAGAGGCTGAAGAAAAATTCAAAGAGGCTAAAGAGGCCTATGAGATGCTTTCCGATCCTCAGAAACGCGCTGCTTATGATCAATACGGTCATGCTGGTGTGGACCCTAATATGGGTGGCTTTGGTGGTGGCGGTCAAGGTTTTGGTGGTTTTTCAGATGCCTTTGGCGATATCTTTGGTGATATTTTCGGAGGTGGCGGTGGTCGCGGAGGTGGTCCTCAAGTTTATCGTGGTGCCGATTTACGTTACAGCATGGAAATCACGCTCGAGGAAGCTGCTTTGGGGCATGAGACGCAAATACGTGTGCCAAGTTGGTCACATTGTGACTCGTGCGGCGGTGACGGTGCTGAGCCAGGTTCAAAAGTTGAAACATGTACGACATGTCACGGAGCAGGCCAAGTTCGAGTTGCGCAGGGATTTTTCTCTATGCAACAAACCTGCCCTCGTTGTAGCGGCTCCGGTAAATATATTCCGAAGCCATGTAAGAAGTGCCATGGCGTAGGTACTCTAAAGTCTCAGAAGACACTTGAAGTCAAAATACCAGCAGGTATTGATGACGGTATGAGAATTCGTTCAGCCGGTAACGGCGAGCCTGGTGTGAATGGTGGGCCTAGTGGCGATCTTTATGTGGAAGTTCACATTAAACCTCATGCCGTTTTCGAACGTGATGGTGAAGACTTGCATTGCCAGATGCCGATTTCATTTGTAGTCGCAGCTTTGGGTGGTGAGATAGAAGTACCAACTTTGTCTGGTAAGGCTAGCTTTGATGTGCCAGAGGGTACTCAAAGTGGGAAAACATTTAGGTTGCGTTCAAAAGGTATTAAGAGTTTAAGAACGGCGCTGCCTGGAGATTTATATATCCATGTATTGGTTGAGACGCCTGTTAAGTTAACGGACGCTCAAAAGAAATTATTAAAGCAGTTTGATGACAGTATTCAAGAAGGGGGCGCCAAGCATAACCCTCAGCAGAAGAGCTGGATCAATAAGGTTAAAGATTTCTTTAATTAAGATTTAAAGCAGTGTTCAGGGGCGGGGAAAGTTCCCGCCTTGACCTCTTTAACGTAGGCCTTAATGGCCCCTTCAATGGATCCTTGACCTTCAAGGAAATTTTTTACAAATTTAGGTGTTCTTCCTGGGAAGGCGCCTAACATATCGTGCATAACCAATACTTGACCAGAGCAATCTGGACCAGCGCCAATTCCAATCGTTGGAATCTGGATTGCTTGAGTAACTTGTTTACCTAAATCAGATGGGATAGCTTCTAATAAAAGCATTTGTGCGCCAGCATCTTGAAGTAATTTGGCTTCGGCAATCAATTTCTTTGCCGCTTCTGGAGATTTACCTTGAACCTTAAATCCACCGAGGGTATGAACTGATTGAGGCATGAGCCCTAAGTGAGCGCATACAGGAACGCTACGATCAACTAAAAATCGAATAGTCTCCGCTAGCCATTCACCACCTTCTAGCTTGACCATTTGTGCGCCGGCTCGCATTAAGTGAGCGGCGTTATCCATGGCTTGCTCAGGCGTCGAGTAACTAGCGAACGGCATATCCGCCATTAAGAAAGCTGATTGATTACCTCTTGCGACACATTCAACGTGATACACCATTTCTTCGATGGTGACAGGGGTTGTGCTGGTGTGACCTTGAATCACATTACCTAATGAGTCACCTACTAGAATCGCATCAACACCCGCATGATCCATCAGAGCTGCAAAACTGGCTTCGTAAGCTGTTAAGAAGGCAATTTTTTCACCAGACTGATACATGGCGTTCAGTTGAGAAATAGTTGTTTGTGCACGGGGTGCGCTAGTGTCTTGTAAATAGCTCATGGCCGAATATTAACCCTTAAATGGTATTGCTTGGGCAACAGCAACCTTGAACTTTTTCAATACGTTGATGTTCAACTTGTTTAAGGTATTGCGAAAGTTCACCCAGGTTAGGCAAATTAAGATCGGGCGATATTTCTAAAAGTGGCAAAAGTACAAATGCTCTTTCAGTTAATCTGGGGTGCGGAATGGTTAAAAATTCATCAGCTAGTTCTACTTGATCGTAGATTAATAAATCTAGATCTAAGGTTCTTGGAGCATTTAAAAAAGGACGCTCTCTACCAAATTGATTTTCTACTTGATGGCAAATAGCTAATAACTCTTTAGGTTGGATATCCGTCTCAATGGAAATAACCGCGTTAATGAAATCATTTCCAGTAGCATCTACAGGCGCGCTTTTATACATGCAGCTGCGTGTTTTTACTCTTAGCTCCGGGCGCTGAGCTAAGCAAACGATAGCATCTTTGATGAGTTGTTTCGCATCACCAATGTTGCCGCCAAGACCAATAAAGGCCAGTGCCATGTAAAACCTTCCTTATTTCTTTATTAACCGTACTTTATCTTTTTTTTAATTTGTTTGCTCGGGCGCTTTTGGTTTCGCATTTTTTGATCTTGTGCGTCGACGCCTTTTTTTATTGGTAGAACTGGTTTCAGTAGATTCTGATTTGGCTAATGTCATAAGCTCTTGTCGTTGGATATCGTCACCCAGCCAGAAATTAGTCCACCATTCACTTAAATCTTCTGATACCTCACCCACTTCCGCGCGTAATAGCAAAAAGTCATAGCCAGCTTTAAATTTATTCGTTTCAACTAATCTGAATGGGTAGCGACCAACTCTTTTTTCTAAGCGGGGTTGCATGGTCCAGATTTCTCGCATATCAGCTTCGTGACGACGTTGCATTCCCAGGAAAGATTTTTGTGACTCCAATACTTCATCAATCGCAGCATGTAATGCTGGTATTGCAGGCATATCGTTATTTTCATATCGAGCCCAAGCTTCTTGGACATCGTGCCAAAGCAAGGTAGCAAAAAGAAAGCCTGCAGAAACGGGCTTGCCCGATTTGATGCGGTTATCTGTATTTTCTAAAGATTTCTTAACAAAAGTTAGGCGATCTTCATGACTGGTAATTTCATCAATTAAAGGCAATATCTTATGGTGAAGACCAGCTGCTTGTAGTTGTGAAATGGATGACCAAGCGTGGCCAGACATTAATAATTTGAGAATTTCATCAAATAGGCGGGCGCTAGGCACATCCTGAATGAGGTTGGCTAGTTGCTCTAGTGGAGCTCGAGTTTTAGGTTCAATCGTAAACCCTGTTTTCGCTGCAAAACGAATAGCTCTTAACATCCTGACAGGATCTTCACGATATCTTTGGGTGGGTTCCCCAATCATACGAATGGTCTTTGCCTCAATATCTTGCATACCCCCGTGGTAATCCAACACGGTTTCAGTATGAGGGTCGTAATACATCGCATTGATGGTGAAGTCTCTGCGGGTGGCATCTTCAGCTTGGCTGCCCCATACGTTATCTCGTAAGATGCGGCCGCTAGCTGCCACATGAGCCTCATCGGCTTGAACATGCGCTCTAAAAGTCGATACCTCGATGATTTCTGGTCGATCTTTGCCATAGAAAGTCACGTGAACAATTTGGAAGCGTCGACCAATGACGCGAGAGCGGCGGAATAATTTCTGTACTTCTTCTGGGGTTGCATCGGTCGCTACATCGAAATCTTTAGGTGCTATGCCTAATAGTAAATCGCGAACGGCGCCACCAACGATATAAGCGTCATAACCTGCCTCTTGTAAAACAGCAGTTACTTTGACCGCATTTTTTGAAAGTAAATCAGGATTGATGTGATGGGAGCGTTTAGCAATCTTTTTGGGAGTGACTTGATGCCCGTGAATCAGTTTCTTTTGTTTAGGCGATGCACTAAAAATGCGATCAATGAAACGGCGAATCATGCAAACAACTCCAAAATTGGCCAAGCCCGCTCAATCGCCTGTTGTTTTAAACGCTCATCAGGGTTGGTAGGTATTGGTTGCTTAACCTTTTCCATGAGCGGTAAATCATTAATCGAGTCGGAATAAAAATAACTATCGTTAAAGCTATCCCAGTTGAGATTTTTGGATGCAAGCCAATTCTCAACCCTCGTTATTTTTCCTTCTCTGAAATTAGGAATACCTGAAACTTTCCCGGAAAAATTACCGGTTTCAGGATTGCCAATGACCTCTGGTTCAGTGGCAACTAAATTATTAATACCAAATGCTTTGACGATTGGTTTTGTAACAAAACTATTGGTAGCTGTTACAACACAACATAGATCACCTTGATCTTGATGTTTTTTAACTAAATCTAAAGCGCTTTGGCGTAAATTCGGCAAGATAATTTCTTGCATAAATTGTTGATGCCAAATATTTAATTGCTCTCTACTGTGCTCCGATAGTGGTTTTAGTGCAAAGGCAAGAAAACCATATATATCAAGGCGACCGGCTTTGTAGTCAGCGTAGAAACGTTCATTTTCACGGGCGTAATGATCAGAATCAACCACCCCAATCTTGACTAGGAAGCGTCCCCACTCGTGATCACTATCAACGGGCAGGAGGGTGTGGTCTAAATCGAATAAAGCTAGTTGTGTCATATCCCGTAATTATGTTTCATTTTTAGGAGCTAGCATTTCTTTTACTAGCGGCAGGGTAACCGCCCTCTTGGTTTCTAGGGAGTAGACATCAAGAGCTTCTAGAAGAGCCATTAAGCTTGGCATGTCACGATGAAAGTGCCTTAATAGCCAAGGCGCCACATCGCTAGATAAATTAAGTCCCCTAGCACTTGCGGCTTTTTCTAAAGCATTTAATTTTTCTGCATCCGATAAGGTATGCATTTGAAACACCAAACCCCATGCCAAACGAGTTCTTAAGTCATCTCTAAGCCTTAGGCTTGCCGGAGGCAGCGAACTTGTGGTGATCAAGACTTGTAGTCGAGAGTCTTTGATGAGATTGTGGATTCTGAATAAGGCCCCTTGGCCAAATTCATCTAAATGATCCACATCGTCGACGCATAGCAGGGCGATTTTTTCAGTAGAGTTTTCTAGTTCTAGGCTTGCAGCGCGCCATTCATCTGGTGTACTGCTGTGATTTAGTGAAGAGGCGGAGATATTCAAATCATTGGCCTTGGCGACCATCGCTTGGAGAATGTGAGTTCTTCCTGAGCCACTAGGCCCCCATGCATGAATTAAGCGTTGATCAAATCGAGGGGCTGATGATGTTGCACTTTCCCAAGTCTTTCCTAGGGCTTGTAGAGCGCTGATTAAGTTTTCATTACCTGTTGGAATAAATGTGCTTAATCTGACTTCGGGCGCATGGCCTAAGTCAAGGGTGGTTTGGCGTGGAAATACTTTAGATTTGGTCACGAGGGGATTTTACTGGCGATACCAAGCGCTAGCTTGGTATTTGGCTAAACCATGTTTGCTGAGCACTAAAGCAATGGCGCTGATAGGTAGTGCTAGCAAGACACCGAAAAATCCAAACCAACTACCAAATAGCATTAAAGAAAAAATAACTAAAACGGGGTGTAGCCCAATTTTTTCACCAACTAATTTGGGTGTTAAGAAAAATCCCTCCAAAATTTGCCCAGCAAGGTAAAGCATCAAAACAGAACCTATTTGGATGCCATCACCCTGTAGGGATGCAGATAGGAGGGCCAAACATAGAGCTACAGCAAAACCAAGGTATGGAATGATGATAGCGATGCCTGTGAAGATACCTAGGGCGAACGCCCCTGCTAGCCCTAACAGTTGAAGTCCCAACGCATAGTAAAGAGCTAGTAATGCTATGACGAAGACTTGGCCTCGTAAGTATTGCGAGAGTAGCGCATCGATTTCACAAAAAATTTGTGTCACCTGTTGTTTGTATCTCGGCGGAATAACGCAGCTGATATGTTTTAAAAAACTATTCCACTGAGCTAATAGATAAAACATGACAAAAATAATTAATACAAAATTTAAAAATCCTGACATCAGATTTTGACTAGAGCTTAAAAGTGTTTCTAGACCTGTGGTGACAAGGGTGTCCGCATTGTTAGAGAGATGGTTGCTAATTTTATTTTGAAGTATTTTTTGAATTTCAGGCCAACTGAGGTCGATCGGCAGGTGATTTAGCAAAGGGGTTAGTGTTGTTTGCCCTTGATTAAGCCAAATGGGTGATTGTTCGCGTAAGGCTGGAATTTCTTTTTGTAAAACACTGGCAAATAGTAGGATTAAGCCCAAAATTAGGGAAAAACCAAAAAAAATAGTAAAAATCGCAGATAGGTTTTTATGAAGGCCAAACCTCTGAAGGCGCGCAGTTACAGGCCTTAGGGCGTAGGCGAGGATAAAAGCAGCTAAGAAAGTTGTTAATAAAGAGGCCATAGGTATAGCGTATCCACTAGAATTCTAGGATTCTACTGATCAAATACGTTTATACCTATGTCTTCTACAAATTCTTCTCAAACTCAGGGCCTATCTTACCGTGATGCTGGTGTTGATATGGAGGCTGGTGATGCCCTTGTCGAGCGCATTAAGCCTATGGCCAAAAAGACGATGCGTGAGGGTGTTTTAGCTGGTATTGGAGGTTTCGGAGCTCTTTTTGAGGTGCCTAAACGCTATAAAGAACCTGTATTGGTTTCTGGTACAGATGGTGTTGGCACTAAGCTTAAGTTAGCTTTTGACTGGCAGCGTCACGATACGGTTGGTCAAGATCTTGTGGCTATGAGTGTCAACGACATTTTGGTGCAGGGTGCTGAACCATTATTTTTCTTGGATTATTTTGCTTGTGGCAAATTATCTGTAGATACCGCTGCGACTGTTGTGGGTGGTATTGCTAAGGGCTGCGAATTAGCTGGCTGTGCTTTGATTGGTGGTGAGACTGCCGAGATGCCGGGTATGTACCCTGAGGGTGAGTACGATTTAGCGGGTTTTGCCGTGGGTGCTGTTGAGAAGTCCGGCATGATTGACGGCACAACTATTGCTCCAGGTGATGTTATTTTGGGTTTAGCTTCTAGTGGAGCGCACTCGAATGGTTATTCATTAATCCGTAAAATTATTGATAGAGCCGGTGCTCGTCCTACAGATGATTTTCATGGCCAGACATTAAGTGATGTGGTGATGGCCCCAACTCGTATTTATGTGAAATCCATGTTGGCCTTGATGTCTAAATTGACTGTAAAAGGTATGGCTCATATTACGGGTGGTGGTTTGGTTGAAAACGTACCACGTGTTTTGCCAGAAAATATGCAAGCAGTGCTTCACCGCAATGCATGGGCGATGCCAAAGCTATTCCAATGGTTGCAAGAAAAAGGCGGCGTTCAGGATGCAGAAATGCATCGTGTATTTAATTGCGGTATTGGTATGGTGGTGATTGTGAATGCTGCTGACGCGGCAGCTGCTAAAGCCCAATTAGAGTCAACTGGTGAGACTGTTTACCAACTAGGTGAAATCAAGGCTAGACCGGCTGGTGCTCACCAAACGATTGTTATTTAAATTACTTAAATAATTGAATAGTGAGCAAGGCATACTTGCTCACATCGATCCATGTCGATTGGATCTAATGGGTCGAATATTTCTCTATCAGCGATGCCGCGTAACCAGGTGAGTTGGCGTTTAGCTAATTGCCTAGTGGCCGCAATCGATTGATCTCTGAATTCTTGAAGATTGATTTTTCCGTCAAGGTGCTCCCAGGCTTGGCGATAGCCAACCGCTCTCATGGAGGGTAGTTCTGGTGTTAGGGCTTCATTCTTCCTCAGGAGACGCATTTCCTCTAAAAATCCTTGCTGCATCATGATGTCAAAACGTTCGGCGATTCGTTGATGAAGGATGCCTCTGTCCGAGGGTTCGATTGATATCAAACGGAAATTAAGAGGGATTTCACTATTGTGCCGCCCAGTATCTTTGGGTGATTCATTAATCCAGCTAGACATCGGTTTGCCGCTGGCTAGGAAAATTTCTAAAGCTCTTTGAACGCGCTGCGTGTCATTAACCTCTAGACGAGCAGCGGTAATGGGGTCTACTTTCATGAGTTCAGCATGAATGGCTGCCCACCCTAATTGAGCGGCTTGTTTTTCAATTGAATCTCTAATTTCCGGTGACGCAGGCGGCATATCAGATAAGCCATGCACTAATGCTCTCCAGTAAAGCATGGTGCCCCCAACAATGATTGGAATATTTCCGCGATCATTAATTTCGCCAATCCATTTTTTTGCATCTTTTGCAAATCTAGCTGCTGAATAAGGCGTCTCTGGTTCGCAGATGTTAATACCGTGATGAATAACTTCAGCCATCTCTTCTGCACTTGGTTTAGCCGTACCGATATCCATGCCCCTGTAAACCAAGGCAGAGTCCATGCTGATTAATTCAACCGTTTTACCATGCTGCTTAGCCTGACGTGCTACGCGCATCGACATGGCGCTTTTGCCACTTGCGGTTGGGCCAACAATCGCAATCACTGAATGATGGGTCATTTACTTATCGGCCGCGTAAGAAAAGCTTATCTAAATCAGAAATGCTTAATTGAACCCAGGTTGGTCTACCGTGATTGCACTGATCCGCTCTCTCAGTTTGTTCCATTTGCCGTAGCAGGGCGTCCATTTCGGTGAGGGTTAGTAATCTATGAGCTCTCACGGCTGCATGGCATGCTTGAGTGGCTAAGCGTTCATGTTGGGCAGCATCTAATACTGCTTGCGATCCTGTGGCGTCCAATTCAGACAGTAAGTTTCTTAATAGTGTGCTTGGATCGGCTCTTTGCAATAGGGTTGGGATAGTTCTGATGGCTAATTGTGTTGGTGACAATGTGGCTACATCAAAACCAATTTGATTCAGAATCTCTCTGTGGCTTTCGGCTTTACTAACTTCTAATTCTGAAGCGTGCATGACAACAGGCACTAGCATTTGCTGAACCTTGATACCGTTGGCTAAATCTTGTTTTAATTTTTCATAAAGCACGCGCTCGTGTGCTGCATGCATATCAATTAAAACCAAGCCATGTTTGTTCTGCGCGAGGATGTAAATGCCATGTATTTGTGCGATTGCATGGCCTAGAGGTAGTTCTTCTTCAGGCTCATGAGTGTTCGGCGTGGATTGATGGCTTGGTAGGCTAGCAGATAGATGGCTGTTATCAGTTCTTGAAAAAAAGCTATCAAGATTAGCTTTTGTGCCTGATGTTAACGGTAGATGTTGATTTCCCACATTGTTTGACCAGGTGGGGGCAGAAATTTCAGGTGTTGCAAAGTTGGATGGTGAGCTTATCGGCTGTAATGAGCTGCCCCCTCCAACACTTAAGGCATGTTGAATCGCTTTGTAAATGAATTGGTGGACAGCACCACTTTCTCTAAAGCGCACTTCTGTTTTTGCTGGATGAACATTGACGTCTACTAATGTGGGATCTATTTCAAGCGACAGCACCACCATCGGTTGCCTATCACCATGCAACACATCTTGATAAGCGCTCCTTATGGCGTGCTGAACAACCTTGTCTCTAACAAAACGACCATTGATATAACTAAATTGTTGATCCGCTCTTGCTCGGCTAGCGGTCGGTTTGCTGATAAAGCCTCGTAATGTGAGTGGCCCGGAGATGCTTTCTATAGGAATGCGAGATTCATGAAACTCTTCTCCTAGAATGGCATCGACTCTCTGCTCGATATTGCCGGAAGTCCAGCGTTCAGTTACTTTACCGTTATGCCAAATGGCAAAAGCAATATCCGGTCTTGAGAGCGCGATTCTACGTATAACATCTAGGCAATGACCGAGTTCGGTGGCGGCGCTTTTTAAAAATTTTCTTCGAGCTGGTGTATTGAAATAGAGATCTTGCACATCAATGGTCGTTCCTAATGGGCCAGATGATGGGCTAATAGCACCAACGGTTTGCCCGCCATTCACTTGAATTTGCCAAGCATGATCATCAGCTGATGTTTTGGTTGTAATTGATAATCTGGAAACTGATGCTATAGAGGCAAGTGCTTCACCACGAAACCCAAGCGATGCCACTGATTCAAGATCTGATAAAGATCTTATTTTGCTCGTGGCGTGACGTTGAACTGCGAGTGTTAGTTCTTGGTTAGCGATCCCTTGGCCGTCGTCCTGAATAGAAATACGTTGTATGCCGCCTTCTTCGAGTCTGATGGTAATCGCTCTTGAACCTGCATCAATAGCATTTTCAAGAACTTCTTTAACAACGGATGCTGGCCTTTCAACAACTTCGCCGGCAGCAATCTGACTAATTAATGTATCCGGCAGCGCCGCAATCGCTTGTCTCATAAGTCCTTAATTAATGATGACGCGACTGTTGCTCAAGCTGCATGATTTGTTCACGAATTTCATCTTGATCGCTAGCATCCGGCGATTCATTAATATAGCGTTGCATATCTTCGATGGCAGGGCGAATGTAATCGAGTTGAGCTAAAGCTAAACCACGGTCTCTTACTTCTTCAAGAGCCTCTGGCAGCAAAATAACCAAGCGTTGTTGAATGCCTAGTAATCTTTCCCAGCGATCATGTTGGGTGTAGATGGCTTTTAAATTTCTTAAAAATCTTGAAAGAATTTCTCTTGGACTAGAGGATCTTAAAAATGCCGCGAGTGGCAATTGATACTCACCCCGATAACCTTGAGCATCTAAATAAGGATCTAGCATTTCTTGCAATTCTTGTTTGGATAAAGAGGTGCCCGTTAGTGGATCCATGATGACCTCTCCTTGAGGGAGTGATATGCGAATCATGAAATGATTGGGAAAGGAAACCCCTTTAATAGGTAGACCGATTTGCTGGCCTAGCTCCATAAAAATAAGGGCCAGTGAAATAGGAATGCCGCGGCGAGTTTGTAATACGCTATGAATGTAGGAGTTATCAGGATCGTAGTAATCGTTACGGTTTGGGCCAAAGCCTAAATCTTTATAAAAATACGATTTAAGCAATTGCAATTTCTGTAACCCAGGCATTTCTTTGCTAATACGGTGCTTTAACTTGTCGCCGAGTAAATCCAGTTCATCCATGACATTTTGAACAATTAAATCTGGATAGGCATGCTGAGCAATAGCAATAGCCGCTTCTGTTAGAGGGAAATGTTCATCCTCTGCGACTAGCGATGTGAAATAGTCTAATTGTTGGGTTGGCATAAATAATCTAATTTATTCTGTTCTGTATAAAAAATCTTTTGTTCTAAATCCTAGTATCCACAAAACGCCAAGATAAGTTGCACCTGCGACTGCAAGCCATCCAGTCAATAAGCTAATTCTAATCAGAGGCGTATGACGTAGCTCAATCCAGTTATGCTGGTGTGCCCCAACATACAAAATAAGGCCAATACTGATTAATGCAAGGCCTAGCCTCCATAAAAATGGCAGCCAAGCCGCATTCTTTTTGAGAACGCCTAATTTGGATAGCCCGCGCCAAAGCATCCAAGCATTCAAGCAGGCGCCTAAGCCAATAGACAGGGCTAAACCTGCATGATTGAGCCAAGGAACAAGAATAATATTGGCCAATTGCGTCAATATTAAAACTCGTATGGCTATTTTGACGGGCGTTTTAATATCTTGGCGAGAGTAGTAGGCTGGCGCCAAAATCTTAACTAAGATCAGGCCAATCAGACCAACACCGTATGCTGCTAATGCCGATTGAGTCATGCTGACGTCTGTCGCATTAAATTGACCATAGTGATAAAGCACTGCGGCTAACGGTTCGCCGAATATAAATAAAGCTAAGGCTGAAGGTGCTGCCAAAATGAAGGTGAGCTTCAAACCCCAATCCATTAAATCGGCAATTTGTTCTTGATTCGCTGAGGCATTCGCTTTGCTTAAGCTAGGTAATAAAACAGTACCAATAGCCACGCCCAATAAGGCGGTTGGGAATTCCATCAATCTATCAGCATAAGACAGCCAAGAAACGCTACCAGCGGCCAAATGAGAGGCGATATTGGTATTAATGATGAGGGATAGTTGCGCTACGGATACTGCAAATAAAGCTGGGCCCATAAGGGTTAGAACTTTTCTGGCACCTGGGTGATGCCATGCTTTTTTAACTGTTTTCCAAGATAGGCCTATCTGAGGCAGCATGCCTATCTTTTTAAGAGCTGGTATTTGAATGGCTAATTGGCTGATGCCCCCCAAAATAACACCGATACCCAGAGCGTAAATAGGTGTTTGGAGGTAAGGGGCGATAAGCCATGATGAAAAAATCATCGATAAATTGAGTAAAACAGGGGTAAAAGCAGGTATCGCGAAGCGTTTATAGGTGTTTAGGATGCCTGCTGACAGTGAAACTAAGGAAATTAAGCCAATATAGGGAAACATCATTCTGGTCAGAATGAGGCTTGTATCGTGGGCATTACTCGCTTTAAAGCCTGAAGCCACCATAAAAATGATCCAGGGGGCGGCGAAAACGCCCGTCAGAACCGTTAAAACCAGGGCCCAAAAGAGAAGGGTAGCGATAGCGCTAACCATTAAGGCAGTGCCTTCTTGACCCTCTTTGGCGTTGGTTTCCCCTAAAACGGGGACGAAAGCTTGGGAAAACGCCCCTTCAGCAAATAATCTGCGTAATAAGTTGGGGATTCTGAATGCCACATTGAAGGCATCAGTCCATTCTGAGGCCCCGTAAGTACGGGCTATCAGGGTTTCTCGCAGTAAACCAGTGATGCGGGAGAGCATCGTTAGGCTGCTGACTTTGGCGGCGGCAGATAATAAATTCACAGGCATAGTTTTACAGATTTTTCTCAGGGGTGGTAGCCTTGGCCGAGATAAGTTATAATCTTTTTCTTTTGGCAATACCCCTAAAGGTTACAAACATGGCAAATACAGCCCAAGCTCGCAAACGCGCCCGCCAGGCCGTTGCACAAAATGAACATAACGCAAGCTTGCGTTCACGTCTTCGTACAGCAATTAAGTCTGTTCGTAAGGCTGTTGACGCTGGCGATCAAGCTGCCGCAGCTAAGGTTTTTCAGGCTGCTCAAGCTACTATCGATAAAATCGCTGACAAGAATGTTGTGCATAAGAATACTGCTGCACGTACAAAATCACGCTTGTCTGCTGCTGTAAAAGGCATGACTGCCTAATTAATTTAGGTATTCAAATAGCCCGTTCCCTGATCCGGAGCGGGTTTTTTATTTGTAGGTTTTAGGATTTAGAAGGGATTTCGCAGGCTTCAACAATTGGTAAATTGTTGTCTTTAGCGAAGTTTTTGACGAAATCCATGGCTTTGGGCTCAATATCTCTTAGTCGTTCATCTACAACCACGCATTTGACGCCGGCAATATTGACGGGCTTAACGTAGGGTGAGTAGGTGAATCTAGGGTCGCTGGAGTCGTCCTCTGGGCGAAATTGAGCCATAACTCCGCAAAGTCTTTCTGCCCAGTCACTGGGTCTGAAAGGTTTGCCATCATGAGTTAAGCCTTGTATAAAGAATTGTTTGGCCGTCACGATGTCTTTGCTGTTGAAATAGGTTGATAATCAGGGATAACCCTAGAATTTTATCAGCCTCACTAGTTGTTGAATAGATATTTGAATGAATCAGGTGTTAAAAAACTATGGTATCGAATATTCCTGTTAGGCATTACCTACAATTTACCGACTTTAGTGCCGATGAGTATGCGTACTTATTGGAGCGTTCAGCTTTTCTTAAAGCAAAATTTAAGCGTTATGAGACTTGGCATCCTTTGCATGATCGTACATTGGCGATGATCTTTGAGAAAAACTCAACGCGTACGAGACTGTCATTTGAAGCTGGTATTCACCAATTGGGTGGTCACGCTGTATTTTTAAATACTAAAGACACACAATTAGGCCGTGGTGAGCCTGTCGAAGATGCTGCCCAAGTTATTTCTCGTATGACGGACATCATCATGATCCGTACTTTTGGCCAAGACATTATTGAGCGCTTCGCAAGCAACTCAAGAGTCCCTGTTATTAATGGTCTAACGAATGAGTATCACCCTTGCCAAGTATTGGCTGATATTTTTACTTTTACAGAACATCGCTCATCAATCAAAGGTAAGACGGTTGCTTGGATTGGTGATGCAAATAACATGGCTTATACCTGGATACAGGCTGCTGAGTTATTGGGCTTTCAGGTGAATTTCTCCGCTCCGCCAGGTTATCAGTTAGATCAATCGATGTTAAGTGCCAATGCGAAGAATCATTTGAAGGTTTTTGAAAAGCCAGCCGATGCTTGTAAAGATGTTGATTTGGTTACCACGGATGTTTGGACGAGCATGGGTTATGAAGATGAAAACCAAGCGCGTCTGAAAGCATTTAAAAACTGGATGGTGACAGATGACTTGATGAAAGTAGCTAAGTCGGATGCCCTCTTTATGCATTGTTTACCGGCCCATCGTGGCGAAGAAGTTTCGGCTTCAGTGATTGATGGCCCGCAAAGTGTTGTTTGGGATGAGGCGGAAAACCGCTTGCATGTTCAAAAAGCGCTGATGGAATTCTTGCTTTGTGGCAAGTTGTAATTTTTGTTAACACTTAAAAATCGTAGATAAATATGTCAGATATTAAGAAAGTAGTTCTTGCTTATTCCGGTGGTCTTGATACCAGCGTTATTTTGAAATGGTTGCAAGACACCTACCATTGCGAAATCGTTACTTTTACTGCTGATTTGGGTCAGGGTGAAGAGTTGGAGCCTGCGCGCACAAAGGCGCTTCAATTTGGCATTAAGCCAGAAAATATTTTTATTGATGATCTTCGCGAAGAATTTGTTAGAGATTTCGTCTTCCCTATGTTCCGTGCAAATACTATTTATGAAGGCGAGTATTTGTTAGGGACATCTATTGCTCGTCCTTTGATTGCCAAGCGTCAGATTGAGATTGCTCATCAGACGGGCGCTCAAGCGGTTTCTCACGGTGCGACTGGCAAGGGTAATGATCAAGTTCGTTTCGAATTAGGGTATTACTCATTAGAGCCATCGATTAAGGTTATTGCTCCATGGCGTGAGTGGGATTTATTGTCTCGTGAAAAATTATTGGCCTATGCCGAACAGCATGGTATTCCTGTTGAAATGAAGCATAAGCAAGGTGGCGCACCTTATTCAATGGATGCGAATTTATTGCACATTAGCTACGAAGGTCGTCACCTAGAAGATCCTAAGGCTGAGGCTGAAGAATCTATGTGGCGTTGGACAGTGTCTGCTGAACAAGCGCCAGACGCACCAGAGTATTTAGATATTGAGTTTGAACGTGGTGATGCTGTTGCTATTAATGGCACTCGTTATAAGCCTCATGAATTATTGGCCGAGTTAAATAAAATTGGCGGTAAACATGGTGTGGGCCGTCTAGATTTGGTGGAAAACCGTTATGTAGGCATGAAGAGCCGTGGTTGTTACGAAACACCGGGAGGCACTATCTTGTTGAAGGCTCACCGCGGTATTGAAAGTATTACTTTAGACCGTGAAGTGGCGCATTTAAAAGATGACTTGATGCCACGTTATGCAAGTTTGATTTACAACGGCTACTGGTGGGCGCCTGAAAGAGTTGCTCTACAAACTTTAATTGACCATACACAGCAAACAGTGAGTGGTTTTGTGCGAGTGAAGCTTTATAAGGGCTCGGTAAGTGTTGTTGCTAGAGATTCCAAGTACACCTTGTTTGATCAAACTATTGCGACATTCGATGATGATGGTGGCGCTTATAACCAAGCTGATGCTGGCGGATTTATTAAATTAAACGCTTTGCGTATGCGTATTGCGGCTAATGCTCGCCGCAAGCGTGGCGCTTAATGAAGAATTAAATAAATATATTGAGGATAAAAAGATGCAATTTGATCAAGTAAGTGTTGGCAAAAAAGCTAATGTGTTTTTTGATGGTAAGTGTGTTTCACATACAGTCACTTTGCCAAGTGGAGAGCGAAAGTCTGTTGGCGTTATTTTGCCTAGCACCTTACGCTTTGATTTGAGTACTAAAGAGGTCATGGAAGTAGTTGATGGAACTGCTTATGTGAGCATTAACGGTGCGCCTGAGCAAGCATTTACTGCTGGCCAATCATGGACGGTAGAGGCTGGCGGATATTTTGTTATTCGCGCAGAGCAGGCAGTTCATTACGTTTGCCATTTTGGTTAATTAACCAAAAAATAACTAAGTAGCGAAACTCTTTAAGTAACTTTAATTAAAAAGTTTTAAGACTATTTAACGGCGGGGGATGCCTGAAATGACATTTCCCGCACTCAATCCTTTTTGCGAGAACCAGTTCTGGTTCATTTCTAGAGCATAGCGAATGGGCGCTGTCGGGCAGTGATTGTCGTCCGACATCGGTTTCATTTCTTCAATGTTCACAATTTTCCCATCATCGCCAATGAAAGCGATTGCTAAAGGAATCTTGGTATTTCTCATCCAAAAACAATGGGTGTCTTTATTCTCAAAGATAAAAAGCATGCCATCGTTGGCCGGTAAATAAACACGGTACATTAATCCTAGCTGTCTAGAGCTGGGGGTGGATGCTACTTCTGCCTGGATTTTATAGATGCCAGCTTGTAGGCTGATGCTGGGGAGGGGTTCTGCTTGAAGAAAAGCGCCACACGTCGCTAAAAATAAAGCAATAGCGACTTTATGGCGCTTCAAGACCTAGTTCCTAATTACTCAGCAGCGTGTTTAGCTTTTTTAGACTTCTTGCCATGCTTAGCTTTTTTGGCTTTCTTAGCTTTCTTTTGACCAGCTTTTTCAGTAGCTTGTTCTTGAGCGACTGGTGAGGCTTGAGGCGCTGGGGCAACTGGAGCCGCTGCAGGGGCTTGAGCAAAAGCAGCTGCTGCAAATAGTGAAAGTGTCAAAGATGCAAGTAATTTTGAGATCATGATTGTATGTTTCTTTATGTTGAATATAAGGTGTATTGCAAATACTTAGTTACTACAGGTAGTAACTGTATCAGAAGGAATTATTTTTTGGCAAAAAATTACAAAAACTTCAGTAGCTACAGTCGTTTCAGGCCCGCTAGATTTTCTATGAACATAAAAATAAAAGACCTTCTGACTTGAATGCTAAGTTGTGTTTAGAATAGGAAATATGAGTCAAAAACCACGCAATCCGAATCCGATTAATTTTCCTCATTTTCAGGAAGATCAAGCCACTGTCATGGATAGACAGTCGGAGAGGGTTCAGCCGCCAAAAATGTATAGGGTGGTGTTATTAAATGATGACTACACCCCAATGGAATTTGTCGTGATGATCATTCAAGAGTATTTTCATAAAGATCAAGAAAGTGCGACCAGAATTATGTTGCAGGTTCATCTAGAGGGTAAAGGAGTTTGTGGTGTATTTACCAAAGATGTTGCTGCGACGAAAGTTCACCAAGTAGTAGATAGGGCTCGCGAAGCGGGTCATCCTTTGCAATGTACGATGGAGGCAGCATGATTGCTCAAGAGTTAGAAGTTACCTTGCATATGGCGTTTGTCGACGCTCGAGCGGCTAGACATGAATTTATTACCGTAGAGCATTTGTTATGCGCTTTGATTGATAACGCTACAGCTGCTGATGTTTTAAAAGCTTGCGCAGTCAATTTAGATGACCTCAAAAGTAACCTTAAAAATTTTATCGACGACAACACGCCGATTGTTCCTGGGTCTGAAGAGGTTGATACGCAGCCAACGCTTGGTTTCCAACGAGTGATTCAGCGCGCCATCATGCATGTTCAATCAACATCCAATGGTAAAAAAGAAGTAAATGGTGCCAATGTGTTGGTTGCCATTTTTGGTGAAAAAGATTCGCATGCTGTGTATTACTTGCAGCAACAAGGTATTACTCGTTTAGATGTGGTTAATTACATTAGCCATGGCATTAGAAAAGATCAAGCAGAGCCACCTAAGCCTAGCGAGAGCAGTTCCGAGGGTGAGGAGAGTGGCGCAGCAAGTAAAGATAGCCCTCTTGAGCAATATACGCAAAATCTTAACGTGTCTGCTCGGCAGGGGCGTATTGATCCTTTGATTGGTCGTGAAGGAGAAGTTGAGCGGGTTATTCAAGTGCTTTGCCGTCGTAGAAAAAATAATCCATTGCTAGTGGGTGAGGCTGGTGTTGGTAAAACTGCGATTGCGGAAGGTTTGGCTTGGCGTATTACGCAAAACGATGTTCCTGAGGTATTGGCTAAAGCGACTGTTTACTCATTAGATATGGGCGCTTTGTTAGCTGGCACCAAGTATCGTGGTGATTTTGAGCAGCGCTTGAAGGGTGTTTTAAAAAATCTTAAAGACAATCCTGATGCCATCTTGTTTATTGATGAGATTCATACGTTGATTGGTGCTGGAGCTGCATCTGGCGGCACATTGGACGCGAGTAACCTTTTAAAGCCAGCTTTATCTAGTGGTCAGATGAAATGTATTGGCGCCACTACTTTTAATGAGTACAGGGGTATTTTTGAAAAAGACGCGGCGCTTTCTCGTCGTTTTCAAAAGGTCGATGTGCTTGAGCCTACGGTTGATCAAACAGTACAAATCTTGCGCGGTTTGAAATCTAAATTTGAAGAACACCACAGTGTTAAATATGCTCAAGCAGCGTTAACAGCTGCTGCGGAATTGTCTGCGCGTTATATCAATGACCGTCACTTACCAGATAAAGCGATTGATGTGATTGATGAGGCTGGTGCCGCACAGCGTATCTTGCCGAAATCTAAACAAAAGAAAACTATTGGCCGCCAAGAGATTGAAGATATCGTGGCAAAGATCGCCCGCATTCCTCCGCAATCTGTGTCTGTTGACGATAGAAGTAAGTTGCAAACTTTGGATCGGGATTTGAAGAGCGTGGTGTTTGGCCAAGATCCTGCTATCGAAGTATTGGCATCTGCCATCAAGATGTCTCGTGCAGGCCTTGGTAAAGACGATAAGCCAATTGGATCCTTCTTGTTTTCGGGCCCTACTGGCGTTGGTAAAACTGAGGTGGCTAAACAGTTGGCATTCATTATGGGTATTGAACTGATTAGGTTTGATATGTCTGAGTACATGGAGCGTCACGCGGTGAGCCGTTTAATTGGCGCGCCTCCAGGGTATGTTGGATTTGACCAGGGCGGTTTGTTAACGGAAGCGGTTAATAAGAAACCTCATTGTGTTTTGTTGCTTGATGAAATTGAAAAAGCTCACCCTGATATTTTCAATATCCTATTGCAGGTAATGGACCACGGTACGCTGACTGATAACAATGGTCGTAAAGCAGATTTTAGAAATGTCATCATTATCATGACGACAAATGCTGGTGCCGAGACGATGCAAAAATCAACCATTGGCTTTACAACTGCGCGTCAAGCTGGCGATGAGATGGGAGACATTAAGCGGACATTTACACCAGAGTTCCGCAATCGTTTAGATGCCATCGTGGCATTTAGATCGCTTGATGAAAGTATCATTTTGCGTGTTGTTGATAAATTCTTGATGCAATTAGAAGAGCAACTACATGAGAAGAAAGTAGATGCAAGCTTTAGCGCTGGATTAAGAAGTTATTTGGCGAAGCATGGTTTCGACCCATTAATGGGCGCAAGACCAATGCAACGCTTGATTCAAGATTTAGTTCGAAAAGCTTTGGCCGATGAGTTGTTGTTTGGCAAGTTGGCACATGGTGGCCATGTAGTCGTTGATATTGATCAAGACGACAAAGTAGTTTTAGATTTCGATGCTCCTGTAAGGCCTGCCGTCAAGAAGCTTGAGGCAGGTGATATGGAGAAAATTTAAGAGAGAAAGCTTAAGCGCGGCCAGTGCTACCAAAGCCGCCAGCACCACGATCGCTGGCGGTGAATTCTTCCACTTCATCCCATTCAACTTGAGCAACAGGAACAATCACGAGCTGAGCTAGGCGCTCCATAGGCTCAAGCTTGAAGCTAGTTTGACCTCTGTTCCAAGTGCTGACCATTAATTGGCCTTGGTAATCAGAGTCAATTAATCCTACTAAATTACCTAAAACGATGCCATGTTTATGACCTAGACCTGATCTAGGCAATATCAATGCAGCATAGCCTGGATCATCTAAATAAATAGCGATACCTGTTGGTACTAAAACTGTTTGGCCTGGTTCAATCGTGATGGCTTCATCTAAGCAAGCCTTTAAATCAAGACCAGCACTGCCTGATGTGGCGTATTGCGGCAAATTATTTTTAATTCTTTCATCAAGAATTTTGACTTGTAATTTCTTCATACTATATTTTTTTAGATATATGGTTAATAAGCTGTCTGGCTAGTGTGAGCTTGTTTGCTCTTGGCATTTTTGAGGCGCCACTTTCTTCAACAAGTAGTAACTCGTTGTCATCAAGGCCAAAGGTACTTGGCCCTAAATTAGCAACTAATAAAGGAATATTTTTCTTTACACGTTTTTCTTTTGCATGACTTTCCAGATCATTTGTTTCGGCAGCAAAACCGACGCAAAATGGCTTTTGACTGGCTTGAGATTTCTTGGAGACTTCCGCCAAAATGTCTGGGTTTAATTTGAAATTTAATTCTGGGCTGGCCTGGTTTGAGCCGCCTTTTTTAATTTTTTGTGTTGCGGCATTTTCGACTGTCCAGTCGGCAACAGCAGCAACAGCAAAGAAAATATCCGCATCCAATTCTTGCATGACGGCATCAGACATTTCTTGCGCGCTAGTGACATTAATTCGATTAACAGAGCCAGTGAACTCAAGTGGCGTATCTAAATGACATGGCCCTGCTATTAATGTTACTTTGGCGCCAGACTCGATAGCTGCTTGCGCAATCGCAAAGCCCATTTTTCCAGAGCTTTTATTGGTGATGCCGCGTACTGGATCAATGGCCTCATAAGTAGGGCCGGCCGTGATGAGTACTTTTTTGCCTGTTAATAATTTGGGCTGAAAAAAGGCAACGACACCTTCAAATATTTCTTTCGCCTCTAGCATGCGACCCATGCCATTTTCACCGCAAGCTTGTGTGCCGCTGGTGGGGCCTAAGATGCCAACGCCGTTGGACTTTAATTTTTGAATATTTTCTTGTGTTGCCGCGTTTTCCCACATTTGTTTATTCATGGCGGGCACAACGATGAGTGGGCATTCGCGAGCGAGGCAGAGTACGCTAATTAAATCGTCAGCTAACCCCAATGAAATTTTAGCCATCATGTCCGCGCTTGCCGGGGCAACTAAAATTAAATCGGCTTTTCTGGATAGCTCGATATGAGCCATGTTGTTTGGAATGCGCGCATCCCATTGATTGGTATATACCGGCTGTCCGGTTAACGCTTGCATGGTAACTGGCGTCATGAATTGTGTAGCAGCCTCACTCATGGCAACTTGCACGCTTGCACCGTCTTGAATTAATAAGCGAGCTAATTCCGCCACTTTAAATGCAGCGATACCACCTGACATAGCAAGTAGGATATGTTTGCCTTGAAGTGAGTTCATGACTTTTTAGCCTTTGTTTACTTGTTGACGCGTTTAATTTCGTCAAAGATTAACAGAATCACGCCTAAAGTGATGGCGCTATCGGCAATGTTAAAGGCTGGCCAGTGCCAGTGCAGGTAATACACATCAATAAAATCAACAACAGCCCCATACATAACGCGGTCAATCACATTGCCAACAGCACCGCTAAGTATGAGACTCATGGCCAAGCAAAAAAGAGTTTGTTGCGCATTTTTGCGAATTAACCAAACAATCAATAGCGCCGCTGCAATTCCTAGGCCTGTAAAAAACCAACGTTGCCAACCACCTGCTTGCGCTAAAAAAGAAAAGGCTGCTCCAGGGTTGTAGACAAGGGTCCAATTAAGAAAGCTAGTTACTGGATTGGAGACACCTTCCACCAAGTTGCCTTTTGCAAGAATTTTGCTCAGTTGATCAATAGCTAGCAAAAGTCCAGATAAACCCAACCAAAGTAGGAATGTTTGATTGCTGTTACTGCTTGATCTATTTGAGCGTGCCATGGGCTGTTAATCCTTAGGGTGTCTTTAAGCAATGTGGCGCTCTTCACCGGCGCCAAAAAGATTGCTGGTGCAGCGGCCACAGAGTGTTGGATGTTCTTGATCGTGACCAACATCATCACGGTAATGCCAGCAGCGGCCACATTTTTGATGGTCAGACGATTTAACTGAAACCAAAATATCTGTTACGCCGTCTTTCGCTTCAACCGTAGCACTTGATGTGATGGTAATAAAGCGCAAATCATCACCTAATGATTGAAGTAGCGCAGCATCCGCAGGACTTGCAACAATATGAATCTCTGCCTGTAATGAAGAGCCTACTTTGCCAGCCTCACGTTCATTCTCAATCGCTTTAGTGATATCTGAGCGCATTTGTCGAATCTGCGCCCATTTTTTAATTAATGTCTCAGCAGATGAGATTTCAGGGAGTTGGTAAAACTCTTCTGTAAAGATCGTATCTTTGCTAGAGGTGTTGTGTGCAAAGATCTTCCAAGCTTCTTCCGCGGTAAATGATAGGAATGGCGCCATCAATCTTAGGAAAGATTGGGTGATGTGGAATAAAGCATTTTGAGCAGAGCGTCTTGCTGGAGCATCTGCTGATAGTGTGTAGAGGCGATCTTTGAGAATGTCTAGATAGAACCCACCCATATCTTCAGAGCAGAATGTCATTAAGCGAGAAACCGCAGGATGGAATTCATAGCGGTTGTAGTGAGCTAGCAAGTCATTTTGTACAGATTGCGTGAGAGCTAGCGCGTATTGATCAATCTCTAACCAATCTTTTGCATCCATCTGATGTTTAGTGATATCAAAATCAGATAGGTTGGCTAATAGGAAACGCAAGGTGTTGCGAATGCGTCGATAGCTTTCAACAACGCGTTTCAAGATTTCATCTGAAATCGTCATTTCACCAGAGTAATCAGTGGAGGCTACCCACAAACGAATAATTTCAGCCCCCATCTTGTCGGCAACTTCTTGTGGAGCAATCACATTACCAATGGATTTACTCATTTTGCGACCTTGCCCATCTACGGTAAAGCCGTGGGTGAGCAATGCTTTGTATGGTGGTTTGCCATCAAGCATGGAGCCTGTAAGTAGGGAGGAGTGGAACCAGCCACGATGTTGATCTGATCCTTCTAGATAAAGATCTGCCCAACGGCCTTCAGCGTTAGCGCGGCTAGCATCTTCAAGCGTGCTGGCATGTGATCCGCGAATCACATGCCAATGGGTTGTGCCGGAATCAAACCAAACATCCAATGTGTCTTTATTCTTTTCATACATGCCAGCTTCATCACCCAACATATCTTTTATGTCGATGGCTTGCCATGCTTCGATACCTTCTTTTTCTATACGGGCAGCAATTTTTTCTAAAAGCTCTGGTGTGCGTGGGTGCAGCTCACCTGTTTCTTTATGAATAAAGAATGCCATTGGCACGCCCCATTGACGTTGCCTTGATAGTGTCCAGTCAGGTCTGTTAGCAATCATGCTGTGTAAGCGTTGCTTACCCCATGCTGGATAAAACTCAGTTGCTTCAATGCCAGCAAGCGCTGTTTCGCGCAATGTTTTACCTTCATGCGGTTGCTTATCCATGCTCGCAAACCACTGTGCTGTAGCGCGATATACAACAGGTGTCTTATGTCTCCAACAATGCATGTAAGAGTGATTCAATTTTGCTGAATTTAATAAAGAACCAACTTCTTTTAATGCTTCAACAATATGAGGATTTGCTTTCCAGATGGATTGACCTGAGAAGAGTGGTAGCCAAGACGCATAAACACCATCACCCATGACAGGATTTAAGATATCTTTATCTTTTAAACCATGCGCTTTACATGATTTAAAGTCTTCTTCGCCGTAAGCCGGCGCTGAGTGCACTAGGCCTGTACCGCTATCAATCGTGACGTATTCGGCAAGATAGATAGGAGAGCGTCTTTGATAACCTTCATGCGCTTTTGCTAGCGGATGGTGAAATTCAAGGCCGCCTAATGCCTGCCCTTTGCAGGTTGCCACAATCGTGCCTTCAAGGTTGTAATCCTTTAAGCAAAATTCCACACGGTCTTTTGCCAGAATTAAAAGCCCTTTAGCTGTATCAACTAAAGCGTATTCAATTTCAGGGTGTAGGTTAAGCGCTTGGTTGGATGGAAGCGTCCATGGTGTGGTTGTCCAAATCACTGCCATGCCATCTTTTTTGGGAAGTTGGCTTAAGTTAAACGCTTTGGCAATTAAAGGTAGTTGATCTTCAGGAAATGCAAAGCCAACATCAACTGCGATATCAAGCTTATCTTGGTACTCAACTTCTGCTTCAGCTAGAGCTGATCCGCAGTCAAAGCACCAGTTCACTGGTTTGAGACCTCTGAAGACATAACCTTTTTCTAGAATTTTTCCTAAAGCTCGAACTTCATCAGCTTCATTTTTAAAATTCATGGTGAGGTATGGGTTTTCCCAATCTCCAAGAACACCCAAACGTTCAAAATCTTTTTTCTGTTTCTCAATTTGAACTGAGGCATAAGCACGCGCTTTTGCTTGAACTTCTGCAGTTGGTAAATGTTTACCGAATTGTTTTTCAATTTGAATTTCAATTGGCATGCCATGGCAATCCCAGCCGGGCACATAAAGTGCGTCAAAACCAGAAAAACCTTTGGCTTTAACAATCATGTCTTTCAGGATTTTATTAACAGCATGACCAATATGAATATCGCCGTTGGCATAAGGAGGACCATCATGCAGAATGAATGTCTTTTTGCCTGCTTTGGATGCTCTAATTTTTTGATAAATCTTTTTTTCTTGCCATTCTTTTACCCATAGAGGTTCGCGTTTAGGCAAATCACCTCTCATAGGGAATGTTGTATCAAGTAGGTTAACTGGGTAGTTATTTTTTTTGTCAGACATGGTCGGTTATTTCAAAGTAATTTTTTGCTGCCATTGCATCTGCATGAATGGCATTTTTTAATGTTTCTAAATCGTTGTACTTCTCTTCATCTCTTATTTTTTGAATTAGTTCAATTTGTACTAATTTTCCATAAACAGTTTGATGAAAATTAAAAATATGGACTTCGAGTAAATACCTTCCGGAATCATCTACGGTTGGCCTTTTCCCTAAGCTTGCAACTGCCGGTAGTGGATTGTCGCCTAAGCCGTGAACCTGAGCTATGAAAATTCCTTCTGCGGCAGGTTTTCTTTTGTGAAGGCGATTAGCCATCGAGATATTGAGGGTTGGAAATCCTAGGTCGCGACCTAGCTTCTGTCCATGCAATACATGGCCGCTAATGGTGTAGGGCCTACCTAGTAAATTTTGGGTTAACTTAAGATCGCCGGTAGCTAAAGCGAGTCTAGTGGCTGAGCTTGAAATACGCGTATTGTTTTCAGATAGCGTATCCATGCGCTCAACTTCAAATCCCCACTTCTTACCGCTATCAACCAAGGTTTGGAAGTTGCCGGCTCGTTTCGCGCCATAGTGGAAATCATCGCCAATGAGGATGTATTTCACGTGCAAGCCGTTAACTAAAACCTTTTCAATAAAATCATCCGGGGCTAGAGAAGCAAATGCTTGATTGAAATGCTCGACCAATACTTGATGAATGCCGGTTGATTGAAGGGCTTGTAATTTATCTCTTAAGCTTAAGATTCTAGAGGGGGCTTTTTCGGGGGAAAAATATTCAATGGGATGTGGTTCAAATGTCATCACGCATGCTTGCAGCCCTTTATCCCGGGCTTTATCTACAAGCTTTGTTAGTAAAGCCTGATGCCCCCGATGCACGCCATCAAAATTACCGATGGTGAGCGCGCAGGGGGTCCAATTGGATGCCTGAGGAATGCCTCTAATTACCTTCATGTTGAGGTATGAATTATATTGGCGGGCATGACTTCAATTGTTATTCTTATTTCAGGCCGTGGTTCCAATATGGAAGCCATTGTTAAAACTGCCCAAAAAGATGCTTGGCCAGCCAAAATTGCTGCGGTAATTTCTAATCGACCAGATGCCTCTGGCCTTGATTTTGCTAGGTCTCACGGCATCCCTACGGCTGTCTTGGATCATAAAAAATTTAAAGATCGTGCTGAATTTGACCATCAGTTAGTGCAGTTAATCGACTCTTACGCACCTGATTTGGTTGTTTTAGCAGGGTTTATGAGGATTTTGACTGGTGATTTTGTGAGCCATTACGAGGGGAAATTATTAAATATTCACCCATCTTTGTTGCCTTTATTCCCTGGTTTACATACTCATGAGCAGGCTTTGGCGGCTGGGGTGTCTGAGCATGGAGCCACCGTTCATTTTGTGACCGAGGCTCTAGACCACGGTCCAATGGTGATTCAAGCCTCTGTACCGGTGCTTCCTGGGGATGATGCGGATACCTTAGCTAAGAGAGTTTTAAAGCAAGAACATATTATTTATCCCCGCGCTGTGCGCTGGTTCATTGATAATCGTATTTCTATTGACCAGGGTCGTGTTCTGGTTAGTCCACCAGAGTCCCAATTACTCGTATCTCAGGATAAGTAACTAATGCGTATTGATCAAAAAGCGGTAGCAGCAAGAGCGAAGGCTTTGCCGCAACATGTTGAGCACCTCTCTATTTTGATTACAGAGTTAGCTCGTTTTGCCCACCCAGCGGATATGGTGGTGAGTCGCTATTTCCGTTCTCAACCCAAGCTGGGTAACCGCGATAGGGCATTGATTGCCGAAGCTTCATTTGCTTTTTTGCGCCGTAAAACTGAGATTTCTCAATTTGCCGAGAGCGGCCAGGGCCCTTTGGGGCGTCGTTTGGCATTATTGTCCCTTTTCATCACGATGGTTGAGAGTGGTTTGGGGAGTGGTAATCGCGCAGAAAGCGCATTGGCTGATTTAGCTTTTGTGGTGCACCCTGGTGAAATTGATTGGTTGCAGCGTTTTGGCACAATCGAGCGAGAGTCTTTGGCGCCTCTGACAAGAGTTAACTTGCCAGAGTGGATTTGGAATGCTCTGGGTTCTTCCGTGCCTAAGGATCAATGTTTGCCGCTTGCTGAGGCGATGCTGAAGGCTGCGCCTTTGGATTTGCGCGTGAACACCATTAAAGCTGCGAGAGAAGAGCTTCTAGGTGTTTTAAATGACCTTGGCGGCCGCTACGCTGCTGAGCCTACCCCTTATGCTCCAAATGGAGTGAGATTAAAGGGTAAGCCTGCTTTACAGACTCAGGAGTTCTTTAAGCAGGGGTTGGTCGAAGTGCAGGACGAAGGCAGCCAATTATTGAGTATGTTGCTTGAGCCTAAGCGTGGTGAGATGGTGGTGGATTTCTGTGCTGGCGCTGGTGGTAAAACATTGTCTTTGGGTGCAATGATGCGCTCGAGCGGTCGCCTATATGCCTTTGATGTATCAGAAAAGCGCTTGGCTAATTTGAAGCCTCGCTTGGCGAAAAGTGGCTTATCGAATGTTCACCCCGTATGGATTGATAATGAAAACGATGCCAAGGTGAAGCGTTTGGCGGGAAAAATTGATCGAGTTTTGGTGGATGCTCCCTGTAGTGGTCTGGGAACTTTGCGTAGAAACCCAGACTTAAAGTGGCGGCAGTCGCCCCAAAGCGTGGCGGAGTTAACTCAAAAGCAGTTGTCGATTCTTCAATCGGCTTCTAGATTGTTAAAGCCGGGTGGGCGCCTGGTTTATGCGACCTGCAGTTTAATTTATCAAGAAAATCAAGGGGTTGTTGAGGAATTCTTGGCAGCCAACCCCAATTTTGAACTTAAAGATCCTAAAGAAGTATTGCGCGATAGCTTCCCAGCTATGGATAATTTGCCGATTGGCGCTAGTGCTAACTCTAAGTGGTGGCAGTTATTCCCACATTTACATGGTACGGATGGATTTTTTGGAGCCATTTTGGAGCGCAAGTCTTAAAAGTCATTAATTTTCTTTAACTTGCATTTAAAAGTGGTGATTTAGGTCAAAATCTTCTATAACTTCAGGGCGGTATACAGCAATTTTTGGTAAAATTGCTGTATTACATTTATAGAGGGATGGCCGGATGGCTTTTTTAGATTCAACAAGAGACTTTATTTTGCAATGGTTGGCCCATGGTTACCTTGATTGGGGTTGGGTTCAGATACTTGTTTTCACACTGGTTTTAACTCATATCACTATTGCAGCGGTAACGATCTTCTTGCATCGTTGCCAAGCGCATAGAGCTCTTGAGTTACATGCTATTCCTTCACATTTTTTCCGCTTTTGGTTGTGGCTCACAACCGGTATGGTCACTAAGCAATGGGCAGCTATTCACCGTAAACACCATGCTAAGTGCGAGACAGTTGATGATCCTCATAGCCCACAAATTTTAGGTATTGAGACCGTGCTGTCTCGCGGTGCAGAACTCTATCGAGCTGAAGCTAAGAATGCCGAGACGATTGAGAAATTTGGTCACGGCACGCCAGACGATTGGATTGAGCACAACTTGTACTCCAAGTTTCAGTGGCAAGGTGTTGGGTTGATGTTGATTATTGATCTGTTCTTATTTGGAGCGCTAGGCGCTACTGTGTGGGCGGTTCAAATGTTATGGATCCCGATTACCGCTGCGGGCATTATTAATGGGGTGGGGCACTATTGGGGTTACCGTAACTACGATTGTGAAGATGCCTCTACCAATATTTTGCCGTGGGGCATCATTATTGGCGGAGAAGAGTTGCATAACAATCACCATACCTATGCAACAAGCGCTAAGTTATCCAATAAGTGGTACGAGTTCGATATCGGTTGGGGTTATATTCGTGCGCTTGAGATGATGGGTTTGGCGAAGGTTAAAAAATTACCGCCTAAGCCAGTTCTAAGTGAACTGCGTCAAGCCTCTGAGCAAACTTTGCAGGCTGTCATTACAAATCGCTATGAAATCATGGCGCGCTATGCCAAGGTTCTACGTCAAACTTTTGACCAAGAGGTGCAGCATATGCGCGATTTAGCGGTGCAGTTTGGTGATCGTGGCGCATGGCTATATAAAGATGAGTCTAAATTAAGTGCTGAAGAAAAACAGCGCTTAGAAAAGTTGATGATTGCTAATAAGTCGGTTCAGTTAATGGTTGAGATGCGTCGTGATCTAGCCGCTTTGTGGGAGAGGTCTCACGTGACTAAAGAGCAGTTGTTGGCGCGTTTGCAGGAGTGGTGCCATAAGGCTGAGGCCAGTGGCGTAACTAGCTTGCAAGATTTCTCATTGCGCCTGCGTCGCTATGTGGCGTAAATCAAATCCGAAATACGCATAAATAAAAAACCCGCTTAAAGCGGGTTTTTTATTAAAGCCATTAAAACTAAAGCTAAGTAATAAATTGCTTACTTGATCTTAGTTTCTTTGTATGAAACGTGCTTACGAGCTTTTGGATCAAACTTCATGATTTCCATTTTCTCTGGCATGTTACGTTTGTTTTTTGTTGTTGTGTAGAAGTGACCAGTACCTGCTGTCGACTCTAACTTGATCTTTTCGCGACCACCTTTAGCCATTTTGTTGCTCCTTAGATTTCACCGCGAGCACGCAAATCAACCAAAACTGCGTCGATGCCTACTTTATCGATTAAGCGAAGACCGGCATTGGTAATGCGTAAGCTTACCCAACGGTTTTCTGATTCAACCCAAAAACGACGGTTTTGCAAATTAGGCAAAAAGCGACGTTTAGTCTTATTGTTAGCGTGGGAAACATTGTTGCCGACCATCGGCTTCTTCCCGGTGACTTGGCATACTCTTGCCATGACACACTCCTTGAAATGCGAAAAAAAGAGATTGTAGCAGGTGGAACAAAACAATGCCACTACTTCCCCTTTATTTTTCACTCATTCATGGGGTTGAAAATAAAATAATATTCAAAATTAATAGGTTATAGCTTTTTTGGGTGAGCAAATAACAATGTTAGTGCTCACTAGCTTGATTGGGTAAAATCGCGAGTTCTAACATTGAAATAGCTCCATTTTTAGAAACAATGCAGTGGTCCAATAGGTGAACTTCAATAAGGGCTAAAGATTTGGCGAGTGTTTTAGTTACGGCAAGATCTTCTTTGCTAGGGGTTAAATGCCCACTTGGGTGGTTGTGAGCCACTATCAAGTTACTGCAATTTCTGAGTAGACACGCCTTTGCTACTTCTCGAATATAAATCGCAGTTTGATTAATGGAGCCTCTAAAAATTTCTTCGCTATGAAGAAGTCGATTGTGAATGTCTAAATAAAGGCACATAAACACTTCATGATCTTTATGACCAATCGTATTAATTAGAAAAGACTTCACCATGTCGATGGAGCTGAATACATCTTGCATATGCAATTGCTCTAACTGGCTTCGCCTGACGAGCTCATGAGTCGCTCTTAATTGAGTCCATTTGGAGATGCCAATGCCTTTGAAATTTTTAAAGTCATCCAATGTTGAATTAAGGATCGAGGTAATCGAGCCAAAGTGAGTCAGTAGTTTTTTGGATAGTTCTAAGGAGTTTTCTCCTTGGCTACCTGTGCGAATGATGATGGATAAAAGCTCAGCATCATTTAAAGAGTTGGGTCCTGAATGTGAAAGTTTTTCTCTGGGTTGGTATGGCTTACCCCAGTGTTTTATGGAATTTTGTGCATTTTTATCAGGGGTCGCTAAAATGCCATCATGACTGATATCAACACCTCCCCTGATGCTGGCGACCTTGTCGTGACAGCTACTTCTTATTTGACCCTTAATTACCGCATTGGTTTGCCTGAGGGTGGGGATTTGATTAATACTTTTGAAGATAAGCCCGCTACGCTGATGATGGGTACTGGGCAATTTTCCCCTGGTTTGGAGCAAGCTTTGCTTGGTATGCGTGTTGGTGAAAGAAAAACTTTCACCTTGGACCCTGAATCTTCTTATGGGGTTAAAAATCCTGAGTTGGTGCGCCGCATTTCGTTGAAAACGTTGCATGAGAACAGTTCTCCAGAAGAAGATTACTTGCCAGGCGATATGATTGAGTTCAATGCACCTAATGGCGCCACGTATTCTGGAACGTTGGTTTCGATGGATGAAGACTCTGCCTTGTTCGACTTTAATCATCCTTTGGCGGGTAAGACGATTCAGTTGGAAGCTCAGATCATAGGTATTCTTTAAATGGCAGACTTGACCAATGAAGTGATGGTTGATGAAATTTTGCTGGCTCAGCCCAGAGGATTTTGCGCAGGTGTGGATCGCGCCATCACAATCGTTGAGCAAGCTTTGTTGAAGTTTGGCGCGCCAATTTACGTTAGACATGAGATTGTGCACAACGCTTATGTTGTTGATGATTTGCGCAAGCGTGGTGCCGTGTTTGTTGATGAGTTGTCGGAAGTGCCGGTAGCTAGCACGGTTATTTTTAGCGCGCATGGCGTCTCCCCCGCAGTTAGACAAGAAGCTGAAGTTAGAGGGTTGAAAATATTTGATGCGACTTGTCCTTTGGTGACAAAGGTGCATGTTGAAGTGATGAAAATGCGTAAAGAAGGTATGCAAATCATCATGATTGGTCATAAAGGACATCCTGAAGTTGAGGGCACCATGGGCCAGGCACCTGAAGGCATTCAGCTGGTGGAGACAGTGAGTGATGTGGAGAAGTTAACGATTCCCAGTCATCTTCCAATTGCCTATGTCACTCAAACAACCTTATCGGTTGATGAGACTAAAGAAATCGTTGATGCGTTAAAGGTTAAGTTTCCAGAAATTAAACAGCCTAAAAAACAAGATATTTGTTACGCCACTCAAAATAGACAAGATGCCGTTAAGTTCATGGCTCCACAAGTTGATTTGGTGATTGTCGTTGGTAGCCCTAATAGCTCTAACTCGAATCGTTTGAGGGAATTGTCTGAAAAACTGGGTGTTATTTCTTACATGATTGATCACCCTGATCAATTAAAGCCGGAGTGGTTTATTAATAAGAAGCGCGTTGGGTTAACCGCAGGTGCTTCTGCTCCTGAGAGTTTGGCTCAATCGATTATTGATCGCATTAAAGAGCTAGGGCCACGTACGGTTAGAAATCTAGATGGTATTGTTGAGAACACCGCATTCCCATTACCAAAGGGATTAAATTAGGAGCCGAATTAATTCCCTTCTCCCAAATAAAAAAGCGGCCTAGGCCGCTTTTTTATTGCTTGGAAAATCTAAATATTGCTATTTAGATTAATTGCTACATTTTTAGAGATTACTTGATCTCTTTAAGAATGCCTTTGAGCATTTCTGCCATTTGCTTCAGTTCTTCTCTACTGATGTTTAACGCAGGCATGAAACGCAGTAGATTAGGTCTTGGTGAGTTAAGCAGTAGACCGATAGGCTCGAGATTGCGAGCACGCTCAACAATTTCTGGCCCAATATCTCTATTTAATTTGAGAGCTCTTAGTAAGCCTTCGCCGCGCTCGCCTTCAAAACCAAACTCTTGGCTAATATCCAGTAAAAGTTCTCTTAAATAAGCGCCCTTAGCAATGACTTCATCTAGGAAGCCTGGTGCTAGTAACTGTTCAATGACGCTGCATCCCACCGCTGTCATTAATGGGTTTCCGTTATAAGTACCGCCTTGGTCACCTGGCTCAAAACAAGCAACAGCATCGGTTGCTAACAAGGCCGCTAGAGGCACGCCACCGCCAATACCTTTGCCTAGCGTCATGATATCTGGTGTGATGTTATATAGCTGGTGACCAAATAACTTGCCAGTACGACCACAGCCTGTTTGCACCTCATCAACCATTAAAAGAATATTCTTTTCTTTTGTTAATTGACGTAATTGGCGCATGAATTCATGATCACTTGGAATCACGCCACCTTCGCCTTGAACAGGCTCTAGCATGACGCCAACGGTTTTCTCATTGATTAGTTTTTTAACTGATTCAATGTCGTTGAGTTCTGCCTTGGGGAATCCTGGAACTTGAGGCGCATACATTGTGTCCCAGCCATCTTTGCCTGAGGCGCTCATGGTTGCAATGGTTCTGCCATGAAAGCCGTGGTTAAAGGTAATAATTTCATAAGCGCCATTTTTATGGAGCTTGCCCCATTTGCGAGCCAACTTAATGGCACCTTCATTCGCTTCAGCACCACTATTCGCAAAGAAAACCTTATCAAAGCAGCTATTGGAAGTTAATAGATCTGCTAGCTTGATCATGGGCTCGTTATAGAACGCAGGGCTTGGATTAATAATCTTGTGCGCTTGTTTTTCTAGTGCCGCAATCATGCCTGCGTTCGAGTGGCCAAGACAGTTAACAGCCCAGCCTTGCAAGAAATCAAGATATTTTTTACCTTGATGATCCGTTAACCAAGACCCTTTGCCTTCTGTGAAGACTAATTCAGGGCGTTTAGTGATGTACATCACTGAGTGGGTATCAATATTCATAGGATGTGTATTTTCAGTCATATTGAAAGAAGGTTAGCAGAATCATGTTAAGAATTTGAGGCAGCTTTTTTGGCTAGATCTGCAGCTGATGTAAAGGCATCTGCATAGAACTCTTCACTAGGAAGTTTAGATTTCGCAACAAAATCATTTTTGGCAGATTCAACGACAATTGGGGCCCCGCAAGCATATACCTGATAGTTCGACATATCAGGATGGTCCTCTAATGCTGCTAAGTGAACAAAGCCCGTGCGACCAGTCCAGTTATCTTCGGGAAGTGCATCTGATACGACAGGAATGTATTTGAAGTTAGGAATTTCTTTTTCCCAAGACTGGCAAAGTTCGTTTTTATAAAAATCTTTCGGGCGACGGCCGCCCCAGTACAAGCTGACTGGGCGTTGAATGCCCTGATGGCGCATGTGTTCAATGATGGCTTTAATGGGCGCAAAACCAGTACCTGAAGCGATGAAGATAATTGGTTTTTGAGAGTCTTCACGCAAGAAAAAGCTTCCTAAAGGGCCTTCAAAGCGCAGGATATCTTTTTCTTTCATCATCGTGCCGGACTCACTGCTGCCGAAAACAAAATCAGTAAAGGAGCCGCCAGGCATATGACGAATATGTAACTCAATCGGACCTTCTTCATGAGGGGCGCTTGCTAGAGAGTAAGCGCGACGTTTATCTTTGAGCAAGAATTCAATATATTGACCTGCCACAAATTGAAACTTTTCTGTTGCGGGTAATTGGAGCTTAACAATAACAACATCATCAGCCACTCTGTCTAAGCTGCTGACGCGACAAGGAATTTTCTTAACAGGGATGTCGCCCAGACCTTCTACTTCTTTTACATCAATCGTTAAGTCAGACTGTGCTTTGGCGCAGCAAAATAGCGCGCAACCATCTAGAGCTTCTTCAGGGCTAAGCGCTTTTTCACTATGATTGCCATGAGTTACTTGACCGCTTTCTACTTTGCCTTTGCAAGAACCGCATGCGCCATTTTTGCAACCATAGGGTAAATTGATGCCTTGGCGGATAGCAGCCTCAAGAACGGTTTCATCTGGATTGGCAGTGAAAATTTTGCCGCTAGTTTTTAGAGTTATTTGATAAGACACGCACATTCCTTTTTAAAGCATTACGATTGAGCTCATGCAACGTTTAGGTAAACCTAGAATTCTAATAGTTGGTTGCGGTGATGTTGGACTGCGCTTACTTCCTCAATTAACGTCCTTTTATAAGGTTTTTGCCTTGACGTCTTCTGAGGATCGAGCGCCTATTTTAAGAAAAGCTGGTGCTGTTCCCATTTTTGGAGATTTAGACCGAGCTGACACTTTATGGCGCCTACCGCAGTTAGCTTCACAGGTAATCCATCTTGCTCCACCGCCATCGGTAGGGCAAACAGACACGCGCACGCACAACTTACTCAGGATTTTAGCCCAGGGGGGCGGATTTATCAGGCAACTGATCTATATCAGCACCACGGGGGTCTATGGAGACTGTGGTGGCGCTTTTATTGATGAGGTAAAAGCCGTTAATCCTCAAACTTTAAGAGCTAAGCGACGGGTGTCGGCTGAGGCTCAAATTAGGGCTTGGGCAATACAAACCGGAGTGGCTGCACATATTTTGAGGGTGCCAGGTATTTATGCTCAAGATCGCTTGCCACTTGAAAGAATTAAGCGTGCCACCCCTGCTCTAGAGGCGTCAGAAGACGTCTATACCAACCATATTCATGCGGATGATTTGGCTAGATTAATTAAATTAGCGCTTTACAGAGCAAAACCACAACGAGTGCTCAATGCTTGTGATGATAGTCAAATGAAAATGGGGGACTATTTTGATGCGGTGGCTGATACTTTTCAATTACCTAGACCTCCGCGTGTCAGTAAAAAAGAGTTGGAGGCAAGGATAGATCCCATGATGCTATCTTTTATGAGTGAATCAAGGCAGATTCAAAATCAACGCTTACGCGAGCTTAGATTCCGCCTTCAATACCCAACAGTCCAGGATTATTTGAGTTTTACTTCCAAGTATCTTTTAAACCAACACAACGATTAAACACAGGGTTTGTCGGAGTGTGGTCATTGCGATCGGCCACAAAATAGCCATGACGCTCAAATTGGAAACGTTGTTCAGGCGCCACATTTGAAAGACTTGGCTCTAAGTAGCAGATTAGAGTTTCTTTTGAATTTGGATTTAATGCATCCAAAAAATTCTTATCTCCGCTATCTGGGTGTGGGTCTGTAAATAATCGATCATAAATGCGTACTTCCGCTTTGATGGCAGTTTTAGCGCTGACCCAGTGTAAATTGCCTTTAACCTTGTAGTTGTCAGAGCCTGGTGTGCCACTTTTACTATCTGCAAAATAATTGGCGTGAACAGCAGTTACTGCGCCATTTGCATCTACATCGTAGCCGGTGCATTCAATCACAAAACCATGGCGTAGACGCACTCGACTACCTGGTTGACCGTCTTTCGGTGGCGTTAGTCTAAAGAAACCTTTGATGGGCTCAACCATGAAGTCATCGGCTTCAATCCATAATTCTTTGGTTAGATTGAATTCGCGGCGACCCCAATCTTCATGGTGAGGATGTTTGGGAGCGGAGCAAGGTTCTGAGTGGTTTTCGTCAAAGTTATCAAGAATAAGTTTGAGTGGTTTTAGAACAGCAAAAGCTCGCTCTGCACGCGCGTCTAAATCGTCGCGGAGAGCTTGCTCTAAAACAGACATGTCAATCCAACTATCCGCTTTGGATACACCAATTCTTTCGCAGAATAACCGCAAGCTTTCAGGGGTGAAGCCTCTGCGGCGAATACCAACAATGGTTGGTAGGCGTGGGTCATCCCAACCATCGACACGTTTTTCATCAACTAGCTGCAATAGTTTTCTTTTGCTTGTGATGGCGTAGGTAAGATTTAAGCGTGCAAATTCATACTGCTTTGGTAGGGGGTCTTTAAATACACCAGCCTCTTTTAGTGCTTCAAGCACCCAGTCGTAAAGAGGACGGTTATTTTCAAACTCTAAGGTGCAAATCGAGTGAGTGATATTTTCAATTGCATCAGAGATGCAATGGGTGAAATCGTAGAGCGGGTAGATACACCATTTGTCACCAGTTCTATGATGGTGTGCGTGGCGGATACGGTAAATCACGGGGTCGCGCATCACGATATTTGGGTGGGACATGTCGATTTTTAATCGTAGGACGAGGGCGCCATCGGGATATTTACCCGCTTTCATATCCCTAAATATCTCAAGACTCTCAGCGTTGGGGCGATCTCTGAAGGGGCTATTTTTTCCTAATTCAGAAAAGTTACCACGGTTTTTGTGAATCTCATCCGCTGTTTGACCATCGACATAAGCTTTGCCCGCTTGAATCAGTATCTCGGCAAATTCATAAAGTTTGTCAAAGTAATCACTTGCATAGTGTTGATGAGCCACACCATCTTTAACCCAATCAAAGCCTAACCAACGAACCGCGTCAATAATGCTGTCCACGTACTCTGTTTCTTCTTTGGTCGGATTTGTATCGTCAAAACGTAAATGACAACGCGCGCCATTCGGGGCGTGAGCATAATCGCGCGCTAAACCAAAATTAAGGCAAATGCTTTTAGCGTGACCAATGTGGAGGTAGCCGTTTGGTTCTGGTGGGAAGCGTGTGATGATGCTGGGCAAAGGTTTGCCAGTCGCATCTACACGGTTGGCATGCTTGTGAGTATTTAAGTCGCCATCAATGATTTGGCGCAAAAAATTCGAGACCTCAGGGGTCTCGAATTTTGAAGGATTTGGGTTCTTCTTTTCAGACATACCCATATTGTAGATTTATTCTTCGACGAAGGCTTCTTCTCGTGTTTTCTTAACCGCTGGCAAGGTCACAATCACCACTAACGCTGCAGCTGCAATTAAGAGACCTAAGGACAATGGGCGAGTAAAGAATACCGTGAAATCACCTCTTGCTAGAAGCATCGCACGACGGAAATTTTCTTCCATCATCGGGCCTAGAACAAAGCCAAGAAGTAATGGCGCACCTTCGCATCCTAATTTTGTAAATAAGTAACCAACAATCCCGAAGGCTGCTGTTAGATAAATGTCAAAAGTTGTGTTGTTAACTGTGTAGACGCCGATACAGCAGAACACCAGAATGGCTGGATATAAGTGTTTGTATGGAATAGTTAATAGCTTGACCCAAACACCGATCATTGGCAAATTCAAGACGATTAACATCAAGTTACCAATCCACATAGAGGCAATCAATCCCCAGAATAATGCAGGGTTAGAGCTCATCACTTGTGGACCAGGTTGAATGTTGTGAATCGTCATCGCGCCTACCATCAAAGCCATCACCGCATTAGGAGGGATGCCTAATGTAAGGAGTGGAATGAATGATGTTTGAGCGGCTGCATTATTAGCAGACTCTGGGCCGGCAACACCTTCAATCGCACCTTTACCAAATTCTGCGCTGTATTTAGAGGTTTTCTTCTCTAATGAATAAGCGGCAAATGAGGCTAAAGCTGCACCACCACCGGGTAAGACACCCAGTAATGAACCAATTGTTGTGCCACGTAAAATTGGTGGGATCATGCGCTTGAAGTCTTCTTTACCAGGCCATAAGCTGGAAACTTTATCCAAGAAGGTTTCACGATTTTCTTTTTGCTCAAGGTTGGTCATGATTTCAGCAAAACCAAACATGCCCATGGCAACTGCCACAAAACCAATACCATCTGTTAATTCAGGAATATCGAATGAGTAACGCGCTGTTCCAGAGTTAACATCCGTTCCGACTAAACCAAGCAATAGACCTAGAACAATCATGGCAATCGCTTTAATCAGTGAGCCAGATGCAAGTACTACCGCGCCAATTAAGCCTAAAACCATTAAAGAGAAGTATTCGGCGGGGCCAAATTTAAATGCCAATTCTGATAAAGGTGCTGCAAAAGCAGCTAATACCAACGTGGCAGCACATCCAGCAAAAAATGAACCCATGCCAGCTGTAAATAGGGCAACACCTGCGCGACCTCGCCGAGCCATTTGATAGCCATCAATGGCTGTCACTACCGAGGATGATTCTCCGGGGATATTCACCAAAATAGCTGTAGTTGAACCACCATATTGGGCCCCATAATAAATACCCGCCAACATAATTAGAGCTGCAACTGGGGGTAGAGCGTAGGTGGCAGGTAATAGCATCGCAATGGTTGCAATAGGACCTAGTCCTGGTAATACACCAATCAATGTGCCTAGTACGCAACCAATCAAGCAATAAGCTAAATTTTGAAGGGTGAGCGCTGTTGAGAAGCCTAGAGCTAAGTTATCTAATAATTCCATAGTGTGCTCCTCTGTTTAAGCAGTAAAGAAACTTGGCCAAACTTGGAACTGGAGTTTTAAGCCCCAGACAAAAGCCACATAAGCAATCACATTCAGAATCACGGCATTAACAACCGTGCCTTTCCAATGGAATTCGTGACTGGCCATTGCGGAGATGAATACCAATACAAATAAGGAAAGTACAAGACCCAAGTCGGCTAGAACAACGCCAAATAGAACTACCGAGCCTGTTACCCATAAAACTGAAGGCCAATCCCATTTGGGAATCTCATCTTTTTCACCCTTTTTAGAGAGTGCGCCCATTGTTACGATGGCTCCTAATATGGCTAAGACGATACCAAGCCAGAACGGGAAAAATCCTGGACCCATTTTTGCAGTTGTACCCATGTTGTATGTGGTGGCGACATATGAAAATATGAGACCAATCACCACAAACATGAGACCCGAAGCAAAGTCTTTTTGGCTGCGAATTCGCATCTTGCGCTCCTTTATATTTGTTATTTATTTATGCCTGCTGCCGGACATTGTAAGCTTCATTAAAGGTATATTGATACCTTTGTTACCTAGGGTTTATACGGAAAGGCTCGCTCTGAGCGATAATCACGGCTATGAAAGTTACTCAAATTCGCGAAAATTTCCTTAAGTTCTTTGAATCAAAAGGGCACCAAATTGTTGCCTCTAGTCCAGTCGTTCCTGGTGATGATCCAACCTTGCTATTTACCAATGCGGGCATGAATCAGTTCAAAGATGTGTTTCTTGGCTTTGATAAGCGTCCTTACACGAGGGCAACCACGGCGCAAAAATGTATTCGCGCAGGTGGTAAGCATAACGACTTAGATAATGTAGGTTATACCGCGCGTCATCACACTTTCTTTGAAATGTTGGGTAACTTTTCGTTTGGCGATTACTTCAAACGTGACGCGATTACCTATGCTTGGGAGTTGCTGACGACTGTTTATAAATTACCTGCTGATAAGTTGTGGGTGACTGTTTATGCGGAAGATGATGAGGCTTACAACATTTGGGCAAAAGAAGTGGGTGTGCCTACTGAGCGAATTATCCGTATTGGCGATAACAAAGGTGCTCGTTACGCATCTGATAATTTTTGGATGATGGGCGATACAGGTCCTTGCGGACCTTGCACTGAAATTTTTTATGATCACGGCGAGGAAATTCCTGGGGGTCCTCCTGGCAGCCCTGAAGAAGATGGTGATCGTTACATAGAAATTTGGAATAACGTTTTCATGCAATTTAACCGCGATGAAGACGGTGTGATGCATCCATTGCCGAAGCCAAGTGTTGATACAGGTATGGGCTTAGAGCGTATTGCTGCTGTTTTGCAACATGTGCACTCAAATTATGAAATTGATTTGTTTGTTAATTTGTTGGCAGCAGCTAAGGCAGCTGTTGATGAAGCTGGGGCCGGTAATTGTGACGCTGCTAGCCCATCATTAAAGGTTATTGCCGATCATATTCGCGCTTGCACGTTTACCGTTGTTGATGGGGTGATTCCGGGTAATGCTGGCCGTGGTTATGTGTTACGTCGTATTACGCGTCGCGCGATTCGTCATGGTTATAAATTGGGTGCTCGCGCGCCATTTTTCCATAAGCTTGTTTCTGCATTAGTTAAAGAGATGGGTGATGCTTATCCTGAATTAAAAGCTAACGAGACAAAGGTTATTGAAGTACTTAAGCAAGAAGAAGAGCGTTTCTTCCAAACGATTGCGAATGGTATGGAAATTTTGGAAGCTGCCTTGTCTGCTAGCTCTAAAGTGATTGATGGTGAAACAGCATTTAAATTACATGACACATTTGGTTTTCCGTTAGATCTGACCGCCGACGTTTGTCGCGAGCGAGGTGTGACGGTAGACGAAGCTGGTTTTGAAGTGGCAATGAATCGTCAGCGTGATCAAGCAAGAGCTGCCGGAAAATTCAAGATGTCGCAAGGCTTGGAGTACAAGGGCGCGCCAACAGTGTTTCATGGCTATGATTCCTTAAATCGAGAGGGCGCTAAAGTTTTAGCCCTGTATGTAGATGGTACGCAAGTTAACTCTATTCAGTCCGGCGATAGCGCTGTGGTTGTTTTGGATCACACGCCTTTTTATGCTGAATCCGGCGGTCAAGTTGGCGATGCTGGTGAGTTGCGCAATGCTTCAAGCCTTTTTGATGTTGAAGATACTCTTAAGATACAGGCAGATGTGTTTGGTCATCATGGTCAAGTATTAGAGGGTGAGATTAAGGTGGGCGATCAGTTCAATGCTAAGGTCAATGCAGAGAGACGCGCTCGAACAATTCGTCACCATAGCGCCACTCATTTGATGCATAAAGCTTTGAGAGAAGTTTTAGGTGCGCATGTGCAGCAAAAAGGTTCTTTGGTGGATGCCGATAAGACACGCTTTGACTTTACACACGCCAGCCCAATGACTGCTGATGAAATCACTCGTGTAGAAGAGATTGTTAATGCTGAAATTTTGGCAAATGCGCAAGCTTCTGCGAAAGTGATGAGCTTAGACGACGCGCAGAAGACTGGTGCCATGATGCTATTTGGCGAAAAATACGGCGAAACAGTACGCGTTTTAGAGATTGGTTCTTCCAAAGAGTTGTGCGGTGGCACGCATGTGCAGCGTACAGGCGATATTGGCCTATTCAAGATTCTTTCTGAAAGTGGCGTGGCTGCAGGTATTCGTCGTGTAGAAGCAATTGCAGGTGATCGTGCTCTTGCTTACTTGCAGCAGTTAGATGCTCAAGTTAATCAATTGGCGGCAAGCTTGAAAGCGACGCCAAATGATTTAGCCCAACGTATTTCACAATTGCAAGAACATGCCAGATCTTTAGAAAAAGAACTTGAGCGTTTGGGTTCCAAATTAGCTGCTAGCCAAGGAGATGAGTTGTTATCGCAGGCTATTGAGTTAAAAGGTATCAAGGTACTTGCAGCTCAGTTAGATGGCGCAGACGCTAAGGTTCTTAGAGAAACCTTAGACCAGTTGAAAAATAAATTGAAATCGGCAGCGATTGTTTTGGCATCGGTGCAAGATGGCAAGGTTCAATTAGCAGCGGGTGTTACATCGGATGTTTTGGCGAAAGTAAAAGCTGGTGAGTTAGTTAATTTTGTTGCTCAGCAAGTGGGTGGCAAGGGTGGTGGTAAGCCAGATATGGCGATGGCTGGTGGTACTGACCCTAAAGGCTTGCCTAGCGCATTGCAAAGCGTACAGAGTTGGGTAGCTGAACGTTTATGACAATTCCAGATGTTATTCATAAGGAAGTGGATGCTAGCGGACTTAATTGTCCGCTACCTATTTTGCGTGCCAAGAAAGCTCTAGCTGATATGCAGACTGGTGAAATTTTAAAAATCATCGCCACAGATAGTGGTTCATCTCACGATTTCCCAACTTTTGCAAAACAAACAGGTAATGAGCTAGTTGCTTCAGAAAGTCTGGGTGAAGCTTTTGTCTTTTATTTAAAGCGCCGATAGCAATAGACTAAATGTTGATGAAAATCCCTTGCCTTATATTTTCATGGCAATAACTAGTTGTTTTTTCTGAGTGCTATTTATTAATAGCAGCTTTGAATGTGTATGAGATTAACAGCAAGCTAATTTCTGCCCACAATGTTAATCATTGAAGTCGTGCCAATCTTTTCCTCGCTCTAGATCTACTCTGATAAGACGGGGGTGTCATTGAGAGATCTTCTATCTAGATTACGAGTTACTCCAGTAATAGCAAAAAACAAAAGAACTGTTGCTAAGAAAGACGATCCAAAAATTAGCGGTGAAACATTCTTCTAGCTCACTTCGGGTCCTAATAACCCATATAAATTAGAGGTAATTTATCTTCATATCTTGATTGAATATATACCAAGTTTCATATATTATTGACTTTAATATATGATTTAAGGTATAAAAAATGAAAAATACCATCAAAACTATCCCTCATGTCACCCAAGACCTTAAAGAATTAGGCTCGTTTCTGCGTATTGCCCGCAAGCGCAGAAGGCTCACCATGACGGAGGTCGCAGATCGCCTTAATTTAAGCTATCAAACGGTTACCAGAATAGAAAAAGGCGATCCGTCAGTTTCGGGTGGTGGCTACTTTAGTGCCCTATGGTTATATGGCCTAGATGGTGCTGCATTAAGCGGCGTTCATCCTGATAATGATAAGCAAGGCAAGGCGCTCGAGGTCTCTCGTCTGCCGACTCGCGTGGGTGCAAAACGGTTAACCAAGGATAAGCATGATTTCTGAAATTATTGTTTTTGTGTATTTACCAGGAGAACTCGAGGCAGTCCCCGCAGGTACTCTGACGCTTACTCAAATTGGCAAAGAACTTTCGAGTAAATTTGTGTATGGCTCGCGCTACATGCAGCGCAGTAATGCTATCGAGCTAGACCCCATTAGCTTGCCTTTTAAATCAGTTCCCCGAAATGCTGGTGAAGAAATTACTCCGATTGCAGGATTGTCGGTATTCGGTGCCTTTCGAGATGCTACCCCAGATGCTTGGGGGCGCAGAGTCATTGAGAAGCACCTTAAAGCAGTTAACTTACCGGAAATCGAATACATTAAATATTCTTACGATGACCGTGTTGGAGCGCTTGACTTTAGAGATTCGCCGACTGCCCCACCTCGGCAGCATCCTTTTAATAGAGTTTTAGATTTGCAATATCTTCTCGATTGCGCTGACAAAATTGAATGTGATGAACCCGTTCCAGATGACATGTTGCAAATGTTTAACTATGGTGCAAGCATGGGTGGAGCAAGACCCAAGGCTGTTGTTGAAGATAATGCTGGTCTATGGTTAGCGAAATTTCGAGCACGTAATGATAAATTTGATTACGCTAAAGTGGAGTCGGCTACTTTATTGCTCGCCAAAGAGTGTGGTATTAATATCCCTGAGGTTCGTGTCCAAGCAACGGGTGACGCCAATATTTTTCTAATCAAACGATTTGATCGCCACAAATCAGGAGCTAGTTATACCCGCACACATTTTATTAGTGCCCTAACTTTACTTGGTAAAGATGAGTCTGAATCTCTTGGCTCATCTTATACAGATATTTTGACTGCCATCATGCGTTATGGGCCGAAAGAAAATTCTCCCATGAAAAAAGAGTTATATCGCAGAATGGTCTTTAATATTTTGGTGGGTAATGATGATGACCATCTACGCAATCATGGCTTTATTTACCAAGATGGTTGCTACTGCCTCTCTCCTGTTTATGATATTGTGCCTGCCCCAGCGATTGCTACGGAGCGTTATCAACATTTAAATGTTGGTCAATATGGCCGCCTGGCTACTCTCAATAATGCCCTCAGCCAATGCGAATTATTTGGGCTCTCGAAAACTCAGGCAACTGTTTTAATAAAGGAAATGCAAAGCATTGTTTCAAATTGGAGAACTTTTTTTGCAGAGCAAGGGGTGAGCTCGAAAGATGTTGCTGTTCTGGAGAAGGCCTTTCACCGAGCGGAGACTCTCCCCCTCAACACATAATTTCCCACCCTAAATCATTAGGCTTAACAGATCGATTACTTTATCTATTTTTTAAGAAGTCAGCAAAACTATCTTTTACTTCAGGGTGTCTTAAAGCAAATTCAACTGTTGCTTTAAGGTAGCCAAGTTTGCTGCCGCAGTCATAGCGGGTGCCCTCGTATTCATACGCGAGGACTTGTTCTTGTTGTAATAGTGATTGAATCGCATCAGTTAGCTGTAATTCGCCGCCGGCGCCTGGTTTGATTTGGCGAATATGATCAAAGATTCTTGAAGACAAAATATAGCGACCTACAACACCCATATTAGATGGGGCTTTGGATGGCTCTGGTTTCTCAACTATTCCGTTTAATTTGTAGATGTGGTCTTCAAATACCTTGCCATCGATGACGCCGTATGACTTACTTTGTTCCGGAGCAATTTTTTCCACGCCTAAGATGGAGCTACGGTAGTGTTGGTATTTATCGACCATTTGTTTCATAACGGGAACTTTGCCATCTAATAAGTCGTCCGCCAAAATGACGGCAAATGGTTCGTCGTCAATTAATTTTTCAGCGCATAACACTGCATGGCCCAAACCTAGCGCTTCTGGTTGGCGGATGTAAATACAGTCCACATGACTTGGTTTAATGCTTCTGACTAATTGAAGAAGTTCTTTTTTATTTTTAGCTTCTAACTCTGCTTCTAATTCGTAGGCTTTATCAAAATGATCTTCAATCGCACGTTTGCTACGACCGGTTACGAAGATCATTTCAGTAATGCCAGCAGCCATCGCTTCTTCAACCGCATATTGAATCAATGGCTTGTCCACTACGTTGAGCATTTCTTTTGGGCTTGCCTTGGTGGCAGGCAAAAAACGTGTGCCAAGACCTGCTACTGGGAATACTGCTTTGGTAATAGTATTTTTCATATTTATGATGGTAAACGACTTAATTGACTTTCCAATTTTTCGCGCAAAGATTCAAAATCTGCCAAACGTTGTTTTTCCTGAATCACTACAGCTTCAGGGGCTCTTGCAACAAAGCTTTCATTATTTAGTTTGGAGTTGGCTTTAGCGATTTCAGAAGAGATGCGTTCAATTTCTTTATTGAGGCGAGCGCGTTCAGCAGTAGCGTCAATTTCGACCTTGAGCATCATCTTTGTATTGCCGACAATAGCAACGGGAGCTCCTGCGCCATCTTTTTCTAGCTGGGCATCATCTTCATAAATCTTTACTTCCGAAAGCTTAGCTAGTGCTTGAATATAGGGGGCTGCTATTTGCAAATAAGCGGAGTCTCCACAAATATATAGCGGAACTCTTTGAGCCGGGGAGATTTGCATTTCACCGCGAAGGTTGCGACACGCATCGACAAGAGACTTAATTTCCGCAACCCATTTCTCGCTTACCTCATCAATCTTTTCCGGTTGTGACATAGGGTAAGCTTGAAGAGCAATCGTTTGCTTTTCGTCTTTGGAAATATCCTTGCCAGACATTGGCGCTACGATTTGCCACAATTCTTCCGTGATAAATGGAATGATTGGGTGGGCTAAGCGCAGAATAGTTTCAAGAACTCTTAATAGAGTTCTGCGGGTGGCGCGTTGTTGAGCTGGCGTGCCATTTTGTAGTTGAACTTTGGCAAGCTCTAGGTACCAGTCGCAGTATTCATCCCAAACGAATTGATAAATAGAGGTGGCGATATTGTCGAAGCGGTAGTCTTTGAAACCCTTTTCAATATCTGCTTCTACTTTTTGCAATAAAGACACAATCCAACGGTCTGCTGCAGAAAAGTCTAGTTGGCCATCAGGCCCGCAACCACCTTTGCATTCACCAAAGCCATTATCTTCAAGAGAGCCTTGGCAATTCATGAGCACGAAACGAGTGGCGTTCCATAGTTTGTTGCAAAAGTTTCTATAACCTTCACAGCGTTTTTGATCAAAATTAATATTGCGGCCTAATGTTGCCATGGACGCAAACGTGAAGCGCAATGCATCGGTGCCAAAAGCGGGAATGCCGTCTGGAAATTCTTTTTTGGTTTTCTTAGTGATACTTTCAGCTTGTTTTGGATTCATTAATCCAGTGGTGCGTTTTGCTAATAAAGTATCTAAATCAATGCCATCGATTAAATCAATCGGGTCTAAAGTATTGCCTTTTGATTTACTCATCTTTTGACCTTCCGCATCGCGCACAAGACCATGGACGTAGACTGTTTCAAAAGGAATCTTGCCGGTAAAGTGACAAGTCATCATCACCATGCGAGCAACCCAGAAGAAAATAATGTCAAATCCAGTAACTAACGCTGATGAAGGTAGGAAGTGAGCTAATTCAGGTGTTTTTTCTGGCCAGCCTAATGATGAGAATGGTACGAGAGCTGAGCTAAACCATGTATCTAAGACATCTTCATCTCGACGAAGGCTACCGTTGTAACCGTTGGCCTTCGCTTTTGCCGTAGCTTCAGCTTCAGTGCGCGCAACAATAATCTTTCCATCTTCTTGATACCAAGCGGGAATTTGGTGACCCCACCAGAGTTGTCTAGAGATACACCAATCTTGGATGCCTTCTAACCATTGGTTATAGGTGGTAGTCCAATTTTCCGGAACAAACTTCACATCGCCACATTTCACGGCATCTAAAGCCGCATCGGCAATGGATTTTCCTGGGCGGTATTGATTGTGCTCAGTTGGTTTGGACATGGCCACAAACCATTGATCTGTGAGCATAGGTTCGATGACCGATTTTGTACGATCACCTCTTGGCACCATCAATGTGTGAGGTTGAACTTTTTCAAGTAGTCCGGCAGTTTCAAGATCGGCAACAATTAATTTTCTAGCCTCAAAGCGATCAAGGCCGCGATATTTTTCAGGAGCGTCATCATTAATCTTGGCATCGAGCGTCAAGATATTGATCATTGGCAATTGATGGCGTAAACCGACTGCATAGTCATTGAAATCATGCGCAGGGGTTACTTTGACAACCCCTGTGCCGAATTCTTTATCCACATAATCATCCGCGATGATTGGGATATCTCGATCAGAAAGCGGTAAGCGTACTGATTGACCAATGAGATGCTTGTAACGCTCGTCTTCCGGATGCACCATCACGGCAACGTCGCCAAGCATGGTTTCTGGTCGAGTGGTCGCAACCGTTAAATATCCTTGGCCGCTGGCGAGTGGGTAGCGAATATGCCACATCGAGCCTTGCTCTTCTTCACTCTCCACCTCAAGATCTGAAACGGCAGTGCCCAAGATGGGGTCCCAGTTAACTAATCGTTTACCTCGGTAGATAAGACCTTGCTCATATAGGCTAACAAATACCTCAACGACTGCTTTGGACATTTTGGCATCCATCGTGAAATATTCACGACTCCAATCAATGGAGGCGCCTAGACGACGAATTTGACGGGTGATAGTGGAGCCAGATTGTTCTTTCCATGCCCAAACCTTTTCTAGGAACTTTTCTCTGCCTAGGTCGTGCCTAGAGACCTTCTGAGCGTCTAATTGGCGTTCTACGACGATTTGGGTGGCAATACCGGCATGGTCGGTGCCAGGAACCCATAGGGTGTTTTTGCCGCTCATGCGAGCATGTCTGGCTAACCCATCCATAATGGTTTGGTTAAAGGCATGCCCCATATGAAGGGTGCCAGTGACGTTTGGCGGAGGCAGTTGAATGCAAAAATTGGCCTTATTGGCATCTAAAGTGCCGGTGGCAATACCCTGTTTTTCCCATTCGGGGCCCCATTGAGCCTCGATGTTGGCGGGTTCGAAAGATTTAGCGAGATCAGAAAGATTTTTTGACATATCCCCGAATTATAATTTTTTGTTAGAACTTAAAGGCGTATGTGACAAATATTCTTCAAAACCTCAATCCCGAACAGCTAGAAGCGGTAACGCTATCCCCTGTGAATAATGACGGCAAAGCCCAGTCAGCTATGATTCTTGCGGGTGCTGGAAGTGGCAAAACCAAGGTCTTAACAACCCGTATTGCATGGTTAATTCAAACAAGACAGGCCTCTCCTATTGGGATTTTGGCGGTTACTTTTACAAATAAAGCCGCTAAAGAGATGTTGACGCGCTTATCGGCCATGATGCCCATTAATACACGAGGAATGTGGGTGGGCACTTTCCATGGTTTATGTAATCGGTTATTAAGAGCTCATCATAAAGATGCGGGTTTGCCTTCAACCTTTCAGATTTTGGATACTCAAGATCAGTTGTCGGCGATTAAGCGTTTATTGAAGTCATTAAAAATTGATGATGAGAAATATCCGCCTAAGCAATTACAGTATTTCATCGCGCATGCCAAAGAAAAAGGTTTGCGTTCTAAAGATATGGATCGTGGAGATTCTTTTCAGAACACCATGGTTGAGTTGTACCAAGCTTATGAAGAGCAATGCCAAAAAGAGGGTGTTGTTGATTTTGCGGAGCTTTTATTACGTAGCTATGAGCTGCTCAAAAACCATCAGCCCATTCGTGAGCATTATCAAGAACGTTTCCGCCATATTTTGGTTGATGAGTTTCAAGATACCAATGCCTTGCAATATGCGTGGCTTAAGTTAATTTCTGGTTATGGTTCATCTAATCCAAGCTCTGTTTTTGCTGTGGGTGATGATGACCAAAGTATTTATGCTTTCCGCGGCGCAGATGTTGAGAATATGCGCTTATTTGAGCGCCACTTTAAGCCTCACTTGGTTAAGCTTGAGCAGAACTATCGTTCTTTTGGGCATATTCTTGATGCGGCTAATCATTTAATCGCGAATAACACTGAGCGTTTAGGTAAGAATTTGCGCACAGATGCTGGTCATGGCGAGCCTGTAAGAATTTATGAGGCATCAACGGATGGCACCGAAGCTGCTTGGATGGTTGATGAGATTAAGAGTCTCATTAATACAGGTAGCGCTAGAAGTGAGATTGCTATTCTTTATCGTAGCAATGCGCAATCCCGCATCATTGAGCACGGCTTATTTTCCGCGGGCATTCCGTATCGTGTTTATGGTGGTTTGCGATTCTTCGAGCGTGCTGAGATTAAGCATGCGTTGGCTTATTTGCGACTTTTAGAAAATCCCAATGACGATACCTCTTTTGCACGGGTAGTGAATTTCCCAACTAGAGGTATTGGCGCTAAGAGTGTGGAGACTTTGCAAGATAGTGCAAAAGTTAATAATTGCTCTTTCTATGCAGCAGCTCCTTATTTGGATGGTAAGGCGGGCAGTTCGATTGGCGCATTTGTGCGGTTGATTGATCATATGAGAGATTCCACCCGCCATTACACATTGCCTGAAACAGTCGATTATGTGATTCAGAACAGTGGTTTGATTCAACACTATTTGACGGAGCGAGAAGGTCAGGATCGCGTAGAAAACTTACAGGAATTGGTCAATGCCGCAACAGCTTTCATTGCTGAAGAAGGTTTTGCGCAAGACACCGTAGCTGGCACTTCCCAAGATGAGCCTGTGATTGAGATGTCTCCTTTAGCTGGATTTTTAGCGCATGCTTCTTTGGAGGCTGGTGATAACCAAGCTCAAGCTGGGCAAGATGCGGTTCAATTAATGACTGTGCATGCGGCAAAAGGCTTGGAGTTCACGACAGTATTTATTACAGGGTTGGAAGAGGGTTTATTCCCTCATGAAAATAGTGTGAATGAAGAAGATGGCCTAGAAGAAGAGCGCCGCTTGATGTATGTGGCGATTACACGTGCTAAAGAGCGATTATTTTTATCGCATACGCAATCTAGGCTTTTGCACGGTCAAGTGCGCTACAACTTGCCATCAAGGTTCTTGGATGAGTTGCCGGCGGAATCTTTAAAACATCTAACACCTAGAAATAAAGATGCAAGATGGGGGGGTACAACGACTCGAATGCCATCTTGGTCAGAGGGCAGTGATTGGGGTGGTCCTGCTGCTACAAGGCATCGTGGTGGAAGTTTTGATGTGACGCCAAGCGCAATTGCGGCCCCAATTAGTTCAATGCCTAGAAAAGATAATGGCCATGGTTTCAGAGTGGGGCAAAGCGTGTTCCACACTAAATTTGGCGAAGGCAGAATTTTAGCTATTGAAGGTAGTGCTGCTGAAGCTAAGGCGCATGTGAACTTTAATCGACATGGCCCTAAGTGGCTTCAGTTAGCGATTGCTAAGTTGACCGCTATTGATTGATGGCGGCTAATTAATAAAAATTAATTAGTCGTTGTTAAAGCAAGCTTTCCAAGTCGCGAAGAAAGAGCAGTACATCACAGTCAGTGCCGCCATTGAGTAAGACGGTATGACAAATGGGATGGCTGCTCTAGCGCCAAAGCTATCAAGTATGGCCTCTATAAAAAATGGTACAGCCACAATCACAATGCCCCAAATGGCTAAGTAATAAATAAAGGCAGCTTTGTTTGTCCAGCAAGCAATCCAACTTGAAAACAAAGCTTGCCCTACAGACATTTTTTCCCAAGCAACTAAAACTGGCGCAAACCACATCACCATAGCAATTGGCACGTACAGACATGCGCCAATACCTAAGCTGAAATAAAGTTCTTTGACTTCGCGAATAGTGGGCTGTTTTTGTTCTGTCAGCATGGGAATCAACTGCTGAAAATCTATAAAAGCGCTCGCTATTAGGCTGAGTATTAAAACTAGAAATGCGTAAATAGTCCCCAGTACCAAAAGATTCTTTCTGATGTTGGGTATGACATTTCTTAATCCCACTAGGTAAACGCCAGGCGTAACGCGTTCTCCCTTAATAACCATTTGGCATGCAGTCATGAAGCCAACTGTTAGAGCTGGTGTTAAAAGTAAGACGATAAATACGCCAAAGACTGGAATAAGAATTAAGAATTGTGCAATAAAGATGTAAAGAAAAATGAGCATGAAAAATGCCAAAGGATTTTTCTTGAATAGCCAAAGTCCTTGACGTATCCATAGGTAGCCATCGCGGGCTTTAGCTTGTCTTAATTGCATAATTTAAATGATGGCTAGATTGGTACGACGTTGCGTTAGCACACGTTCAAAATGGGTTGGATCATGAGGTGTGAGCATTTGCGCGTCGCGAGGCAGGTAGTAATCCCATAAACGCGAGACCCAGAATCTCAGTGCTGCGGCTCTCAACATAAGCTGCCACGATGCTATTTCTTCTGGTTTTAATGTGCGAACTGATTGATAACTAGACATCATGGCGTTATAGCGTGGGGCATCTAATTCGCCGGTGGCCAAATTAATGCACCAATCATTTACGGTAACTGCCAAGTCAAATAACCATTTATCCGTGCCGGCAAAATAGAAATCAAAAAATCCGCCAAGCTCATTATCTGAGTTAAATAAAACGTTATCTCTAAATAGATCACAATGACTAGGGCCTGAGGGGAGAGCTGCATAGTCGTTGCTGGTAAAGAATGCTATTTGTGCTTCAAGTTCTGTATTAATTAATTCAAGCTGCGTTGGATTAAGGTGGGGTTGGACGCTTGGGATGGTTTCTTTCCACCAAGACAAACTTCTCAAGTTGCCTTGGAACATCTTAAAGTCTGCGCCAGCTAAATGCATCTTAGCCAACATTTGACCGACTGCCTGGCAATGTTGAGCGGTAGGTGTTAATTGAGATTTACCGGAAAGTTTTGTGACAATCGTCGCGGGCTTGTTATTCAGTGATTCGAGAACTTCTTGCTGCTTATTTTTCATGGGCGCAGGCACGGGTATGCCCTTTTCCGCCAAATGCCCCATAAGGTTTAAATAATAAGGGAGCTGTTCTGGTTTGAGGCGTTCAAATAAAGTCAGTACGAATTCTTTTTGAATGCCATCTTTTTCTAATGTTAAAAAGAAATTTGAGTTCTCGATGCCAGAGCTAATACCTTTGAGATCTGTGGCAATGCCAAGATCATATTTTTTTGAAAGCCAATTATTGACTTCTTCTAGGGTAACGGGGGTAAAGACAGCCATAGCGACGAAATAATTAGAAAGGCATTCGAATGGTTGGCACGCGATTCACATCTTGATTGCGTACATTCGGTGCGGGGGCGTCGGATGGCGCGCTCATTTCATAGCGAGTGCCCATTGGGGTTTCCACAATCACTTCAGTCGCTTTGCCACCTTCTTTGTATTCTTTGATGTTGGTGCCATCAGCTTCTTTATGCTCAAAAGAAGGCTTTTTAGGGCCAGCTTTGCCACTTTCGCCATTATTTTTGATGGCGGGCACAGCTGGTTGTTGATTAATCTTCTGCAGTTCTTCCGCGCTTAATGCTTGCACAGGTTGAGCGCTAAGTCCTTGTGAAATAAAGGAAAATATGGAAAATACCACGCTCAAAAGAGCCACATTTAAAGAATTTTTTGTTTGCATAGAATAAGAAAATACCAAGCTAATCGTTCATCAATTGTACGATTGTGGGATGTCTACACATCGCCTTTTGCTAGTTGACGGTTCTAGCTACCTTTACCGTGCCTTTCACGCCATGCCAGATTTGCGAAATTCGCAGGGATTTCCTACGGGGGCTATTCAAGGAATGGTCAATATGATGCGCCGTGCGCGCACTGAATTAGATGCGGATCATATTGCCTGCGTATTCGATACCAAAGGTAAAACATTTAGAGAAGAAATGTATCCCGAGTACAAGGCGAATCGTTCTTCGATGCCGGAAGATTTGGCGATGCAAATTGAATCCATTCACCAAGTCGTCAAAGCTTTGGGGTGGCCGGTGTTGGCAGTTGAAGGTATCGAAGCCGATGATGTGATTGGCACTTTGGCTAAACAAGCCAAAGCTCAGAATTGGACAGTGCTCATTTCAACAGGTGATAAAGATTTAGCGCAGCTAGTTGAGCCGGGTATTAGTTTGATTAACACCATGACTGAAGAGCGTTTAGATACAGATGGTGTGATTGCTAAATTTGGTGTGCCACCTGAGCGCATTGTTGATTATCTATCCATCATGGGTGATGCTGTTGATAACGTTCCCGGTGTGCCTAAGGCTGGTCCCAAGACAGCGGTTAAGTGGATAAATGAATTTGGCACTTTGGATGAGTTAATGCGTCGTGCTGATGAAGTTAAAGGAGTGGTTGGTGAAAATCTACGAGCAACTCTTGATTGGCTTCCTAAAGCTCGAGAGTTGGTAACCGTCAAAATTGATTGTGATTTAAAAGAGCATTTGATTGGTTTGCATGAGTTACATGCCAAAGAAGAAGATAAAAATGCTTTAAGAGATTTATTTACGCAGTTTGGATTCAAGTCTTTATTAAGAGATTTGGATAAAGGCAATCCTGCAAACACGACAAGTTCCCTAGCGCCCAAGTCTGCGCCACTCCCAATGCAGACAACTCAAGCTGCAGGCGATTTATTTGGCTTTGTCGCCAATCAGGTAACTGCTCCTTCAGAGAGGAGCTATCAATGCGTGACAACGCAAGAACAGTTGGATGGCTGGATTAAAAAAATAGAAGTGTCTACTTTGACATGCGTTGATACAGAAACAACTGGGTTGGAGGCTTTGCGGGTTGGTTTGGTAGGCATTTCTTTATCCACTGAGCCAGGGGTTGCTTGTTACATACCTTTAGCGCACACCACGAATGAAGATCAATTAAATAAAGCAGATGTTTTGGCACAGCTAAAACCTTGGTTGGAAGGTGAGCAATATAAAAAGCTTGGCCAAAACCTTAAATATGACATCCATATTTTTGCGAACGAAGGTATTCAGTTAAAGGGTGTGGCGCATGACACCTTGTTGCAATCCTATGTGCTTGAGTCACACCGAAGTCATGACATGGATAGTTTGGCTTCTCGCCATTTAGGTGAAAAAACCATCACTTATGAAGAGGTATGTGGCAAGGGCGTTCATCAGATTACTTTTGATCAAGTTGATTTGGAGACTGCAACTAAATATGCGGCGGAAGATGCTGATATCACGTTGCGATTGCATCATGCGATGTATCCAGCCATTGAAGCTGATGAAAAGTTATTAAAAATTTATCGAGAGATCGAAATGCCGGCGATGCACGCATTGGCAGTCATGGAAAGAAATGGCATTTTGATTGATATTCCTAAGTTGGCTGCTCAAGGTCAGGTTGTTGGCCAGCGATTGTTGGAGTTAGAAAAGCAAATTCATGAGTTGGCCGGACAACCTTTCAATATTCAATCGCCTAAACAGATTGGTGAAATACTGTTTGGCAAATTAGAGTTGCCGGTCGTTAAGAAAACCCCTTCTGGGGCACCTTCAACCGATGAAGAAGTTTTGCAGAAACTCGCTGAAAACTATCCTCTGCCGGCTAGGATTTTGGATTACAGAAGTTTGGCTAAGTTGCAGTCGACTTATATTGAAAAATTGCCTCGCATGGTTCACCCAAAAACGGGCAGAGTGCACACTAGTTTTTCTCAAGCGGTAGCGGTGACCGGTCGTTTAGCTTCGAGTGATCCTAATTTACAAAATATTCCTGTTAGAACTGAAGAGGGCCGAAAAATTCGCGAAGCATTTGTTGCGCCGACTGGTTCTCATTTGGTATCTGCAGATTATTCACAAATTGAATTGCGCATCATGGCTCATATTGCTGAGGATGAAAGCTTATTAAAAGCTTTTGCTGCTGGAGAAGATATTCATAAGGCGACGGCTTCCGAGATGTTCCATGTGCCTTTGGATCAAGTAAGTTCAGAGCAGCGTCGCTACGCCAAGGTTATTAACTTTGGTTTGATCTATGGCATGAGCGCGTTTGGTTTGGCTTCTAACTTAGGGATTGAGCGTTCTGCTGCTCAGCAATACATTGATACTTACTTTGCACGTTACCCTGGGGTGGCTCAGTACATGGCTGATACGCGTGTCTTAGCAAAGGAGCATGGGTATGTTGAAACTGTTTTTGGTCGCCGCCTTTGGTTGCCTGAGATTAGAAGTGCCAATGGGATGAGGCGCCAAGGTGCTGAGCGTGCTGCGATTAATGCGCCGATGCAGGGGACGGCGGCTGATCTAATTAAGATGGCGATGATTGCTGTGCAAGAGTGGTTAGAGAAGAATAAACTAGAGACTCGTCTGTTATTGCAAGTGCATGATGAGTTGGTGCTTGAGGTGCCTGATCATGAGTTGCAATTGGTGAAGGAACAACTGCCTGGTTTGATGACGAATGTGGCTCAATTAAAAGTACCATTATTGGTTGAGGTGGGTGTTGGCCTTAACTGGGAAGAAGCACATTAATAAGTGGATAAAAACAACGGAGACTGCTGTGGATAAAAACTTAATGAGTGAAGCAACATCTTTATTAAATCCGTCAAAACCAAATAGACGTGAATTTTTAAAGGTGGGGGCAACGGTAGCAACTGGTTTGGGCTATGTGGCAGCTGCTGAGCCAGTCATGGCGCAGGCAATCAAAACAGACTTTGAAGGTATTCAAGGTGGTGAAGTCAGTTTTATGTCTAAAGATTTTCAAATGTCTGCTTATGTTGCTAGACCTAAGGTCACTTCTAAAACAGGGTTGCCGGTGGTTTTGGTGGTGAGTGAAATATTTGGTGTGCACGAATACATCGCTGACGTTACAAGACGCTTTGCGAAATTAGGCTACTTGGCGATTGCGCCAGAATTATTTGCAAGAGCGGGAGACCCCAGTGCTATGGGTACGCTTGCCGAGATCATGAAAGAAATCGTGGCCAAAACACCGGATGCTCAAGTCATGGATGATCTAAAAGCAACCATCGCTTGGGCTGGTAAGAATGGCGGTGACTTAAAACGTATGGGCATCACAGGATTTTGTTGGGGTGGTCGCATCACTTGGTTAGCGAGCGCTCAGATTCCTCAAATCAAAGCAGGTGTTGCTTGGTATGGCAGATTGGTAGGAGATAAGACACCTAATTCTCCATTGCATCCAGTTGATTTGGCTGCTCAAATGAAGGCGCCGGTGCTAGGTCTTTATGGGGGTGCTGATACGGGTATTTCTGTCGAGAGTATTAATCAGATGAAGGTTGCCTTATCTGCAGCTAAAGACAATAAAGCAGCGCAAGCGGCGACTTTTGAGATTTATCCTGATGCGCCACATGCTTTCCATGCAGACTACCGCCCAACATATCGTGAAGCACCTGCAAAAGATGGTTGGGCTAGATGCGTCGCGTGGTTTAAGCAACAGGGAGTGGTATGACCTTATTTTGGATTGTTTTAGCAACGACCGTTGCTGGAGTATTAAGTATTGCTGCGGCAGCTAGTTTGTCTTTAACTATTTTGTCGCGCATGGTTGATAAGATGGTGAGTCTTTCTGTAGGTGTGCTCCTATCAACAGCGTTATTGCATTCATTACCTGAGGCATTTACTTCTGAGGGTGTTGATATTCCAGCGCTCTTTATTGCTTTATTTGTGGGTTTGCTTGGCTTCTTTGTTTTAGAAAAAGCGGCCTTATTACGCCATACGCATCATCATGAGCATGATGGACATGGACATCATCATGGCCATGATGCTGAATCAGCGGGTCGTAGTGGTTGGGTCATTCTATTAGGTGATGGCTTACATAATTTTGCTGACGGTATTTTGATTGCTGCGGCATTTTTGGCGGATCCTCAAGTGGGTATCTTGACTGCGGTAGCGATTGCTTTACATGAGATCCCTCAAGAAGTTGGCGACTTCATTGTTTTACTAAATGCGGGATTTACCAAGACTAGAGCTTTGGTCTATAACTTGATTTCAAGTTTGATGGCTGTTGTTGGCGGTGTCTTGGGTTATTTCTTCTTGGATAAAGCTGAAGCGCTTATTCCGTATGTGATCGTTTTCGCATCCAGCAGCTTTATTTATATCGCTGTGAGTGATTTGATGCCGCAAATGCATCGTAGGCCTAAGCTTAAAGAATCTATTGAGCAAGTAGCTCTAATTATTCTTGGTGTGGTATTAGTTCTATCGATTGCTGAGCTTGGCCATGTTCATTAAGAGAGCTAAGAGCTAATACTTGCTCGGGATTGAGTGCGCCTATTTTAATAAGGCTAGCAATTGTTTCTTCCATTTCGGAGATGATGCGACTCTTTTGTCTGATTGGGTCCATGAATTACTTTTCTATCGGGCGAGTAGGGTCTGCGCACCACTCGCTCCAACTGCCTGCATAAACAGACGATCCTGAATAGTTCGCTAATTCCATTGAAAAAAGATTGTGGCAAGCGGTGATGCCCGAGCCACATTGATGGACTATTTCAGAGCTAGGCAGGGCTTCTAAAAGCGCATCAAATTCTTGACGTAAAACCTCAATTGATTTGAATTTCCCATCACCGTCAAGGTTTTCTTTAAAGCAACGATTGATGGCGCCTGGAATGTGTCCGCCTACAGGATCTAAGACTTCATTTTCACCATGGAAGCGATCATTGGCGCGCGCATCCAAAATAGTGAAATTTTTATTTTTAAGATTGTTGACAACGGCATCTACTAAAACCAAATTTTTATAAGGTTGTAATTTTGTTTCCGCTACTGGCTGACGAAACGTCTCAGAGTCAGTTACTGGAAAACCAAAATTTTTCCAGGCACTAAAGCCACCATTTAAGATGGAAACGTGTTGATGCCCCGTTGCTTGTAACATCCACCATAAGCGTGCAGCATACATCCCGCCTTGATTGTCGTAGGCGATGACATGGTGGTGAGGTGTGATGCCTAGGTTGGCGTAAGTCTTTTCCCATGCCGCAATGCTAGGTAGTGGATGGCGACCATTCTTACCATTTTTGCTGGTGGCTAAATCTTTATCAGAGTGAACATAGATGGCGCCAGGAATGTGGCCTTCTAAGTAAGATTGATAACCAGCCTCTGAATCAACTAAATCAAATCTGCAATCAAATAAGAGGATGGGTGCCTTGGTATCAAGAAGATCTTTAAGTTGATCTACTTCAATTAGTGATGCGCCTGACATATCACCCTCTTATTGAGATTTAAGAATTTGGGATTTAAAAATTATTTCGAATCTTGGTAAGCCATGGTGTTTCTGTACCACTCATGGAAGTGTTGCATGCCATCTTCCATAGGGCTTTGATAAGGACCTACTTCGTTGATGCCGCGATCAAGTAAAGCTTTTCTGCCAGCATCCATGCGCTCAGCGATTTCATCATCCTCGATACATGTTTCCATGTAGGCAGCTCTTTCAGCTTCGATGAATTCTCTTTCGAAGAGCGCGATTTCTTCAGGGTAATAGAACTCAACAATATTGCGAGTTTTGTTCGGTCCTAAAGGTTGCAAGGTTGAAATACAAAGAACACCCGGATACCACTCCACCATGATGTTAGGGTAGTAAGTTAACCAAACGGCACCGTACTTAGGCATTTGCCCATTGTGATGGCGTAAAACAGCCTCGTGCCAACGTTGATAGGTTGGCGAACCGGCTTGCTGCAATTGTTTGTGTATACCTACGGTTTGTACGCTATACCAATCACCAAATTGCCAATTCAAATCATCGCAAGAAACAAACTTGCCAAGACCTGGGTGAAATGGTTCTACGTGGTAATCCTCTAGGTAGACCTCAATAAATGTCTTCCAGTTGTAGTTGCATTCATGAACTTCCACGTGATCCAACATATAGCCAGAAAAATCTAAATCTTTACTGACTCCCATTTTTTGCAAATCAGCGTGCACATCGCGTGGACCTTCAAAGAGAAGACCTTGCCAGTTTTGTAGTGGTGACTTACCTAAATTTAAACAGGGTTGCTCATCAAAATGCGGCGCTCCTAATAAAGTGCCGTCAGTTTTGTAGGTCCAGCGATGTAATGGGCAAACGATTTGATTGGTGTGACCTTTACCGTTAAGCATGATGGCTTGGCGGTGGCGGCACACGTTTGATAAAAGTTCTACGCCTGACTGGTTTCTAACTAGAACACGGCCTTCACTTTCTGAAGTCAGTGTTTGATAGTCGCCAATCTCAGGCACCATTAATTCGTGACCGACATAGCCGGGCCCTTGCTTAAAAAGCAATTCAATTTCACGTTGGTATAGCTCGGCATCAAAATAAGCCGATACCGGTAGTTGTAGCTTGGACGGTGCAAGTTGCTGCACGGTAGCCAGATTAGTCATTCTTCCCACCCCCGAAAAAAGTCAGCCGAAGCTAAGCGGAATAACCAATCCAACCATCGACATGTCGATATTGGAAAGGAATCGATGATTATAGCGGTCAATAAAGCCTTAAAATCTATCCGTGTATTGTTTTAAGACAAATAAAGGGGTTTTATGCCTAAAAAATCTGATTCGGTTGAAAATTCGGTGGATCCTAAGCTTCGCTATGAAGATGCTGTGGGGCAGCTTGAGGTGCTGATTTCACAAATGGAGTCAGGAAAATTCTCCTTGGAGGAGACTTTAGAGGCATATAAACGGGGTGCCGAGTTGTTAAAGCACTGCCAGCAAGTACTTCTACAGGTGGAGCATCAGGTGAAGGTATTTCAGGGTTAATTTTGAGTCTAAATGCTATGACAGCCGCGTGGCTAGAACAATCAACTCAGCGCATTGAGGCCGAGCTAGAGGCTGCTTTTATCCATTTGAATGAGCCCGCTAAGCGTTTACAGGATGCCATGCGTTACGCGGTCATGGGTGGCGGTAAAAGAATTCGCCCTTTATTAGTCTACGCGGCAGCGAGCTTAAAAGGACAGTCTTTAGGGAAGGTTCCTGGAATTGATGCCAGTGCGGTGGCGGTGGAGTTATTTCACACATATTCCTTGGTTCATGATGATTTGCCTTCCATGGATAACGACGATTTAAGGCGAGGTAGAGCTACTGTTCACAAGGCTTATGACGAAGCTACTGCCTTGTTGGTAGGGGATGCTTTGCAAACGATGGCGTTTGAATTAATAGCAGGTAGTGCATTAAAAGATGAACAAAAAGTAGCAACGATGCTTTTGCTTTCGAAAGCAGGTGGTTTGGCTGGTATGGCTGGTGGTCAGGCTATTGATCTAGAAAGTGTAGGTGCTTCTCTTGAGCAGCCTGAATTAGAAAGAATGCATCGTCTCAAGACCGGCGCTTTATTGCGAGCTTGTGTTGGTATGGGTGGCGTTGCAATTGATTTAGATGAGGTTGAGCTTGAGCGGCTAGATCAATATGCTTCCTCATTAGGTTTGGCATTTCAGGTGGTTGATGACATATTGGATGCCACATCGGATAGTCAAACATTGGGAAAAACAGCTGGGAAAGATGCCGCTGCCGATAAGCCCACCTTTGTTTCTTTAATGGGTTTAGATGGGGCGCAGGATTTTGCGAGAAAATTGCATCAAGAATCTATCGATAGCCTGAGCGTTTGGGGCGACAATGCTAATTTATTAAAGGCATTAGCCAATAAAGTTCTGTATAGGCAGAATTGATAGCAAATACAGATAAGTGTCATATGAGCGATTTATTACAAACAATTAACTCACCTGCTGACTTGCGACTATTAGAGCGTGAGCAGTTACCATTGCTTGCTAAAGAGCTCCGAGAATTTTTGGTTAATTCTGTTTCTAAAACAGGCGGCCATTTATCTTCAAATTTAGGAACAGTAGAGCTGACTGTTGCTTTGCATTACGTTCTTCAAACTCCCTATGACCGTTTGGTATGGGATGTGGGTCATCAAAGTTATCCCCATAAAATTCTCACGGGGCGCCGTGATTTGATGGGCAGTTTGCGCCAATATGGTGGCATCTCTGGATTCCCACGCCGCTCTGAAAGCGAGTACGACACATTTGGTACAGCGCATTCTTCAACTAGCATTTCCGCCGCTTTAGGTATGGCTTTGGGAGCTAAAGCCCAAGGTGAAAAGCGAGTGGCTGTTGCTGTGATTGGCGATGGTGCGATGAGTGCCGGTATGGCATTTGAAGCTTTAAATAATGGCGGTATTCATAAAGATGTGCCACTCGTAGTCATCTTGAATGACAACGACATGTCGATTTCTCCAGCGGTTGGCGCTTTAAATCGTTATTTGGCCAGACTAATGAGTGGACGTTTTTATGCTGCCACGAAAAAAGGTTTAGATAGTGTTTTATCCATGGCGCCGCCATTGAGAGAGTTTGCAAAGCGATTAGAAGAGCATGCCAAGGGTATGGTTGTGCCAGGCACTATTTTTGAGGAATTTGGTTTTAATTACATTGGGCCGATTGATGGTCATGATTTAGATTCATTGGTGCCAACGCTTCAAAACGTCAGACGCTTAGCCCTGAACGGTGAAGGCCCTCAGTTTTTGCACGTGGTGACTAAAAAAGGGCAAGGGTATAAGTTGGCGGAAGCTGATCCAATTTTGTATCACGGACCTGGAAAATTTGACCCATCTCAAGGTATTAGTCCATCGACAGTAGCAAAGAAAACATTTACACAGGTATTTGGTGAATGGTTATGTGACATGGCTGCTGCTGATAAGCGCTTGGTAGGCATCACACCTGCAATGCGTGAGGGCTCAGGTATGGTTGAGTTTGAGAACCGTTTTCCTGACCGTTATTTTGATGTGGGCATCGCTGAACAGCACGCAGTAACCTTTGCAGGTGGTATGGCCTGCGAAGGCATGAAACCAGTTGTTGCAATTTATTCCACTTTTTTACAACGTGGCTACGATCAATTAATCCATGATGTAGCACTCCAAGATTTACCAGTGGTGTTTGCATTGGATCGCTCCGGCTTGGTGGGCGCAGATGGCGCAACACATGCGGGGGCTTATGACATTCCCTTTATTCGATGTGTGCCAAATATGTTGTTGATGGCGCCGGCTGATGAGGCAGAGTGTAGGGATTTATTAACGACAGCATTTAAACAGGATCATCCATCCGCAGTTCGTTATCCAAGGGGTGCAGGTGTTGGTGCCGAAGTCAGCAAAGAATTAAAAACGCTACCTTTAGGTAAGGGTGAGATACGTCGTCAAGGGCAGGCGCCTCATGGCCGACGTGTTGCGATTTTGGCTTTTGGAACCTTGTTATATCCGGCATTAGCGGCTGCTGAGCAGCTGGATGCCACGGTAGCTAATATGCGCTTTATTAAGCCACTCGATGTTGATTTGGTTTGCAAGTTGGCTGCTGAAAATGACCTGATTGTCACCCTCGAAGAAGGTGCTATTGGCGGTGGCGCCGGCAGTGCTTGCTTGGAAGCCTTGGCTGCTGCCGGCATAGAGGTGCCATGTTTACAGTTGGGGTTGCCCGATCGCTTTGTGGATCATGGTGACCATGCGTTATTAATGAAAGAATGTGGTTTAGATGCCGAGGGCATTGCTAAAGCCATTGCTGCTAGGGTGGGAATTATCCCAAGTAAGCAAGTCGCTTAAATTTATCGGACAATAAGGCTATGAACGATATTAATCCAACCTTTCTGAAAAACTCAGCCATGCCAGATGTGCAATCTAGCGTGGATCATCGCAATATCGCTATTGATCGTGTGGGTATCAGGGGTGTTCGTCACCCTATTCAGGTGAAAACGGCGCAAGGCGTTCAGCCAAGCGTTGCAACCATTGATTTGGATGTGGCTTTACCTGGTGATAAAAAAGGTACACATATGTCACGTTTTGTGGCTTTGTTGCAAGAGCATCAGGCGCCATTGGATGCGGCTGAATTGCGCGCTATGGCAAGCAAAATGTTGCCATTGCTAGAGGCGGAAGCTGGTCAAATTTCTTTGAAATACACCCACTTTATTAATAAAACAGCCCCTGTTTCAGGTGTGCAAAGTTTGTTGGATTACGACATTACTTGGATGGCGTTTGCTAAAAAAGTGAATGATGGTGTACAGGTTGACTTGCGTTTACAAGCGGTTGTGCCTGTCACAAGTTTGTGCCCCTGCTCTAAAGAAATTTCAAAATATGGCGCTCATAATCAACGTTCTCATGTCACGATGAACGTTGAGTTAAACAATGGCCAAGAATTAAGTATTGAAGATCTTGTACAGATCGCAGAGTCGCAAGCTTCTTGTGAATTGTGGGGTTTGCTCAAACGTCCAGATGAAAAATTTGTTACTGAGCGTGCGTATGACAATCCTAAGTTTGTTGAAGATTTGGTGCGTGATGTGGCCGATCGTTTGAAAGCAGATGCCAGAATTAAATCATTTGTCGTTGAAGCTGAGAACTTTGAATCAATTCATAATCACAGCGCATATGCCTTGATTCGGTCTAGTTAAGGAATATTTAACCTAGCTGGTCTAACGGCCATCTGGGTCGCACATCGAACCCCCAATCTTTCTTTGCAAGTTGGGGGTTTTTTCTTAAGCGCATGGCTCCTGCAAATGCAATCATGGCGCCGTTATCTGTGCAAAGTTCTAGTGGCGGATAATGGACGCTATACCCAGCTTGAGCACAAGCTGTTTCAAGCCCTTGGCGTAATTGCGTATTGGCGCCAACCCCACCTGCAACTACTAAAGTTTTATGGCCGGTTTGTTTAAGTGCCGCAATTGATTTTGACACTAAGACTTCCACGATGGCATCAACGAAGCTTCGGGCTATAGATGCTTTTTCTGCCTCGAAAATATCATCGCCTTGAGCTTTTAATTTTTTTACTTGCGTTAGTACGGATGTTTTTAAACCGGCGAATGAAAAATCTAAATCGCCAGAATGTTTCATAGGGCGTGGGAATTGATAGACGGAGGCATCCCCTGTTTCGGCTAACTTTGATACGGCAGGACCGCCTGGGTAGCTTAAACCTAATAATTTGGCAGTTTTATCAAAAGCTTCGCCGGCGGCATCATCCAATGTTTCCCCAAGAATGGTGTATTCACCAACAGCTTTTACTTCCATTAGCTGTGTATGCCCACCGGATACAAGCAGTGCGACAAACGGAAACTGAATATTCGCATTCTTGGCCAAAAGTGGTGATAGTAGGTGCCCTTCTAGATGATGAATGCCTAAAACGGGCTTATTCATCGAAAGTGCCAGCCCTTTGGCAATTGAAGCACCCACTAAAAGTGCGCCAGCCAAGCCGGGACCTTGGGTAAATGCAATCGCATCAATCTCAGTTAAAGAAGTATTTGAATCTTTAAGTGTTTGATTTATAAGGGGTATCACTCTTTTTATGTGATCCCTAGAGGCCAATTCAGGGACAACCCCACCATAATCGACGTGCATAGCGATTTGTGAGTAGAGCGCCTGACCCAAAAGTCCCTTGCCAGCGGGCTCTCCAGCCTCCCATGGGGCTGTGTCAACAATAGCTACGCCAGTTTCATCACAAGAAGTTTCTATACCAAGTACTCGCATGACTCTATTTTGCCGTGCTACAATCTCGTTTTACAGTTTTTTCTGACTTTTTTCAGAACCTTTTAGAGAATTACAGCATGACAACTATCCGCTTACGCGAAAACGAACCATTTGAAGTTGCATTACGCCGCTTCAAGCGCACAATTGAAAAAAACGGTCTTTTGACTGAGTTACGTGCTCGTGAGTTCTACGAAAAACCAACAGCTGAGCGCAAGCGCTTGAAAGCTGCTGCTGCTAAACGCCATTACAAGCGTATTCGCAGCCAGATGTTGCCTAAGAAAATGTATTAATTCTTTCTCGGGCTGGATTTCTAGCCTTGGGATACGATGAGCCCACTGACGGTTATCCCGCAGTGGGTTTTTTCATTTGAGGAGTGATGATGAGCTTAAAAGAACAGATTACAGAAGATATGAAAAACGCTATGCGTGCCAAAGATACTGGACGCTTAGGAACTATTCGTTTGCTTTTAGCAGCGATGAAACAAAAGGAAGTGGATGAGCGCGTCGAATTGGATGATGCGGCTGTGATTGCTATTGTTGAAAAACTGATTAAGCAACGTAAAGATTCTATTTCTCAATTTCAGGCAGCTGGCCGTGATGATTTAGTTGCCATTGAAAATGCTGAGCTCGTGGTTCTGCAAGCATATATGCCTGCACAAATGTCAGAAGCTGAGGTGGCTGCAGTGGTTGCTGAGGCTGTTGCTCAAGTGGGTGCTACTGGCCCTCAGGATATGGGTAAAGTTATGGGTATTGTTAAGCCTAAGTTGGCTGGCAAAGCCGATATGGGTGTTGTCTCCGCTCAAGTTAAAGCAGCATTGACTAAGTAACTAAGCAGCTCATTAAAAGTGACAACAGTTCAATATTAATAAACATCAAACGCAATGATTCCTCAATCATTTATTGCTGATTTATTAAATCGCGTCGATATCGTCGAGGTGGTTGGGCGCCATGTCACTTTAAAAAAGGCGGGGGCTAATTATCAGGGGTTGTGTCCGTTTCACAATGAAAAGTCCCCTTCGTTTAGTGTTTCACCAACGAAACAGTTTTATCACTGTTTTGGGTGTGGTGCGCATGGCTCGGCAATTAGCTTTTTGATGGAGCACTCTGGCTTAACGTATGTTGATGCCATTGAAGATTTAGCGAGGTCCGCTGGGTTAACGGTTCCACATGAAGAGCGTAGACCTCAAGATTTGGCAAAGCAAAAGCAAGCACTTGCTTTAAGCGAGGTAATGAGTCCTGCGGCTGATTGGTATAAGCAACAATTAAAAGCCACGCCACGTGCGATTGAATATCTTAAAAATCGCGGCTTAAGTGGGGAGGTCGCTAAACGATTTAATTTGGGTTATGCGCCTGAAGCCTGGCAAGGATTAGAGGCAGTCTTTGGTTCTTATGGTGAAGATACCTTAGCCCATGTATTAGTTGAGGCTGGTTTGATTATTCAAGCTGAAGCCAAACGTTACGACCGTTTTCGCGATCGCATCATGTTTCCGATTCGTAACACTAAAGGTCAAGTCATTGCCTTTGGTGGACGCATCTTAGATAAAGGTGAACCTAAGTACCTTAATTCTCCAGAAACACCGCTGTTTTCTAAAGGTAATACCTTGTATGGCTTATTTGAGGCTAGACAGGCTATACGTGATAAAGGTTATGTAATTGTGTGCGAGGGCTACATGGATGTAGTCGCTTTAGCGCAGTTAGGTTTTGCTAATGGCGTTGCTACCTTGGGA
>Ga0228702_1000125_pt1 | contig 67150 bp, 54 predicted proteins | sample McNCre217_Aug_MG_2_FD_178018 | JGI IMG/M metagenome (GOLD analysis project Ga0228702, IMG submission 178018) | Freshwater microbial communities from McNutts Creek, Athens, Georgia, United States - 20-17_Aug_MG | ecosystem: Environmental > Aquatic > Freshwater > Creek | place: USA: Georgia... | reverse complement strand
AACCGCTTGCAAGAGGTGATGGCGATGAGGGCTTGACTTCTTCGTCCCAGGTCAGCATAAAAAATTATCCAATGTGCGAATTATGAATGCAACGAAGACAAACGCAAAGCATTCGTGAACTTCGTTGGCTTTTTCTGTTGTGCAATTACAAATCGATGTGCACAAAAATCACTGACAGGATTCGCAAGTGGGGTCATCCACGCCGCAGAATTTGATGTCGGTGGCGGGGATGGCATTCATCTGTGCTTGCGCTGCAGCGGCTGCTGCTTCGAGTGCACTCATGCCACCTGCTGCTGGGCCCGAAGACACAGCGTTGTGTGAACCAGCTTGCACGGTTGATTTCTCAACTTGTTGTGCGCTGGATGTGCGGAGGTAATACGTGGTCTTCAAACCGCGCAACCAAGCAAGCTTGTAGGTCTCATCAAGCTTTTTGCCAGAGGCGCCAGCCATGTAGATGTTGAGCGACTGTGCTTGGTCAATCCACTTTTGGCGACGCGATGCAGCTTCGACCAACCATGTGGGTTCCACTTCAAACGCGGTAGCGTACAAGGCTTTGATTTCTTGTGGCACGCGATCGATGGGGCGCAGTGAACCGTCAAAGTGCTTCAGGTCCATGACCATCACGTCATCCCACAAGCCGAGGCGCTTCAAATCGTGCACCAAATAGTGGTTGATGATGGTGAACTCACCTGACAAGTTGGACTTGACAGACAGGTTGCCAAAGCAAGGCTCAATCGAGGCGTCCACACCAATGATGTTCGAGATGGTCGCGGTTGGTGCGATGGCCACGCAGTTGGAGTTGCGCATGCCGTCTTTGGCGATCTTGGCGCGCAAGGCATCCCAATCCAAAGTTTTGCTGCGGTCCACTTCGAGGTAGCCGCCGCGTGCTTGGGCGAGCATGTCGAGTGAGTCGATGGGCAAGATGCCTTTGTCCCACAGCGAACCTTTGTAGCTGGCGTACTGGCCGCGTTCTTTGGCCAACTCAGACGATGCCCAGTAAGCGTAGTAACACACAGCTTCCATCGAGCGGTCAGCGAACTCCACCGCTGCTTGTGAAGCGTAAGGCACGCGCATTTCGTACAAGCTGTCTTGGAAGGCCATGATGCCCATGCCCACAGGACGGTGACGCAAATTAGAGTCACGCGCCTTCTTGACAGCGTAGTAGTTGATGTCGATCACGTTGTCGAGCATGCGCATGGCCACTTTGATGGTGCGCTTGAGTTTGTCATGGTCGAGCTCTTTGCCGTTAGGGCCGTCTTTCAAATGCTGAGCCAAGTTCACTGAACCTAAGTTACACACGGCGGTTTCGGTGTCGCTGGTGTTCAAGGTGATCTCTGTGCACAGGTTGGAAGAGTGCACCACGCCCACGTGTTGCTGGGGTGAGCGCACGTTGCATGGGTCTTTGAAGGTGATCCATGGGTGACCAGTTTCAAACAACATGGTCAGCATCTTGCGCCACATGTCGGTGGCTTGCACAGTTTTGCAGGGCTTGATTTCACCGCGCTTGGCTTTGGCTTCGTAGGCCACATAGGCTTGCTCAAATTCAACGCCGAACAAATCGTGCAAATCAGGCACATCAGAAGGAGAGAACAAAGTCCACTCGCCTTTTTCCATGACGCGGCGCATGAACAAGTCGGGAATCCAATTGGCCGTGTTCATGTCGTGGGTACGGCGGCGGTCGTCACCCGTGTTCTTGCGCAACTCGAGGAATTCTTCGATGTCCAAGTGCCATGTTTCGAGGTAGGTACACACCGCACCTTTGCGCTTGCCGCCTTGGTTCACTGCCACAGCGGTGTCGTTGACCACTTTCAAGAATGGCACCACGCCTTGTGATTCGCCGTTGGTGCCCTTGATGTGGCTACCCAAAGCGCGCACGCGGGTCCAGTCGTTGCCCAAGCCGCCAGCAAATTTAGACAGCAAGGCGTTTTCTTTGATCAACTCGTAAATGCCGTCCAAGTGGTCAGGCACGGTGGACAAGTAGCAGCTCGAGAGCTGTGAGCGCAAAGTGCCGCTGTTGAACAGAGTGGGCGTGCTCGACATGAAGTCGAATGACGACAGCACTTCGTAGAACTCAATGGCGCGGGCTTCGCGGTCCACTTCGTTGAGTGACAAGCCCATGGCCACGCGCATGAAGAAAGCTTGTGGCAATTCAATGCGGGTCTTGCGCACGTGCAAGAAGTAGCGGTCATACAGAGTTTGCAGGCCGAGGTAATCAAACTTCAAGTCACGGTCCGCTTTGAGTGCGGCCCCCAAGCGTGGCAGGTCGAACTGCAACATGGCTTGGTCAAGCAGGTCGTTGTCCACGCCTTTTTGGATGAACTGAGGGAAGTACTCTGCGTAGTGCTGGCCCATGTCGGCGTGCAGCACTTCTTTGCCCAACACTTCTTTGGCGATGGTGTGCATCAACAAACGTGCCGTGGCGTAGGTGTAGTCTGGGTCTTTCTCGATCAGCGTGCGTGTGGCCAAGATGGCCGCCTTGTAAACCTCGTCCATGGGGACGCCGTCGTACAGGTTGCGCATGGTTTCAGCCAAGATGGGGTCAGGCTTGACGTCTGCACCCAGGCCGGCGCATGAATCGTTGATCAGGCGTTGCAGGTTTTTCAAATCCAAGGCCACGCGTTGGCCGTTGTCGATCACGTGCAATGCGGGCGCTGCAGGCGTTTGTTCTTCTTTGATGTGGGCGCGTTCTTGGTTGCGGCGCTCACGGTACAGCACGTACGCACGGGCGATTTCGTGGTGACCACCGCGCATCAAACCCAATTCCACTTGGTCTTGTACGTCTTCGATGTGGAAAGTACCGCCGCCTGGACGTGAGCGCATCAATGCGCGAACCACGCCTTGGGTGAGCGCTTCGACCATCTCGCGCACGCTGGCAGAGGCGGCGCCTTGGGTGCCGTGCACAGCCAAAAACGCTTTCATCATGGCCACAGCAATTTTGGCGGGCTCGAAAGGCACCACAGCGCCATTGCGGCGAATGATTTGGTAGTGGGTCAGCATGGTGGGGTTCTCTTGCGCCGCACGGTCGTGCGCGAGGGATGGGTTACCCATGGGGCTGGTGGCGTGCACAGAGGTCTCAGCTGTTTGCATGTCTTTTTTCTTTCGGATGAGCAGTTCAATAGTGCGTACAAAAACGATGTCGTGACCATTTTTGTTAAATTCAGACCGACACTATATCTGGTGTTCGACAGCTTGCCAACACGCTACAGGTAGTGTTTTGGTAGGAAATGCTTACATTTCAAATTTCACAAAATGAAGCAGTTGATCGCCGTGTTTTTCGACACCTGTTGTAGCTCAATATTGGCGGGAAGTTGTATTCGAAATCTAGTGTTGACGCCGCATTTCAAGTTATTTGATGCGCTGATGCCCATGGCGTCTGGACGTGAAATGGAGATGCACAAACTCTGTGCGAAATAATATTTTTTTGAGAGATGACGAAAAATTAATTTTTCGTTGGAAAACTGCTCGCAGGCCAGCCCAAAGATTGCTGCAAAAGTTTCCAATCAAAGCCCGCACCCGGATCTTGTTTGCGATCAGGCGCCACATGTTCATGGCCTGTGATGTGATGCAGTTTGTAATGTTGTGCAATGGCTGCGCACAAGCTGCTGAGGGTTTCATACTGCAGTGCTTCAAAGGTGTGGCCTTCTAAGCCTTCGAGTTCGACACCAATCGAAAAATCGTTGCAGTTGTCACGCCCTTGATAGTGAGAGCGGCCTGCGTGCCATGCGCGGTCGTCACAGCTGACGAACTGAATGAGTGCGCCATCACGGCGAATCACAAAGTGTGCTGACACCTCAGCGCCACGAATTTGTTGAAAGTAGGGGTGCGCATCCCAGTCCAGCGTGTTGGTGAACAGCGCTTCTATTTCAGAGCCACCGTATTGGCCAGGCGGCAGGCTGATGGAGTGCACCACGACCAAGTCAATCGAGGTGTTCGTTGGACGCGGTCCGAAGTTGGGCGAGGGCGTGTGTTTGGCAAAGCGATACCAACCATCGCGCCACAAGCGGGTCATCGCTTCAGCCTTCATGGCTGTCACGGTGTGCAACGCTGCAATACAGACCATGCGAGCCACGAATGGCATCGTCTTGTGGCACATGGGTGCCGCAGTGGGCACAAGGCACCATCACTTGAGGTCCTGAGTTTTTGGTGGAGGGTTGATGGGGCTTTCGCTGTTGGCGAATCCACCAGATGCCAGCTAGGACGATGAGCAACAGGACGAGGTATTTCATGCCACGCGTCCCAACACCACTTCCAACACAAAGCGTGATCCCGCATACCCCAGCAGCAACAAGCCTGTGCCTATGTAGAGCACGCGTACCGCTTTGCGGCCACGCCAGCCAAAGCGGCTACGACCCACCAGCAAAAGAGCAAACGTGAGCCACGACAGCAGCGAGAACACAGTTTTGTGATCCCAACGCCAAGCCGCTTGCGCGCCATACAGGCTATCGCCAAACAACCAGCCTGCACCTAAGGTGGCGGTCAACAGCACAAAGCCAGCGGTGACAAAGCGAAAGGTCAAGCGTTCTAAGGTGAGCAAGGGCAACCCCACATGGGTGTCAGCACCCATGCGCATGTTCTTTTCAGCGCGAGTCATCAACCAGGCGTGCACCACAGCAGCAGCAAACAAACCGTAAGAGGCCACGCCTAATGCCAAGTGCAGCGGCAACCAAGCTGAGGTTTGTGTGTGCAACTCGGTGCCAGGAAACGCTGCCGCCAGCACGACGACAGCAGCCCCCACGATCGAGAGTGTCCAGCGTGTGCGCAGTTGTGGGAACCAGTGGTGTTCGAGCACATAAAACGTGAGCATCAGCCAAGCCGTGACCGACAGCGCTGGCGCAAAACCAAAGCGCAAGCCGCCGATCTGCGGTGCAAACAAGGCAAATACCAAACCCAAACCATGCAAGGCCCAAGGCACGCTCAAGAGGCGATGGCCCATCTCTGGCGCCAAACGCGGGCCAATGAGTGCCGTCAAAGCGTAGGCAGCTGCCGTGGGAATGCCAAGCCAAAGGTTGAGCGGGATGTCGCTGGCTAAAATCATGGCAACAGTTTAGCGTTTCGCTACACACGGAAAAACCGGCCCTTTAAAGGGGTTTCTATGGCCTCAGCCCTTACCGACAAACTCTCGCGCCTCGTCAAACACATCAGCGGACAGGCCCGCATCACCGAAAGCAACGTGGCCGACATGTTGCGCGAGGTGCGCATGGCTTTGCTCGAAGCCGACGTGGCCTTGCCCGTGGTGCGCGATTTCATTGCACGTGTCAAAGAAAAAGCCCTCGGCCAAGAAGTGATTGGCTCGTTGCAGCCCGGTCAAGCTTTGGTGGCCATCGTCAACAAAGAGTTGGCCGCCACCATGGGCGAAGGGGTGAGCGACCTGAATCTCGCTGCCCAACCCCCTGCCGTGATCTTGATGGCCGGTTTGCAAGGTGCCGGTAAAACCACCACCACGGCCAAGCTGGCGCGTTGGCTCATCAACCAACGCAAGAAAAAAGTGCTGACCGTCTCTGGTGACGTGTATCGCCCGGCTGCCATTGAGCAGCTCAAAACCGTCACCGCGCAAGCGGGCGCCGAATGGTTCCCCAGCACGCCAGACCAAAAGCCAGCCGACATTGCCCGCGCTGCGTTGGATTACGCACGTAAGCATTACTTTGATGTGTTGCTGGTTGACACGGCCGGCCGCTTGGCCATCGATGAAGCCTTGATGGCTGAAATCAAACAACTGCACAGCGTGTTGAACCCCGTTGAAACCTTGTTTGTGGTCGATGCCATGCAGGGTCAAGACGCCATCAACACGGCCAAGGCCTTCAGTGATGCGCTGCCCTTGACCGGCATTGTGTTGACCAAGCTCGATGGCGATTCACGCGGTGGTGCTGCTTTGTCGGTGCGTCAAATCACCGGTGCGCCCATCAAGTTTGCGGGTACCAGCGAGAAGCTCGATGGATTGGAATTGTTCGATGCAGACCGCCATGCTGGCCGTGTGCTGGGCATGGGCGATATCTTGGCCTTGGTCGAGCAAGTCACCGCAGGCGTGGACATGGCCGCTGCGCAAAAGTTGGCCGACAAGGTCAAGCGCGGGGATGCCTTTGATTTGAACGATTTCTTGGCGCAGATTCAGCAAATGCGTTCCATGGGCGGTTTGTCCACCATCATGGACAAGTTGCCCACGCAAATGGCGGCCAAGGCCGGTCAGGTGGACATGGACAAGGCAGAGAAAGACATTGGCCGCAAGCAAGGCATCATCCACAGCATGACCCCACTGGAGCGCCGCAAGCCCGAGCTCATCAAAGCGACACGCAAGCGCCGCATTGCCGCAGGCGCGGGCGTTCAGGTGCAGGACGTGAACCGCTTGCTCAAAGAGTTTGAACAAATGCAAACCATGATGAAGAAGATGAGTGGTGGCGGCATGATGAAGATGATGAAAAAGCTGGGCGGGATGAAAGGCTTAGGCGGTATGGGGGGCGGTGGCTTTCCAGGCATGCGCTGAACCTCTTGCGCTCTAAGTAAAAAGCCCTGACACCTCGCGGTCTCAGGGCTTTTTCATTGCTTGACGACAGCTGGCTTTAAGCCGACTCTTTCACAAACACCTCGCCGCGCAGCGAATGCGGGTTGGCTTCGGTGATCTTCACGTCAATCAGTTGGTTCATCAGGCGTTCAGGGTTGGGGCCGCCTTTGAAGTTGACGATGCGGTTGCACTCAGTGCGCGCACGCAGTTCGGTGGCGTCTTTCTTCGAGTAACCGTCCACCAACACGCGTTGCACAGTGCCCACACGTTGCACGTTGATGTCGCGCATGTTGTCTTCGATGATTTTTTGAACCTCTTGCAAGCGGCGCAGTTTCACCTCGTGCGGTGTGTCATCGTGCAGATTGGCCGCAGGCGTGCCGGGGCGTGGGCTGAAGATGAAGCTGAACGAGTTGTCAAAGTACACATCGTGCATGAGCTTGATGAGCTTTTGGTGGTCTTCCTCAGTTTCGCCCGGAAAGCCCACGATGAAGTCAGAGCTCATCGCCATGTCGGGGCGAATGGCGCGCAGTTTTTTCACCGTGCTCTTGTATTCCATGGCGGTGTAGCCGCGCTTCATGGCCATCAAAATGCGGTCACTGCCGTGCTGCACGGGCAGGTGCAAATGGCTCACCAGTTGCGGCACCTTGGCGTACACATCAATCAGGCGTTGCGTGAACTCGTTGGGGTGGCTGGTGGTGTAGCGGATGCGTTCGATGCCGGGAATTTCGGCCACGTATTCGATCAGCAAGGCAAAGTCGGCAATCTCTGCCGTGCCACCCATGGCGCCACGGTAGGCGTTGACGTTTTGGCCTAAGAGCGTGACTTCCTTCACGCCTTGCGCGGCCAGGCCTGCGACTTCCACCAACACGTCGTCGAACGGACGACTTACTTCTTCGCCGCGGGTGTAGGGCACCACGCAGTAGCTGCAATATTTGCTGCAGCCTTCCATGATGCTCACAAAGGCGCTGCCACCTTCCACGCGTGCAGGCGGCAAGTGGTCGAACTTTTCGATTTCGGGAAAGCTGATGTCAACCTGTGGCTTGGCCAAGCTTTCGCGTTGGTTCAGCAAATCAGGCAGGCGGTGCAAGGTTTGTGGGCCAAACACCACGTCCACATAGGGCGCGCGGGCGATGATGGTGTCGCCTTCTTGGCTGGCCACGCAGCCGCCCACGGCAATCTTGACGCCCTTGGCTTTCAAATGCTGGATGCGGCCCAGGTCGGAAAACACTTTTTCTTGGGCTTTTTCACGCACCGAGCAGGTGTTGAAGACGATCAAATCGGCTTCCTCGACATCGTTGGTTTTTTCGTAACCCTGTGCTTCGCCCAGCACGTCGGCCATCTTGTCCGAGTCGTACTCGTTCATTTGGCAACCGAAGGTTTTAATAAAGACTTTGCGGCTCATGGCTGAGCCTCCCCGTGGGGATAAAAGCAGCGGTTCATGGTGTTGATCCAGAGGCTGTTGAAGAAGCTAACGATTGTAGTGTCGGCTTCTTTTGCGCACGTTTATTGCTTTTATCAGTTGCGGCAATAATTCGCCGTCTGTTGTGGGGATTAAAGCTTGTGTCACATCAAGCCGATACCCACTGACTTGCCCAAACAGGGGCGTGCGTTGCGCGTTGCTGTTTGGCTTTATCAAATGCACCCACTCAAGTGAATGGCCATGAAACAATATTTAAGACTGATCATTGAAATCGTCATGGGCCTGCTACTCGCAGGCGCTTTGGCGTTCGGTTACTGGAGCTACACCGGTAAAAACCACGTCATGAGCGAATTGACGGAAGCCAGCGAAGGCGCGAACGAAGCGCAAGAGGAACTCGAAAAGCTGACCAAGGAATTGGAAGAAGCCAAAGAGCACCTGGAAGAGTACGAGCCAGCCGCCAAACAATTGGCCGCGGTGAAGGAATCATTCGCCAATGGCGTGGTGTTGCAAGACTACGAAGCTTTCATCAAGGCTCAAAAAGGCCCTGTGACCAGCGAACGCCAATTGGGCTTGGGCGCCCTGCGCTTGTTGACCAAAGGTGCTGAAGACCCAGACACGGTCAGCGCTTTCCAAAAAGCGTTGGAGATGGCTGAGTGGTCATCGCGCGTGAAGTCCATCTGTGCCGCGCAAAACGCGTTGGCTGCTGCAGGTCAAAAAGTGAAGGTCTTGGCAGATTGCGCCGCTGAGAAGCCAGAAGCCAAAGCCCACAAAAAAGGCCATGCCGTTCATTGGGATTACGCCGGTGAGATGGGCCCAGAGAACTGGGGCGACGAATTCCCCACCTGCGGCAAAGGCATGAAGCAATCGCCTTTGAACATCACGGGTCCATTCGAGAAGTCGAAAGACGTGTTGGTGGTCAACTACAAAGAAGGCCCGCTGAAAATCTTGAACAACGGCCACACCATCCAAGTGAACGTGGAGCCAGGCAGCACCTTGAAGATCAATAAGGATGTGTACAACTTGCTGCAATTCCACTTCCACCGTCCTAGCGAAGAGCAAATCGACGGCAAGCCTATGGCCATGGTGGCGCACTTTGTGCACAAAAACGCCGACGGCAAATTGGCTGTGTTGGGTGTGTTGCTCAACGATGGCAAAGACAACGCCGCCATTCAAACTTTGTGGAACAACGCGCCTAAGGCCGAAGGTCCAGAGGTGGTGGTCGACAAGGTCAAGTTTGACCCCAGCAGCTTGGTGCCTGCCGCTTTGACGCACTACAGCTACGAAGGTTCATTGACCACACCGCCTTGTACCGAAGGCGTGAACTTCTACATCTTGAAGACGCCTGTGGACATCGGCAAGAAGCAAGTGGTGGACTTCCCCTTCAAACGCAATGCACGTCCTGTGCAACCTTTGAATGGTCGCAAGATCAATGCGAACTGATTTTTAAGACTCTCCAAGTCTTTTGAAAATGCCTGCTCTGGTAACAGAGCAGGCATTTTTTTATGAAGAGAGCTTGATGGGCGGAGAAGGCAGGGTGTAGAGCAACGGCATGGCCACGGCGACCAGCAGGAACACCAGCACAACAAAGATCAGCACCAGTTTGAAAAACTCAGGTGAGTCAGGAAACTTGCGTTTGGGTGGCGGGGCTTCTTCCACTTTGAATGGCGGCAGTTGTACGCCCAAACCATCGCCTGCTGCACGTGATCGAAACACATTCACCACGGGCATGCCATTGGCTTGCGTGCCGCTTAGGGTGGTGGCGACTTTCAGCGCCGCTTGCACCTTCATCTCTCGTGACGCAAACTGGCTGTGGCCACCGTCTTCGAGTTCGCATACTTGTGCTTCTGTTAATCCACACAAATGTGCGACACGGGCATGGTCGAGTTTGCACATGGCTCTCAGGCGAAGTACGGCTTGGGGGTCAATGAGGTCTGCGGTCATGTACGTTGGCGGGGAGCTTATTGATCAATTTGAAGGCGACGTATACACCTGAGAGCGTATAGACCGTGTGCTTGTTTCTAATGACAATCTTGTCAGTTTTCCCATTGACTAGCAACTTATTGATTTTAAATTTCGATGAATTTTAAAAAAATCAAATAAAGCGACGAAGTTGATCAAGCAAAAAATGAACGATAAAAATGACATGTCCAAAGAGAACAGCATCTTCATTGGTGAAGGTGTGGTGTTCAGTGGCTCTATCAAAGCACCCAATCAAGCCGTTATTTCAGGCAAGTTCGATGGTGAGCTAGAAGCGCGTGATGTGCTGATTGGCACCTCAGGTGTTGTGACTGGCAAAACAACAGCTCAGTTCGTAGATGTCAAAGGTGAACTGAACGAAACTGTGACCAGTCGTGAGTTGCTCATCGTCCGCAGCACAGGCCGCGTGCGCGGCGCTGTGACGTATGGCGAAATCGAGATTGAGCGCGGTGGTCAGGTCAAAGGCGACATGACACAGCGCTAATGTTGGCTTAGATCAGCTTGAGACGCTCTGAAGAGGGCACCACACGCGTCAGACGAACGCCGTAGCGGTCGTTCACCAACACGATTTCACCTTGGGCAACCACGGAGTTGTTGACCAACAAATCGAGGGGCTCGCCCGCAATGCGGTCGAGTTCGACCACGCTGCCTTGCGTGAGGCGCATCAAGTCTTTGATCTTGATTTGTGCACGGCCCACTTCGATGGACAAATTCACAACGATGTTTTGCAACACCTCAGGGTTGATGTTGCCGGGCATCGTCGGCTTGAAATCTTCCAAGCTAGGCTCGACGTCTTCCGCTGCAGCTTGCACAGCCACTTCGGCTTCGCCGTGCGTCTCGTGTTCAGCTTCAGCCGCCGCTTCGGCTTCGTCGTGTTCTGGGGTTGGGTTTTCTTTTTCGTCAGTCATGATGTGATCCTGTCTCAGTTTTTGCCGTGAACGTGTTCGTGGTCGATTTGTACCGCCACTTGTGAGCCGCGTGTGCCCACGTTGACGTGGAATGCGGGAACACCGTTGGTGCTCATCAGTGCGGTGTCGTCTTTCTTGAAGAACAACAAATCGCCTTCTTGCAAATGGTTCAAGTGGTGCAGCGTGGTTTTGATTTCACCCATGGTGACTTGCAATTCCAGCTTGGCATCACCCACCGCTGCGGCGAGCGCTTGACGCCATTTTTTGTCTGACTCTTCGTTGCCTTCGCCACTTTGCACGCGGCTGCTGAGCAGTTCACGCACGGGCTTCAAGGTGGCGTAGGGGTAGACCAAGTCAATGAAGCCTTTACCACCGCTCGCGGTGGCATCAGCTTCAAAGCGGCTCAAGACCACCAAGTCGTTTTCGTCGGCGATTTGTGCGAACTGAGGGTTGATCTCAGAGCTCACGTGCTCGCATTCGATGGGCATCAACGGGCCCCACGCTTCGGTCAACGAGCGGAAGAACACTTCAAGAATGATCTTGATGATGCGTGTTTCAGTGGGGGTGAACAAACGGCTGGGAGGGAGTTCACCCACACCTTTGCCAAAACCACCAAAGAAGCTGTCGAGCGAGCTGAACACCACATTGGGGTCGATGATGATCACCGAGTTGCCGCGCAGCGGGTTCATGCGAATCATGTTGACCGACAAGGGTGCACGCAGGCCTTTGAGGTAGTCGCCAAACTTCAAAATTTGCACGCGCGTGGGGTTCACGCGTGGGCTGGTGCGCAGCACTTCGAGCAAGCCAAGACGGAACAGTCGGATGAAGCGCTCGTTGATCATGTCGATCGACGAAACGTTCACGCCCAAGCTGCTGTCTTCGCTGGCGAGGTCGTGTTTACGCACCCGCACGCTTTCGTTGAAGCCAGTGTCGGTCTCGATCGAACCGTCGCGCACGCCTTCCGACAGCGCGGCCAGTTCTTCGTCCGAGAGCAGGTTAGATTTCATGTTGAATTAAGAGTTACTGCATCACGAAAGAGGTGAAGAACACGTCTTCAATGCCGCCGAAGTCTTCGTACTTCATGAGCATTTCGTTCATCACGACCTTGATCTTGGCGGCTAAGTCAACGCGGAAGTCTGGCTTGGCCACATCGGCTTCGGTGCTTTGACGCATCACGTCGAGCACGGCGGAGCGAATGGCAAATTCATGCTTCTTCACGTTGTCGAACACGCGTGAGTCGTAGTGGGTCATCACGGCCACTTTCACAACCATGATCTTTTTCGAGCTCGTGATGTTGGTCATGAACTCTTTGTCAATTTCCAAGTAGGTGTTCTCAAAGCGCGTGGCTTCGGCTTCCTTCTTGACTTTCGATGGGCCTTCTGGCGTGGCGCCATGTGCGTTCTCGGCTTCTTTTTCCAGTTCGTCCACTTTCTCGTGGGCGGCTGCTTCGCTCTTGTGCTCGAAGAAGCCAGAGAAATACAAGGTGCCGAACATCACCGACATGATCAGGATGATCACGGACAACACGATCACCAAAATCAAAAGAATCGGTTTCTTTTTCTTCGGTTCGCCTTCGACAACTTCTTCTGCCGGTGCTGCTTCTGCTTCTGCCATATCGTTCTCCTAATGTTCAGATTGTCATGCGTAATTTATGCATAGAGGTCAAGCAAGGACGCATTGGCCTTGTTGGGGGTAGAGGTCACGCCAGAAGCGTCACCCGTACCTTTGACTTGCGAAGATGAATTGTCTCTAACTCGAGAATGCTTGGCCGCATTGCCAGAGTTGTTTTGTGGGGTGTTGCCACCGCCTTGACCAATCTGCACTTGGCCAGCATTAATGCCAAAGTTACCAAGTGCTTCACGTAAGCGCTGGCTGCTGTTTTGTAGCAAGTCGCGTGTGAGCGGGTTGTCGGCACGGAACACGGCATCGAGTTTGCCGTCTTTCATTTCGAGTTGAATTTCCACGCCGCCTAAGTTAGAGGGGCGCAGACCAAATTTCATCTTCCATTCACCATCGCTGAGCTGCTTGTGCATGCGTGCCGCCATTTCGGTGGCCATCTTGTCGCTGAGCTGGTCGTAAACCTCGCTCATATGGGCGTTGGTCGCTTGTGCGGCGTTCGCAGGCGTTGTGTTGGCCGCGTTTTTGGTGTTGCTCAGCGCTTGTGAAAAGCTGCTGAAATTCTGGCCGTCTTCGCTGGATGAAGGTTGCTGGTCTGGATTGCTCTCATGGCCTGCTTCTTCTGAGAAGCGAGACAACAAGGCGCTCACATCTTGTTCATCGACACCTGTACCCAAGAGTGACAGCATGTCGAGTGTGCTGGGCGCTGCGGTGTTTGTGACAGATGTGTTGACGGGCATCACTGCGGCAGGCAACACGGTGATTTGCAACTGCTCAATAGCAGCCATGTCGGTCGGCGTTAAGCCTGGCAACGTTGGTGCTGCCGCCAAGCCTGCGCCAGAGGCTGCTGCCATAGGCTGTGCGTCAACGGCTGTCATGGCAGCCAGTTGTGTGGCTACCGCGCTATCTGCCGTCGGGGCGGTGCCTTGCGGTGTGCTACCCAGTACGGTGCTCATGGCTGCTTGCAAAGCGGTGGTGGCAGACGTGGACAAGCCACTGGCGAAGCCTTGAACATTCGAGGCTTGCATATCGGCGAGTCCTGTGGCGGGTGTGGCCGGCGGTTGGTTCAATAAGTTTTGAATTTCTGACTCATCCAAACCCATAGCCTTGGCAAAGGCCGCCAAACTTTCAGGGCTGGGTGCCGCTTTAGGGTCTGTGATGATGCGCATCTGCGGGCTCAACTCAATGGTTTGCAATGCGGCTGAGTTCGCCAGTGGGGGCGTCTCAATGCCTTCAGTGGCCGTGGTGACCTGGCTGATTGCTGGTGTGGCGGTTGGCGTGACTGGCGCCCCCTGCATCAAACTCTCTAATAACGCGTCGGTGTCTGTAGGTTTGTTTCTCGTCACGCCTTTGTGACGCGGGTGTGTTTGCGCTGTGGCGCGGTCATCTGCATCGTCTTGAGACGCATCGTTGTCCGTGCGTTTCTCGTGTGCGGAGCGTTCCGTGTCGTGCCTGTCTTTGACTGGGCGTGAATCTTGTGTATGTGCTTCTGCTGCTCGAGGCTCAGGCACATCAGCGGCAAAAGTTTGCCGCTCTTGCGGCATCAAGCGCTGCATTTGACGCGCCATGACTTGTGCGAAATCGAACCCCAAATTGGCACCCGCAGACGGGCCCACCCCAGTGCGCGCGCCTTGTGGCACCGCATTGCTGGGGTTGGTTGGCACCGACGGGGCCGGTGGCATTTGGAGATAGCTGGACAGGTTCATGGTGGTCTTTAAACGAGTTTGCCAAGGAGTTAAGCAAGAACCGTGACAGGTTAGTTCTTGCCGCTTTCGGCGGAGAGGCACATCAGTGTCAGTTTGACTTGGCACATCGATTGCTTAATGAACATGCCTCGAAAGTTTTTTCAAGGCAAAAAGAAACCTAAACGTTCCAATTTCAACTGGATTCCTTCAATGAGCACTCTCACTCTGTCAACGATTCGACACAACTTGTCGAAATTTGACCTCTCCGGACTAAGTATTCCGGTGGTGGTGCTCGTCATCATGGCGATGCTGGTGTTGCCATTGCCCCCGTTGTTGTTAGACTTTTTGTTTACTTTCAACATTCTTTGTAGCTTGGTGGTGATCATGATCGCCATCGGCACACGCAAACCCCTCGAGTTTTCATCCTTCCCCACGGTTTTGTTGTTTGCCACCATGTTGCGCTTGGCGCTGAACGTGGCATCGACCCGCGTGGTCTTGGTCAATGGCCATGAAGGCGCACACGCTGCCGGCAAGGTGGTGCAGGCCTTCGGTGAGTTCGTGATTGCCGGTAACTATGTGGTGGGTTTCATCATCTTCGCGATTTTGATGATCATCAACTTCGTCGTGGTGACCAAAGGTGCGGGCCGCGTCTCAGAAGTGAACGCCCGTTTCACCTTGGACGCCATGCCCGGCAAACAAATGTCGATCGACGCTGACTTGAACGCTGGCGTGATCGACCAAGACACGGCCAAACAACGCCGCGCCGAGTTGGCCCAAGAATCAGACTTCTTCGGTTCCATGGATGGTGCCTCTAAATTCGTGAGCGGTGACGCCATGGCTGGTTTGTTGATTCTGTTGATCAACTTGATCGGCGGCTTGATCATCGGTGTGGCCCAGCATGATTTGCCTGTGGCGGAAGCCGGCAAGATTTACACCTTGCTCACCATTGGTGATGGCTTGGTCGCTCAAATTCCTTCTTTGTTGTTGTCGTTGGCCACGGCCATCATCGTGACCCGCGTCACGACCGCTGAATCAATTTCTGAGCAGGCTTCTGTTCAGTTGGCCAACCCAACAGCCTTGTTCATCTCCGCTGTGATCTTGATGATTCTGGGCATGGTGCCCGGCATGCCGCACTTGATGTTCATCACCTTGGCATTGGCCTCTGCTGGCCTGGGCTTGATGATCGTCACGCGTGAAGTGCAGGACGAACAAGCCGAGCAGGCGGTCAAAGACGCCGCCCCAGTCGATGCGCCCAAAGAGCTGGACTGGGACGATGTGGACCAAGTGGACCTCATTGGTTTGGAAATTGGTTACGGCCTTATCCCATTGGTCAATGCCGAGACTGGCGGAGAGCTGATGACGCGCGTCAAAGGCGTGCGCAAAAAATTGTCTGCTGAGTTGGGCTTCTTGGTTCAACCCGTGCGTATCCGTGATGACTTGAACATTGATCCAGACGCTTACAACATCGTGCTCAAAGGCGTGGTGCGTGGCAAGGGCGAAGTCAAAGTGGGTCGTGAATTAGCGATCAACCCCGGCCATGTGTACGGCCAGTTGGAAGGTACTCCAACGCGCGAACCTGCATTCGGTTTGGAAGCCGTGTGGATTGAACCTTCACAACGTGACCAAGCCCGCACCCTCGGCTATACCGTCGTGGATGCTGCCACCGCGATTTCTACCCACCTCAACAAAGTGCTGCGCGAAAACGCCTCCGACATGTTGAGCCATGACGAAACCCAACAGTTGCTCGACAAGTTGGCCGCCAAGTCACCCAAGATCGTCGAAGACTTGGTGCCTGGCAAGTTGTCACTCGGCATCTTGACCCGTACCTTGCAAAATTTGCTGGCCGAGTCAGTGTCCATTCGCGACATGCGCACCATTGCTGAAGCGTTGACTGAAGCCAGCACCCGCACGCAAGACCCAGAACAACTCACCGCCATGGTTCGCCCCAAGCTCGGTCGCATGATCATGCAAAGCCTGATCGATGGCGACAACGGTTTGCAAGTCATGACGCTTGAACCCTCGTTGGAACAACTGTTGCACAACGTGTTGCAACAAAGCCAGCCAGGCCAAGCTGTGGTGATGGAGCCTGGTTTGTCTGAAAACTTATTTGCCGGTTTGCGCGAAGGCGCCCGCACCGTAGAAGAAATGGGCCACCCCGCTGTGTTGGTGGTGTCCCCGGTGATTCGTGGTTGGTTGTCCAAAGCCGCACGATTCCGCGTGAACGATTTGACTGTGCTGTCTTACAGCGAAATTCCGGATGATCAGGCCGTCAAAGTGATCCACACCGTGGATGCCAAAGCCCGATAAACCGTACACCTATAACAAAGACAGAGTGAGCTGACCCTATGGAACTCAAACGCATCCTTGCCCGCGACATCCGCGCTGCCAACGAGAAGGCCGTGGCCCAATATGGCTCCGACGTGCTCGTCATTTCGAGCAGCCAAGTCAATGGTTTGACCGAGCTGATCGTGGCGGTTGATCTGGCACCTTTGACACCAGAGGAGGCAGATCCGTTTGTGAAAACCCAATACGCTGCATCAGGCAAGCCAAGTGGCAAGTTTGATGTGTTGTTGGGTCAGACCATCGACCAAAACAAGCGTGATGCTCGCGAGCGCCAAGCCACCAAAGTGGCCAAGCCGATTGTGGAAATGGCGGCAAAGCCAGCTGCGCCTAAAGCGAAAGCCCCAGCCAAAGCAGCGGCTCAACCTGTGGATGAGTCCACCCAACGCGCCGCCGAAGAGCACGACACCTTGCGTGGCCGCGAAATCGTGGCGCTGGTGCGTGAAGAGCTCAACTCATTGCGCCGTGAATTCAAGTTGGGTCAACAAATGGCGGCTTGGCAACAAGGTGGCATGCCTTTGCCCGCTGCCATCGCTCCGTTGCGTGATGCTTTGAACGACGCCCCTATCCCCGTCGCCTTGCGCGCTTTGTTGATCGACAACATCAAAGACCACAACAACATGGCCGACGCCATGGGCGCCTTGAGTCGTCAATTGGCCCACTCGGTTGAACAAGAGCAAGCCCAAACCCCTGTGTCTGGTGTTCATGCTTTGGCTGGCCCATCGGGTGCCGGCAAGTCGATGATGGTGGCCCGTTTGGCGCAACACGCAGCCCAATTGCATGGCTGCGAAAAAGTCATGGTCATCAGTTTTCAAGACCAGCGTGCTGGCGCTTGGAACCAAACGCAGTTGCTGTGTGCCCAGTCAGGCGTGGATTCCTTCCGCGCCACCAACGCTTCCACCTTGAAGCTGTTGCTCGACGAACACACCGACCGTCAACTCATCTTGATCGACACCGCCGGTGTGCAAATGAACGAGCGCTTGGCAGAGATTCGTGCCATGAACCTGAATGTGCAATGCCATGCGGTGATTCCCGCAGATGCATCTGCCGCCAACATCCGCCGCGTGTTTGACAATAACGACAACGTGTGGGCATCGTTGATGCTGAGCAAGCTCGACGAATCCAACCAACCTTGGGCTTTGTTGCAGTTCTTGACCGACAAGTCGTTGAGCGTGTCCGTGGCCAGCCACGGTGACCGCACGATCGACTTGGTGCAAGACGTGTCCTTGGCAGGCTTGGTGCAATGCGCCCTCGACAACTTGCCATTGCCAGAAACTGAAGAACAAGCGCAACAACAGGCACGCGACGCCGCTGTGAATGAACTGGCTGCTTCCAAACTGTCGCAAATCGCATCCAAATTTAAAACCGAAACCACAGGCTTGACCCATGAGTAATCCACGTAGAACAGAAGTCATCGGCATTGCCAGCGGCAAAGGTGGCGTCGGTAAAACCACCACCTCCATCAACTTGGCGGTGGCACTCACACAGTTGGGTCACAGCGTCATGTTGTTTGACGCTGACCTCGGTTTGGCCAACGCACAAATTGCACTGGGCGCGCGCGCTGAATACAACTTAGGCCACTTCTTAGCCGGTCAAAAAACGCTGCAAGAAATTCTCATCACCACCCGTCAAGGCGTGAAGCTGATTCCTGGTGCTTCGGGCATGCAAGAGCTGGCAGGCTTGAGTGACATTCAAGCGGCGAGCATCGTGCAGTCGTTTGGTGTGTTGGCTGACGATGTGGACTATTTGATTGTCGACGTTGCAGCCGGTATTTCGCCATCTGTGTTGTCGTTTTTGGCTGCGTGCCAACGTCGTTTCATCGTGGTGAAAGACGACCCATCTTCCATTGCTGATGCCTACGGCACCATCAAAATCTTGAGCAAAGAGATGGGCCTAGATGAAATCTATCTCTTGCCCAACATGGTCAAGAGTCAGTCTGAAGGCTGGAAACTTTATAAAAAGCTCAATGACGTCTGTGTGCGTTTCTTGGGCGAGTCGGTGCACTACCTCACCTCGATCGAAGAAGACGAGATGGTGTTGCGCGCACTCAAAAAATACCAGTCGGTGATGGAACTCGCCCCTGGCACAGCCGCCGCTCGTGACTACATGCGCTTAGCCGAGGCATGCACGCACTTGCGTCCAATAGACCACCCCTCGGGCGGCCTGCAATTCTTCATGGAGCGACTGATGAAAAACAGTTCGTCTGACACATGAGAGCACTATCCCCCGTACAGATGTACGACTCTTGCAAGCCAAAAGGCGAAGAATTGGTCATGGCCCATTTGGGGCTGGTCAAACGCGTTGCCTTGCACTTGAAGGCGCGTATTCCTGCATTTATGGAACTCGATGAGCTGATTCAAGTGGGCATGATTGGCCTGCTGGAAGCTTCTCGTGCGTTTGACCCCACCAAGGGCATCGAGTTTGAAAACTTTGCCCACAGCCGTGTACGCGGTGCCATGCTCGATGAAGTGCGACGCTTGTCGTTCTTACCTCGCTCGGCCGTGGCCTTCAACAAAGAACACAACACCACAGTGCACGCTTTGGCGGCTGAGCTGGGCCGTACGCCCACGCAAGCCGAAATTGCCGAGTACATGGGCAAAGACCTCGAAGAGTTTCACAAAGAGCGCGGCAAAGCCAAACGCTTTGAAACGTATTCCATGGAAGTGGTCACCGAAGAAGTGATGACGATTGCCGATGACAGCTCGCAGCAGCCCGAAGTGATCGTGGAAGAAGCGCAGTTCATGGATGCCGTGACAGACGCGATTGCCCAATTGCCCGAGCGTGAGCAGCTGGTCATGCAGCTTTACTATGTGGAAGAGTTCAACCTCAAAGAGATTGGCGAAACCTTGGGTGTGAGCGAGTCTCGCGTGAGCCAAATTTTGTCTTCGGTTGTCAAAAAATTGCGTGGCACCTTGAAGGTGGAAACCAGCGCCGAGACCGAGAAGGCTGAGACAAGGAGACGCGCATGAGTAACTTCATGATGAACATGATCTCGTGGATCTTGTTGCTTCTGGTCATCTTGACCCTGTACCTGATCGACAAGATCAACCACTTGGCCAAAATGTATGAAGCGCCCAAGCCGGAAACAACACCTGCGCTGCCTGATTTCGAATCTGAAATCCCCGGTGATTTGTTGTTCTCAGGTTTGGAAGGCAAAAAGTTGTGGGATGCCATGAACGGCAAACAAGTCGATGGCTTTGATGCCACCTTGATTGACGCTTTGCGTCCGCATTACGAGCCAATTCTGCGTGAACACATCACGGCCAGTTTCAAAGACGGCATTGAAGATGCGTTGAGTGGTACAGAAAACCACATGCCAAGCTCGACGCGCAAAATTTCAACGGTGCGCGGTCACATCCAATCTTGGCTGCCGCCGCAGCACTTAGGCAGCGTGTACCGTTCGGCCTTGGAGTTTGCTGGCAGTTATTGCCAAAACCCAGATCCAGAAGTGCTGTTGCGTTTGAAACAAACCGTGGACAGCGTGGTGGACATGCTCTACCAACGTGTTGGCATCACCAACGAAGTGCCGTTCTCTGAATTCTTATTTGAAGAAGTGCCTGTGGCCGATCCATCTGGCGAAGACACCATGCTGGCGCTCACCAATGCCTCGGGTAGCTCTGATGTGTTGGGCGACGGTTTGCTCGAAAACAGCGATGAGCGTGAACTGACGCCAGAAGAATTGGCACAAGGTCTCGCGCATGTGCAAGCCTACGAAGACCAGCAGCGGCAAGAAATTGCCGCTGAAACGGTCGAGCCGGTGATGCAACCCGAAGAAGTGAGTGAAGTGCATGACGACGCGTTGTTGCATCTGAATGCAGAAACACGGGAAGCCAAGCCCGTTTGATCGGCTGTTTATACAGATGTCACTCAAGTTTGAGAAGCCCCTTCCGATACTGCCTGTGTAAGCGAAGAAATACACAGGAGTTAATCAAATGCGAGCCAATTCACGAGCCATTCAAAGTTACGGCGATGTCAAAGTCAGCAGCGGCGTTGCCACGGCCAACAATGTGCAATTGATTCAAATGTTGTTTGATGGTTTGTTGGAAAGTTTGTCCACTGCGCGTGGCCACATTCAACACAAAAATATCAATGAAAAATCCAAAGCAATTGCACGTGCCAGCCGCATCGTGATTGGCCTGCAAGGTGCCTTGGATTTTGAAAAAGGCGGTGATCTGGCCAACAACCTCAATGAGTTGTACAGCTATGTGACCCGTCGTTTGTTCCATGCCAATGCTCACAACGATGTGGCTGTGTTGGATGAGATTCACGGTTTGATGCGCGAAATTCGCGATGCCTGGGAAGGCGTGCCTTCCTTGGTGCCAGCGACAACCCGACCTGCTGGCATGATGAACTGATTGCGGTTTTCTTCTTTTTAGAAGAATCTCGTTATTTATCAGTTAATCTTGCAGGCTGTTCGGGACAATTTTTAGGCGCATCCAAGTTTTTGACTTGGGTGCGCCAACCTGCTTGGGGAGAGTGTTAGATGTCAGCAATTATTGGTTTGGTCGTTTTGTTCATTTGCGTGTTCGGCGGTTTCGTGATCGCCGGCGGTAGCTTGGCGCCCATTATCAAAGCCACCCCATTCGAGATGTTCATTATTGGTGGTGCTGGCGTTGGCGGCATGATCACCGGTAACTCTGGTGCTATTTTTAAAGGTGCTTGGGGTGGTATGGGTCGCGTGATCAAAGGCCCCAAGTACCACAAGGAAGATTACATCGGCATCATCGCTGTGATCTCCAAGCTGATGAAAACACTCAAGGCCGAGGGTGCCGTGGCGATGGAATCGCACGTGGAGAACCCCGAAGCCAGTGCCATTTTTGGCGAATGTCCCAAGATGTTGCACGACCACGGTTTGGTCGGTTTGATTTGCGACACCATCCGTTTGATGGTGGTGTCCTCAGGCACCCTAAGCCCTTATGCGGTGGAAGACGTGATGACCACGTCGATCAAGCACCACCACCACAGCGAAATGCAAAACGCCGATGCCATTGCCACCCTTGCTGGTGCCCTGCCTGCGCTGGGTATTGTGGCTTGCGTGTTGGGTGTGGTGAAGACCATGGGTGCGATTGACCAACCCCCCCCTGTATTGGGTGCCCTGATTGGTGGCGCGTTGGTGGGTACGTTCTTGGGCGTGTTCTTGGCTTACGGTATTTTTGAACCCTTTGGCAGCCGCTTGAAGCAGATCATTGACGAAGACGGCGAAGCCCTCAAAGTGGCGCAGCAAGTCATCATTGGCAATATGCATGGTTACCCCGTTCCTTTGATCATTGAAGCCGCCCGCGTGTGTATCAACCACCACGCACAGCCAACCTTCGGTGAACTCTTTGATGCGTTGAGGAAATAATGGCTGACGAAAAAGACGCGGCCGCCGCACCCGAAGACGCCGAAAAGGCAGCAGCAGAAGCCGCAGCAGCGGCTGCTGCCGCTGCTGAAGCTGCGAAAGCGGAAGAAGAAAAAGAGGAAGCCCCTGCACCTGTCATCATCATCAAGAAAATCATTGATGAGGGTCACGGCGGTGCTCACGGTGGTGCTTGGAAGATTGCGTTGGCCGACATGATGACGGCGATGATGGCGTTCTTCTTGTTGATGTGGCTTTTGGGTGCGTCTAACGAAGACCAGCGCAAAAGCATTGCCGATTACTTCAAACCCACCTCACAAAGCTTGGTGGCCATTGGCCAGTTGGCTGGCTCCAACGGTGTGTTGGGTGGTCGCTCCATCATTGACCCCGATGGTTTTCCGTTTGCGGCTAAGCAAACAGCATTGCTGGAACGTTTGACCCCCCGCTCAGAGGGTGGCCCCAACCCCAGCACCGACCCTGGTCAAGAAAACAACAACCCCTACTCAGACCCAGACAAGCTGACACCTGAGCAGAAGAAAGAAATTGCCGCTGCGCAAGAAAAAGCCGACTTTGACAAGCTCGAAAAAGAGATCGAGCAAAAGCTGTCGGAAAACAAAAAACTCGGCGGCCTGAAAGACCAAGTGTCAGTCACGCGTGACAAGCAAGGCCTGCGCATTGAGATCATCGACAAAGCCGACTTTGCCATGTTCCCCAGTGGTGGCATGGGCATGCAAGGCAAAGCTGCGAGCTTGATCAGCGAAATTGCTGCCTCATTGGCGGACATGCCCAACAAGATTGCCATTCGCGGCCACACCGACAGCGTGCCCTTCAACAACAAAGAAGGCCGCAACAACTGGTCGCTCTCGGCTGAGCGTGCAGAAGTGACCCGTGCCTTGTTGGAAAAGAGTGGCATCAAAGAAAGCCGATTCGCCCGCATTGAGGGTGTGGCAGACACCGATCCGTTCAACCCCAAAGACCCACGTGATCCGCGTAACCGTCGCATGAGTATCACGGTGCTCTACAACGACCAAGACTAAATCAATCTAACTACAAAAAAGGCAGCTCATTGAGCTGCCTTTTTTCTTGGGTGCTGTCGCAGGCTTTAGGCCGCTGAGCGCAGGTCGTACTTGTTGATCTTTTCAATCAAGGTGGTGCGCTGCAAATTGAGCAGTTTGGCCGTGCGTGACACATTGCCAGAGTTACGGGTGAGGGCCTGCTCGATGATGCTGCGCTCAATCTGCGCCATGCGCTCTTTGAGCGACAAGCCTTCGGGTGGCAACTGAGGCATGCCTTGGGCCAACATGATGATGCCCTCGATCTCGTTTTCCTCTTCCTCAGGCTGCTCATTCATTTCAGCCAGCACCTCGGGGGGCGGTGTCATTTCCAGCTTGGCGAGCAGCGGCTCTTGGGCTTGAAGTTCGGCTTGTGCCGACACCAAGCCCTTGGGCAGCAGGGTAGGGGGGATGGCGCGTAAATCCAGCTCTTGGCCCGCGTACAGCGTGCTGAAACGGTCAACAAGGTTAGACAACTCGCGCACGTTGCCAGGCCAAGGGTACTTTTGCAGGGCCGTCATGAAGTCGGCCTTGAAACGGATGGGTTGTTTGCCAAAGTTGACGCATTTTTTTGCAAAAAATGCCAACAATTCAGCCACATCATCGTTGCGTTCACGCAAGGGTGGAGTCACCATGGGCAACACATTGAGGCGGTAATACAAGTCTTCGCGGAAGCGTCCCGCTGCAATTTCGTTCTCTAAGTCGCGGTGAGTCGCTGCCACCACGCGCACATCGACTTGTACTTGTCGGGTGCCACCAATCGGGTCCACCGTGCGCTCTTGCAAAACGCGTAGCAATTTGACTTGCATGTCCAGCGACATGTCGCCAATTTCATCCAAGAAGATGGTGCCGCCATGGGCCAATTCAAAGCGACCAATGCGATCGGCCACAGCGCCCGTGAAGGCGCCCTTGCGGTGGCCGAACAGTTCGCTTTCCAATAAGTCTTTGGGGATCGCCGCGCAGTTGATCGGCACAAAGTTGGCGCCACAGCGGTCCGATTGCTCATGCAGCAGCCGAGCCAATAGCTCTTTGCCGGTACCGCTCTCACCCGTGATCATCACTGTGGCGTTGGAGTTGGCCATCGTGGCGACCAATTGGCGCAACGTGGCGGCTGACTCGCTGGAGCCAATAAAGTTTGTCGTGGGTTTCATGTCAAAAATTCCTACACATGATTGTCGGTATCCGCGAATATTTCACAAGACAGAAAAAGTATTCGTCTTTGAAAAAGTTAAAGATGCTCGGCTCGGTGCCGAATCAAGGGAGAGACCTCTCAAGGACATAGACATGAACCGCACCACCATTTGGGCTGTGACAGCCTCCGCCATCTTGTTGACCGCTTGTGCCAACACGCCGCCACCTAACCTAGCGCAAGCGCGCGTGGACGAAGGCGCCAACATGATCACTCCCATGACTCAAAAGCGCGAGACCTTGGTGGCGACGGGGTATGCGGTCATTAGTATTCAAAATCACCGTAACCCTGCGCAGCAGCGTTTGTTGGCCATTCGTGCGTCCAAGCTGGATGCCTACCGCGCCTTGACCGAACAGGTCTATGGCCAGCAGCTCGATGCCAGCACCACCGTGGCTGACATGACCGTGATGAGTGATACCTTCCGCGCCCGTGTGGAAGGCGTCATTTACGGTGCGGTGTTGGTCAGCATCACCCCTGTGGGTGACGACACTTATGAAACCACCATGTCGCTGGACCGCAACGTGGTGAGTGACTTGCGTGCGCTGTACATCGCCAGCTTGAGCAACAAGCGCTAAGCGCAGACCTTCAAAAGATCGCTATGTGGACTTCGTCGTGTCGACACCTGTGCATCGCCACTTTGTTGGGGATGGTGGGTGTCAACTTTGCAGTGGCTGCGGCAGACCTGAGTGCGCAAGAGCGCCTCAACGCCATTCGCAGCGCGATAGTGGAAGCCGCCATGAAGTCCAACACCCGTGTGAGCGCCACCAGTTGGATGGAGAGCGACGGCAAGCTGCGCGAGCTCAACCGCTTTTCGTCTGAAATCAAGCTGCGTGATTTGCAGGTGGCTCAGTACTCGCGTGATGCTGGGCAACAACCCCAAGCTGAGTTGGCCGTTACTAACGTTGAGATTGCAAAACCTAGCCGCTGTGAAGCGCCCCAAGCCAAAGCACCTTTGCGTCAAGTGATGACGGTGGGTTTGGATTTGTCCCCAGGCTTGGCCCCCGCTCAACGCTACCCTGCGCAGCAGCTTGGATTTGCTGCGCGCACACGTTTGATGCAGGCCGCTGCACGTTCAGAGCGCTGGCGCCTCATCAGCACGCAAGCGCAGCCCCGCACTTATGACCGATTGATTCACGGTCATGGTGAAGAGCATGTGAAGTGGCATGCCCAATTGACCGTGACCCCTGTGCCCTTGGGTGGTGTGTCTGACGACTATGCAGCTTTTGGTTTGAGCTTGCAAGTCAGCGGCCCCAGCCAGCGCCAAGGTTGGTTCACGGCAGAAGAGGTGGTGGTGCCAACTTTGCCCACACAGGCCTACGGCACGCCCAAGATGGATACCGACACGAATGCCGCCATTGCGCGTGCGGTGACCGCCATGGTGCAGCAGCTTGAAAAACAATTGGCGTGTGAACCACAAACCTTCGCGGTTGAACAGTCCAATGGACGTTTGTCACTCAACGCGGGCAGCAACGCTGGCTTGCGTGTGGGCGACAAACTCATGATTGCAGACCCCTCTGTCCTGCCTCGCCATACCCTGGAGCCCGGTGCGCTTGACGCGGCGGTGTTGGCCGAAGTCAAATCGGTCACGCCTTATCAAGCTGAAATCAAGCAAGTGGCGGGACGCAAACAAAAATTCAACGGGGCCTGGGTTGCTTGGCCTTACACGTATTAAAAGATTGACGGGAGAACCGAGACCATGAACACGCCTATCACTTCTCTTCGCGCCTGGCTGTGCTGCGTTGTTTTGGCCGTCCCTGCCATGGCACTGGCTGCCAGCCCTGCACCACGCGGCACCTACCAAGTGGTGTCAGGTGACACGCTGGACAAAGTCATTCGCAAAACCATGCCAGATAGCCCCTTGCGCGTTGAAATTTTGCGCAATGCATTTGTCCAGCAAAACCCGCAAGCCTTCACCAAATCGCCCCCTCGGTCCTTGATGGCTGGCGCGGTGTTGAATGTGCCTAATCACGACGATTTGCTGCGCAGCTATATGGTGCCCGGTCAGTCGGCAGGCAACAGCGGCATGGGCCGTGGTGCGGGTTACTCGACCGCCGACATGAACATGAGTGAGCGCAAAAACTGGGTGCGCTTCCCCTAAAGGGCCACCATGGCCATCTTGGGTCCTGAAGGCGTCCACGCGATTTCGCGTGTGGCGCCTGTTCATTTGGAAATGCACACTGCGTATGTGGAAGCCCCTGTCGCACGACACCTAGGCTTGCACGATGGTCAGGTGGTGCAAGCCACTGCCTCCGTGGTGAACCAGCAGCTCAAGCTGGTGCTCAATGAACACAGCTTCAATGTGCCATTGTTCCCGTATATCAAAGAGGGCGATGTGGTGCAGTTGCGTGCCCAACTTCTGCCTGCGGGCAAATGGGCTTTGCAGTTGCTACACACAGGTAACTTTGCTGGGCCCGATGCGCCGCCAGCGGCCATTCCCACACGTTTGAATACCTTGCTGTTTCAGCCTGGTGGCTTTGCCAGTTTGCTCACCCTGTTGCGCCCGGGGGTGCTGGAGAGCTTGGTGCCACCCGTGCAGGATGCGGGCGATTTGAAAAAACGCATCAGCGCACAACGGCTCAGCATGGGCACCTTGCAGGCGCAAACCTTGAAGCGTTTTGTGCTGGGCCACAGCAGAGCTGCTGAAGCCAGTTTGGCCGAAGGTGAACCTGTGGCGGACAACACCAAAGTCTTGCTGCGCTTGCTCATGGCCGAGCGTGCGCGTGTAGACGAAGACAGTGCCGACACCCAAGAAAGCCTGCATCATGCCCTCGATGAAATCGAGGCAGCGCAAGTTCAGTCTGCCCAAAATTTGCACAAAGGCGAGCTGAACTTGGCTTTTGTGATTCCCTTTCGCGATGCTGATCCTGTCGAGCTTCACTTCGAGCAAAAAGGCAACAAACCCGGTCAGCCCAAGAATCCGCTGGTGGTCAACATGCACACCCAAAGCCGCGTGTTGGGTGAGGTGTGGCTCAAAACCACCATCAGCAACAACGCCCAAGTGGATCTGGTCATGTGGGCCTTGAGCAAAGACGTGGCTGATTTGGCCAAGTTCAATGCCAGTGAGCTGACCGACGAACTCGAGAGTGCGGGCCTGCACATGGGCAGTTTTCAGGTTTACAACGCACCACGCCCTGACGCACTAGAGGATCACCCGCCGCCAGAACACGGCAGTTTGGTGGACACACAAGCATGACGGACAAGCGTTACACCCAAGCCGTGGCTTTAGAGTACGGCCGCAACAAAGCGCCCACAGTCACAGCCAAAGGGGATGACGAATTGGCGTGCCGCATCGTGGCTGAAGCCAAAAAGCAGGGCGTGTATGTGGCCGAAGACCCACGCTTGCTCGCCATGTTGAGCCGACTCGATGTAGGTCAAGAAATTCCGGAAGATATGTTCACCGCGGTCGCCGTGATTTTGGCGTGGGTGTATTGGCTCAAGGGCATGCAGCCCGGGGATGAGAAGCCTAAGCAGGCTTAAAGAGAACGTGTGAAAAGTTACGCTTCAGCGTAGCCGCGACCACCGCGTCGACCCACGCGTGACACCTTGCCCAAGCGGTCATAAATTTCGACAGAGCTGGTGGGATCTTGCACTTGCATGCTTTGTAGGGCGCCACGGATGGCGTCAATCTTTCGACCTATCAGCACCTCATTGCGACGATGCATGTCACGGCAGTGGGCCATGTGCTCTTTGAAGCCGTCCCATTCAGGGCCGAGCGCATCTGCGGAGTCTGGGCCTTGAATGCCAGCCAGCTGCGCGAGCTGTTGAAGCAGCTCGTTCTTTGTGTTTTGCGACGCTTCAAAGGCGTCTAAATCTTGCACCTTCAACTGCTCGAACTCGCGCTCAAGCATGTCATCCAGTGTTTGCGCCAATGCCAAAGCCTGCTCGAGCGAGGAGGCTTGGGTGTCAGTGGCGGGTGTTGTCATGTCGGACGATCAGTTGCCGATCATTTTTTCGAGGGCCACAAAGTTTTCAGCAATGCGGCGTGGGTTCACAGGATAGTTGCCTTCCTTGATCGCCTGCTTGATGGCCTCAACTTTGGAGCGGTCAAAGTCTGGTTGTGCCATGACTTTTTGGGCGACGTTGCTCAAGCTCACTTTATCTGCTCCTGCGGAAGATGCTTTCTCCATGGACGGAGCCAAGTCTTCCTTGGCTTGCGCGGCAGAAGGGCTTCGTTTTTCGACTTTGTCGATGGCACTGCGAAGTGCAGCGTTCGATTGCGTCATCCGACCGTAGTTTGAAATTGCGTCATTCATGATGTTTTCACTTTCTCCAACCTGTTATCAGGTCAAAACTTTTTCACAACACTTCAATCGACCCCAAATTCTAGAACTTGAGAGTTTTTTTGAAATATTTTTTAAATACCACTTTTCACCTCAGTTTCGCGGCATTCGGTCCGGTAATCACGCCATAGAGTGATCGACCCGACTCGACATTTTTTAAGCGAATTGGTTCACCTAAACCACCATCTTGCAACGCTTCCGCGCGCATCGTGATGGAAAAGCCCTGTCCTTCGCCTGCTGTGACCTGTACCTCTTGTCCGCGCTTGACCAAGACAGCGGTCTTCACGTCGTACGAACGCAGAGGGGTGTTGGGCGTGAGGTCACGCACCAACTCCATGTTTTTTAATAAATTAGCATCAGAAATGATTTGGTTTTCCATCCCTGCTGCAGGCATTTCTGCATAACTGAACATCGAAGGTGTGATGAGCGTGCCGCGTTTGAGCAACTCTTTAGACACCAACACTTTGTACAGCGCAGGTGCTGTTGGATTGGCGCGGTTCACGGGGGTGTTGGCTTGGCCCGTGCTCACGTTGACGAAAAGTTGCCAAGCGGGTTGCGCACAGCGCACGCGGATGGCAGGTTGATTGGGAAACGGTTGCTCAAACTGCAGGTTTTGTTGACAGTTTTGCACCGTGATGCGTGGATCTACAGGCGCGATTTGTACCTGTTTGCCTTGAAAAGACGGGTGCGTGGCAGCCCATTGCAGGGCTTGCTTTTGTAAGACCTCAAAGGCGCTATCTGGCAAACCCGAATTGGCCGCAAACCCAAGCTGGGCTTGGCTTAGCACGCATGCAGCCAGCCACAAGCCCCAGCGCTTGGTGCGCGAGGTGTCGGCATTTTTTAGGCACAGCATTTGCATAGTCATTCGGGTCGGTGTTGAAGTTTTGACATTGGTTCAGACCCAACCCTTCATGCAAGAACGAAGCCAACTTTTTTCAAGGACCGATTAAACGGAGCAAACCATGCGACTCGACCCGTCCTACAACCCTCAGGTGAACACCACCGACGCCTCCGGTAGCCCTAAGCTGCCTCGGAGCCCGTTGGCGTTCGCCCGCACCGCGCCTGCTTTCACGCGCGCGATGGCCAGTGCCAGCTTATCTGGTTCATTGGCGCCAGAGGGCAGCACGGCGCCTTGGCGCACCACCATTCGTTCGGGGCAAACCTTGACAGGCATCGTGCGCGAGCAAATGGCTCAGCGTGGCGTGAACATTTCAAACAACGAAGCCATGCGCTTGGCGCAAACCGTGGCGCGTTCGAACAACATTGCCAACCCCAACATGATTCATCCAGGTCAGCAGCTGAACTTGGAGAGTTTGAATTTTTCTTTGCAACAAGCGCAAGCGGTGAACCAAGCCATTGCGGCCAACAAAGCCGCAGCGGCTGCCGCAGCGGCGCCTGCTGTCACGCCGGCAGCGAACGTCAACACACTCAACACCAATACGCAGATGGGCGCGACCGCCTTGGCGGGTACGGCCCAAGTGCAGTTGCTCGCGCGCTCAGACCGCAGTGGCAATGTGGTGTTAGAAAAAACCATCGACCGCGCGATTGAAAAAGGCTTCATCCCTGCGCAAGACAAACAAGCGGTGATGAACAAGATTGTTCAACTCTCGCAAGAGCATCGCTTCGCACCCGATGACTTTGCCCGCCTCACCTTGATGGAGAGCGACGGCATGAATCCCAAAGCCACCAACAACCGTTGTCACGGCATCATCCAGTTTTGTGATGGGCCTGACCGCGGTGCAGCCAGTGCGGGTTTTGGCGCAAACCCCAAAGCCATTCTGGGCCACAGCGTCTTGCAGCAGCTCGACATGGTGGGCAAGTATTTTGAAGACACAGGCCTCAAGAACTTTGGCCCCGTGGGTTTGGATGATCTGTATTTAACAGTGCTCACGCCAGCGGCGCGCAATGAAACACGTCCCAATGCAGCCTTGAACATTCCCGGTCAACAAGCGGCTTACTTGCATGTGAACCGCGACATGCGTGCGCCCATCACGCGCAACTCCATCTTGGCGGGGTTGCATCAAAACGCCAATGAACGTTTGGGAACGGAAGTGGCGCAACGCCCTTCCATGCAGGCCGCTCGCTTGAGCGCCTATGCAGCACAAGCAGCAGTGACGGAATCGCGTTAATTTCATTGAAGTGGCAAAAGTTTGCCGCTCACACCGTCAAAACCGCCGTGGCACGGCTCTTGCATTAATCGACACGAGGTCTCACAACTTGAGGCCATGTGTCAATAAACAGGAGTCTTGTTATGGACGTTTTTAATTCAGCCTTTGGAATTCACGAGCGTGCGCTTGGCGTGAGAAGCCAACGCATGGAAGTGCTGGCGCGCAACATCGCCAACGCCGACACGCCTAACTACAAAGCACAAGACGTTGATTTCAAGGCGATGCTCAAAGAAGCCAAAACTGAGTATTTGACCGCCACCAACGAAAAGCACTATGCGGGTCTGACCGAAGCGCCAGACAACGGCATGCGCTATCGCACACCTTTCAACAGTTCCTTCGACGGCAACACCGTTGAGATGAACGTGGAACAAGCCCAATACGGTAAGGCGGCGGGTGACTACCAAGCCACCTTGCAGTTCTTGCAAAACCGCATTGGCGGTTTGCGTAAAGCCATGCGCGGAGAGTAATAAACCATGCAACTCGATAACGTCTTTGGTATTGCAGGCACCGCGCTGAACGCGCAAGCCATTCGCATGAACACCACCGCCTCTAACTTGGCCAACGCCAACTCAGTGGCGGGCTCGGAAGAAGAGGCCTACCGTGGTCGACGTCCACTCTTCAAAGCATTGATGCAAGAAGAAATGACCCACGCTGGCGCGCAGTTTGTCGGTGGCGTCAAGGTTGACCGCATCGTCAACGACCCCGCTCCCATTCGCAAAACTTGGGAGCCTGGCAACCCACTCGCCGACAAAGAAGGCTATGTCTTTCACTCCAACGTGAATGAAATGTCGGAGATGGTCGACATGATGGCCGCTTCTCGCTCATATCAAAACAACGTCGAAGTGGTGAACACCGCACGTCAATTGATGATGCGCACCCTTGAAATTACCAAGAGCTAATTAGGAGTCTCACATGGCGATCGACACATCATCTTCTATTAGCGGCATCATGACCACGGCGCAATACAACGCGCAAAAAGCAGCCACTCCTCAAAACACCAGCATGGGACAAACCGAGTTTTTGACGCTGTTCACCACGCAGCTCAAAAACCAAGATCCCACCGATCCGGTCAAAAACGAAGCCTTCGTGGCGCAGTTGGCTCAGTTCTCGCAACTCGAAGCCACGACAGCCATGAAAACCTCAATGAACAGCCTCGTCAGCAGCATGAGCAACGACCGCATGTTGGGTGCGGCCTCTTTGATGGGCAAGCAAGTGGCTGTGCCAGATGGCCCTGTGCAAGTCACCGACACCACGGTATCGCAAGGCACGATCAATTTGCCCACAGGTGCCGATGGCATTCAGCTGCAAGTCTTCAACGACAAGGGCGTGCTGGTTCGCACGCAAATTATTGGCGCTCAGCCTGTGGGCGATTACACCTTGGCGTGGGATGGCATGACCGATGGTGGAACCGCTGCCGCCAACGGCACTTACCGCTATGTGGCCTCCGTGAACAGCAAAGGCACTATGAGCAAACCGACTGTGAACACCTATGCCACTGTGACAGGCGTCAGCAGTGCAGGTACCTCTGACGGCACCATGTTGCTTGAAGTCGCAGGTGGCAAGACCGTCAATTTGTCTGACGTGAAACGCATCGTCAACTAAGAACACCGAATAAAAAATCTCTCAGGAGCTAAAGCACCATGTCTTTCTATACCGCACTCACAGGTTTGAACGCAGCCACCGCCCAAATGGGTGTGACGTCAAACAACATTGCCAACGTGTCGACCACCGGTTTCAAACGCAGCCGTACTGACTTCGGCGATATTTTTGCGACCTCTCCTTTGCAAAAAGCTTCGGCCACTATTGGTCAAGGTGTGGCGCTGAAAAAGGTGACACAAGAATTCGGCCAAGGTAACTTGGTGTTCTCATCGAACACCTTGGACTTGGCCATCAGTGGTGACGGCTTCTTTCCATTGAAATCTCAAGACGGATTCCAGGACATCTTCACCCGTAACGGTGTGTTCATGATGAACGACCAATACAACGTGGTGAACTCAGCAGGACAAAAACTCATGGCGGCGTCCGTTGACTCGTCCGGAAAAGCGAACTTGGATGACATGAATGTGTTGACCATTCCGCAAAAAACCACTGGCATGGCGATGCAAACCAGCAAGGTGCAGTTGGGCTTGAATTTTCCTGCAGATGCGTCGGTGATTAGCAAAGCATTCAACCGAAACGACCCTACGACATACAACAAGAGCACCGCACTGACGGTGTATGACGCAGGCGGTAACTCCTATTTGGCTTCCGTTTACTACGTGAAGACTCAGAATGCGAGCCAAGAAACGCCAAACAACAAATGGCAGACCTATGTGTATGTGGGTGACAAACTGGTGAACGCCTCTTTGCAGCAAGCCACCAACAGCACGGGTGACGTGATGTACGTCAACAAATACGGCGAACTGAAAGCCAAAGCAGATTTCAAAACACCTGCAGAAATTGCCGAATTGAACAGCTCTTTCTCAAAGAAAACGGTGAAGTTTTCTTTGGATGCCTTGACAGACATTCGCACATCTCAACCTGCTACGGTGGCTGCTGGTTTGGCGACGAGTCTAGGAACTGGCTCCAATGACGGCATAGATTTCAGCACCTACACCAACATGAACAAAACAGAATTGTTGATGAATCAAGGTAGCAGTGGCGTCACCTACAACTTGAATACGCCTGCTTTGAATGATGGCCTCTCGATGACTTTCGGACCGGCTACTGCACGTGTCACTGTCAGCGTTGATCCAGACGGCGTCAAAGCCCCAACCGCATTGGATATTGCGACGGCCTTAAACAACAATGCCAGTTTTGCAGCCTCGTATGTGGCACAGGCCCCAACTTCTACCGTCATCGCTAACGTTAAATTTGCAAGTACGCCGTTGACGGCAAGCGTCAATGATTTCAAAAGTTTTTCGATGACGCTCAATGGCAAAACGTTGTCATTCTCTAATATTGCACCTGCAACTGCATCAATCGCCGATTTGGCAACAGCCATTCAGGCACGTTTACGAAACGAAGATCGTGGCAATACAGATTTGTCTGTTTCCGTAGTCAATACCGGCACAACAGCTGCTCCTATTTTGGGGTTGAGTATTACAGATGCAGCGGGTCGTGCAGTGAGTGCTGTGGCCTTGCAAACAAGTGGCAGCACGGCGTCAGGCGCTCCATCAGGCGGAACGCCAGCCTATCCCAAACCAACGCTCAAAATCACAGCACTTGACCCCAATGTGAGTTCGGACTTTATTGAGAAAGAAATCCTTCTCAAGCAAGGTACAGCAAGCATTAGTTATGACGCAACAGGCACTGCTGTTACCACAGGGACAGGATTGAGTGCTGCTAAAAACGATACATCGTATCCACGCAGTGTTGCCAGCTACACCATGGGCGCTGGACCTTATAAGGCCACATTCCATGGCCAGCCCACAGACATCACTGTGGCTGGCGATACCGTTGACACATCACTGAGCGCATTCGTTACCAAGTTGAATTCGAATGAGTCATTTGCGGCTAATTATTCTGCTGAAGTCAATGGCACAAGCATGGTCGTCAAGGCCAAAGATCCAACCGTATCGTCACCTTCATCCATCACCAGTGACTTACAGATCTACAACACGCCAACCACCACCTCTGGCTTTAACTTAATTGCCAACCCAACGACGGGTACAGCACTGATCGCAACCAATGCGTCTGGAGACTTGCCTGTTGGCACGAGTCCAACAACGACATATAAACAAGCCAATGGCGCTCCCCTGAGCTACGCTGGCAAGCACAGCATTGATGATTTGAAAAGCTTGTTCACTGTCAATATTGACGGCTCAGTCGATGGTGTGACCGTTGGTTTGGATCGCTTGATTGAGTCGATGAAAAACGTGCCTGTCGCCAACCAAAAACTCTCTGGCACCCAAATCGCCGCTGAATTGACCAACGAAATTCAGCGTGCATATGGCGATGAAAAACCATTCAACTTCTCCACCGTGGGTACGCCTACGTTCTCGTTGCAATTGACGCTTTCTTCGAACAAGTCCACCTTGGATAAATTGCACATTGATTTGTCGACCAAGGGTGATTTGAAACCTGAAGACTTGGTGCGTGAAGTTCAAAAGCAAGTCAATGACGATGCCACTTACAAAGGCAAGATCACAGTTTCTTATGACACACAGGCACAAAAACTGGTGTTCACGCCAACAGGTAGTAACAAGGTGACTGTCACCAGCGATCAAACCGCGATTGGCTTGACCGACCCCTTGGTGCAAGGCGTGAACGACGAGGCGGTAGGCCTTGCCATGTCACCTTCGGTTTCTACTTCGCCTTTCCGTGCATTGAATGATCAACGCTATGGCATGAAGGTTGAATACGACGCAGTGAAGCAGTCATTCGTGTTCAAGTCAGGTTCGACTGGCGATACTTCGAGCATCGCTATCACCAGCATTCGCCCCGGCAGTTTGGCCACGCAGAGCGTAAAAGGTCTGGGTATGACGGGCGATCCAGCCAGCTACACAGTGGCCGCATCGACGGTTGACGCATTGCGCGGTATCGCCTCTAAGCCTGCTGTTTTGACTGGCAACGCTTTGGCCATCAACGTGGACAACAACTTCTCGGTCGACAGCACCAACAACCAATTCGTTGTTTCTGTGAACGGCATTACGGGTACCGTGACCGTGCCGCCGAAAGATACCTACACCCTAGGTACCTTTATGGAAGCTTTGCAAAACGGTATTAACAATTTGCAAAGTGATGGAAAAAATGGTCTGACACCTGAGTCAGTGAACGGTGTGAAGGTCAGCTACAACACTGCCACCAACGCTTTGGAATTCACCACAGGCACTGCCTCGACAGATTCCTATATCAAGGTGACCGGTGACGCCAAATGGGGCTTGGACGGTTTAGATGCGAAGTTTGGTACCACCACCACATGGATCAAACCCAAGGCCTTTACCGACGAAAAAGGCGCAACGGTCTATATCGATGGCTTTGGTGCAGAAACTTCCAGTGCCACAGGTTTTGACACATTGCCTTCTTGGTCACCGGTCTACTTTGACAAAGGCGAACTGACCTTTGACACAGCTGGTAACTTGGTCTCACCTAAGCAAGGCGCACAGTTGGATACGGTTTACTTGCCAAACGGTAAGGGCGCTTTGACCATCAACATCGATTACTCCAAGTCAACCCAGTTTGCGTCACCGTTCTCTGTGCTCTCGCAGTCGCAAGACGGCGCACCTGAAGGTGACTTGGTTGGCTTGGCCATTAAAGACGATGGTTTGGTGCAAGCCAGTTATTCGAACGGCGCACAAAAATCATTGGCCAAGGTCGTGTTGGTGAACTTCTCCAACGCATCTGGTTTGCGCCAGATCGGTGATACCAACTACTACAAGTCCTCAGAATCGGGCACACCCAAGTACGGTGAAGCTGGTTCTGCCGGCTTCGGCACGGTGCGCTCAGGCGCCACCGAACGCGCGAACGTGGACTTGACCCAAGAATTGGTGGATTTGATCACCGAGCAGCGTAACTTCCAGGCCAACGCCAAGGCCATGGAAACCAGCACCTCGATGACCAACACCATCATTCAGATCCGTAACTAATCAGTTGCATTAAGAGCCTGATATGGACCGCTTATCTTTCAACGCGATGGCCGCGATCAACGAAGACCGTTTGATCCGCCAACAGTTGTCCAACGACATCGCCAACGTCACCACCGTCGGTTTCAAGCAAACCTTCGAAGCCACCATCCAACCGCACCAAGCGGTGGGTGAGGGCTTTGATTCACGCTTGCAACCCCGTCTGTACACCACAGACCGTGTCCGTTTGGATGCGGGGCCTTTGATGGTGACGGGCCGTGATTTGGATGTGTCTTTGAACCACAAAACCGTCATGGGTGTCATGGGCAATGACGGAACGTTGGCATTCACCCGCCGTGGTGACCTGCGCATCAACCCCAATGGCGTGCTGGAAACCGGTTCCGGCCACATGGTGCAAAGCCAAGATGGCGGCCCCATCACCATTCCTGTGGGCTCCATCGTGAACATCACCAATACAGGCCAAATCTACGCGGTAGACCCCACCCAGCAAGGCGTTCCGCAAGAGCAGCTGGTGGGCAACATCATGCTGCGCGATGCCAGCACCACCCATCTGATCAAACGCGAAGACGGTTTGTTCCGGGTTGACGAAAAACCAGTTGGCACGGACTTTGCAACTGGTCCTGAGCCAGTTTCTTTGACACCCAAGGCCCTAGAGGGCAGCAGTGTCAATCCAATGGCATCGATGGTGAAGCTGATTGAACAGAGCCGCTCGTTTGAGCACCAGGTTCGGATGATCAAAGAAAGCAAATCCAACGATGAGTCGGGCGCCTCCATGATGAAGGTGTCCTGAATTTGACAGATTAAAGGGGGCGATTAGCCATGGACGCATCATTGTGGGTAGCCAAAACGGGTCTTGACGCGCAGCAGACGCGCATGAACGTCATCTCGAACAACTTGGCCAACGTGAATACGACTGGCTTCAAACGCGACCGTGCCGTTTTTGAAGACTTGCTCTATCAAAACGTCAAGCAGCCAGGTGGTCAAACCACCAACAACACCTTGTCCCCCACCGGCTTGATGCTGGGTACGGGTGTGAAGATCAATGCCACTGAAAAACTGCATTTGCAGGGCAATTTGATCAACACCCAATCGCCACTCGATTTGGCGGTGATGGGCAATGGCATGTTCCAAATTCAAATGCCAGACGGCACCACCTCGTACACACGCGACGGCAACTTCAAAATCAGCAATACCGGTCAAGTCGTCAACGCGTCTGGCTTCCCGCTGATTCCTGCCATCACCATTCCCGCCAACACGGCTGCCGTGACCTTTGGTCAAGACGGCACAGTGTCTGCTGAGTTGGATGCGGGCGGTGGCTCACAAAACATTGGCCAAATTCAATTGGCACGCTTTGTCAATCCAAGCGGCTTGAAACCCATTGGTCAAAACTTGTACGAAGCCTCACAAGCCAGCGGTGTGGCGCAAATCCTCACCCCAGGCCTCAACGGCGCAGGCGCCTTGAAGCAAGGCTCGCTCGAAGCGTCTAACGTGAACGTGGTGGAAGAAATGGTCAACATGATCGAAACCCAACGCGCTTACGAAATCAACTCCAAGGCCATCTCTGCGGTGGACGGCATGTTGAAGTTCTTGAACCAAAACATCTGATCGGGGTTCATCATGATTGCCCTTCGTCTTCTCGCGCTTGTTGCCATCGTTTATTTGTTGCAAGGCTGCGCCGCAGAACCTGTAGACATGGTTTTGCGACCCTCGCCCGAATTTCAACCGGTGTACCCACTTGCCGCTGACCGGCAAAAAGTTGCCACCGGCGGCATTTACAGCAACCGGCAAAGTGATGCCTGGTTCGGCCGCGGCCGCAATTACCAGGTGGGCGACATCATCACCGTGTTGTTGAACGAATCCACGCAAGCGGCGCGCACACAAAACACCGATGTGAGCCGTGAGTCTAAAAACTCATTGCCCTCTGGCTTTAATACCAAGATTGGCGGCATGTCGCCTTTCTTGAACGGCATTGATGTCAACGCCAACAACAACAGCAGCAAAGGCGCAGGCAAGGCAGACCAACAAGCCTCGTTGTCTGGCTCTGTGGCTGTGACCGTGGTTGAAATTTTGGCCAACGGTAACTTGATGGTCCGTGGTGAGAAAAAACTGGGTTTGTCGGAAGGCACCGAAGTCATTCAAGTCTCAGGCGTGATTCGCCCTGAAGACGTAGGTCCCAACAGCACCGTGCAATCGCGCCGTTTGGCCAATGCACAAATCGCGTATCGCGGTTCGGGTGATTTGGCCAATGCCACCAAAGCAGGCTGGGGTACCAGCTTGATGCACAAATACTGGCCTTTCTAAATATGAAGCATTTTTCACTTTTTGTTCGCGTCTGCTTGACCAGTCTGTGTGTTTTGGCTGCAGGTGCAGCACAAGCAGACCGCGTCAAAGACTTGGCCACGCTCGCTGCCCAACGTCCTAACCAATTGATTGGTTATGGCTTGGTGGTTGGCTTGCAAGGCACGGGTGATGACGCATCAGTGCCGTTCACCACGCAAAGCATGAAAGCCATGCTCTCCCAAATGGGTGTGCGCATTGACGGTCCCTTGACCGACTTTGAAACCGCAGCCACCGCAGCGCGTGTGGACATCAAAAACACCGCTGCCGTGTTGGTGACGGCTGACTTGCCTGGCTTTGCAAAGCCTGGTCAACGCATCGACATCAACGTGTCTGCCATTGGTAAAGCGTCTAACTTGCGCGGTGGCAGCCTGATCATGACCGCCATGCGCGGTGTGGATGGTGAAATTTACGCCTTGGCTCAAGGTGCGCTCACAGCTACCGGTATTGACGCCAGTGCAGCCGGTTCTAAAGTGCAAATTGGTGTACCCACTTCGGCCCGCATTCCTGGCGGCGCGATTGTGGAACGCATTGTGGACACACCTTTCGAATCTGCTGAAAACGTGATCTACAACATCCGCGAAAACGATTTTTCGACTACAACTGCCATCGTCAACGCGATCAATAAAAAATTTGGCGGTGATGTGGCGCAAGCCATTGATGGTGTATCGGTATCGGTACGAGCCCCTCAAAACTTGAATCAACGTGTGGCATTCATGAGCATGGTGGAAGCCTTAGAGGTCACCCCAGGTGAGCCGCCTGCACGCGTGGTCATCAACTCACGCACAGGTACGGTGGTGATTAATCGCTCAGTACGCGTCATGGCAGCCGCTGTGTCGCACGGCACGATTTCTGTGGCGATCACAGCGACCAACGAAGTTTCACAACCCAATATGCTCGCCGGTGGCCAGACCACCGAAGTGCAAAACGCCGACATCAAAGTGGCCGAGCCCAACAAGCCCATGTTCTTGTTCCAGCCCGGTGTCGAGCTGCGTCAAATTGTGGATGCGGTCAACCAAGTGGGCGCCACGCCCTCTGCTTTGATCGCCATTCTTGAAGCCCTAAAAAGCTCCGGCAGCCTTCGCGCCGAGCTGGTCATCATCTAAGCGAGCACGACTATGAGTAGCCCTGTCGACACCTCCACCTCCAAGTCCTATATGGACTTTTCGGGCCTGGGCGAGTTGCGCGGCAAGGCTCAGCAAAACCAGGACAAAGCGCTGAAAGAATCAGCGCAGCAATTCGAAGGTCTCTTCATCCAAATGATGATGAAGTCCATGCGTGAGGCCAACGCGCCCATGAAGGACGAAGACAACCATTCACAAGCCATGGAAACGTTTGAGGGCATGTTTGACAAAGAAGTGTCTTTGCAAATGTCCAAGCGCGGTGCCATGGGCGTGGGCGCTTTCATGGAACGTGCTGTCAAACAACAAGGCACACCACAACCCAGCACCGAAGCTTTGCTCAAAGCACGGGGCAAAGGCTTGCCATTGAATCCCAAGCAAGAGCCCATGGTCTTGCCCACCGCCGCAGATTTGGCCAAAGGCATCCTGATGGAAAAACCCGCGCGCATCAAGAGCTTGCAAGAGTTCAAGATGCCTTTTTCTGGGGGTGTTAAATGAGTGACATGCTTGGCATCAGCAGTGGTGCGATTGGGGCGTATCAACGTGCGTTGAGCACGGTGAGTAACAACATCGCGAACGTCAATACCGAAGGGTATTCACGTCAAGATGTGGTGCTGGCTGACTCTGCGCCTAAAAAATTAGCCAGCATGTACGTCGGTACTGGCGTCATGCTGCAAACCATCAAACGCCAATACGATGAGTTTGCTGAATCTAATTTGCGAAGCAGCACGAGTGACTTGTCTAGTCAAAAGCCAATGGTCGATTACGCCAAACGCGTGATGGACATCATGGGTGACAAAAGTATTGGTTTGAGCTCTGCACTAGATACTTTTTTTGCTGCAGCAGGTTCATTGTCTGCAGACCCTGCATCAAGTGTGCTGCGCACCAGTTTTATGCGAAGTGCAGATGGTGTAGCTTCTCGCTTCGGTGAGTTGTCTTCGCAAATGGATTTGATCTCGACAGAAACGCGTCAAGGTTTGGAAAGTGCAACTGCTCGGGTCAATACCCTGACCAGCCAGTTGGCATTGATCAATCAAAATCTGACCAAATCTCCTAATTTAGAAAGTCAACCCGCTGAACTATTGGATCGCCGTGACTTGACCTTACGTCAGCTCGCTGACTTGGTTCGTACCAAAGTCACCTTCACGAGCAATGGTACCGTGAGCGTTAGTTTGGGAACGACCATGACGCAAGGCTTGGTTGTAGATGGCAACAAGTCTCGTCCTATTGGTATCAACAGCGCTGTCAAAGACAAGATAGAACTGGTGCTCGACCCCTACGGCAAAACAGAATCTTTGTCTAGCGTGAGCGGTGGTCAAGTTGGAGGCTATCTTAATTTCATTGGTCAAGTGTTAGAGCCCTCCCAAAAGAACATGAGTGCGCTTGCACGAACTTTCGCGACTGAAACCAACGCCATTCAAAAAAGCGGCATCGACGGTTACGGCCAAATGGGCCAAGACTTATTCAAATTTGATCCTGCGGCCACCTCAGATGCTGCTGGCATTAGTCTGGCTTTGAATGACGGCATGCGGATCGCAACTGCCGCACAATTCCGTGTCAGTGAAGGCAGTACCAACGTCACCACCACCCGCGCCAGTGTACGGTTTACCGGTCAAACACCGCCCGCGGCCCTCAGCAACACTCAATTGGTGAACAACCCCAACGCCACTGCAGCTGTTACCTTTAAGGTAGATGGCGCGCGTGTGTTTACCCCTGTCAGCTCGCTGTCCGCCGGTGTCAAAGCTACGTTTTATTTAGACCAAGCAGAGCCTGGTCAAAACTTGCAAGTTATGACGCGCGATGGTCGTCAACTTTTGGGTAAAGCCCTCACCGAAACTGAAAAGTACCAACTCTTCACCCCGGATAACGGCTTTGCGGTTAATGCCAATTACAGCGATGCATATCTGAACCAAACAGGCAGTAAAGCCTACCGTGGCATTGACATGTTTTATGGCGCAAAAGCCACCGTGTTGTACGGGCAGAACTTCGATATCTATGGTGCGGCTGGTCCTTCTGTTCCCTTGCCAGCGTCGATGGAAACGGCACGTATTTCGTCCGCTGATTTCAAAATTGCAAAAGATGCGATCACCGTGAATGGCGTATCGTTGCCTGAATTTAATGGTGCTATTAATGCCGCCATTACCTTAGCTGATGTCAAGGTCGGAACCGTCCCCACATCCTTCAATTTCAAGGCGGTAGTGGGTGGTCAACTAATGGCAGTCACTGTACCTGTGGGGTCGACCACGTCCTTGTCAGATTTGGCCGCCTCGTTGAATACAAGCTTGCAAGCGCAAGGGCTATTTGCGACCACGATTAACAACGGTTCTGATTTACAAATCAGTGACTCCAAAGGTCGCGATATCAGTAGCGTGTCTTTGGCGCCTGTCACTACCGCCAACGGCGCGTCTGTCGGAGACATTCATGTTACTTCCGCGGCGGTACAAGTGGCGAATTGGATCAACGGCATATCGCAAGCTGATGTGGTGAATCCACGGTTTGGCTCTGGGTTGACCCCTGGTTTTTCACAGTTCCAAGCTACAGTGGGTGGCGTTCATTTTGGGCTAGATGTCAGCAGCGCAACCACTTTGGCAGGCCTTGCAAGTCAATTGCAACAAGCCTTTCGCGCTAAAGATCAAGGTTCTAACATTTCTGTCGTGGTGGATGGCACCAACCTTAAGATCACTGATGCTTTAGGCCGTGAGTTCAAAGATTTCTCCTTGACACCTGCGGATGGCACATCATTGGCATCGGGTGGCACGGTCACGATTGAAAACAGCAATGTGTCCAAAAATAATGTACGGGCAGAAGTTTTTTCTGAACTGCGCATCCCTGTATCTCAACTGAATTTGTCTAAAGAGTTAAAGCTCAATGGTCAGTCGATCACAGGTTTTAAAACAGCCAATGAGCTGGTTGATCGCATTAATGCCTCGCTTGCAGGCGTCAAAGCCAGTATTGAGGCCAACGGTGAGTTGGTCATTTCAGACCCGCTGGGCAGCCCTATCACTGTTAATCCAACGACGAATGGCAACGTGTTAGACATTCAGCCGTCGTCATACGGCGGTCAAGTTCGTATGGTGCAAGTGCTACGAGATATGCGTATTGCTGCAACGGATGTGGACTTGAAAAAACCACTACAAATCAATGGCGTGACCTTGAGCGAGAGCGCTTACGACTTACCTGATTCTGTTTCGCCCAGTTACACCGTAGAGTTCGGCTCTCCGCTGCAATCTGTTTCGGCAGCAACACCTCAAACTTTAGCCGATGCTTTAAATGCCAATGCTGGATTTGTTGCAGGTTTCAAAGCATCTGTGACGGGTGCACGTTTGTTCATCACGCCTTTGAGTTCGGTTACCACAGATGCTGACATTGCGAATCAATTCGTGGTGAAGTCCAGTGGCAATGCCTTATCACCTCAAACGAATTTAAAAAACTTGTCAGATTTGGTGGCCCGCATCAGCGCACACAGTGATGAAACAGGTGTTGTTGCCGCCGTGGATATGTTCGGTGATTTGGTGTTGAGCACTACCGACTTGAAGGGCACACTGGATATTTCTATTGGCCCTGGTAAAGACGCCAACGGTAAATTCCCCCCCAACGCTTTGGGTCTCGAGCCCACAGACTTTGATGTTACGTCTCGTTTGAAACGCAAGCTGCAAGACCCCGATTTCATCTCCGATATCCGTATGTCGTTTGGTGCTGCGGGCGACCCATCGGATCTAGGAAAGATTGGTTTGCGTACAGGCGCTTACGTTCAAAATGGTTGTGCAGACGATTTATTGTTATTTGTCACTGGCAAGGGAGCTGCCAATGTCGCTGTAGGCTTTGAGGGGGCGCCTGATAACGTGCGTGACAGTTTGCGCAACCAGTCGCTCAGTGTCAAGTTCACAGCTGCTGATCGCTACAGCATCATCGACACCAGCACCGGGACGGAGTTGGCCGATCGTCACTACGACCCTACCGTTCTAGAGCCTGTGATTGACTTTGAAGGCCTACAAATCAAACTCAGTCATGCTGCTTCGGTAGGTGATAGCTACAAGATTGACGGTAACTTTGACGGTTTGGGTAACAACGTCAACATGCTGGACATGGTGGACCTGAATAAAAAACCCGTCACCGCTGGCAAAACCATTGCTAACACCTACATCGACCAAATCAACAGCGTGGGTAACTTGGCTCAACAAGCCACGATCACCCAACAAGCGTTGACCGTCGTGAACGACCAAGCTATTGCGGCGCGCGACAAAGTGTCGGGCGTGAACTTGGACGATGAAGCTGCGGCTTTGATTCGTTATCAACAGGCTTATCAAGCGTGCGCCAAGGTCTTGCAGACCTCAGGTCAGCTGTTTGATGCCATTGTGAATATCCGTTGAGCGAGGTAAAAGATTATGAAAATTTCAACAGGTCTCTACTTTGATCGTGCCACCACCCAGTTGGGTAATGTGCAAGGTGAGTTATCAAAAACGCAAGAACAACTCTCGACGGGTAAACAAATTGTTAAACCCAGCGATACGCCCGATAAGGCCGCGCTTGTCACGCGTTTAGAGTCTGAACTTAGCCGGCAAACTGGCTATCAAGACACACTCAAAGCTGTCAACGTGCGGTTGACGGCGGAAGAAACAGCATTGAAAAATACCAGCGATGTGATGTACCGCATCAAAGAATTGGCGGCGCAAGCTGCCAACGACACCCTTGGTGTGCAAGATCGCCAAAGCGTGGCACTTGAGTTGAGCAACCTCAAAGACCAAGTGCTGAGTTTAGCCAACAGCCAAGATAGCAATGGCAACTATTTGTTCTCAGGTAGTCGCACGGGCGTGCCTGCGTTTAGCAAAGACGCCACTGGCCATGTCTTGTACCAAGGTGATCAAGCGCGTATGAAGGTCAACGTAGGTGATAGCCGTCGCATGAATCTCAATATGCCCGGCTCAGACGTGTACACCCGCGTGGTGCGCGACGACGGAAAAGGCGGTAAGGTCGGTGTGGATTTCTTCCAATCGCTCGATGACTTGGTTGCCGCCGTGAAAGCGGGCGATCACCCTAACATGCAACGCGGCATTGCTGAGGTCGATACCTTGCAAAACGGCATTAGCGAAGGTTTGGGTCAAGTTGGCTCAGACCTCACAGTTGTTGACATGCAAAACACCGTACTTGACCAAATCGTGTTGCAGCTCAAAACGACGCGCTCAGATGTTGAAGACTTGGACTACACCACGGCCATCACCAAAATGAACAAAGATCAATTGGCTCTGGAGGCTGCCCAAAGCAGCTTTGCCAAGATATCGCAATTGAGCTTGTTCAAATATATGAATTAATTGACTCAAGTTTTTATCTACTGAGCCGACTACTTAGACGGAATAATAAAAATGGCCACCACTGCATTGAGCTCATCAACCGCTGCCGCACTGTCAAGTTCAGCTGCGTCTAATGCTGCGTCTGCTGCTGCCACGAACAAAGCAAATGCACAGAAGTTGATCACTTCTTTGGGTGCAGGTTCAGGTGTTGATGTCGCCTCATTGGCTCAAAACTTGGTGAACGCTGAGCGCCTTCCCAAAGAGCAAGCTATTAATACGAAAATCACTAAAAATGAGTCACGTATTTCAGGCTATGCCGCTTTATCGTTTGTTTTAAACGGCGTCAAAACGGCGATGACGGATCTCAAAGATCAAAATAGTTTCAACGCTGTCACCGCTACCAATTCCAATCCATCTGCGTTCAATATCACCACCAGTGCTGCGGCCGCCGAAGGCAGTCACGCTGTGGAAGTAACGCAAATCGCCAAAGCGCAACGCGACGTGAGCAACGGTTTTACCAACGGATCTGTGCATTTGAATGGCAGTGCAGCCATGTCTCTGTCATTTGCCGTTGGACCTACCTCGGCCATCACGCCCACCAAAGTCAATACTGCCACCGTTGCGCCGCAAAACGAAACTTCGACGGTTCAATTTCAAGATTTACAGGGGGGTGAATCCGTCACCGTTGCGGGCTTAACGTTTATTGCTGCCGCCAACATGACTGCAGCTGAAGTGGCGACTGAGTTCGCTGGTCTGTCTGCTAACTCAAACACGCCAACATCACCCTCGACTGGTGTTTTTGTGGGTAATTTGGATGGCTTCAATGCAGGTGTCAGCAGCACAGGTAGCAGCTTAGTGTTCACGTCGACGACGGCAGGCACCAACGTGCAAGACATCGACTTACAAACCGATGCCGCCCTGAGCCCCAATGTCGCCACCACGCAAGGCGATCCCGGTGCGCTGGGCTACAGCACGATCACGTTCAAAGATTTAAAGGCAGGCCAATCCGTCAGCGTAGCTGGATTGACTTTCACAGCTACTGGCACCATGACAGGCACACAAGTGGCCGCAGCGTTTGCGGGTCTTGCGGCTAGCGGCACCACACCCGCAAATCCTGCCACTGGGACGTTTTCAGGGAACTTAAGCGGCTTCAATGCCCAAGCCGATCAGGGCATTGCCACGCTGCGTTTCACTGTGGCATCCAATGCAGTAGCCCCTAGTAGCATGGCTGTTTCTGCGGCAACTGCCAACATTCAATTGGCTGCAGGCAAAGACACCCCGCAAGACATCGTCGATGCGATCAACGCGTCAGCCGCAGGTGTCACAGCGCAGTTAGTCAACACCGGTGATGGGTCGGGTAGCCCTTATCAGTTGATCTTGACAGGTCCTTTGGGAACCGCTGGTGCCTTCACGCTGTCAACAAACTATGCGGCAGGCATTGGGTCTCCGGGTTTGACGTTTTCAAATACCAGCCCAGCACGACAAACGGCGACAGACGCGATTGTCAAAGTGGATGGTGTCTCCTACACCCGTTCGAACAACACGGTGTCTGATGTGATTCCGGGTTTGACTTTTAACTTGAAGACCCCAACCAGTAGCGCCGCATCGGTTGATTTAACTCGCGACACTAGCAGCATCAAAACGAAAATCAAAGCCTTGGTCACGGCCTATAACGATGCCATCACGATCTTCAAAGAAGTATCTGACCCCAAGTCCACGCTCGACACCTATGGTAAAACTTTGGTGGGTGACTCCACCACACGTTCGCTGAAAGCACAGTTGCGTAGCATCATGATGAGTCCATCCTCGACTCCTGGCACCTCTGTGGGATCTTTGTGGCAAATGGGTTTGTCCATTGATCAAACCGGTGTCATGGCTTTGGATGAAACCAAGTTGGACGCTGTAATGACTAGCAACTACAGCGATGTAGTGAAAACCTTCACGGGTAACCAAAATGGCGTGACCGCATATACCACTGCACCTGCAGGTATCGCCGGTGATGCGTTCGTCAAAATCAGTAGCTTGCTCAGTAAGACAGGACCACTGCTCACGCAGAGTGAATCAGCGACCACACAAAATACTAAATTCCAATCGGAACTCACGAAGCTCCAGACTCGCATGGATAGCTTGCTGCTGCGTTATCAAAAACAGTTCTCATCGATGGATAGTTTGGTGGGTAACATCAATAGCCAGAAGACCAGCCTTAAGTCGACCTTTGACGGCATGATGGCCAGTTTGACAGGCAAAAGTGGTTAAAAGTAACTCATAAGAATTTACTTTCTTAGGTTTTTAAAAAATATTCAAAATATTTAGAGCTCGGCTCTAAAGTTATTCGCACATCTTCCGATCAACGTCTTTACACGTTGTCCTTGCCGCATTTGGCAAGTCGAAAGGAAGGTTTGTATGTTCACAGAAGTTTCTAGCAAAGCACAGGCACTGGTCAGTAGCCCTGTCGCAGTGCGCAGTGCGCCTGTTGTTGATCCTGTTGCTTCGCAGCCCAAGGTTCAGGAACGAATGCCGGTTGAAATCAAAATTGATGTGGACGCCATGCGCGCCAATTTAAAGGACTCCATTCAAAAGCTGAACGACAGCATGCGAGATGGTGGTCGTAACTTGAACTTTCATATTGACGACCAAGTCGGCGGGCCCGTTGTCTTAGTGAAAAACGCAGACACGGGGGAAGTTGTCCGACAGATTCCCAATGAAGTCGTGGTGCGTATTGCTCACAGCATTGAAGCCTTTAAGGGGTTGCTGCACAACGAACTCACTTAATTTGAAATTATTTACACAGTCGCTCTAAAGTAAATGAGAAGACTGACGAATCATCAACCATCAAGAGAACAATTTCTTGAGTTCTTAACCCAAACCTCAGTGATGCACTTTTTAGGAGAAACATCATGTCAGTGATCAATACCAACACCAAAGCTCTTGCCGCCCAAGGCTCACTGAGCAATGTGAACAACAAATTGGCCGTCTCTATGGAGCGTCTGTCTACAGGTCTGCGTATCAACAGCGCCAAAGACGATGCTGCTGGCTTGGCCATCACCAACCGCATGACTTCGGACATCCGTGGTTTCGCAGTTGCCATTCGTAACGCTAACGACGGTTTGTCGATGGCTCAAACTGCTGAAGGCGCCATCGGTCAAGTGACCGACATGTTGCAACGTATGCGTGAACTCTCTGTTCAAGCATCTAACGGTTCTATGAACGCAGACAACCGTGCCGCCTCTCAGTTGGAAGTGGCTCAGCTCAAGGCTCAAATCGACGATGTGGCTAAGCAAACCAACTTCAACAGCATCAAGCTGTTGGACGGTTCTGCTGGTGCCATCAAATTGCAAACTGGCGTGCGCGCTGGTGAATTGATGACCATGTCGGTTGACTCTGTGCAAACCAAAGACATCGGCTTGGGTTCGCGTGCTTCTTTGACCTCTACTGGTTTCAGCGGAACTGCTGGCTCGTTGGCAAAGAATACAGCAGCAGGTGACTTGGTGTTGAATGGTGTGACCATTCGTGCATCATCTGCTGCTGATGACACCTTGTCTTCTAGCGACAAATCTTCAAGTGCTATTGCCAAAGCTGCCGCCATCAATGCCTCTAGTGCACAAAGCGGTGTGGTGGCTGTGTTGGGTAACACCACAGTCGGCGGTACAGCGATGACGGGTGCAGGTGGTGCAGGTGCAATCACCATTAACGGCGTAGCAACTGCGTCCATTACGACTACTTCAGACATGGGCGCCAACCGTGCTTTGGCAGTGAGCGCTATCAATGCAATCAGCGCACAAACAGGTGTGCGTGCTGTGGATACGGGTGATGTGAACAAAGGGGTGGTGCTGGTTGCCGATGACGCTCGTAACATCACGGTCGCCTTTGGCGGTGCGCAATCTGCTGCATTTACTGGTGTTGGCGCTGCTTCTGTGTACACAGGCACATACCAGCTTTCCAGCACAACCAATGCCCCTATCACTGTTTCTTCTAGCAGCAACGGCAATTTGGTGAATGCAGGTTTGACCGCTGGCAATTACAGCGCCAACGTGTCAGCAATGACTTCAGTGGATCGCGCTGTTGCTGCTGCTGCACCTTCAACCACTACAACTGGCTTGTTGCAAGCTGGTACCTTGCGTATCAACGGTACCTCGATCGTGGCAGCTTCTACTGCAGATGACCCCGCTTCTGCTGACACCAATGCGGCTGGTACAGCCATCACCAGCTCAACCAAAGCTGCCAGTGCGATCGCAATTGCTGCGGCCATTAATAAAGCCACGGCCACAACAGGTGTGACAGCTACTGCTGCACCTAACGTTGTGACTGGATCGTCTTACACCGCAACTGCGGGTGCAGGTAAGAGCTTGTCTTTGAACGGCGTCACCATTGCATTAGATACGCTGACTACCAGCTCTACCCGTAGCGACGTGGCAACACTGATCAATAGCAAAACAGGTGAAACCGGTGTGGTGGCTGTTGACAACGGTTCAGGCTTGACCTTGACCGCAACAGACGGTCGAAATATTTCGATTGGTAGCGATACAACTGCCGCTGCTTTGGGTATTGATTCCAACGCTTTCTACAACAACGCTACTTATGCAACAGCACAAAGTGGTGCGAAGACGACTTATGCGCGTGTGACCTTGCAGTCCGACAAGTCCTTCACGGTAGAGGGCGGTTCTGACGGCAACGATAACTTTGCCAAATTGGGTTTCAAGACCGGTACTTTTGGTGGCGTAGACAACGGCGTCAAAGTGGCCAGCATTGACATCTCTACACAAGCGGGTGCACAAGTCGCATTGACTGCTTTGGACGCTGCTTTGAAGTCGGTGTCGTTGAACCAAGCTAAGTTGGGTGCCTTCCAAAACCGTTTGGATGCCGTGATCTCCAACTTGACTGAAGTCAACCAAAACATGTCTGCTTCACGTAGCCGTATTCAAGACACTGACTACGCTGCTGAAACAACCAACTTGGCTAAGTCGCAAATCATCCAGCAAGCTGCTACAGCGATGTTGGCGCAAGCGAACCAGTCATCGCAATCTGTGCTGTCACTGTTGAAGTAATTCACTAGATAGCCCATCAAAAGCGAGCCTTCGGGCTCGCTTTTTTATTTGTATTTCTCATTAAAGCTTGACTGCCTCATGCCGAATCAGCAGAGACGATTAGAAATTTAAGGTGCTTGCCGCGTTCTCTTGAAGGACGGCAAGACCCACCCGGCGAATAAAAAAGGATTGATCATGTCAATATCAGGAATTTCAAACTACACCATTCCTCAAATCCAAGCGTTGTCGACGCGTGATATCCGTTCGCTGGACGCCACCGAGGTGGCGAGCTTGAGCTCTGACCAGCTCAATGCCATGTATCCCGAGCAAATTGCGGCCATTGGTCCTGACGAGTTCAAAAGCATCAGCGCGCCTAAAGTGGCTGCGCTCAGCGTAGACCAAATTTTCAATCTCATCACGGATCAAATTGCGGCGATGGGTTCTGGGCAAGTGGGAGCTTTGACGCCCGCGCAAATCCAAGCACTTGAAACGTCTGACATTCAGGTGCTCACATCTGCGCAGGTGAATGGCTGGTCAAGCGCGCAAGTCGCCGCGCTGAACACTGAGCACATGGCCTATTTGGATACGCAAGTCATTGCCTCTTTGAATTCAGCCCAAATTCGTGGCATTGAAGGCGAAGACTTAGCCAAATTGACCACCACGCAGGTGGCAGCTTTGAAATCTGCGCAACTGAATGTGATGACCTCGAGTCAGATCAACAGTTTGACAGCTGCGGAAGTGGCAGCGCTGAACTCTGACCAATGGACAGGTGTGTCCACGCAGATCAGTGCCATGACGAATGAAGCGATTGCAGGCATTGCCTCTAACCAAGCCTCCATGCTATCCAGCGGTCAAATTGTGGCGCTGACGGAAGACCAAATTTCTAGACTCAGCACCGACACGGTGGCGGCACTGTCGTCGACACAGATCCAAAAAATTGAGTCGGCTGATTTGGCGCGCATGTCGGTTGATCAAATTGCTGCGATTTCAACTGCAGGCATCAACCAATTACAAAATGCACAAATTGATGCGCTGACGAATGACCAAATCAATGCACTGACCACAGTGCAAGCCAAAGCCTTGGCGCCTGCAGCCTTGACGCGCATGAATTCAGACCAGATCGATAGCTTGAATACCGATCAAATCGCGGTGCTTTCTTCAACCCAGTTGAACTCCATTGACCCCACGGATTGGGCGACTTTGAGTTCTGACCAAGTGCGTGCCATCAGCACAGGCGCTATTGCGGGCTTGGATGCCACACGCATTTCAAACTTGACCTCTGACCAAGTGCAAGCCTTGACCACAGACCAAGTGAAAGCGTTGACATCAGTCGCCTTGCACAATTTGACGGCCAGTCAAGTCAAATCGTTGACGACTGATCAAATCAATGCCTTGAGCGCGAGCCAAGTGCCTGGCATTGACTCGGCAGACTTGGTGCAAATGAGCACCGATCAAATTGTGGCCATCAGCACCGCCGCTATTTCCGGTTTGTCCTCGGCGCAGGTCAATCAGTTGACGACGGATCAAATTGAGGCCTTGACCACCGACCAAGTGTCCAAATTGAGTTCCGCGCAAATTGTGGCCTTGAGTTCGACCCAAGCGCCCAAGCTGTCAGCGCAACAAATTGCGGCACTGAGCACAACGCAAGTCAGTAATTTGGGCGTGAACAACTTGAAGGTCTTGTCCTATGACGCCATTCAAGCCTTGTCTGTCTCTCAAGCCAAGGCATTGAGCAGCACGCAAGTGAGCGCGCTGACGTCGGCTCAGTTCAAACAGTTGAGCACAAGCGCCGTGGCTGCACTGGCATCGGACCGAATTGTGAACTTGACCACAGACCAAGTGGCGGCCATCACCACCGATCAAATGCAAGCGTTGACAACCAGTCAAATCGCTAATTTGTCGAGCAGCCAGCTGGCTAAACTCAGCACAACCGCTGTGGGCGTCATGTCTGCGGCGCAAGTCAAAGCGATTGACTCGGCCTCTATCGACGACTTGACCACAGACCAGGTCAAGGCCATTCGTGCAGACGCTATGGCAGGTATGAGCAGTGCGCAAATCAGCCAATTGGTGGCGACATCACAAGTCAAGGCGCTCACAACAGCGCAGGTGAATGCCCTCAACTCAGCTCAGTTGAAAGCGCTGGACTCGACCCAGATGTCAAACATGTCGACATCGCAAGTCTCGGCCATCAACGCTTTGCAAGTCAAAGGCATTGATTCAGAAGACTTGAACGCTTTGACGACTGATCAAATCCAGGCCTTCAGCACGTCAGCAATTGGTGCGATGAGTGCTGCTGATCAAATCGCCGCCTTGGATGGCAGCAAGATCGGTGCATTGACCACAGCACAAGCGCGTGCCCTTACCTCTGCACAAGCCGCCGCCATCACATCCTCCCAAGCCGGGTCATTGACATCCGCGGCCATTGGAGCGATGGGTAATGTGCAAGTGGCCAGCTTGGCTTCTGACGTCATCGCCAACCTCAGCAACACCGCGGTCGCGGGCATCACCACGGGTCAAGCCAAGTTGTTGACCTCTGATCAGTTGGGTGCTTTGTCATCCGCGCAATTCGTCAATTTGTCGGATGCGGGTGTGGCCGTGCTCACCTCCGCACAATTTGCCGCCATCTCTTCGGATGTTGTGCCCAACTTGACGACATCGCAAGTCGCCGCCATCAATACCACCACCTTGAGCCAGTTGGATGCCTCCGCCCAATTTGCGACGCTGTCCTCTACCCAGATTGCAGCCCTGTCCGCGACCCAGGCGAGGAGCCTGACCAGCGATCAATTGGAAGCGCTGGATTCCGCCCAAATTAGCCGTCTTTCGACGGCCGCTGTCGCTGCCCTGAGTTCGGCGCAAGTCTCGGGCATTGGCTCTGACGACTTTGCAGCGCTCAGCACTGACCAAGTGCGTGCCTTGACGACGTCAAGCATTGCCTCGCTCAGCAGCGATCAGTTCAGCAAGTTAGATTCCACCCAGTTGGCTGCGCTGACCACAGCGCAAGCCAAAGCTCTGACGTCAGATGAACTAGGGACTTTGGACTCGGCTGAAATCACCAACCTTTCAGCGGCCCACATCGCTGTCTTGGGTTCTGCCCAATTGAATGCCATCGCCTCCGATGTGATTGGCTCAATGACCAACGATCAAATCCAAGCCATTTCGACAGGTGCCCTTAAAAACCTCGACAGTGACCACATTGTTGGGTTGAGCTCTAGCCAAATGTCAGCCTTGACCGTTGCACAAGCCAAGGTGCTGACCTCAGATCAGCTCAAGGCCATGACGTCGGACCATTTGCCGAACATGTCGGTGGCTGCATTGGGCGCTTTGACGTCCGCCCAGTTCTCTGGCATTGATTCAGAGGATGTGGCGACATTGACAGCGGATCAGGTCAAAGCCTTGAGCACGGCCGTGATTGCCAGCCTGAGCAGCGACCAAGCGGTGGCTTTGACGGCTGACCAAGCGGCTGCTTTAACCACTGCGCAGGCCAAGGTCTTGACCGCCGCATCGTTGACTGCGATGGAGTCGACCCAGCTGAACCAGTTGTCGGCAGCGAATGTGGCCACACTGAGTGCCAGCCAAATCAACGCCATTCAATCCGCTGATTTGGTATTGATGAGTGCCGACCAAGTCAAAGCCATCAATACAACCGCGATTGCTGGCATGTCTGCAGATTTGGTGACGAGCCTCACCACCGATCAGGTGTCGGCTTTGGGCACCGCGCAAATTCGTGCTCTCAAATCAGCGCAAATTGTGGCACTGGACTCATCCCAAACGGCTGTGTTGTCCAGAGCTCAATTAGAGGCCATGACGACCGGCCAGCTGAAGGCGATGGAGAGCGATGATTTTGCGTCCCTAAGCGCCAGTGCCATTACCGGTCTGAGTGCTGCCCAAGCCAAAGTGTTGAGCACTGACCAAATCGTGGCGCTGACCACAGACCAGGTCAGTCAGCTCAGTACGTCTGCCGTTGCAGCGCTCTCAAGCACACAATTGCGTGCCCTGGAGTCGGATGACCTGATGCAGCTGACCACGGCCCAAATGAAGGCCCTCAGCCCCACACTGGTGACCACGTTGGGAAGCGCACAAATTGCCGTGCTCAAAACAGACCAGCTGGCGGCTTTGTCGACAGCGCAAGTCAAAGTTTTGAAGTCAGACCAAATTGCTGCGCTGACGACGGACCAAATCAGCGGGTTGAGCAAATCACAAGTGTCTGTAATGACCTCAGAGCAAATGAATGCCTTGAGTTCGGATGTTCTCAAAGCCTTGTCGACAGACCAAGTGAGAGCCCTCAATGTGACGACACTGAGCAAGTTGTCTAGCAGCCAAGTGGCCCTGTTGAGCACCGATCAAGTGGCTGCGTTGACGACCACGCAAGTGCGCGTCCTCTCGAGCGCCCAGATGAAGGCTTTGGACTCTGACCAGATGGCCAGTTTGACCACCGCTCAAATGGCGAACTTGTCTGCAACCCAGTTGAATGCCATTGACTCGGCAGATTTACTGGCCATGAGTGCCAGCCAAATCACGGCCTTGAGCACAGCAGCCTTGTCCAAGGCGGACTCGGCTCACATCGCTGGATTGACCACAGACCAAGTGGTGGCACTGACTACCCTTCAAGTCAAGTCATTGGCCTCGGGTGCCATGAAGGCCTTGACCTCGGATCAGGTGCTGAGTTTGACAACGACGCAAGTGGCCAATCTGAGCACCATGCAATTCAACGCCTTGGATTCAGCCGATGTGTCAGCCATGACAGCGGATCAAATCAAAGTGTTGTCCAACACGGTGGTTGGAAAGATGGATTCAGTGCAGCAATCTGCGTTGACGAGTGACCAGGTTGCAGCACTGACACAAACCCAGATCCGCAGTTTGACCACCCTGCAAGTGAAAAACTTGAGTTCCGATCAGGTGGCCAGCTTGACCACGGCGCAAGTCACCGTGATGAGTGCCACACAGCTGACTGCCATTGAGTCGGCAGACTTTGCCAGTTTGTCGACCGATGTGATTGGTGCCTTGAGCACCAGCCAGATCGGCGCACTGAGCTCGGCCCAGATGGCAAAGATGACATCTGATCAGCTCCAGGCCTTGACCACCCAGCAATTGGGTGCATTTAAAGCCGCACAGTTCAATGCCATTGACTCCACCCTGATCAGCACCTTGAGCTTGGACCAGATCAAAGGCATTTCAACCGCAGCGATTGCTGGTATGGACAGCGCGCACTTGACCTCGCTGTCGACAGACCAGATTGCGGCGTTGACGACAACCGCCGTGAGAGCCCTGACATCGAGTGAGATGAAGTGGCTTACCTCTGACCAAGTGTCAAGCTTGAGCACAACGGCTCTGCAAGCTTTGTCATCATCACAAGTAGGCGCTATTGACTCAGCAGATTTGGTGACCTTAGGGGCAGACCAAGTTGCCGCGCTAAGCACGGCCGGACTGACAGGTCTGACAAGTGCACAAGTGAACAATTTGAAAACCGACCAAATTGCAGCCTTGACCACTTTGCAAGTCAGGAACTTAAAGACCTCGCAAATTGAAGCCTTGTCATCGAGCCAGATGTCTGCCTTGACCACCACACAGGTGGCTGCCATCACATCGCAGCAGGCTGCAGCGATCGAGTCGGTCGACTTGATTCAATTGAGTACCGATCAGATCAAAGCCTTGACCACGGCTGCCGTCACAGGCTTGACCTCCACACAAGTCAGCAAACTGACCAATGCGCAAGTGGGTGCTTTGACGACCGACCAGGCCAAAGCCTTGACGACATCGCAAATCGTGGCGTTGACCAGCGCGCAAGCCGCGAATTTGACGGCTGAACAAGTGTCGGCCCTCACCACCAAGCAAATCAGTGCCATGGAGAGTGCAGACTTTGGGGCATTGACAACGGATGGCATGAGCGGTTTGACGTCTGCACAGGTGACCGCGATCAATACGGCTCAAATCAATAGCTTGGGATCCAACCAGCTCGCATCCTTGAGTACAGATTTCATCGCAGCGTTGAGCGGGGCCCAAGCCGCCGCGATTAGCAGTACGGTGTTGTCTGCGTTGAGCACGGATCAAGTCTCAGTCATGTCGACCAAGGCGATTGCAGCACTCTCTTCGAGTCAATTGACTCGACTCTCGACGGACCAGGTGCAAGCCTTGACGGGTAGCCAGATCAGTGCTTTGACATTCAGCCAAATGGGTGCGTTGACTGGGGATCAAGTCGGTGCATTGACTTCTTCGCAAGCCGTGTCTCTGACGGGTAACCAAATTACCTCGATCAGTTCAGCCGTGATCACGCGACTCCAACAGGAGACCTTGAATTCGATCAGCGCCTCCTTGATGACAGCTTTGTCGACCAGCCAACTCAAGGCCATGGGCACAGACATGTTGCCAATGTTGACGGGTACCCAAGTGGCAGGTCTGTCAGTGCAGCAAATGAATACCTTGGCATCGAACCAGATCACCGCATTGACCACCAACCAGATGAAGGCGTTGACGACCACACAAGTGCAAGGCATGGACTTGAACCTGTTCACGAAGTTGTCGACAGCACAAATCGACAGTTTGTCGGCGACGCAGGTCAGGGCCATTGCACCGCAGAACATTTCGTATCTGGGTTCTGAGCAAATTCAGGCACTCAACACCAGTGCGGTGAGTGGGTTGACAACCAGCCAATTCACCCAGCTGACCACGGCGCAGATCAAAGCGGTCAGCACGGAACAGATGCGTGTATTGACTGCATCGCAGGTCACCGCGATGACTACAGCCCAAGCGGGTGCGTTGTCAGCTGATCAACTCTCTGCGTTGGGTGTTTCTGCGTTGGGCGCGATGAGTCGTTTCAATATCGAGGCTTTGTCGACCACGACAATTGCAGCTCTGAACACCTCGGTCATCAGAAGTTTGTCGAATACACAAATTTCTGGCATCTCAACATCACAGTTGGGCGCCTTGTCTGATGAACAAGTGAAATCCATCACGAGTGGCCAATTGAATTCATTCAGTCCAACACTGTTCACTAAGTTGAGTGGATCGCAGTTGCAAGCGATTGATGTGGCCACGTTCTCAGCCATCACACCTTCTTTGATTGCTTACCTCAGCAAGGACCAAATCCCCTCGTTGACGGTGAGCCAAGTAGGTGGGATGACTACGGCTCAAATTCGAACCTTCAGCCAAGACATGCTCGACAGCATGACCTCTGATCAAGCCAGCGCCCTTACCGCGGCTCAAAAGGCGGCGATTGTGGTCGGTGGTCGGACCGTGCCAGGTGCCTAATTAAGCACGTTGTTAGCCTGGACAAAAAAGCCGCTAAGCATGCTTAGCGGCTTTTTCTTTTACCTATACTTCGACTATGAAAATTAGACTCGTTATTGCAACCCGCGTGAGCGAAGAAGAGTTCTTCACGAGCACACTGTCAGGTCGATCGTTGAAGGTCAATCATCCGGATTTTGTGGAACTCGAGCTATTTGCTAATAACAAAACAGGCTTGCCGACTCTTTATAACCAAATCATTCGTGAATCAACCAATGACCCCGCGACCTTGGTTTTTGCGCATGACGACTTATTGCTGCTAGACTATTACTGGTGCAAAAGATTAATAGAGGGCTTGGAGCACTTTAGCGTGGTGGGATTGGCTGGGAATATTAGCCGTGCGCCGCGCCAACCCACCTGGTGGTTTGTCGACGAACAATTTAACTGGGATGCAAGAGAAAATCTCAGCGGTGTGATTGGCCATGGTGACCAGTTTCCGCCAGAAAATATCAGCTTTTATGGCGCCCCAAGACAGCAGGTGAAGCTCATGGACGGTGTGCTAATGGCCGTCGACAGTCAAACGCTGATTGACAATGACCTATATTTTGATGAGCAATTTGATTTTCACTTTTATGATTTAGATTTTTGTCGCCAAGCAGAAATAAAGGGTTTAGATTTAGGTACCTGGGATATTTCCTTTGTTCATGGAAGCAAAGGAAATTGCGGGTCAGAAAGCTGGCGTAGTGGCTATTTAAAATACATCCAAAAGTGGGGGCAGTAATGCAGCAAACACCCGTTCATGACTTACATAATCCAGATTTACTTCGTGTCATGGAGGCTAGCACTAGAAACGTACTAGAGGTAGGCTGTATGTCAGGCGCTTTGGCTCGCGAGTTTAAAAAAATAGCCCCTCACGCAATTTATACAGGAGTAGAAATTGATGCTAGTTATGCAGAATTAGCAACCAAATACTGTGATTCTGTATACACACTAAATATTGATGAAGCGCCTGATTATTTTTGGAAGATGAATTCAAGTGTGGATGCTTGGATCTTCGGTGATGTACTAGAGCACCTCAAAGATCCATGGAGGGTTTTGTCGCAAATTAATCAAATTATTCCTAAGGATGGCTATATTGCGGCATGTATTCCAAATGCGCAACATTGGTCGCTTCAAGCTAGGCTGAGTATGGGGGACTTTACATACGAAAACAGTGGATTGCTGGACAGGACGCATTTACGCTGGTTTACGAGACGAACAATTCATGAAATGTTTGAGAATACTGGATTCAAAGTAGTGCAAGAAATCCCCAGAATTTTTCAAGAAAATAACACTTCAGAAATACTGAAATCAATTTCGCATACAGCTGCTTTGTGTGGATTCAATCCAGAATTGGCTATGAAAGACGCCATACCGCTTCAGTATGTCATCAAGGCAGTACCCATGTGATTTGGATAAATTAGATTGTTGTTTTCATTGCAATCGTCACAAAAGAAGAGCGAGTTTCTTCAATTGAAATTATTTTAAATCCTGTCACCTCTAATATATTTCGTATTAATGTTTCATTGAACACATGGTGGTGAAGGCAGCGATTGTTAATATTATCAAGACTTCTTATTGCAAATTCTTGAAAGTTACCTGCGGCAGGATCTTTGCTTAGGTCATGAATACTTAATATTTCACGCAAATGAGTCATATCTGATTCATTGATATTATTGTTGTAATCATCAATGAGATGCTGAAACGAGGTATTCTCTCTTTGATGGTCAAAGTTACTTTTTTTATTGGGCAGGACAAGTAATATTAAATGATTGCTTTTTAAAACTCTTTTCCATTCTAAAAGTGCTTTGATTGGGTTCGCTATATGTTCCAAGCAGTCAGATGAAAGTAAAAATTCATAGGTCTCAGCCTCAATCTGAGTGAGGTCAGTCCCATCCGAAATGAATTGATGACCAAATTTATCAGGTAAGTATTGATAAGTGTTTCCTGCGTGAATTTCACCCTCCCAGACAGTTTTATTTGAGAAGTTGACGCCATCTACTCTTTGTGCTTTAAAGTAAACGGGAATAAGTGATCGAAAAATATGTGAAGGACCACCAATTTCGATACCTACTTTTTCAGATACGTAGTTAATCATATTCAAGATTCTCCATGCTGCGATTTAGTCTGGTATTCCAAATGCATGTCTCAATTCAATATAAGTCATAGAAGCGGGGTTTTTCACATCGCCCTCAAAGCCTCTTGCTAGAACGATTGGAGGATTTTTTCTTCGTTTTTCCATAACGACGATGCTGTCATACAGGGCAATCGAATATAAGTGGTTAGCCAAATAAGAGTTGTGGATTGTTGCCAGTGGGGCGTAGTACCAAGCATGCATCTCATCCATGATTGTTTTGATGTATTCATGAAACGAATCTGGATGTTTTAAGCCCCCTCCGTGTGACGGAAAGTAGCTGGTATGTGTATCTTCACAAACATAAGTCCCACCATTGGAGAGGATCGGAAAAATTGATTTAAATGTCACTATCTGCTGTTCCATCGTATGACCACCGTCATCGAGAACCAGATCGATTTTTGGATTCTTGACCTTAAATTCAGCCCAAAAATTGGGGTCAGCTTGATTTCCAATCCAGATTTCAAAACCTTCGGCCTCTAAACTTTTACATTGCGGATCTATGTCTACGCCAATAATTTTGGCTTCAGGTCCAAAAAATTCGCGCCACATTTGTAAGCTGCCGCCGTTTTGAATGCCAATTTCTAAAAAAGTAATCGGCTTATTTTTGTAAGCAGAAAATGTTTTTTCATAAACCTCGAAATAATCAATCCACTTATTGATCATGCGATCTGATTTGTTGATAAATGAGGCGAGAAGCTGATGGTTTGACATGGCGTTTGCTTATGATTTTTTTTGAATAAACAATTGAATTTGGTTTTCTAACGATGCAGTCAACAGCTTAGGATTTTTCTGCTTACGCAGCATGCTGCTTTTCACGCTTTTCACCAGTTCTTTTTGATACTCAGCGTCGTTGGCAATCTTCAAGGTGATGTCCACATACTCGCTGAAGCTATTGGCAATCAATTCCTGCAAGCCCAATGCACTCAGCATGCTGCGTCCCATGCGCGAGACCATGGTTTTGCCTGACAGGGTCACCATGGGCAAGCTGCAGTTCAGCACGTCATGTGTGGTCGAGCCACAGTTGTAGGGGTAGCTGTCCAAAAAGACATCGGCCACCTGCAGCCGAGCCAAGTACTCTTGGTAGCTGGTGCGGGGTGAGAACTGCACTTGATGGGCAGAGACGCCAATTTGCTTGAGCTTTCGTTGGAGCTCGGCCGTCGTCTTCTCGTTGTCATCCATCAGCCACAAAACGGCATGGGGGGCTTGTTTGAGGATCTGAGCCCATGACGCCAACAAGTCCTCGTTGATTTTGTACACATTGCCAAAGGCCGCCATCACAAAGGCATCTTCGGGCAAGCCCACTTGCGCGCGTGTGATGGGGGTGATGTCCGCCATGTTTTTGTTCAAGGGCAAAAAGCTGCCGTCTAAGTACAAGGGCTTTTCTGTGAAGTAGGGTGTCAACTCCTCCGGCAGTACATGGCGGTCGGCCACCACAAAGTCCAACCACGGCATGGCGGTGGTGCCAATGAAGCCCAGATAGGTGCCTTGCAGCGGGGCAGGGTGCAGGGCGCAAATGCCTGGGCGTGCGCCTGAGCTCAGGCCGTGCATGTCAATCAGCACGTCAATTTCATGGGCCAAGACCAACTCTGCCACCTCGCGGTCGCTCAGTGCGCCCACAGGGTGGAAGTGGTCAAACGCTTGCTTTAGTCGCGCACGGTAGGGTGTGCCATCTTCAGGGCTGTAGTCAAAGGCATAGACCTCAAATTTGCTTTTGTCATGCGCTTCTAAAAAGTCGGCCATCAACAGGCCAACGGCATGGGTGCAGAGGTCACCCGACAAATAGCCTAGGCGAATGCGCTTGTGTTTGTAGTGCTTGTCTTTGCTTAAAAACTCTTCTTTGAATCCATAGGTGCGACCCACAAAGGCGTGTGCTGACAGCAGTTGAATGACAGGGTCATCGTGTAGCGACAGCATGGCTAAGGGCGATGTGCTCATCAGCATGTCATTGGCCGAGACATTGGGCAGGCTTTGATACACCGGCCACATGCAGGCTTTTTGACGGATGTGCACCCAATGCTGGATCACGCCTGATTGCTTGGGGTTTATTTGCAGGCTGCGGCGCAAAGCTTGCTCAGCCATCTCGTATTGCTTGAGGTTTTCGTAAACGCGACCAATGTGATTGAGCGCGGTGACTTCCATCAGTTTGTCGCTGGTCGGGTTCACCACGCTTTGCGCGACCACGTTGGACCATTGGTCCAAGGCTTGTTGGTTTTGCCCTTTGCGCTCCAAGACCAAGCCCAGGTTGATGTGCGCCTGTGCCAGCTTGGGCTCGGTGGCGACACAGAGACGGTAGGCCTCTTCGGCCAAATCTGCCATGCCCAGTGTTTGAAGCACAGAGCCGTAATTGAACAGTGCCAGATATTTTTGTGGGTCGTCCGTGTGTTCAATCCATTGACGGTACAGGTGTGCAGATTCAATGGCTCGCTTCTCGGCTTGCAAGGCATCGCACTTGTACATGAGCTGATCCAGGCGAAGCTTGCCCATGCCGGCCAGCAACATGTAGTTGCTCAGCTCTTCATCTTGAATCAGTGCGGGTGCAGGGGCAGGGGCAGGGACGGCCGCTGCGATTGAGGGTGCAGCAGCAGGCGTCGTTTCTTTTTTTCGCTTGACTGTCTTGACGGGTAGAAGCATGGAGGATGGGGTGCGCGCGTTCATGTCATTCCCTGAAGGTGAATAAAAGTGTTGCCTAGACAAGCAGATTCCATGCCTGTCAGTTAGTAGGTTTCTTGACACTCGATGAGGCCTGATATTGAGTACGGGTTGGTGTCGAAAAATAAGTTGGTACGGAGTTTGCTTCGAAGATTGAAACCTAACCGATGGAGTAACCCATGACACTTATTCAAGAATTGATGAACCAAGCCAGCGTAGGCGGTTTGCTCAATACCCAAACCATTCAACGTTTCAGTCCAGCTGAAATTCGCGAGACCATTCAGTCTTTGGTGGCGAGTGAGCAGCTTGAGCTTGCCAATGCGCTTGGCGATGCGGGCATGAGTCTGTATCCACACAGCGAAGACATCTTGGCCATCACCAGCTTGCTGGCCATGATGAATCAAGACTGGGCCTTGGCCGTAGAACTCATGGATGAGTTGATGGAGGTGCAGGGTGGCAAAGCCCAGCCATTTACCTTCGTCATGCTGGTTCGCGCGTTGCGTTGCAACCTCGACCCCGAGCGGGCATTGGCGGTGGCGCGTCAAGGTTTGGCACTTTATCCAGGCCAAGTGGAATTGTTGGCAGAGAAATTGTCGCTGGATGATTTCAGCGAATCCATGATGCCCGCTGCGGGCTTGCAGCACTAAGCGGCAAACAGTCGCAACGGACCGGCAAGCGGCAACCGCTTGCCGTTTCAGCGACAAAACCTTGCCACTGAGTACTTAAATGAACATCAAATCACACGAAAAAAAGGGCAAACCCTTATTAAGTTGTGTCGAAATAAGTTGGCACGAGATGTGCTTAATCAGTGGTAAGTTTGATTGACCGATAGGGTCAGGAGAAAAAAATGGCAGTTATCAACACAAACGTTAAAGCATTGTTTTCGCAAATGGCGCTCGGCTCTTCTGGCCGTGCCCAAAGTATTGCAATGCAACAGTTATCGACAGGTAAGCGAATCAACTCAGCCCGAGATGATGCCGCAGGCATGTCGATCGCAACACGCATGACGCATCAAATACGCAGCTTGAACCAAGCTGTGCGCAATGCGGGTGATGCCATCAGTCTGATTCAGACGGCGGAAGGTGCGACCAACGAAATCACAGACATGATGCAACGCATGCGTGAGTTGGCCGTTCAAGCCGTGAACGATTCAAACAACAACTCCGATCGCAGCTATTTGGACCTTGAGTTTCAACAGTTGAAACAACAGATTGTCCAAATTGCCGACAACACAGAATGGAACGGGTTCCCTGTTCTTAACGGCAAAGCGGGTGAGCAAGTCGGTGAGATGCCGGTTTATAAGGTCACCTCCGAAAACAAGTCGGGCAGTGTCTTCATTAGCCCCACGACGACCCGAACCATGACAGGTTTTGGCGCAGGTGAAGTGCAAACATTCACGCTGGCCGGTGCGACCCCCACACCTGGCACCATCAACATTGCGGGTGTCGATATTGCCATCACCTCCTCGGAGAGCACGTTGGCATTGGCTTCTGCCAAGATTGAAACTACCTTGAACAACTCGTCGTTGTTCACTTCGCGTGGCATGACTGCGGCGGTTTCTGCGCTCGGCGTGGCCACGATCACTTACAGCGCTGCAGAGGGCGATGCGCCTTTGGCCATCGCCAATGTCAACACCGCAGCGACAGGCTTGAGCTTGTCTGCAGCGGTGTCGACCTCGCGTAAAGCGGCGACCAATTCCGCGGAAGTCTTCTCTGACAACGGCAAGTTCTTACAAAGCGGTTCTTTAGCGTTCTCTGTGGCATCAGGTGCTGCCAGTTCGTCGGTGGTGACCGCCACATTTACCAACCAAGATAACAAGCAAGTCACCATGACAGGTACCTTGGTGACGCAAAACCCTGCTGTGGTGAAGTTCGCCAAAGCAGATGGTTTGAACAGCTCGGTGATCTCCGGTGACTTGAGCTATACCTTGCAAGACTCAGATGGCGCTGCTATCAGTGTCGCGAGTCGCGGTGTGTCGATGAGCGTGGGTGTTGCAGGCAGCATTCCCAACATGCGCGAAGGCGACTTGACCATCAACGGCGTCATCATTGGCCCATCAACAGCTGCTGACGATACGTTGTCTCCCCGTAACAACGCTTCTGGCAGTGCGATTGCCAAGGCTGCTGCGATCAACCGCATGGCGGTGGATCAAGGTATCTCGCAAGGTGAGGCACAGTCCATCACGTTCAGCGGCACCCCCATGCCCGGCACGATCACGGTCGGTGGTGTGAGCGTGGTGTTGACCAACGATGACAACACGCCAGCACTGGCTGCCGCAAAAATTGCTGCAGCAATGCAAGCCAGTCCGTTGTATGACAACAGCACCAATCGCAACATTGTGTATGCGGCTGGTTCGGCGGTGATCAGTGTCAATTTCCCATCTAAAGAAGGCAATGTGTCCAAGCTGGACGTTGTGCCAGGCGCCACGGGCATTGCCAGTGTGGTGAATACCACGACCGAATATGCAGTCAAAACACCGGGTACAGGTGTCTTTGCGAAAGTCAATGAAAACGTGTTGACAGGCCAAGCCATGGTGGGCGGACCTGTGACCAGCGGTGTGGTATTCGTCAACGGCTATGCGTCTGCCGACATCACGACCATTTTTAATAACTCACAAGCCACGCGTGCCAACGTGGTTCGTGCGATCAACTTGATCAGCGACCGCACGGGTGTGACCGCGATTGATACAGGCTCTGATGCCAAAGGCATCAGCTTGGTAGCACCTGATGGTCGCAACATCGAAGTACGTTTTGAAACCGCCGACTCTTCCAATGCATTGATGTTTGGCCAACGCATTGGTTTGAAGGAAGGTGTCCAAAGTTCGACAATTTCTTTGGAATCCAAAATTCAAGCACCGGTGGTGCTGGGTGCTAGTTCGACGGGCGACATCAGCCGTATTGGTTTGGTGAGCGGTAACTTCTCGAAGAACGAATCGATTGTTAATACACGTATGCGTGACCCCGTCAAAGGTTCTGTGGCGCAAGTCAGCAGTGTGAAATTGACTGGTCTGGCCACAGCGAACGACAAGGCCACCATTGTGATCAATGGCACCACGTTCACGTCTGCCGCTGCGGCTGCCAGTGCCAAGCCACAGACTGTGGCTGAAGATCTGATCGCCAAAATCAACGCCAACAGCATCTTGGGTGTGTATGCGACCAAAGGCAAAGAGTTGGGTGAAATTTATCTGACAGCGCGTACCCCTGGTGTGTCGTACACCATGACATCGTCTGCCAGTACAGGCGCCACCATGAGTGTGGCCGCGACAGAGGTGACCGCCAACCAAGTGGCTGATACCAAAAACTTGGGCATGGATGACTTAGAGATCAATGGCATCGCGATTCGTCCCACAACGCCGCAAGATGACAAGTTCTCCAACACCGTGGTCTCTAGCAGCAACCCTGCCGCCAGCGGTTTGGCCCTTGCTGCCGCCATCAATGCGAGCACCAGTTTGACGGGTGTGACTGCAGAGGCCAACCCAGCGATCACTGAAGGTACCTTTACCAACACGGGCACGCCCATCAGCGGCAAACAAGCCTTGTGGGTGAACGGCACCAAGATTGAAGTGAATTTCGTTCAAAACGAAACCGGCACAGATCGCCGTGCCAAAGTCGTGGCTGCGATCAATGAACGTGTGGGTCAGCATGGCGTCACCGCCAGCGACAACGGCAAAGGCGTGACCTTGAATACCGATGGTCGTAACTTGTCAGTCTGGTTTGATTCGAGTCAAGATGAATTGTCTGCAGCCAACTTTGGTTTGGACAAAGGTGGTGCAGTTGCGCAAGTTTCGCGTATCAAAATTGCGGGTGCTGGTAGTGCTGCCACCACCGAAAAAGCTTCGGTGTATGTCAATGGTGTCATGGTGGAAACTGCGGCATTACCTGGAAGTGCAACCGCACCTCAAACTGCAACAGCACTCGCTTTGGCGATCAACAGTGAATCGGCGCTGAAGAACATTACTGCTGTGGTTGATCCAACTGATTCAAATTCTGTTTTGATCACCTCTAACGTGGCAGGTACAGCATTTGATTTGCGCGCACCATCAGTTGCTACAGCCAGCAGCCAAACATTGACTTTGGGTACTGTGACTGCCAACTCGACAGGTAAAACGGATGTGTCTGCGGTTGACATGAGCGCTGCTTACTTGTTGAACGTGTTGGGTAGCGCGACTGCCCCTGTCAGTGCCATGGACATCAAAACTGTTTACAGCACAGTTCGTCTGACATCGGATGCGCCCGTCTTGCCTGCCTTGCCAGGAGCTGATGGCTTGCCACCCAACATGATGAACATCACGGGTCGTCCAATCCAAATCCGTAGTGGTTCGGATGGTTTTGGTCCACAAAGCAACTTCTCTGCCTTGGGCTTCAACGAAGGCAGTTTTGGTGGCCGTGCCAGCCAAGACATGGATCCTCCACGCGTCGGTCGTATGGCCTTCCAAGTCGGCTCCAGTGCAAATCAAGTCATCACGATTGACCTCGCCGACTTTGGCAAAGGTGGCCCTATCACCGGTCAAATCACAGGTGATGCTGATCTGGCAGAGGAAGCACGTAAGGTTCGCATCAACACCCGTGAAGGTGCAACTGCGGTGCTGAATATGCTGGATGCAGCCATGGACAAGGTTAACGCTACACGCGCCACGATGGGTGCAGTGATGAACCGACTCGACCATGTGATCAATAACTTGACCAACGTCTCGATGAATATGTCGGCTTCACGCAGCCAGATCGAGGACGCGGACTATGCACACGCATCGACTGAGTTGGCTAAGACTCAAATCATGCAACAAGCCGCCACAGCGGTGCTGGCACAAGCCAACACCAGCCAGCAGTCGGTGCTCAAGCTCTTGGGTGGTTAATCACCACTCTTGAGTCACGCATTCGAGTTCAGGCATGAATAGCCAAGGCGCTAAGCCGTCATCCTTACCCTTACCCAAGGGCCCCAACTGCTGGGAGTGTCGCTACATGGCGATCACGTGGGATGTGCGCATGCCCTATGGCTGCAAGCTCATGGGCTTTCGTTCGAAAGTAGTTCCCTCGCTGGAGGTGCTGCGCACGGACGGGCGGTTTTGTGGCGGTTTCTCGCCCAAACCTGCTAAAGCTGACGCCCAAAAAGCCTCTCAAAAGCCTGTCGGTAACTCGTCGCAACGTCGAGAAACTGCCACTGGCAGGCTGATTACACACATAAATTTAATTACATAGGTTACAAAACGACCTGGCACGGCCTTTGCATAACAGTCTTACCTTTATTTCGGACTGTACTCAAAGTGAATGCTTCTTCTGTCAACGTAATTCATGCCGTGTGGT